>Ga0247840_10000009_pt1 | contig 359683 bp, 341 predicted proteins | sample LaCruzMarch2015__FD_192404 | JGI IMG/M metagenome (GOLD analysis project Ga0247840, IMG submission 192404) | Freshwater microbial communities from meromictic Lake La Cruz, Castile-La Mancha, Spain - LaCruzMarch2015_17m | ecosystem: Environmental > Aquatic > Freshwater > Lake | place: Spain... | reverse complement strand
CCATCTTCACGATAGGATTCACGAAAAAGATGGCGCTGGTAGGTTTTGCCATTAATGGTGGTCTTGCTGGAATCTACGTACATTGTGACTATATCATAGGTTTGCTAAACGCTTAAATATATGATATAAAAAATAATATTCCAAATATTTTAGTGACTACAATTTTCACATCTTTTCCTTGTAAAAATACTGCTTATAAGGAGTTAACGAAAAATAGGCCTGGAACTTCCGTTGTAATAATAATTCTCCCCATACCAGTCACTGCACCACTCCCACAAATTTCCGTGCATATTGTAGCAGCCCAATGAGTTTGGCGTAAAACTGTCGACAGCCACTGTATTCTTGTTATTTTCAATTGTAACGTTAGCATGTGTAATTGTCAGGCTGCTACCTGTATTGAAAGGTGATGTTGTTCCAGCGCGACAAGCATATTCCCACTCAGCTTCTGTGGGCAGCCGGAACCACTTTCCTGTTGTTACTGTGCGCCACTCGCAGTAAGCAACAGCATCATTCCAACTTACACGTATCACAGGATGTCTGTATCCATTCCCTGACTGATTATGCCCAGACACACTATGTCGCCAGTTTATTCCTACCTTTGTTTTCCCGCCAGAAAAAAAGCTATAAATCGCACCAACATTTCTTTTTTCAGCTTCAGTACGATAACCTGATGCATCAATAAATGCTTTAAACTCAGCAACAGTCACAGCATACCTGCATATATAAAAATCACTAATTTTAACCTTGTGTTGGCATTCATCTTCTCCCCTGTATTCTTCGCTCTCAGGACTGCCCATCGTAAACTTCCCGCCACGAATCAACACAAAGTCTTCGGGCACCTCTATCGACTTTGATCGCGGCACTGGCACTGGCTTTTGCTCTGGTTCTGGATCTACTGGCTTCATCCTTGCAGGTGCCGCCCGAAGCACCGCACCCCTTATCGTCGCAAAATCAGCCTGTGCTATCGCACCAACGTTCATTGCAACACCGCTTGACTTGCCGATCTCCAGCAACTGCTCCTTCACCCTCTCTTCCAGTCCCGAAAGCTGTCGCGTGCCTCCGGCCATTACGCACCAGAGTTGCCGGTCAGCACTGCCACCATTCACCGTTCTTGCAACCCTGCGCAAATAGTTGCCAATGCCTTCAACTGCTTGATCAAGAACCTCTCGCCTGACTACCTGTTCAAACAGTTCCCTCGGGTAGACAAACGCCTCGGCACCCAACTGCACCTCAAGAAGCCCATCCTCACCCGACAGGCTTGCGGTGCCATTCTGTGACTCTTTCAACTGTCGTATCTGTTCCAACACTACGGCTCGACGTTGCAGCACCATCCTGCGCTGCTCATCACTGATCAATGCCATCATCTCGTCCAGCAGGCCTGCATCCACATGCGAACCTGCCGCTGTGATACCTCCCGGCGGCAACTCGGCAATCATCTGCGGTTGCCCTTTTTCATCAACTCGAAGGCAGGCCCAATCAATGGTGCCTCCTCCAAAATCAAGCACTACCAGCATATCATCCGGCTTTGGCTTTTGTTCCGCTACCCACGCCAGCCCTGCGGCTTCAGGCTCACGAATTACAACCTTCTTACCCGTATAGCCAATTGTTTCAAGTGCATCCATGTAGATGTCGCTGTAATCCCAGCGCGACGGCAAGGTCAACACCAGCGTTTTTGGTGCACTGCCACCAAACGCAGGCACCTGTCGGCTTGCATAGTCGATAATGCGCCTGAACAGCAATGCCATCAGCTCCGCTGATTTAACCTGCTGCCCATTCGGCACATATTTTATCGGTTTGTCAAGATCAAGCTTCAGGTTCTACACCACTCCCGAAGGGTCATGGTGCAGCATCACCTCCGCCTCATCGCCAAACCGTATTTTGCCATCCTTGCTCACATGAAACAACGACGGCACATAGAGCCGCCCACCTTTGCCAAGCGGCAGCACCACAGCCTCACCCCTCTCTGCATCCCAATAGGCCGCCTTTATCCGCGATGTCCCGAAATCTATTGCCAGTATACTCATACAAGAAAAGGTGATCGTTTTTTTCTAATTGACCCCTGCCATTACACCTCAAAAACATCAGTCATGAATCCAAAATCGGACAGCATTCGACGACCGATTCTGGTGTCGGTCTGTCACGCTTGCAATGAGGCGTACTGCGCTGCGTCCCTTGCGGACTCCTCAAAACGGTATTTCTCACTCTCGCTCAAAGCAAAGTCGGAATGAACTGCCCAACTGACTACGGAACGAAAACAAGACGCAAACCAACGCCATAAGCCCTGAAATCGGAGGTGCTGCTACAGCGATAAGCTGACCGACAGGACTTGGCATATCCGTACCTCAATCCGCCACGCATCACACGGCACTCACCGCTTGCCGGTCCAGTCGGGTTTTCAACAAATCCTTTTGCTTTACATGCAGCGTAATAGTTCTCGTCATACCAGTCACTGCACCACTCCGATACATTACCATGCATGTTGTACAAACCCCACGCATTTGGCGCAAAACTATCCACAGCAATCGTCTTTTCCGTGTACTTGCATCTTTGATTCTCGTTGTAGGAATAGCTCCCGTTAAAGCTCGCCTGTTCCGTTGTAAGATTACCGCCCGTGTTGAACGGTGTTGTGGTCCCAGCCCGGCAGGCATACTCCCACTCTGCCTCAGTTGGCAAACGATACTTTTTACCTGTCTTGCGGTTCAGTGCCTTTATGAATGCCTGGCAATCATCCCAACTCACTTGCTCCGCTGAAAAAATTTTACCTTTAAAATCAAAAGGATTTGCCCCTATCACAGACTCCCACTCGGCCTGCGTCACTTCATATTTACTCATATAAAAGTCACTCACCTTCACCTGGTGCTGTACCTCATGGGCTGATCGCTCTGGCTCGTATATCGGACTGCCCATCGTAAACTCCCCGCCCCGGATCAGCACAAAATTCTCCGGCACTGCAACCACCGATGAACGCTGCTCTGCCTGCCCTTTTATTTCCATATCCTGGCTTCTTCCGGATTTCGGCATTCCTGCAACGACAAAAAAAGCGGTCATCAGTACCATAACGATACTGGGCAAACCGGGTAAACGGTATCGAGCAAAATCAGTCTTCATACTGCCAGCTTTTACGAACCCCATTACTCGTTTTTTTGTCTGTTTCTCAAATCCTGAAAGCTGTCGTGTACCTCCTGAGAGCAGAAACCAAAAATGTTTGCTGCCGACATTCTGCCGGTATTCCTCAATAGCCGAGACTCCCCTCTTCTCTAATTCTGAAGGGAAAATGGATAGAGTTTTTTTCGATTTACTTTCGTATTTATTAATCAAATAGGGAATCCCTCTGATGAGGCCATATATCACAGATAAAGTAATTTGATCCACAATAAAACAAGGCTAAATATGACAAAAAAAAGAGTAAACTGATACAAAAAACTTGTTGTTGGGCGCTTAATGACTCGCCTGACTCAGCTCAATATTTAGTTGATTTAGCCTGTTTTGATAATTGGCAATTATTGAATTATAACCTGCTGCGGCCACATAGGATTTGGAATCATTGGCCCGAGTCTGATTATTAATACAATTATTTAAATCTCTTTGCACTCGCTGGATTTCATTATTAATTTGATAGGCAGAACGCCCCGTAGATATTGAATGGTTTGTTTTTGTTTGATATTGTGGATTCGGAGTATTATTGTAACTTGGGATAGAGTTCGTATTGGCATTATTACCTAAAACAGCATTTATTGATGCCATGCGCTGATTGCCATTATTGTCTCCTAATTGTGCCGCTTGTGAATAGAGTTCAACCGCCTGCAACCGTTCCGTAAGTGCTTCCTGCTGGAGTTGCTGGCAAAACATAACAGTAAGAGAATTATCCCAATACAATCCTTGTGAAATAGCCGCCATTTGACTCATTGATGATTGATAGAATATTTTATCTGATTCTTCCTGTTTTGCATTTGAATCCGCCCAATAACAATCCCCCAAAATTATTAAGGCTGCAGCATCTTTCTTGTCAATAATATACCTTGTGTAGGATTGTGCTTTTTTATATTCCCTATTATTATAAAGGGTTTTAAGTTCGGAAGTTGTTATGGCAGCATAACCTTGAGCTATTGCATTTGGATTCGTTGAAAAACAAATTACCACAATCAGAAATAAGATGATTTTTTTCATAACTATTGTTTTTTTTGTTTCCAAAATTCCGGCCGCCACGAGGCGGCATTTTCTGTAGTCGGTGGTTACCGGAACATTTTGGCGTGCGGTGGTTCGTCCCTCTCCACCGCTCACCAAAATGTTGGTTCTGCCCTCTCGCTCAAAGCAAAGACGGAATGAGCTGCCAACTGACTACGGGACGAAAACCGGGCGGAAGCCCACATTGCTGAGCCGGTAGTCGGGGGGGCGGCTGAACCGATACGCCGACCGACAGCCCTCGGCATCGTAGAACCAGCTCCCGCCACGAATCACACGGTACGAACCGGTTGTTTGACCAGCAGGGTTCTCAACTCTGCCATTTCCATACGCGCCATACCAGTCGCTGCACCACTCCCAGATATTCCCGTGCATGTTGTACAAACCCCACCCATTGGGCTCGAAACTGTCAACCGCAACCGTTTTCGCCCGATACTGGCCTTTTGAATTCTTGTTATACGGATACTTACCATGGTAATTCGCTTGATCCGTTGTCAGATTGCCGCCGGTACTGAATGGCGTTGTGGTTCCGGCACGGCAGGCATACTCCCATTCCGCTTCCGTCGGCAACCGGTACGTTTTGCCTGTTTTGCGATTTAACGCCTGAATGAATGCCTGACAATCATCCCAACTCACTTGCTCCACTGGCAGGTTAGATCCTTTAAAATATGACGGGTTCGTACCGGTGACAGACTCCCACTCTGCTTGCGTTACCGCATATCTGCACAGATAAAAATCACTCACCTTGACCTGATGCGGTGTTTCATCGTCTTTACGCTGGGGCTCATACGTCAGGCTGCCCATCGTAAACTCACCGCCCCGGATCAGCACAAAGTTTTCGGGGACATCCTCTTGCTGTGAAGGCGTTGCTGAAACTGACTCTGGCTTCGGATCTGGCTTGATCCTTGCCGGAGCAGCCCGCAGCACCGCGCCCCTCACCGTCACAAAGTCAGCCTGTGCTACCGCGCCAATGTTCACCGTTACACCACTTGACTTTCCAATATCAAGCAACTGCTCCTTCACTCTCTCTTCGAGTCCCGACAACAACCGTGTTCCTCCAGCCATCACACACCAGAGTTGCCGGTCAGCACTGCCACCATTCACCGTTCTTGCAACCCTGCGCAAATAGTTGCCAATACCTTCAACCGCCTGATCAAGAACCTCTCGCCTGACTACCTGTTCAAACAGTTCCCTCGGGTAGACAAACGCCTCGGCACCCAACTGCACCTCAAGAAGCCCATCCTCACCCGACAGGCTTGCGTGTCCGTTCTGTGACTCTTTCAACTGTCGTATCTGTTCCAAAACCTGCGCACGACGTTGCAGCACCATCCTGCGCTGCTCATCACTGATCAATGCCATCATCTCGTCCAGCAGGCCTGCATCCACATGCGAACCTGCCGCTGTGATACCACCCGGCGGCAACTCTGCAATCATCTGCGGGCTCCCTTTCGCATCAACTCGAAGGCAGGCCCAGTCTATTGTGCCTCCTCCAAAATCGAGCACAACGAGCATATCATCCGCCTTCGGCTTTTGTTCCGCTACATACGCCAGCCCGGCCGCTTCAGGCTCACGGATAACAACCTTCTCACCCGTATAACCTATCGTTTCGAGTGCATCCATGTAGATGTCGCTGTAATCCCAGCGCGACGGCAAGGTCAACACCAGCGTTTTAGGTGCATTGCCATTAAACGATGGCACCTGTCTGCTTGCATAGTCGATAATACGCCTGAAGAGCAGTGCCATCAGCTCCGCTGATTTCACCTGCTGACCATTCGGCACATATTTTATCGGTTTGTCGAGATCAAGCTTCAGGTTCTCAACAACACCTTGCGGGTCATGATGCAGCATCACCTCTGCCTCATCGCCAAACCTGATTTTGCCATCCTTGCCCACATGAAAGAGCGAAGGAACATAGAGCCTCCCCCCTTTACCAAGCGGCAGCACCACAGCTTTGCCTGACTCTTCGTCCCAATAAGCCGCCTTGATGCGTGATGTCCCGAAATCTATTGCCAGTACACTCATGGTTTTCTGCAAAAATAGTAGCTGTGAATTATTTTAATTTACATCGAAATAACTGGTACCTATCATAATCCCGTTGCACCAAAACTGAACGTTATATCTTCCAATCAAGGTAAAGCAAGAATTATCAGCTCGGCCAAAACCATTTAACTCTGTTATAATATTTTTTTCATAGGCAGCGGATGTTATAACTTTCCCTGTATTCGTATATGTATAGTTGTCGGTATAAATAAGAATATTGTTTGGATTATAGACACAATAATAAATGGTATTTTCAGTACTGTTTATTGAATTTGCATTACACATGACAACTGGATGAATATATCCGATCTCATTAGCATTAAACGATTGCGCTTGATTGCTTCTTTGCCCATTAACGCTATTGACAAATGAAGCCGACAAAAATGTAATTGGATATTTTTCTGCTATACCGTTCAGTGTAGACTCTAATTCAGCATATTTTCTACTTGCTATACTTTCACTACTCTTTAAAGAAGAATTTGCATCTTTAGCCTCGACCAATTCATACTTCATTCGGCTTACTTCTTTATTATAAGAATTTGAAAAAAAAAACAGTATCGCACAAAGAATCAATAATATAACAGTTAATATTTTCCAAATCATGTAGTCCCCCTTGTTTGCAATAGTTTTAATATTTTTCTGCGAATTAGCGCTATTTACAGGCTGTGTATTAGTCAGCGTTGCTGCAGATTGATTATTAAGATTATTCGTTTGTATTTTCTTTGGATTAACCGCAGTAGTTATTGTATTTGCGACTATGTTTGTCATCTTTGACAACTCGCCATGAATAGCCATACCCCACTCTTCAGCAGTTGGCCTTGCCTCACTATTTGTATGACCATCTTCAAATGCTTTGATAAATAATTTTTGCAAGGATAAAGGCAGATTTTGAAAGTTATTGTGCAGTGATGGAATAACAGTCAAATAAGATTTTTTTGATCCATGCACAAATAAACCTTTCTGAATTTTTTTATCAAGAGTAGTGACCTCTTGATACTGGCCATCACAAGTTGCAACAAATGGATGTATACCAAAAATGATTTCATAGAACGAAACTGCCAGTGAAAACCTATCCCAACTTTCAGGAACAAGGGCTTTTGACGGATTTATTTTTATAGACTCAGATGGCGCATATTCAGGTGTTGCTACTTCAGCATAAAATAAGACCGCTCCGTTGTTTGATATTTGAAATGAATCGACATCGGTAATAGATATTTTACCATCAGTTGTAATTAAAATATTTTGGGGTTTATAATCAACAATAGCAAATCTTCCACTTTGATGAATTGAATGAATTGCAATAGCTATATTCACACATACTTTTAATCTTTTTTCTATTCCAGTTACGGTAGTTCTATCAAATTTACTCCAGTTTGACTGAAGTCTTTTGTGTGTATGTGGTCTTGTTAATTCATATAGATTTTCACTACCAAAAAATGCCAGCGGCATAAGAAACCCAATAAAATCATGATTGCTGTCAAATATCATCTCAGTTGGCCAGCAAATAATAAAATTTTTTGAGATTATGGATTGCGGCTTATTGCGAATCATGAACTCAACTTTCTTCCTTCTTGTATCAGTTCTTTTTTGTGGATGATATATTTTGACACACGATCCACTGTATGTTCCTGATATTTGTACGCGATGAACAACTCCCTCACCACCTCCTGCCGCAAGCGGCTTATCTTCCAAAAGAATCAGAACCTTTTTATTTGTATAAACCGTTATACTCATTAGCTATAGAAGAATTCCAAAAATTAAAGTTTTATCGTCTGGTTCGTCTTTTAAGCCTTGAACACCTTCTTCAACAAACTTTATCCAACTTATTTTCACATCATCGAAAGAGACCTCATTGTCATTCATTGATTTTAATTGTGCCATAAGGGGATTGAAAAATTTTCCTGAAGGTTCATTAGGATCAATCCATTTATTTGCATCAATATCCATTTTACTGCATTCAAATGAATGTGCTTCACACCCATCCGACATAAGAGTAAATGCAATTGCTCTCTCATTTATCACTTTACTTTCAGGAACCTTAACTCCTGACATTTGAAAATCCGAATCGTTTACCCATGGCGATGACGTCAAAAATATTGTTTGGTTAGCTTCTTCCCCCTTGTGTGGTGTTATTAACGACTTCCACTCTCCATTTTCATTACAATATCCGGCTCTCCCGTCACCAATATGTGCTGAAAGTAACCCTATCGGAGTAAATACAACGACTATTGCAGTACAGGCTAGTGAATTAAATTCAACCTTTTCTTTTTCCGCATATTCATACAATAATTCATATACTGAAAGAAAAGCTTTATTAGAAATCTCTTGCCATTGGTTTTCTTTTGGCAAATATTTTTCATTAACCAGCTTATTTTCCTCCAAAAAACCCTTAAATACTTCAAAGGTAGTTTTCGAAACAAATAGTGAACCTTTTTCGGAATTATCTGCACTACCAGCGCCATCACACGATACAGCTATTCCCCAACCAGACTTGATATTGGCACAGTAGTGATTATCTTGACATGGTTTTTTTGATGTAATATGCGACTTTCCAATAGAAGATGCGCCAACGACAAACCAGTCACTATTATTATTTCCTTTTTTTGACTGAAGATAACTAATGTTTGAAAATGATTTCTGCAGATTATTTTCAACTGTTTGACATCTTTCCTTATTTGATTGTATACCGTTTATTTCCTGACAATATTGTGATTGTACAGGCAAGTCACCATAATCAAACTTGATTTGATCAACAGTAATTTTAGGCACTACAATATGTTCTTTTTTATTTTTTCCCGAAATAAGCATTGCAAATGACTTCATATTAATATTGGCAAATAACTTATTTTTAAGCGATAAATAGGCTATTATTGATAGTATAATTCCAGCAATAATCATTAAGATATTTATATTATTTTCTCGATTATAGCCAAAAAACGACTCACTATCAGCTTTTAATTTCATCTTTACCAATTCATTTTTCAACTTTTTATTTTCATTGCTTAACTTCGTAATCATGTAAGTATTGTCAGTATTACTTGTAATGGATTTCCGAAAATACATCAGACTATCTCTCAATATTTTCACGCTATCTTTTACTGATATTTGCGGAGATTTATCATACACAGCACCTCCAGGTGACTGCGGATGCAGTGGAATCAATACTGCTCCATCGACGACACTGTGTCTACCTACAGCTTTTACTGACTGCCCAATCGATACGTTAAGACAAAGCAGAATAAATATTGATGTTGATATTATAATTTTCATTTTTCGATATTAAAGCGAGAGGGGGGATACCAACCCCCTTCTCTATTTTATTATATTGAAAAACCATTCATCCAGTTATTTGGATTTGGCAAATTTACTTTATCTCCATCTTTTGAGTTTGTTACTGTCGACATTGAAGCACTTAACCAAATAAAAAATTCAGAGAATTTTAAACCGCTCAGTTGTCCCGGCGACATTGATGGGTCTGAAATGGTTGATAACATGTTCATATCCGCACCCTGAACACCAATAGCAAAAAAGAAGAACTCTTTTTTACTTACTCCGTCCCTTATTTCCGCTGCAAGTCCATTGACATCTTGACCAACATCTGGTGCTCCATCAGTAATTAAAATGATCCATGGCCTGTAATAAGGCTGTCCTGTTTGTTTATACCAGGCTTTTCTTGAACGAATAACTTTGATTCCTTCCCTTACACCATCAACTAACTTCGTTGTGCCTTTTGTTGTAAGTTTTGGCATAGAAAAATTTACTGCCAGACTTGGATCAACAAGTGTTTTAATCGAATCACTAAATTCAATCAATGCGACCTCAAGCCGATCAGCCGTCGTTGGATCTGTTTGAATATCTCGATAAAACTCCTGAAGACCTTTATTCAATTCTTTAATTGGGTCTCCTGACATAGAACCAGATACATCAAGTACTAATGCACAGCAGCATTTTTGCTGATAGTTCTCTGGCGATTCTGTTGTAAAGTTGTTTGCCATTTTTATTATGTTTGTTTTGAAGTTATCAGTATTCCATTGTTGAAAAGAACATTCCTAATATCTGTAGAAAGGTATTATCCGTGTATCTACTTGTCATAGGCAGAGTTAAAACGCTGCGCAATTATTATTCCCAGAATTCATAACGCTAAAACAATACGGAAACCCACGCTGAAGTTACGGTCGCCGGGAGTAAAGCCTAAACGATATGCCGATCGACATCCACCGGCATTGCTGCCACCACACCCGCCACGAATGACTCGGAATAAACCAGTTTCAGTACCAGCAGGATTTTCAACCATCCCTTTCACTTTGCATTCATTGTAATAATCTGAATCATACCAGTCACTGCACCACTCCGAAACATTTCCGTGCATATTATATAAGCCCCATCTGTTCGGTGAAAAGCTGTTGACAGGAACGGTTACTCCACGATATTTCCCCTTTCTGTTATTGTTATACGGTTTGTCACCATTATAATTCGCTTGATCAGTCGTCAAGTTTCCTCCAGTATTAAAGGGCGTAGAGGTACCTGCACGGCAAGCATACTCCCACTCCGCCTCTGTAGGTAAGCGATACATCCTGCCAGTCTTTTTGTTAATTGTTTGTAAAAATGCCTGACAATCCTCCCAACTAACATTCTCAACAGGAAAATTTGCTCCTTTGAATTTTGACGGGTTTGTCCCTGTAACAAACTGCCACTCTGCCTGTGTTACAGCAAACCTCCCTATGATAAAATCACTCACGATCACTTGATGAGGAGCCTCATTGTTTTGGCGCTCTGGCTCGTATGTCGGACTTCCCATAACAAACTCACCACCATGGATAAACACAAAGTTTTCGGGGACATCCACTGGCTGTGGTCGTGGCTTGATCCTTGCCGGAGCAGCCCGCAGCACCGCGCCCCTCACCGTCACAAAGTCAGCCTGTGCTACCGCGCCAATGTTCACAGTTACACCACTTGACTTTCCAATATCAAGCAACTGCTCCTTCACCCGCTCTTCGAGTCCCGACAACAACCGTGTTCCTCCAGCCATCACACACCAGAGTTGCCGGTCAGCACTGCCACCATTCACCGTTCTTGCAACCCTGCGCAAATAGTTGCCAATACCTTCAACCGCCTGATCAAGAACCTCTCGCCTGACTACCTGTTCAAACAGTTCCCTCGGGTAGACAAACGCCTCGGCACCCAACTGCACCTCAAGAAGCCCATCCTCACCCGACAGGCTTGCGGTTCCATTCTGTGACTCTTTCAACTGTCGTATCTGTTCCAAAAACTGCGCACGACGTTGCAGCACCATCCTGCGCTGCTCATCACTGATCAATGCCATCATCTCGTCCAGCAGGCCTGCATCCACATGCGAACCTGCCGCTGTGATACCACCCGGCGGCAACTCGGCTATCATCTGCGGGCTCCCTTTCGCATCAACACGAAGGCAGGCCCAGTCTATTGTTCCTCCTCCAAAATCGAGCACAACGAGCATATCATCCGGCTTCGGCTTTTGTTCCGCTACATACGCCAGCCCTGCGGCTTCCGGCTCACGGATAACAACCTTCTCACCCTCATAGCCAATCGTTTCGAGTGCATCCATGTAGATGTCGCTGTAATCCCACCGCGACGGCAAGGTCAACACCAGCGTTTTAGGTGCATTGCCATTAAACGATGGCACCTGTCGGCTTGCATAGTCGATAATGCGCCTGAAGAGCAACGCCATCAGCTCCGCTGATTTAACCTGCTGACCATTCGGCACATATTTTATCGGTTTGTCGAGATCAAGCTTCAGGTTCTCAACAACACCCTGCGGGTCATGGTGCAGCATCACCTCCGCCTCGTCGCCAAACCGGATTTTGCCATCCTTGCCCACATGAAAGAGCGAAGGAACATAGAGCCTCCCCCCTTTACCAAGCGGCAGCACCACAGCTTTGCCTGACTCTTCGTCCCAATAAGCCGCCTTGATGCGTGATGTCCCGAAATCTATTGCCAGTACAGTCATTGATAAACAACTCTATGATTAACTTTTTTTGCCGGTGGCCTGCCTTATACCTGTTCTGAAGTTTTGTATTTCTTTCAGCTCCTTGGAGAGTTGCTTTGTACGTTGATCAACACTTAATCCATCGCTTTTACGTTTTTCGCTGATTTCATTGAGCCGGTCACTCATCTGTTTTTTCATGGTTCTGACAAGACGGTTCTGTTCATCACGAACTTTCAGCCTTATGTCGTTCATAACATCGCTGTACTGACGAGCGTAACGCTTTTGAATCTGGAGAAGAATACCGGGCAATGCCTGCTGGAAATGCTGGATAATCTCCCTGCGTCGATTTTCCTCAACATCTTTTTTGCTGAGTAGTGCACAAACAATTGCGGCAACAGGAACAACGATCGGGTTGAGTGCCATAGCAGATACTATTATCGAGCTGGCAGCCCCCCCAAATGATAAACCCATGAAAACACTTCGCGCAAAATTGTACGTTGAAAACTGGAAATCGACATGCTTCTGCCTGATGCCTTCTGAAAGGTTTTCCATTTCATCTGTCAAGGAGAGAGCCTGTGTTTTTGCTGCATTATTACTATCATTTCCGGAATCATCCCCTGGAACACATAGCTCCCGGAGACGAGCATCAAGTCTTCCAAGTTCGGAATCAACAAAACCTGCAATTCGCTGCCGATGCACAGAGAATATCTCATGAGCCTGCTTCGAGCAGATATCGGTAAACATACTCTGCAGTTCATCTATTTTGTCCCTTATCGCCTTGGGGTTATCTTCCATCCCTCTGATTTTGCCAATAAAATCATCAACAACAGGGTTGACCTGATTAGGCAGCAGAAAATCATTTAATTCTTTTTCGCCCTCTTTTATCATTGCGTTAAAAGTGTCCTGCAATTTTGTTATCAGGATGGGCAATTCATCAGTTTCAAATGCGGAAAACTCCTTTTGCTTCTCGAGGTAGAGAGCACTCAATACCGCAAGTTTTGCCGTATCTGCATGAACAATCTCAAAAGAGGCGACAAGCTCGCTCTCTTTTTGTGCTGCGTCGCCATCCATCGCATTAAGCACACCAAGACAGCTTGCCTGTTCATGCAGCTTGAGCAAACGGTTAAAAACATAATTTTCAAAGAGACTATACCCGCTGCTTGCATAATCAGCGGGGTTGGCGTCTTCAATAAAAATTTGCTTGTCTTCAGAACTGACAGGGAAATAGGGAACCTCTTGTTGTGGAATACCAAGAATTTTTGATATCTCCTCAAGATTGCGCTCCTGCCATGAACTCCACTTTGCAGTATCAACCACATCAATTTTCGTTTGAGCAAAAACAATCAACGGTGTGGCTTTTTTTATCGCCTCAAGGAATATCTGTTCATCCTTTGTAAAGGGTGATTGAACAGACTCAAGCACAAAAAGCACCGCATCTGCCTTTGGAATATAGTTCCATGTGATATCTGCGTGTAATTTCATAAGACCACCAAGACCGGGCGTGTCAATAATTTCAAGGCCGCTCTTCAGGATTTCACTCGGAACTTCAATCCGAATGTGATCGACCCCTTTCTCGTTGCGCGGGTTGCCATCTTCGGTTCCGTAGAGATCAAGCTCTTCATCGCTGACCTCTATTTCTCTCAATACAATCTTCTGGTTTGCCAAACGGTCATTCTCCTGTATAATATAGTCCACAGTTATATCATCAGGAGTTACTTCGGTTTCCGAATCCGGTCTTGAACGTAAAAGAACAACGTTTCGCCGTTTTGGGCCATATACAACCCGAAAAACCGTAGCTGTGGCGACATTTGATGAAACTGGCAGAACATTTTTCAGGCCAAGAAGAGCATTGATGAGGCTTGATTTTCCTTTTTTTATCTCTCCAATCACAACCAGAGTACATTTTCCAGCGCGAAAGGCATTGATTGCAGGGCGAATCCGCTCCAGCGATTCATCCATGTTCAAAAGAGGAGAGAGCTTTTCAAACATTGAAACAAGCTGTTCCGTCGTTTGTTTGTTGAGACTGTTGGTATTCTGCGGGGATGCCATCATCATATGATTTCGGGGTTTTAATCAACTCAATTTCTCAATGCGTTAAAAGCTCTGCGTTATCTGACCATATATGTCATGCTTCGGCTACACATGGAGATGCAGGTCATCCAGACCGTGCCCAGCCATATGACCGCCTGATGTATCAGGTGTCAACAGTTCATTAGGATCTGGATGCGTGTGCTGTGAAATCAACTCCGCTATGGTTGGCTCTGGCTGAGCTGGATGATTATCAACAGCAGCAACCGGATGATCCGGTTCCGGAACGGGGTGGTCAAACGGTGGAGCCGGATTGATGTCTTGATCGGTAATATCAAACGGTGGCATCGGATAGAGATCATCACCCGTAACACCTTGCAGAAAATCATCGATTGAATTATCGAGTACTGTTGAAAAATCATGGCCTTGCAGATGTTCGGGTGTTGCATATTGAGTCTGAAAGTCATCATAAGGGAGATTACCGATGGATTCAATATGACCAAGGTTGTAGTCAAAGTTAGCCATTTCAGGCAACCATGCAGGCGCTGGCTGGGCTGTGGTAACCATAAGGCAATTGGAATCTTTCCATGCATCGACAAACTGCTCCATCGGATACTCTTTGGCAATATCACCGCTGCCAGGATCGGTAAGCACAACCTTGACTTGATCAGGATCAGAGGTGTCAATACCGGAGACAATTAGCGCATGATCGGGCTGCTGAAATCCAAGCTTGTCCTCCAAACCTTCAAGTAATCCGTGATTCCAGAGTTCGCCCGAGTCAACACCGATAATAACTTTGTGGCCCTTCGCAAGTTCACTGGTCAAGGTGATGATGTTGGCATTTTCATAACGGTTGACATCCACCCCATGAAGTTCGAGTAGATTACCAATATTCGCTGCGCTCGTTCCTCCGCCAGGGGTGTACCAGCCATGCCCAATAGCCTCATTGCGAAGTGAATCTTCGGAAACCTGAACACCAAAATCCCGAAGAATCAATTCCTGCGATCGGACTGCACAGGTATCCTCAAAATGCTGTTTTACAGAGGAAGACGTCCCGTCCTCTCCTGGAAGCCCGACAACCTTTGGAGCTTCTTGAAAACCGCCATTGTTTATTTCATCATTCATGTTGTTTACTCGGTTTTAATTGATCATCAAAAATCAGGTTGACTTTCCGCAGTATCAAAAGATCTGCAGACCTGCATTGAACGCACTTAAAACTATCGATCGACAGAAACTTGCAGTCCACTATGCTAAATGCACTCCAACTACCATACAGCTCTTTTCAAAAATCGACACATCGACTATTCGATATTTTCACATCAAACGAACAAACAAAAATATCTATAAAAATTATATACGACGCAGTCGATACGTACATAGTATCAAGTGGAAGCCATATACTTACATTATTATAAGTTAAACCACTTCTTAATACAACTTTTTACATCAGAAAACAACAACCAAATAACAAAAAATCTGAGTACTAATTGCTCGTCAGATGGCTGTTACCCTGACATGATATACGCCATAACAGCCCATCAAACCCGCAATCTCCGCCTGTTTGAAACAAGAGAGGTACTGCTCCGTCCGCTTTCCCGGCTTTGGAAAATTATTTGCAACATTCTGCACTCAGCAATGCAACTTTCGCTCTGATCGTGATGTTATAGAGAAAAAATAGATATAGGACATTTTTAATCTTATTAATTCAAATAGGTATCATCATGCATATCACGATCAATAATAAGCAGTATGAGGCAAACGAGGGTGACCGGTTACTTGATATCGCTCGTACAAATCATGCTCACATAGGCTATTTCTGCGGGGGGAATGGAATTTGTCAAACCTGCTATGTCAGGGTTCTCGAAGGCAGTGAGCTGCTCTCTCCGCTCAGTGAAGAGGAAAAAGCGCTCCTTTCTGATGCTCTTTTGAGCGAGGGGACAAGAATGGGCTGTATGGCTAAAGTTGAAAAACCTGGAACGATAAGGATCGTATCAGCAGTCGAAGAGGTCAAGCAAATGGTTGAAACCAATCCGCTGCAATTGGCAGGGTATGCCGCCAAAATGGGCAGGGAGGCGCTTGTAAAGTTTCCCGAAACCATGCAGTTGCAGTCGAAAAGGGAGTTTGATCTTTGGCAACTCTTTTCTGACATTGTCGGTGGCATCGGAAATGCTTTCCAGCTTTTCTTCCAGGCCTTTACCGCGCCGCTGTCGTGTGATAGTCAACATGAGGAGGGCTGCTGCGTCAGGCCCTTTGCAGAGAAATCAACTGCCTCTGAACCATCATGCAGCAGCAACAAAGGGAAGATAACCCCGATGACGAGAGCGCATATTGCAGCATAATAAGCGAATGTATCTTTCAGGAGATGAGTTGCAGCTTCAATCGAACCCTTTATGCTGATCAGAGCAAAGAGGTTTGGTTGAGGCTGCGGCAAAATTTTGTATATTTTATATCAAAGGAAGTCAATTACTGTTTAATTAACTCACCATTAATTACAGAAAACCATGATCATATTCATCAACGATAAACCTTGCGAAGCAAAAGCAGGTGATTTGCTCCTGAAGGTTGCGCAACATCATAACTGCCACATTGGTTATATCTGCGGGGGAAATGGCATCTGCCAGAGTTGCTTTGTCTATGTAAAGGAGGGGATGGACTCTCTTTCAGCTCCGAACAATATCGAAAAGGCCTTTATTTCTGATAAACTGTTTCAGGAGGGAGGAAGGCTTGCCTGCCAGTGTGTGATTATCAAAGAGGGAACTGTTCGGCTTCTTTCAAGGGCCGAGAACCTCAAACGCATTGTTCTCTCTCTGAACGTACCTGGTTTTATCACTTATGCCCAAACCATTGGCTATAATGTTGTCAATAAACTGCCTGAAGGTGCAGGTACCCTTGTTGACAGAATCAAAAAGGGGCAGATAAGTCCGGGCGATTCTCTCGGCAAAATTGGCAACGGGGTGGTTCAGGCATCACAACTGCTCTCCAGTACCGTTATGGAAACCTTCCCCTTTCTGCAATACCCCGCTACCATCCTTGCCGATGGAGCCAAGGGCGCATTGAAAGGTGCCACAGAGATGGTATGCACTGTTTCAGGAGGACGTCTGCATTTGCCGGGAACAGATGCTTCCTGCTGCAAGAGTGAAAAAACTCCGGTTATTGAGCCGGTAAAAATATCTGTAAAGTAGTTTTTCCCCTTTTTTGATCGGGGCCAGAAACAACAACCATTGAATTGCTGATGGGGTACTCTTCTGATATCGGAAATGTTGAGTTTGAGCTTGGTGCTAAAACCCTTGAGCGCTGGCTGATAAAGCCTGAGAAAACGATGGAAATTGTTCTTGGGATTCCCCGTGAACGGCTTCAGGATGAACGCCGGGTGGCCATTTCCCCCCCCGGTGTTCAGATACTCGTTGAGCAGGGCATCAAGGTTATCGTTGAAAAATCTGCCGGTAATTTCTGTAACTTCACCGATCTCGCATACGGCGAAGCTGGAGCAACCATTGCCGAATCCCCGGAGGAACTCTACCAGCAGTCGAATGTCATTGTGAAGGTCTCTCCCCCGATGACCGAAGAGCTTCCTCTTTTTATGCCCGGTCAGATGCTCATCTCAGCCCTCCATCTTGGAACAATCACCCCGGATCTGATAAAAGCACTGATTGAGAAGAATATTACCGCTCTCGGATTTGAGTTTATCGAAACAAGGGATGGCGAGCTGCCCATTGTCAGAACGCTGAGCGAAATCGCCGGTTCACTGGCCATACAGACAGCGGCCAAATACCTTGAAACGGGTTACGGGGGCAGCGGCATTCTCCTTGGAGGCATTGCAGGCGTTCCACCGGCCTGGGTCACCATTATCGGAGCTGGAACTGTCGGGCTTTTTGCCGCACAGGATGCGCTTGGACTCGGTGCGCAGGTTACTGTTATCGATAAGGAGATCAATCGGTTACGACGATTCGAAGCATTTTTCAACCGTCACCTTGTCACCGCCATTGCAAACGATCATTACATTGCCGAAATTGCGAAGATGTCGGACGTTCTGATTGGCGCACTGAGCCCACGTCAGAAAATCATCAAGCCACTGGTCAGCGAACAGGTGGTCAAGTCGATGAAACCCGGTTCGGTGATTATTGATGTCTCGATTGATCAGGGTGCCTGTTTCGCTACCAGCCGCCATACCTCCCACACCAATCCCATTTATGTCAAGCACGGCGTTACCCATTACTGCGTACCGAATATCCCGTCAGCCGTCGCAAAAACAGCCTCTTTCGCCCTGACCAATACCCTTTTGCCTTTTCTTCTGAAACTGACAGGACATGAGACCGTTTCAGAGATTCTCTGGAAAAGCCACAGTTTGCGGAAGGGAACCTATATTTTCAAGGGCTATGTCACACAAAAAATTCTTGCTGAATTGACAGACATTCCTTTCAGAGAGATCGATATGCTGCTTGCCGCTTCCTGACGCTCCCGATTACACTAACGTATCAAGCGGCTTGCCAAATTTTCTGGCAATCAGGGATGCGCACGATACACCCGAGTAGGTTACGGCTATGACGCCCTGACCGGGAAAGGTACTGTCGCCTACAGCAAAGAGATTTTTTATCGGTGTTGTGTTCTGGGGTTTCTGGAGAATACTCTGCCCCGGTTTGAGCAGAGGCCCGTATGATCCTTTAAAGCGATTGAGATAGCGCTCATGGGTAAGCGGCGTGGCAAGTACTTTAAGTTCTACCGCTTTCGATAATCCGGGTAAAATCCGCTCTATCCGGGAAATTATCCCGGCTGCAACCTCATCCTTTGCTGCAAGGTAAGCACTGCTTCCCCTCTCATAATGTTGCCACTCTTCAACCTCTCCGGTAACAAAAGCATGAACAATATGCCTGCCGGGAGGCGCCAGTGATGGATCAAGAATGGTTGGTGCAGAAAAATAGATGGTTCCGCCCAACTGGTTATAGCTCTTCCAGTCGTCGACCAGAATATGGTGCATATGAAACCCTTCGGGAATAACAGAAGCATCAACACCGAGAAAAAGCTGGAACCAGCTCGGCGCCCTCAGAAAACGTTTTTCATCCACCCTGTAGCGCGAGTCGATAACAAGGCGATTAAAGGTATCCCAGACTGTTGCATTGCTGATTACCGCTTTTGCATAGTACTCTGTGCCATCGGCAAGCCTGACGCCACGGGCCTCACCGTTGCTGACCAGAATCTCGGTAACCTCTGATTGATAACAAATACGTCCGCCAAACTTCCTGATCCCCTTGCAAAGCCCATCAGGAATAGCGCCGGAACCGCCGATCGGATAATTGATGCCGCCGAAATGGCGATCGGCAAGACAGATGCCGGCATTGACCAGTGGGGTTGCAAGAGCATCCTGAACCGCCCAGGAGTAGGCCTCAATGTCGATAAAATGGAGCAGTTCTTCATCCTTAATATAACTTCTGGCGGTTTTCCCCATTGAACGAAAGCTTTTCAGCGCAAGAGCCATGGTCTTGAGAGGATGTGCAGCACCAACCGAGAGCAGATGTGTCACATCCTCAAGCGAGCCCGCAGGCAGAGCGCTGAGAATGTCATAAACCTCCGTGAGCTCATGATAAAATTTTCTGATTCCTTCACGCTCATGAGGAAAACGAGCGGCAAGAGCATCAAGAAATGCTTGTTGGTGATAAGAGGCTGGTAGAGAAAAACCACCGGGCAGGTGATAATGGATCTGAACAGGGTCAAAAATTGTGCGCACCTCAATACCGAGCTTTCTGAATATTCGCGTATGCAGGTTCAGGGTTCCGCTGCTGCTATTGTCACCAAAACCATAAAAAACCGATGCTCCAGCATCAAAACGATACCCCTCCCGCTGGAAAGAAGAGCAACTTCCCCCCGCATATCGGTTCTTCTCGAAAACAAGGGTTGAAAAGCCCCTCTCCTGAAGCAATGCTGCTGCAGTGAGCCCTCCAACTCCTGAACCGATAATAATCACATCAGCAGAAAGATCAGCGGATACATTCATGGAACACATGCCTTTGGATTATGTTTACGAAGTTCAGAAAAGCCTTAAAGTATATTGCTTTAAATATATTATTTTATGAAAAGATTCTTCGGAATGCAAAACAACGTTTCTTTGAACCCTGGAAGATATCATCCCATGGATAAACCTGATCCTGCTCGCGACTTAAAAACCGGGACAAAAAAAGAGACGCTCTCCCGAGATGAGCGACGAAAGCAACTTGAGTTTCAAAATGAAGCCGTTGTTCATCTTAACGCCCTCTATAACTATGCTCTTCACTTGACCATGAATCCAAGTGATGCTGAGGATTTGGTGCAGGAGACCTATCTGAAGGCATATAGATTTTTTAATTCTTTTGAGCGGGGAACAAACTGTAAGGCATGGCTGTTTAAAATCCTGAAAAACAACTATATCAACCGCTTCAGGAAAAATTCGAAGGAACCTGGAAAAGTTGATTATGATCTTATTAAAGATTTTTATCATTCAATCAAAGACACCCGAAGTGATACCACTGAGTCAGAAAGCGATTATTTCCATTCATTGCTGCACGAAGAGGTCTATCAGGCGCTTCACTCTCTGCCCGAGGAGTTCAGGGAGGTGATTCAGTTGTGTGATATTGAGGGATTTACCTATGAGGAAATTGCAAATATGGTAGAAAGCCCTATCGGGACGGTGAGGTCAAGGTTATATCGGGGCAGGAAGCTGCTTCGCAGTCAGCTTGAGGGATATGCAAAGAAATACGGCTTCAACACCGATAACGTTCAATAAATCGAGACGCACAAACTTTTTTTACTATGAACTGCAAAAAGGCCAGCGTGCTTATGAGTGCCTCTCTGGATGGAGAGCTTTCCCACCTTGAAGAGCAGGATTTTCTCCTGCACATTTCGGAGTGCAAAGAGTGCCACAGAGAGTTTGAGGAGGCAAAAAAAACCAAAATGATCATCAGGGAAAAAATTATCCAGTTCAAGGCCCCTCAGACGTTGGTTATGTCAATCATGCAGCTTACCAGTTTCAGTACCAAAGAGCACGAAGACACCCTCCTTTATGAATAGCCCCTGCTGCACGGGTTATTCACTCTGGAAAATAATTCATATCTTGTCCGGTTTGAATTGTAGGAATTAATAGCTATATACTTTTTCACGTTAACAATAGATTATCACTGCATAAAGGGAGGCAGTACTCCCCGGCGGTAACCAGGTATCCCATGAGCAAAACGGTCACGATTACAGAAGAAGATGTAAAAAAATGGCATCTCAATATGCCTGATGAGATGTTTGAAGCGGTTTCCAATCGATTCAAGCTGCTCTCTGAACCAATGAGACTGAGAATTTTACGTGTGCTTTGTGAAAGCGAGCATACCGTTCAGGAAATTGTCAATGAAATCCACGCAAGCCAGGCAAATATCTCAAAGCATCTGGCCCTGATGTATGAGAGTGGTGTTGTAACCCGCAGGAAAGAGGGCTTGAAATGCTATTATCGTATCGCTGACGATAGTGTTATCTACGCTTGTTATCTGAGTTCAAAAAGTGTAGTTGATAACCTTCAGGAGCGACTTTGCTGGGTACAAAAAGTCCAGTCTAACCTCTCCAGTTGACACTTTGTCCATTTTCCGCATCTCAATCCGGCACGCCTCCTCCTTTACGCCTCCCCCGCCTGACTTTTTGTCACACTGACATCAAAATTATGACATTTTCGCTATCAACAGGTCATTTTGACAAAAATCCCTCAGGTGAAAAGGCGTATATCCGTTTTGGCATGGTTTTTGATGTTTATTAGCATGGAATTGTTCATTACCATCAATTACTGTAATCATAACAAACAAGAGCGAAAAGGAGATTACCATGCTGGTACAATTAGCGAAAGACCCAATGAGACTGTTTGATGATATCTGGTCAGGTGCACAACAACCTTCAGCCCCGGCCTTTAAGGTTGATATTTCAGAAGATGAGGCCGGATTCCATATTGATGCCGAACTTCCCGGTATCGCCAAAGAGAATGTGGTACTCCACATTGAAGATGATGTACTGACCATCAAAGCAGAGAGAACGGCGGAAACGGAAGAGAGCAAGAAAAATTATCATCGTATTGAGAGGAGCTCCGGAAGTTTTTCAAGGAGTTTTAATCTTGGTGAAATGATTGATCAGGAGAGCATCAGTGCAGATTTCAAGAACGGAATACTTCATGTAACGCTTCCGAAGGCTGTGCCGGTAAAGAAGAAAAAAGAGATTACGATTAATTAAAATCACGTTCAGGAACCACCCGAACTCAGACATCATTAGTTGTAAAACTGTTTTATATCACATTCAAAATAAGGAATAAACATTATGGGTAAAATTATCGGCATCGACCTTGGCACGACGAACTCTTGTGTTTCTGTTATGCAGGGATCGCAGCCAACGGTTATCGAAAATTCAGAGGGAAACCGTACTACGCCCTCTATCATAGCTTTAACCAAAACCGGTGATCGTTTGGTTGGCCAAGCTGCAAAAAGGCAGGCGATAACCAATCCGAAGAACACGATCTTTTCTATCAAGCGTTTCATGGGACGCAAATATGATGAAATCAATGACGAAAAAAAGCTTGCTCCCTATGAAATTATCAACGAAGGTGGTGAAGCCCGCGTAAAAATCAATGATAAAATCTATTCTCCCCAGGAAGTTTCAGCAATGATCCTGCAGAAAATGAAGCAGACGGCTGAGGATTTTCTCGGTGAAAAAGTTACCGAAGCAGTCATCACGGTGCCGGCATACTTCAATGATGCCCAGCGGCAGGCAACAAAAGATGCCGGGCGTATCGCCGGACTTGATGTCAAGCGTATCATCAACGAACCTACCGCTGCTGCTCTTGCCTACGGCCTTGACAGAAAGCAGACGAGTGAAAAAGTTGCGGTCTTCGATCTTGGTGGAGGAACATTTGATATCTCCGTTCTTGAGCTTGGTGATGGCGTTTTTGAGGTGAAGTCAACTGACGGCGATACCCATCTCGGCGGTGACAACTTTGACCAGAAAATTATCGATTATATTGCTGACGAGTTTAAAAAACAGGAGGGTATTGATCTTCGCAAGGATGCCATTACCCTTCAGCGCTTGAAGGAGGCCGCCGAAAAAGCAAAAATCGAGCTCTCGTCAAGAACTGATACCGAAATCAATCTTCCCTTCATTACTGCAACGCAGGAAGGGCCAAAACACCTGGTGATCAATCTCACCCGTGCAAAATTCGAGGCATTGTGCGCTGATCTGTTCGACAAGATTCTTGATCCCTGTCGTCGTGCCATCAAGAATTCCAAGCTTGAGATGAAGGAGATCGACGAAGTGGTTCTTGTTGGAGGTTCCACCCGTATACCAAAAGTGCAGGCTTTGGTCAAAGACTTTTTCGGCAAAGAGCCAAACAAAAGTGTCAATCCTGATGAAGTTGTTGCTATCGGCGCGGCTATTCAGGGTGGTGTTCTGAAAGGTGACGTCACTGATGTTCTGCTGCTTGATGTAACACCTCTTTCGCTTGGTATTGAAACCCTTGGCGGTGTGATGACGAAGCTCATCGATGCAAACACCACTATTCCGACAAGAAAGCAGGAGGTTTTTTCGACTGCAGGTGATAATCAGACCTCTGTTGAGGTACATGTTTTACAGGGAGAGCGCCCAATGGCTACCGACAACAAAACACTGGGTCGGTTCCACCTTGGCGATATTCCTCCCTCTCCAAGAGGCATACCACAGATCGAAGTGACGTTTGATATCGATTCCAACGGTATTCTGCATGTTTCAGCAAAAGACAAGGCAACAGGAAAAGAGCAGAGTATCAAAATTGAATCGAGCAGCAAGCTCACCGACGCTGAAATCAGCAAAATGAAGGAGGACGCAAAAGAACATGCTGCTGAAGATCAGAAACGCAAGGAAGAGATCGACACCAGAAATATTGCAGACTCCCTGATTTTCAGCACTGAAAAACAGTTGAAAGAGCTCGGCGATAAAATACCGGCAGACAAACGTCCCGTACTGGAAGGTTCGCTTGAAAAACTCAAGGAAGCTTACAAGAACGGAACCGTTGAGTCTCTTAAAAGTGCGATGGAGGAGCTCAACAAGGAGTGGAGTGAGATTGCCTCTCATCTCTACCAGTCTCAGGGTCCGGAATCGTCACAGCCTGAAACGGCAGCACAGAGCGACAGCGGAGAAAAATCGAAAAAAAGTAGCAGCGATGGTAATGTTGAAAATGCTGAATACGAAGTTATTGACGGCAACGACAAATAAGCTGTAAAAAAAAGATCTCATCTTGAACAAAGGGATTCCTGTGTGAATCCCTTTGTTTATTTAACCGGGTTTTGCTAATTTGAACACTGTTGAAGGTAGAACACCAGAGTGTGATATATTTGCAAATTTTAACCGTGCAAACAATGCAACCTCAGCTCAGCCGTCCGAACACCGGCGATAACCAGGTCAGGGTCAGTACAGCAGGGCCATGGTCAGGCAATGCTGCTCATAAAGCAGAAAAGTATTTTATCACCTCAGCAAAGAGAGATAATCGTGGTAACCTTCAGGTGCAGATAAGTCCCTCTTCGGGACGAAGAAAGTTATCGCCGACAAAGGTTATGATCGATAAAATCATTTCCGGGGAAATTGAACTCTTTGTTCTTACGACACAGCCTGATATCGGTATTGATATCAAGAAGAAGATTATTGACAACGAGAATCGTTATGTCATTGACTTTGACAATCGTGGAATAAAATGGACCATGAGGGATATCCCTGTCTTTTACAGCTCATTATTACGGGGACTTTGCATTGAGATTGACCGGCGAACCTATACACTTGATGAATTTTTCAAGTAATTGATAATTCACTGCTCTGCAAGTTGAGCTGGCTTTGAAGTCAAGGCTCTCTCAAAAAGATGGAAATCAATAGAAAAGGCTATCCGAAGGGGTGGCCTTTTTTATTGATAGACTCCTGAATCACACTCCTATTGCAAAATAGTGAGCCCGGCATTATCCAAAACGTCAGATGCTTATACAAACGAAAAAGCTGCCTCATAACGTTAGTCATGAGACAGCTCCATTGTTCTGTTCATTTCATAAGAGAGGCTTAATGGATGAACTATTGCAATTTCTTGCGCGCCTGAGTTGCTTGCGGTGAATCAGGATAAACGTTGACCAGATCCTTGAACCTTGCCTTTGCGTTGGCAGGGTCGCCTATAAATTCAAAGGAGAGCGCCTGTTTGTAGAGCGCTTCAGGACGTTTATTGCTTTTGAGGTATTTGGCAATCACAACCTGATATTCAAGAATGGCCTTTTCATACCATTTTTCACCAAAATAGCTCTCTGCTATAAAGAACTGTGCCTGATCGACAAGAGCGGATGGCGGTGTGCGTTGCATCAGCAAACCGAAACTTTCCCGTGAAGCAACATAATTTTTACTTTTGAGTCTCTCCCGCCCCTCTTCAAGCAATGCGGCATCAGTAAGAGCAGAAGGCTTTTGAGCGCTCTGTACCGTATCATTCTGTTGTAACGGCGCTGCTGAAGGGGGGCTCTGCTCTTTGGCAAGAGCAATATATTGCTCAATTTTCTGCAACCTCAACTCCAGCTCATCAACCTTGTGCACAAGAAGGGAATCTTCCATACCAAGGCGACCAAAAGTCAGCCGATTATTATGAGAAATCTCCTCAATACTGCCCTGTAAGCGAGAAACATCATCCCGAACCTGTTGAACATCTGAATAGGAGACCGCAGACTGCGACTTAATGGTTTCCGAATCCGTTTTGAGCTTTTTCAGATTATCTTCAACAACGAGAAGATCCTGTTTTGATGCACAGGCCGACAGTGCAAGAACTGGAAGAAAAAGAAAAGGTTTTATCTTTTTATACATAGTCAGCAAAGGATTCTTCATACCATTATTTTACGACAAAATGCGCCCGACGGTTTTTTGCCCAGGACTCTTCATTACTGCCGGAAGCAAATGGACGCTCTTCGCCATAACTCACCGATTCAAGACGGGATGGAGCTACACCAAACCTGACCAGATACTCTTTTGCACTTATCGCCCTGCGATCGCCAAGTGCAAGATTGTACTCTGAAGTACCCCTCTCATCACAATGACCTTCAATAAGAGCCCCTTTGCGAGCATCGCTCCCCATCCATACTCCATTTTGGTGAAGTTGCTCCTGAGCCTCGGCGCTCAGCGTAGCGCTGTCATAATCAAAAAACACATCGCCCAGAGGCCCGGTTTGCCATTGATCAAATCCATAACCGGATGGTGAGGATGGCAACAATGGTAAAGACGACGACGACGACGAAGGCAATGATGCGGAACCACTCCCTGCACTCCCTCCATCAGGGGTCACTGCACTTTTTGATGAACATCCAGCGGTCACCATCAAGGCCAGAACAATGATGCCGTTTATTTTTTTTGTCATGGATCCAATTCAATTAAACATTGATAAAAAAAGGGGCAGCAAGAACAACAACCTGCCCCTTGTCGTCTTCAACAAAACATCTCTTTATTCCGCAACAAAGTGTGCCCTTCTGTTCTGAGCCCATGCCTCTTCATTGCTGCCGTCAGCAAATGGTTTTTCCTCACCGAAACTAACCGTCTTCAGACGGACAGGAGCAACACCCAAATTGACGATGTAATCCTTTGCACTGTTTGCACGGCGCTGTCCAAGAGCAAGGTTATACTCCGCAGTGCCTCTTTCATCGCAATGTCCTTCGATGATGACACTCTTCTCTGTATTTGCCTGTATCCAGTTGAAATTGGTTTTCAACTGCTCAATAGCATCTGCGCGGAGCTCAGAACGGTCAAAATCATAAAAAACATCGCCAAGACCAGGCAACACAACCACAACTGGAGGAGGCGGAGGAGGAAGTGGTGGTGGTGGGGCCACAACGACCTCTTTTCCGCAACCACATGCACCAAGAAACAGCATGGTCGGAATAACAAGACTTCTCAATAACGGCTTCATAGTTTTCATTTGTCCCCCTTTTTCATTGTTTATGTTACAAAATATACCGCACTAACGTAAAGACCAGGATGGCTGCGTCTGCTGACCATCAACCTGCAATAAAGCCCTCTGTTTATCCCCTTTCGAATCCATTGTGTAAAGTTTCTGTTTTCCTGAGCGGTTAGAAGAAAACACTATCATCTGTCCATCCGGAGACCACGAGGGGCAGATGTTCTCTCCGCATCGCCGTGTTAACTGCATGAGCCCTGAGCCATCAGCATTCACGGTAAATATATTTATTTCACCATTCTTTTCCCATGTTGTATAGGCAATTTTATCTCCGGCAGGAGACCATGATGGCTGGGTATTATAACGGCCACTGAACGTCAATCTTTTTACCTGACCAGACTGAATATCCTGGATAAAGATCTGGGGAAGACCATTTCTTGAAGAGACAAAAGCCATCTTGCTGCCATCGGGAGAAAACGCAGGAGAAATATCAATACTCCTGCTATTGGTAAGCCTTCGCGAAAGTGTGCCATCAGTTTTCACAAGATAAATCTGCTGATTGCCATCAAAGGAGAGTGTTGCCGCCACCTCGCTGCCACTTCTCCAGGCAGGGTCAATACTGACACCACTATTGCCAACTGACGCAGTTTTCCTCTCACCAAGGTTCCGGATAGAAAGAACAGAGCGGCCAGAGGAAAAATCAATGTAGGCAAGATATCTTCCATCCGGAGAAAGAGATGGATTCATGGTAATCGATCTCGAATTGGTCAGTTGCTCAACTCCATATCCATCAAAATCACACTGATAGATCTCTTTATACCCGGTATTATTCGAAACAAAAACAATTTTACTGCCAAATACAGAAGATTTACCGGTAAGAAGTGCAACAAGATCAGCGCAGAACGCATGACCGATTGAACGAAGTTCATCCTCCTTGCCTGTATAGGTTTTCCTTAAAAGCAATCTGGAACCGGCGGTCTCGTAGACCGACATATCCACATTGATCATTCCTGACTTTATTGTAACCGTACCTCCTGCATAGATCTCTGCGCCTACCGAAGTCAGTGCTCCAAAATTGATGACAACACTCTTTTTGTCACTGTTGTCCATAATATTAAGAGGTGGAGGAAGCATGGAGAATATCCCGACAAAATCAAGTCCATCATGCATAACGGTATCAAGACCCTGCCCAAACCGGGACTCCTTTTTTCCATCTGCATTGAGCTTGTCAAGGACAAGAACAATATTGCCAGACCCCTCTTTACGGATGGCTATATACTCTCCTGTCTCTCCCGTCTCTCCTGCACAGAGATACAGAGGGAAAACAAGCAGAAAAAAGAGCACCACAAAAACGCCAGAGAAAACATGTTTAAAAAATCGCACCATAAAAAAACAACACTTTAGCTGTTACACATAATCTGATAACCTGCCCACCTTATACGAAACCAAAAGAACATGTTTCTGCTCTAAACAACAATGGCAGACTAAACATCACCACAATAAGCATACTCAAGGCAAATATAGAAAAAAAGATTTTTTCACACCAGTCAGCCACGAACCCTACTCAATACCTTCCGGAGTAAACACAAATCCAATCCAAACATCCCTGAAACCCTCCTCTTTCGGCAAAACAGGAAGAGGTGATGATTTTTCAAGGGCTTTTTTTACTGAACTGTTCAAATATTCACTTGGCGCCCTCTTATCAAAAATAATCTGGCGAATCGTCCCATCAGCAATAATGTTAATACGAACATAGACACTCATGCCGTAACTGTTTTTCAGCATCTGCCCGGAAAAAACCCAATTCCGCTGAATAATCGTCGCAATTTCAGCTTTATAGGGATCTGCAGTTCCACCACCACCACTCCCCTTTCCCGCACCACTTCTGCCACCGGACGAGCCGGGTTTTCCGCCGCCACTACCCTGCAAGGGCTGTTTATCAGAGCTCACCTTCTGCTGAAGCGTCGCAAGCGCCTTGTTCAAAGCAGTGGCAGATGGTTGCGGTAATTGCGCTGTTTTCTTTTCAATGTTTTGCTTGAGCCGCTGCAGCGCTGCGCTCATATCAGAGGGCTTTTCAATAACCTTCGGCTTCAGTGGTTCCACAGAAATTTTTTTTGGAGGCTCCACAGCAACCTGCTTAAGGGCAGGCGGCTGCAGTTTTTCCGGCAACGCCTCCTTAACGACCTTGTTGACAACAGGGGGAGGAGTATTGATTTGAGGCGCTGAAGAGGGTGCTTCGGTACTACCACCCTTCCCTTCAGAGAGTTGAGGCGAACCACCGGAACCGGGCAGGGAAACAAGAGAGACACTCACAATTTTCGGTTTGACATGCCGGCCAGAATCCCATAACTGGAGATAAACAGCTAAAAAAAACACCAAGGCATGCATTGCTGCCGCAGCAACAAGCCAAAGCAAAAACTTTTGTTCTGCAGAAACATGATTACGACTTTTTTTCATAAACGCACCTATATCCCGCCTTCCCTCGAAATGGGAACGGGTTCGGTCACCATGCCAATCTTCTCAATTCCGGCATCCCTGATCTGGGCCATAACATCCATTACAAGACCATAAGGTAATGATTTATCTGCCTTAAGATAAACCTCGCCTGTTTGCTTGACATCAAGAATCATCGGAAGCTTCTGACGTACCTCTGAAGCATTCAACTGATATTGATTGATAAAGACCCTCCGCGAAGCATCAATACTGATCACAAGAGCTTTTTCATGCACATCCATTTTCTGATGAGTCGTTTGGGGCGTTTCAACCTTTACACCATGCGTCATCATGGGAGCGGTTACCATAAAAATAATCAGCAGCACAAGCATGACATCAACAAACGGTGTTACGTTAATATCACTCATCAACCGACCTTTTCCCGATGTTATCATATCTACGGTTCGTTAATGAATGCTGAAACAAATTCAGGAGAAAACTCCTCAAGGTCCCGCTCGATCATGCCGATCTGCTGTGCAAAAAAGTTATAGCCCATCACAGCAGGAATGGCCGCAGCAAGACCTGCTGCCGTAGCAATAAGGGCTTCTGAGATACCGGGAGCAACCGCAGCAAGCGAAGCGGATTGAGTCATGCCAATGTTATGAAATGAATTCATAATGCCCCATACCGTGCCAAAAAGTCCGATAAAGGGCGCCGTATTGCCAACTGTTGCAAGAAAAGGAACAAGAGTTGACAGCCGCTTGTTTTCCGCATTGACCTCCCGTTTCATTGCCCGGGCAATACGGGCTCTGCCCTGCCGGAGATCACTCTTGTCGCCAAGCGACCGGTATTCAACATAACAGGAACGAAAAACCCTTGGCAGTGAACCCGTTCTGAAATTCTCGCATTCCGTAAAAACCTTATCGACATTATTCACCGTAAAAAAATAGTCAAGAAAAAGCCTCGACTCACGCAAGGATTTTCTGAGATAACCAAATTTAAACGCAATGATTGCCCATGATATGACAGAAAATGCAAGAAGAATGGAAAGCACCATCAACACAACCGGTCCGGCATCCGAAAACAGGCCAAAAATCCCGAGTCTGGAATCAAACATACGCGTACAAGCAATTAAAATTCATTAAAACAGATGAACATTCTGGATAACCACATAGGCTAACGCCGAACCGGAAAGAGCACAAAGCGTATTGACCAGATCATTATTGACCAGAGGGGTGCCTTTAAGCAACCTGTTTTCAACCAGAACACCATCAGGCGACATACTATGGGTTCTCTCCGTTACCTTTTCACGAATGGGGTCAAAATACTGAGCCTGAACAGTTGCTCCAAAAAAGCTGTCAACCAGGCTGGCAAGAAGCCCTGAAAATCCAATAAGAAGGAAAGACTGCAGGACACCGAAATCCATCAACCAACGGACATTGATCACCATCGCACTGGCACAGATAAAGAGGGAACCAAGAAAGGCCCCTGAAGTACCTGGTACAGAAACACCACCTGAAGTTCCAACAGGCACCTCTCTGAAAGTAGTCACTAACCAGGCTTTTGGATTCGGCCACATCGTACCGATTTCCGTCGCCCAGGTATCAGCCTGTACTGCAGCAAGCGTTCCGAGATAGGCAAAAAAGATTGCAGGATCATTGGTCAACGAAAAAATAATCATGAGAATCCAGGCTATTCCCCCGTTGGCATAAACCTGACCGGCATCCCGCTGCGACCCTTTTTCAAAGACCAGGTCAAATTTCGCCTTCCGCTTCTTGCCCAATTTCGACAAGACCGACGACAACAGATAAAAGGTTAGAAGCGGAACCGTCCACTCTATCCCTCCGATACCAAAAATCGTTGTTCCCAGCAAAAATGTGGCCGTTGCCCCGCTGTTATTAAGAAATTTGACCTTGATTGAAAAAACAGCCAAAAGAAAAGCAAAAAGTCCACCAAGAAGAAAACGCTCAAGAAGAATGGTATGATTCATCTCAAGGACATAGAGCACATAAGCGATAGAGACTGGAATAAAAAAATTATCGAGACCATGGGATAAAAGCGCCTCAACAGCCGTGGCCACAAGAGTAAGAAGAAGCGCAAGCGCTAAAAGCATCAACACCGACTTTCCGGCCAACCCTCCTGTGAAATTCTCGCTGAATACCATAAGAGCTGCGCTGAGAAGTAAAAAGCTGCTGACAAACATGGTGAGCGATCCCTCGAAAGTCTTGGGGTTTTTAGTCATATGCTCAATGTGCTTTTTACCAACTGAACTGCCAACAAGCGCCGCAAGAGAGTCACTGACGCCCATGACAAGCATCGAGGTCTGTAGTATCCATTTATGAGACTCCCAGAGAAAAAGAAGCTGAAGCAGAAAAACCAGAGGGAAAAGAAGCGAACCATAACTTTTTACTGCCGGCGACTGAGCACTCTTCTCTTCAGGAAGGGCAAGCAGAGAACCAAACCATTGAAATCGAATGTTCAATCCATTAAAACAGAGAAAAAGGGAGGCTGCAAGTGCAGGATAAAAATTGGAATGGAAATAGGCCGGTATGAAAAAGATAACAACACCCATCGAGAGGTGAACAATTTTCCTGACAACAAGAGCGCTGACACTGAATTTCCTTGTCAACAGTTCGGCAAGAACAACAAAAAGCAGGATAAGGCAGAGCGTCAGGAAAAAGGCTGGAAAATCCTGAGGCAATGGAGCTTGGAGATTCAGCATGAGTCGATAGTTAATTCTGGTTGGACAAAAGGTGTAACGGTAACGGTACAGAATAAACAGCAAATATCCATCAGATTATAACATTTTTAATGTTTGTTTTAATAAAACTTAAAATGTAATTTGCTCCAAGTTTTCGTTTTATACCGAAAAAACCTTTTCCATAAATGTCTGCATTCACATCACAGACCATATTCTCCAGCAGCAGCGCCGAAACGGCTGCATCTTCCAATGCGCCCTTTTCATGCAGTTTGGCCGCATATTTGTTGAACTCCCTCAATTCCAGGATCGTCATCATGGTCACTGTGGCTATCCCACTGGTGAGCATTTCCGTACTCTGAACCCCAGAGTCGATCCCAAGTCCATTTCTCTCTTTTCAATTGTATGTTCACTGTGGCTTCGGGATCGGCAGCCTCGGGGAAGATATCTGTTAATCGCAAAAAAAACTTACTGCCATGAGATCTGATACTATAAAAACAGGGTTTGAAAAAGCGCCGCACCGCAGTCTTCTTAAAGCGACCGGTTCTATTGTCTCAAATAATGACTTCAAAAAACCCTTTATCGGAATCTGTAACTCCTATAACGAACTCATCCCGGGCCACTCCCACCTGCAGGAGCTGGGTCGCATCGCAAAAGAGGAGGTTCGCAAAGCAGGAGGAGTGCCTTTCGAGTTCAATACCATCGGAGTATGCGACGGCATTGCAATGGGCCATATCGGTATGCGCTACTCGCTTGCAAGCCGTGAACTGATAGCCGACAGTGTCGAAACCGTTGCACAAGCCCACTGCCTCGACGGGCTTGTCTGTATTCCAAACTGCGACAAAATCACTCCCGGCATGATGATGGCCGCGCTGCGCATCAACATCCCGGTTATCTTTGTCTCCGGCGGCCCCATGAAAGCCGGCCACACCCCTTCAGGTCAAACGGTTGATCTGATCTCGGTCTTTGAAGCTGTCGGCCAGTTCAGCGCTGGTAAAATCGGCAACGAAGAACTTGAATCCATTGAAGAGAGCGCCTGCCCGGGTTGCGGCTCCTGTTCGGGCATGTTCACCGCAAACTCAATGAACTGTCTCAGTGAAGCGCTTGGCTTTGCCCTGCCCGGCAATGGCACCATCCTCGCCATTGATCCACGTCGCAACGAGCTGGTCAGAGAGGCCTCCCGCCGCATTATTGATCTCGTTAAAAAAGATATCAAGCCACGCGATATTCTCTCGCGCAACGCCCTGCTCAACGCTTTTGCCCTTGATTTCGCAATGGGAGGCAGCACCAACACCATCCTGCATACACTCGCCATTGCAAATGAAGCTGAGCTCGACTTTAATTTTTCTGAGTTGAACGCCCTTTCAGCCAAAACACCCTATATCTGCAAGGTCAGCCCTGCAACAATGGCTGTCCATATCGAAGATGTAGACCGGGCAGGTGGCGTATCGGCTATCCTTCATGAGCTCAGCAGAATTGACGGACTGCTTGACCTCTCCACCTTAACCGTAACCGGCAAAACACTTGGCGAAAACATCGCCGACGCAGAGATTCTTGACTACACCGTCATCAGAAGTATTGACGAACCCTACTCCGCAACGGGCGGCCTTGCCGTTCTTTTTGGAAACCTTGCTCCGCAGGGAGCCGTGGTCAAAACCGGTGCAGTAGCCCCTGAGATGATGAAGCATACCGGTCCGGCGAAAATCTATGACTGCCAGGACGACGCCATCAAAGGCATTATGGGTGATGATGTCAAGGCTGGAGATGTGGTTGTAATCCGCTATGAAGGCCCTAAAGGAGGTCCCGGAATGCCGGAAATGCTCTCTCCCACCAGCGCCATCATGGGCCGCGGGCTTGGAGAGTCGGTTGCACTCATTACCGACGGACGCTTCTCGGGAGGATCAAGAGGAGCCTGTATAGGCCATATTTCTCCCGAAGCTGCCGAGCGCGGCCCGATTGCCGCTTTGCATAACGGTGACTTAATCACCATCGATATCCCGTCAAGGAGCATCTCGGTCAATCTGACCGAAGAAACGATCAATGAGCGGCTGGCAGCGCTAAAGCCGTTTGAACCAAAAATAAAAAAAGGATATCTGGCCAGATATGCACAAATGGTCACCTCTGCCAATACCGGAGCAATCCTGAAAAATCCTGTTTCCTGTGAACCTAAATAAAACAGCCATGCAAGCATCAGGCCAAACACTCAATGGCTCAGAAATATTTTTCGAATGTCTGCGACGTGAAAACGTTGAATATATTTTCGGCTATCCGGGCGGATCTCTGCTGAAAGTTTACGAGACACTCTATGATATCGAAGACATCAAGCACATTCTGGTCCGTCATGAACAGGGCGCAACCCACATGGCCGAGGGATATGCCCGCGCCACGGGAAAGCCCGGTGTTGTTCTTGTCACCTCCGGCCCCGGAGCAACAAACACCGTCACCGGAATTGCCAACGCCTATATGGACTCCTCTCCGATGGTGGTCTTTACCGGGCAGGTTCCCAGCTCCCTGATTGGCAACGACGCCTTTCAGGAGGCTGATATTGTGGGCATCACCCGACCGATAACCAAGCACAACTTCCTTGTCAAGGATGTCAGGGAGCTTGCCATAACCATCCGAAAAGCCTTTTTCCTTGCAACAAACGGCAGGCCAGGACCGGTTCTTGTTGATATGCCAAAAGATATCCTGAATGCATCATGCCTCTTTCAGTGGCCTGAAACGGTTGATATCCGAGGCTTCAAACCAACCCTCAAATGCCACATCAACCAGATTCAAAAGGCGGCGCATAAAATTGCCAATGCAAGACGTCCCCTCCTCTATATCGGCGGAGGGGTTATCAGTGCGGAAGCATCCGAAGAGCTCCGCGCCTTTGCCATACAGCAGAATATACCGGTCACCATGACCCTTCAGGGGCTTGGTTCCTTTCCCGGAAACCATCCACTCAGCATGGGGATGCTCGGCATGCACGGCACCTACTGGGCAAACCGTGCGGTCAATGCCTGTGATCTCCTGATTGCCGTTGGTGCACGCTTCGACGATCGGGTCACCGGAAAAGTAGATACCTTTGCACCACAGGCATACAAGATCCATAATGACATCGACCCCACCAACGTTGACAAAAACGTCAAGGTTGACCTGCCCATTGTTGGTGACGCAAAACACTTTCTCTCTTCACTCATCGAAGAGATGCCTGACACGGTCGAAGAGCGCACAGCATGGCTTGCCAAAATCCACGAGTGGCAGGAGATGTGCCCGCTGACTTACAAAAGCGATGACGACGAGCTCAGAACCGAATTTGTTATTGACGAAGTGTCCAAACAAACCCAGGGCAATGCCGTAGTAGTCACCGATGTAGGCCAGCACCAGATGTGGACTTCGCAGTTCTATACCTTCATCAATCCACGATCGATCATCACCAGCGGCGGACTCGGCACCATGGGCTACGGCTTGCCTGCTGCCATCGGAGCCGCCTACGGCATTACGGATCGCCCGGTTGTTCTCTTCAGCGGAGATGGAGGCTTTATGATGAATGTCCAGGAGCTTGTTACAGCGGTACATGGTAAAGTCCCGATAAAGATCTTCCTGATCAACAACAGCTTTCTCGGTATGGTCCGCCAGTGGCAAGAGCTTTTCCACCAGGAAAAATACTCCTTTACCGATATTGGCGACAGCAACCCCGACTTTGTCAAGGTTGCTGAAGCATTCGGCTGCAAGGCAATCATGGCCGACAATCCTGATCGTGCCAGAGAGGCGATCAAGGAGGCGCTGGCCTGGAACGAAGGACCGGTTCTTGTCGATTTCAGGGTTGTTAAAAAAGATATGGTCTTCCCTATGGTGCCCGCCGGAGGCTCAATTTCAGATATGCTCCTGGAACGGTTGAATCCAAAAACAATGGTCTAAACCAGATTCTGAAGAGGACTGCGAGTAAGAGAACACCGCGCGGTAACTGGCAGCCCTCTTCATCTGATAACGAACTTAACAACCACCTCCTCAGCCAACCACCCGCCAACTTTGGGAATTGCTTTTTGAATTACTTATAGTTAGAATCAATCAACAAGTTACTGATCACACTCTGAAGTATAAAATTGGTAATACGCATCGAATTCTAAATGCGTAAACAGATTCTGCCCATAACGATGTTCACAAAAAATTCCCTCCCGGAGAGCAAGCTGGCCAACGATCCGGTTTTTGCATTGCTGGAGTCCCTTCCCGAAGAAGCCCTTCTCATCGACCCAAACGGCATAATTCTTACTGCCAACACCCTGTTTGCCGCACGTTTCAGCATCTCTGCAGAGGAGTGCATCGGCGCCGCAGTCTATGATTTGATTGCAACCATCCTGCAAATTCCAGAACAGGCGGTACACTACAAAAAAAAGATTGGAGAGGTACTTCGCCTGGGCAAACGAATGGTTTTTGAAGATGGAAAAGGGAATTTGAATTGGAAATTTACCATTAATCCCGTCTTGTCACCGGAAGGGACGATCACTCAATTGTTCATCACCATTGCAGATATTTCCTGGCAAAAACAGAAGGAGACAAGGTTCAATGAATGCAAGGTAAAGTTTAACCAGGCCCTTGAAGCTGCAAGAGCGGGCGTCTGGGAATGGGACTTGACAACGAACGATAATATCTGGTCGGACGAAATATGGCCGTTATACGGGCTGGAGTCAACCAATAATAGTCCCTCCTTCCATCTCTGGGCAAGTGTCATTCATCCTGAAGATCGTGACTCTGTCATCAGCGCTGTTACTGAAGCCGCAAAATGTGACGCCGAGCTGAACATTGAATATCGCGTCTGTTATCCCGACGGCTCCATGCACTGGCTGATGTCCCGAGGCAAACCCTTGCATGACCTCAACGGCAGGACGGTGCGCTACATCGGAACGATTATTGATATCACCAAACGCAAGGAGTTTCAGGAGAGGCTACTTGCCGCCAATGAACGAATGCATTTTATTCTGGCCGCAACCAGTTCCGGTACCTGGGAACATGATATAACCACAAATACCAATATCTGGTCAGATGAAATATGGAGTCTCTGCGGGCTTAAACCAAACAGTGTTGAACTGAACTATGAAAGCTGGATAAACACCATTATCCCGGAAGAGAGGGAACGAGTGAGACAAGCCACCATTGATGCCGTAAATAAGGGTTGCGAGTTCATTTGTTCCTGGCGTATTCCCGGAGCTGATGGAGCAGTACGATGGCTCATGTCGAAAGGAACTCCGGTAAAAGATTCCGAAGGAAAAATAGTTCGGTATGCCGGTATCATGATTGACATCACTGATCAAAAACAGAGGGATGATGCACTCAAAGAGAGCGAATATCGCTTCAGGATGGTGTTTGAAAAGCATTCATCGATCATGCTCGTTATAGAGCCCGATACGGGCAGAATCATCGACGTGAATCAAGCGGCTGTCAACTTTTACAAGTGGCCAACTGAAACGCTCAAACAGATGACCATTCAGCAGATCACTACAGAGCCGTTTGAGAGCAGACAGAACCAGACCCATCAGATAGCCGATGGCTCATTACGTGACGTTGAAGTGTACAGTTGCTTGATTCCATTTGGTGAAAAGGAAATACTGTATGCCATCATGAACGACATCACAGAGCGCAAGAAGGTTGAACAGGCATTGGCTGTAAGTGAAAAAAAGTTTCGTTCCATTACCGAACAAATTTCGGAAATCGTTTTTATTACGGATCAAAGTGGAATTACAACCTATGTCTCACCTGCTGTTGAAACGATTTCCGGCTATAAAGCTGATGAGGTGATTGGTCATCGCTTTATCGAGTTTATAGCTGAAGAGGACATTGAGAGAGCGATCAGCTCGTTTCAGAATGGTTTGATGATGCAGACGGATGAAGTGCTCGAATTCCGCTACAGAAAAAAGGATCGCACTCTTTTTTACGCAGAAATTCATGTGCAATTTTATAAACATGAAGGATTTATCGGATATATCGGATTGATACGCGATATTACGGAACGGAAAAAATATGAGCAGGAGTTAATCGAAAGCAGACAATTTCTCAAGAGCATCTATAATCAGGTCAATTACGCCATTTTTGTTGTCGACATTTTAACGGATGGCACTTACCGCTATAACTCCATTAACCCGCTCAGTGAACAAATATCGGGCGTGACGAGTGATGAACTGGCAGGAAAAACACCTGAACAATTCTTTCCCCCTCCTATTGCCAAATCGGTTATTCAGCACTATAACGACTGTATCCGTGAAAACAAGATCATTCACTATGAAGAGTCCATGATGTTTCATGGCAAAAGCTCTTTATGGGAGACCGTGCTGAACCCTGTTCGTAATGAAAACGGAGCTATTTTCAGAATTATCGGCACCAGCGTAGATATCACGGAACGCCGCCAAATCGAAGAGCAGAAAGCGGAACTTTCCGTTCAACTTCAACAGTCACAGAAAATGGAGATGGTCGGACGACTGGCTGGAGGTATCGCTCATGATTTCAATAATATGCTGACGGTTATTCTTGGTCATTCAGAAATGGCCATGGAAACGAGTGACCCCACACTGAAAACCTATGCCCAGTTTGTTGCTATCCACCAGGCGGCAACCCACTCTGCAAATCTGACCCGGCAACTGCTTGCTTTTGCCCGAAAACAGGTTGTTTCTCCAATAATTGTTGAACTGAACACGGCGATTACAGAGATGCTTCCCATGTTGAGGCGTCTCATCGGTGAAAATATCATGCTGACATGGGTTCCGGAATGCAAAAATTGCTATATCAAAATTGATCCATCACAGATCGACCAGATTCTTGTCAATCTCTGTATCAATGCACGTGACGCAATAACTGGCAATGGCAGAATCACTATCGATAACCGTTGTGTCACTCTGCCTGAAATCCCCTGTGAAACCGATAAAACTGCGTGTCACTCCGCAGACTATGTCTCGCTTTCGGTGCATGATGATGGATGTGGTATTGAACCAAATGATCTTCAACATATTTTTGAGCCCTTTTTCACCACTAAAGAGAGTGGAAAAGGCACTGGACTTGGCCTTTCAACCGTCTATGGCATTGTCAAACAAAACAACGGCAATATTGAATGCCGAAGTGAACAGGGAAAAGGCACAACCATAACGATTCAACTGCCCAAGCATATGGTACAGGCAATAACGAATCCAGATAGAGATCAGAAGCAATTACTCAAGAAAGGGCATCAGACAATCCTGCTTGTCGAGGATGAACCTGGCATTCTCAAACTCTGCAAACTCATCCTTGAACAGAACGGTTATAACGTGCTGGCCTTTGAACGAGCCGCAGACGCCATTAGAATGGAAAAAAATTACCCTGGAACGATCGACCTTTTAGTGACCGATGTCATCATGCCGGAAATGAATGGAGCCGAGCTTTCGAAAAGGCTGCTTGCCGCACGCCCCGAGCTTAACGTACTCTTTATATCAGGTTACACTGCTGACATTATTCCCCAAAATACAATAGTTGACAGCCAGCTAAACTTTATCCAAAAACCGTTTAACCCCAAATCGCTGACGACAATCATCTATAATATCCTCAATCCGAAGTTGCTTAAGACACCGGTAATGGAATAAACTCGCCACAGCATATCAGTAGCAACATTTGCAAGCGAGGATACATGGGAAACATACTTCCCGGCCCTGCCCACTCATTTCAAAAAAAACTTTATATTAAGTTTCGTGTACAGTTAGGCACTCCGCGTTTTTTTACCTTCGGATATTACAGCCAGGAATATCTGTAAATTTTTTGTAAATGGGCACTGTAACCCATGCCATGAGTTACAGTAAAAGGGAACAATAGACTATGAAACACATTATATCAGTACTGGTTGAAAACAAGTTCGGCTCCCTTAACCGGGTTGCTGCAATGTTCAGCGCCCGGGGGTTCAACCTTGAGAGCATCTCCATTGGTGAAACCGAGGATACGGAAATCTCACGCATGACCATTGTAACGAGAGGGGAAGACCAGATCGTCAGCCAGGTGCTCAAACAGTTGAACCGGCTGGTCGATACCATCAAGGTTACCGATCTCACCCGGCAGCCGCATGTTGAACGAGAGCTGCTTCTGATGACCCTGAAGCTCAGCAAGACGGTACAGCATGAGATTTTTGAGCTTATCAATGTTTTTAAAGGAAAAGTCGTGGATATAAAACAAAAATCCATTACTATTGAGGTCATCGGATCTCCGGACAAGATCAACACAACTATCGATATCTTCAAGCCGTACGGCATAAAAGAGCTTGCCCGTTCTGGCGCGGTAGCAATACACCGGGGAGAGTAACCTGTTTTTTACTGAATCACCAATCAAACCTATTCTACCAACATGAACGTTTACTATGAGCAGGATGCCGATCTCGGTTATCTTCAGGGAAAGAATATTGCAGTACTCGGTTATGGCAGTCAGGGTCATGCCCATGCCCTGAACCTCAAGGAGAGCGGCCTGAACGTCTGCGTCGGCCTTCGCCCCGAAAGCTCATCGTGCGCAAAAGCACGGGAAGCCGGCCTCGAAGTCAACACCGTTGCTGAAGCAACAAAATGGGCCGATATTGTGATGGTGCTTCTCCCCGACCAGAACCAGAAAGCGGTCTACGACGCAGAAATTGCTCCGAACCTTGTTGCCGGAAATACCCTTGCTTTTGGTCACGGCTTCAATATTCACTACAAACAGATTATTCCGGCAGAGTCAATCAACGTTATCATGATTGCGCCGAAAAGCCCCGGCCACCTTGTACGCCGTACCTTTACCGAAGGCAACGGTGTCCCCTGCCTTATCGCAGTGCATCAGGATGCTACCGGAGAGGCCAAACAGCAGGCGCTTGCATGGGCAAAAGCTCTCGGCGGAACCAAGGCTGGCGTTATTGAAACCTCCATCAAGAATGAGACCGAAACCGATCTTTTCGGTGAGCAGGCTGTGCTGTGCGGCGGTTCTGCCGAACTGATCAAAGCCGGTTTTGAAACCCTTGTTGAAGCAGGATACCCGGAAGAGCTTGCCTACTTCGAATGTATGCATGAGCTGAAACTGATTGTGGATCTCTATTATGAAGGCGGCCTTTCAAGAATGAACTACTCCGTAAGCGATACGGCCGAGTACGGCGGCATGACCCGCGGACCACGCCTTATCACTCCTGCGGTGAAGGCAGAGATGAAAAAAATTCTCGAAGAGGTACAGGATGGCCGTTTTGCCAAAGAGTTTATCGATGAATGCAACGGTGGCTACAAAAACCTGAACAAACTCAGAGAGGAAAACAGTGGTCATGCCATTGAAAAGGTAGGCGCAAAACTTCGCGACATGATGAGCTGGCTGATCAAAAAATAACCCATTCAACAGAAGAATGTACAAGATTGTCTCAATACCAGGTGACGGTATAGGCCCGGAAGTGGTTGCAGGAGCTGTTTCAGTACTGGAGCAGCTCTCCAGAAAACACGGCTTTGAAATTGTGATTGAAGAGCACCCCTTTGGCGGCGCCTCCTGGGAACTGCATGGAGAGATGCTCACCCAGGCAACGCTTGATGCCTGCCGGAACTGCGATGCCGTACTGCTTGGAGCCGTTGGCGGCCCCAAATGGGAGAGCCTGCCACACGAACACAAGCCGGAAGCTGCGCTGCTCAAAATCCGAAAAGAGCTTCAACTCTTTGCCAACCTCAGACCGGCAAAAGTCTATGACGCACTGATCGACGCATCCTCACTCAAAGCGGACGTGGTACGTGGCACCGATTTCCTCGTTTTCAGAGAACTTACCGGCGGCATCTATTTCGGCCAGCCACGCGGCTTCGATGAAAACCGGGGCTGGAACACCATGGTCTATGAACGCTATGAAGTTGAGCGCATCGCCCGTCTGGCCTTTGAAACAGCCCGGAAACGGAAGGGCAAGGTCGTCTCGATAGACAAGGCAAATGTACTTGAAGTATCACAGCTCTGGAGAAATGTGGTGCATGAACTGCACAAGGAGTTTGCCGATGTGGAGCTGAGCGACATGTATGTAGACAACGCTGCAATGCAGATTGTCCGCAATCCGAAACAGTTTGATGTGATTGTAACAAGCAACCTCTTTGGTGACATTTTGAGCGACATTGCAGGCATGATTACCGGCAGTCTCGGTATGCTCCCTTCTGCAAGCATCGGCACAAAATATGCCCTCTACGAACCAATCCACGGAAGTGCACCGGACATTGCCGGCCAGAACAAGGCCAACCCGATAGCCACCATCGCATCGGTAGCCATGATGTTCGAACACAGCTTCAAAGTTCCGGAGATTGCCCGTGAGATCGAGCAGGCAATTGAGGCCGCCCTTGCCTCTGGCTGCCGGACAGCAGACATAGCCAATACAGGTGACAGGGTGATTTCAACAACAGAGATGACAGAAGCAATTGTCAGGCACCTCGGCGCCTGATCAAAAAAAGGCCAAAAAGAGTGGTGAAAGAGAAGATAATCGTATTTGATACAACCCTGCGCGACGGAGAGCAGTCCCCCGGGGCCTCGCTCAATGTGCAGGAAAAGGTAGAAATTGCCCGGCAGCTTGAAAAACTTGGGGTAGATGTGATAGAGGCTGGTTTTCCGGCTTCATCACCCCTGCAACTTGAAGCGGTTCAGCGGGTAAGCGCAGAGTCCAAAGCCGTTGTGGCCGCACTGGCCAGAGCGGTGGAAAAGGACATTACCGCCGCCTGGAAGGCGCTGCAGCAGGCACGCAAACCCCGCATTCACACCTTTATCGGCACCTCCGATATTCATATCACCGGGAAATTCGGCAGTGACCGTTACGGCCTCAGCCTGCAGGAAAAGCGGCAAACCGTTCTCAACATGGCGGTGAACGCCGTAACCTTTGCCAAAACCTTCACTTCGGATATTGAATTTTCCGCTGAAGATGCAGGACGCACCGATCAGGGCTTTCTCGCAGAAATCATCGAAGCCGTTATTGCGGCAGGTGCAACCACCGTCAACATTCCCGACACCACAGGCTATACCTGGCCTTCAGAGTTTGGCCGGAAAATAGCCGACCTCCGGAGCCGCGTCAGCAACATCGGCAATGCCATCATCAGTGTCCACTGCCATAACGACCTTGGTCTTGCCGTAGCAAACACACTCAGTGCAGTTGAACATGGCGCTCGTCAGGTGGAGTGCTCCATGAACGGCATCGGAGAGCGGGCCGGAAACGCTTCGCTCGAAGAGATTGTGATGGCGCTGAAAGTACGCAGCGACCTGCACAACTTCTACACCGATATCGTCACCGAAGAGCTCTACAATACGAGCCGTATGGTCTCGACCTTTACCGGCATCATTATCCAGCCCAACAAGGCAATTGTAGGCGACAATGCATTTTCACACGAATCGGGCATTCACCAGGACGGTATGCTGAAAAACCGGCAAACCTATGAGGTGATGACACCTGAATCGGTAGGAGTGCCGCAAACAAGCATCGTGCTTGGCCGCCACTCCGGCAAACACGGTCTCTCATCCCGTCTTCTGAGCCTTGGCTATAACCTTGACGATACTGAACTCGAAGCGGTCTACAAGCGCTTTGTTGAAGTTGCCGACAAAAAGAAAGAGGTCTATGACGATGACCTGAGAGTGCTGATGGGCGATGAACGGAGCAAGCCGAAAAACGCTTATGAGCTCGATTACCTCCACATCAACAGCGGTACAGCCTCAATTCCGACCGCAACCATCAGGATCCGGCACAAAGAGCAGATCTTTGAGGAGTCCGCAATCGGCGACGGCCCGGTAGATGCCTGCTTCAGAGCCATTGAGCGTGCCCTTGGCATCGAATCGATGGTTACCTCCTACTCCGTCCGCTCCACCACTGCCGGACGTCAGGCACTCGGAGAGGCGCTTGTCCGCATCCGGGACAAGAATGTCTCCTTTAACGGAAGAGGGGTCTCGACCGATATCATAGAGGCCAGCGCCAAAGCCTATCTGCAGGCTCTCGGCCTGCGCCAGCATCATTTTGACAACATCACTACAGAAACCATAGAAAGCGGGGTTTAAGAATACCATGGCACAAACAATAACCCAGAAGATCCTTTCAAAAGCCGCAAACAGAAAATTTGTCGACGCTGGTGAAAGCGTCTGGCTGAATGTCGACATCCTCCTTACCCACGATGTCTGCGGACCACCGACCTTTGATATTTTCAAGCAGGAATTTGGCGCTGACGCAAAAGTATGGGATCCCCGGAAAGTTGTCGTCCTGCCTGACCACTATATTTTTACGGCAAACGAACACGCCCATCGCAACATTGATCTCTTGCGCCAGTTTGCAAAAGAGCAGCAGCTTGAGCACTACTACGATGTCGGCACCGACCGCTACAAAGGCGTCTGCCATGTAGCCTTGGCGGAAGAGGGATTCAATCTGCCCGGCACCGTGCTCTTCGGAACCGACTCCCATACCTGTACTTCCGGAGCTTTCGGCATGTTCGGCTCAGGCATTGGCAACACCGATGCAGCCTTCATTCTCGGCACTGGCAAGCTCTGGGAAAAAGTTCCGGAATCCATCCTCTTCACCTTCGATGGTCAGATGCCCGAATATCTGACAGCAAAAGATCTCATTCTGCAGATTCTTGGCGACATCACGACCGACGGCGCAACCTATTGTGCGATGGAATTTGACGGCGAAGCGATTTTTTCCCTTCCGATGGAAGAGAGAATGACCCTGACCAACATGGCCATCGAAGCGGGTGGCATGAACGGCATCATCGCAGCAGACAGCATCGCAGAAAATTATGTCAAGGCAAGAAGCCAGAAACCCTACGAGCTCTTCCAGAGCGACCCGGATGCCCGATATCACAGCAAGTACCGCTACGACGTCACCAAGCTTGAACCTGTGGTTGCACAGCCGCACAGTCCCGACAACCGCGCTACCGTCAGAAGCGTTCAGGGAACAAAGATCACCAAATCCTATATCGGCTCCTGCACCGGCGGTAAACTGACCGATTTTATGATGGCCGCAAAAATTCTGAAAGGGCAGCATGTTTCCGTTACCACCAACATCGTGCCAGCCACAGTAAAGGTTGCCCGTGACCTTGAGTGCGAACTCTACGACGGACAGAGCCTGAAACAGATCTTTGAAGATGCCGGATGCACCATTGCCCTTCCCTCATGCGCCGCATGTCTTGGTGGACCTGCCGATACCGTCGGACGCTCGGTTGACAACGATGTTGTCGTCTCAACCACAAACCGCAATTTCCCCGGACGAATGGGCAGCAAACATGCAGGGGTCTACCTTGCCTCCCCACTTACGGCAGCCGCATCGGCAATTACGGGTAAACTCACCGATCCGAGAGATTTCCTCTGATCGCACTTGAACTTTGGGCAAACAGACACAAATAATGGAAACCATCATTCAGGGAAAAGCCTACGTTTTAGGCAAAAATATTGATACCGACCAGATCATTCCCGCCGAACATCTGGTCTACAGCCTCTCCGATCCCGAAGAGGTGATTCTCTACGGCAAATATGCCCTTTCAGGAGTACCACCCGAACAGGGAGGGCTGCCCCAGGGCAACATTCTCTTCATCGAGGAGGGAAGCTGCCACTCAAACTATACGATCATCATTGCCGGGCCAAACTTCGGTTGCGGATCGTCACGGGAGCACGCTCCCTTCGCCCTCAAGGTTGCCGGAGTCAAGGCCATTGTAGCCGAATCGTACGCACGTATTTTTTACCGCAACTGCGTTGACGGCGGTTTTGCCATCCCCTACGAGAGTGCGGAAAAACTGAACCAGCTCATCAAAACCGGTGACGAACTGAAAATCGACGTCGAAGCCAACACCATCGAAAATCTGACAAGCAACATCACCTACAAGCTCAATCCCCTTGGCGATGTCTTCAATATTGTTGAGGCTGGCGGTATTTTTGCCTATGCCCGTCAGGAAAATTTAATGCCCCAACACTGATTTATGACTGTTACCACAAAAAAAATAGAACTTTACGACACCACCCTCCGTGATGGCACACAGGGTGAGCATATCAACCTCTCGGTTCAGGACAAGCTCCTTATCGCACAGAAGCTTGACGAATTCGGCATGGACTATATCGAAGGTGGATGGCCGAGCAGCAACCCGAAAGATGAAGAGTTTTTCATCAAGGCACGGCAGCTTTCGTTCAAACATGCCAGGCTCACCGCCTTCGGTTCAACAGCCCGTTTTGTAAAAAGCGTTGAAAGCGACCCCAACCTGCTCGGGCTGCTCCACTCCGAAACGCCAGTCATCACCATCTTCGGCAAAACATGGCAGGCACATTCCGAAAAAAGTCTGGGCATTTCTGATGAAGAGAATGCCGAACTGATCTATCGCTCCGTTTCCTTTCTCAAGCAGCAGGGACGGGAGGTCTTTTTTGATGCCGAACACTTTTTCGATGGCTACAAAAACAACCCGGAATTTGCCCTGAAAATGCTCCTTTCAGCCGTTGAGGGTGGAGCGTCAAGAATTGTACTTTGCGACACCAACGGAGGTTCACTGCCCCATGAGGTAACCGATATCGTATCCCGTGTTCTGGCCGTTACCGGTGTTCCTGTGGGTATTCACAGCCACAATGATGGTGATCTCGCCGTAGCAAACTCCATCGCCTCCGTCATGGCTGGAGCAACCCATATCCAGGGAACCATCAACGGCATCGGCGAACGGTGCGGCAACGCCAACCTCATCAGCATTATTCCCAACGTCATGCTGAAGCTGCAACGCTCATTCACCTTTGTCGAGCACCTCACCCAGCTCACCTCACTGTCGAAGTTTGTCTACGAGATTCTCAACATGCCGTCAAATACCCGGGCGCCTTTTGTCGGGAAATCGGCATTCGCCCACAAAGGGGGCATCCATGTCAGCGCAGTCATGAAAGAGAGCTCACTCTACGAGCATATCGACCCCACACAGGTCGGAAACCGCCAAAGGGTCCTTGTCTCCGAGCTTGCCGGCCAGAGCAACATCCGCTACAAGGCACACGAACTCGGCATCACCCTGCCCGAAAAAAGCGAACTCTTCAAGAATATCGTCCACCACATCAAGGAGCTCGAACACGAAGGGTACCAGTTTGACGGAGCCGAAGCCTCATTCGAACTCCTGCTGCATAAAGAGATCGGCAACTTCAAGCCATTTTTTGAAGTACTTGAAACCAAGGTGCACATCGAATCGAGCAAAAACGCCAAAAACGTCGACCAGGCAGTACTCAAGGTCAGGGTTGGAGAAGAGATAGAACATATCGCCGCCGACGGCGACGGCCCGGTCAACGCCCTCGACAAGGCGCTCCGCAAAGCGCTGATCCACTTCTACCCCGAAATCAAGAGCATCAAGCTGGTTGACTATAAAGTACGTGTACTCGAAGAAAAACGGGGAACCAGCGCCAAGGTGCGGGTACTGATAGAATCAAGCAATGGCCGCTTCACCTGGGGAACAGTCGGTGTCTCCACCAACATCATTGAAGCAAGCCTCCACGCCCTTGAAGACAGCATGAACTACCACCTCTTCACACTGAAGGCATCAGCTCCTGCTGCAAAACAGGTACCACAGGGATGATATCTCAACATTTCGAAAAACCAGCGCCACACTCTACTCCCTGAAAGGATAAGAGTGTGGTGTTGGTTCAAGGGCTTAAAACGGGATGTTCTTCTGTTCAGGATTGTTTGCCATCCATGACCGCTTTCTGTGCATCATCTTTTTTCAGAATGCCATCTTCGACCATTTTGTTGATCGCCTGTGAAAGTTGCTCATGGGTACGAAGCAAGGCTGGCATTGACATCGCCAGCGCCGCAACAGGCCGGATATTGGCTTTATCTTTTTCGAGCTGCATGATATTGACAAGATCAAAACGGATGATGCCATCAATCAATGTAATATTGGCTACTCCGTCAGCATAGATAGTCTGCATATTTTTTCTCCCTTGAAAATGATTTGTGTTTCGTTTCGCTTACCATAGCGAAGCCACAATATATTAACCGCTGCATCTTATTTTATAAATAATTCGTTGATGTATACGGAATTATCCCTATTTTTTTGACCAACCCGTGTTCCTGTATAAAGGAAAAACCTCATAACCACAAACGCACTCGATCCCGGTATGCATCCGTCAGACAAAGGACTCTGCAGTTCATGCGGTCTCTGCTCCAATCAGGCCTGGCCGGTTGAACAAAGTCTCCAAAGCTGTGTTTTTAACAATGGCTGGCTCGGCGAAAGGGAGAAACAGCTTTTCGGGCGGGAACGCAAGCTCGATGATCCGGTTGAAATGCGCTTTGGCATCACACTTGACCGCTTTACAGCTCAACTGAAACCGCCGCTACCCGGATCGCAGTGGAGCGGAATCATTACCCGAATGGCCATAAAGGCCTTTGAAGAGAAGCTTGTTGAAGGCGTTGTATCGCTGCAGCACACTCCCGGCAACCATTTTTTCTCTCAGCCGGTGTTAGCCCGAAACAGCGATGAGATCTACGCAACAAGGGGCAATAAACCGGTGCTCTCCCCTCTCTTATCCTCCCTTGAAAGCGCATATCATCAGGGGATGAAAAAAGTCCTTGTCATTGGAGCGGCATGTCACCTCCATACACTCCGGGATTTCCAAGAACGATTCGAATACCTGCGAGAGATGGAACTCCTCACCATAGGAATTCCCTGCATAGACAACGTTGCACGCTCAAAATGGCCGTGGATTCTGGAGAGAATGTCGAAATCACCCGATACCGCCTGCCATATGGAGTTCATGCAGGACTTCAGGATTCACATCCGTCACCTTGACGGCAGCATTGAAAAAGTCCCTTTCTTCAGCCTTCCGGAAGAGCTTTCAAATCCCGCCATCTTCCCCTCTGCATGTATGAGCTGCTTTGACTATCTCAACAGCCTTGCCGACATCACCGTAGGCTATATCGGAGCAGAACTGCTCCCGAAGCAGAAGAGGCAGTGGATTCTGGTGCGAACCGAAACAGGGCAAAAACTGCTGAAACTGATTGAAGCTGAACTCGAACGGTTTCCGGAATCAGGCAAGTGGGAGTGCCGATCATTTGTCGAAAACACGACGAAACGCATCATCGAGAGCATGAAGGAGAGGGATAAAGAGTATTCACCGAAAAGCAGAATCCCGCTCTGGCTCGGCAACCTGCTTGCAGGAGCGCTTGGCATGATCGGGCCAAAAGGGATCGGGTTTGCCCACTACTCGGTTGACTTTCATCTGATCAGGCATTACTACTACCTCAAATTCCGCCACCCGGAGCGGATCGAAAAGCTGGTGCCACGGCATGTCCGGATTATCCTTGAGGAATACGGACTTCCCCTTTGAAAGAGGAGCGCTTCAGGCAAAAAGGTTCCGTCTCCTGAATAGCCCCAACACAATCTTTCCAGCCATCCTCGGTTTGGTCAGCCATTTAATTGTTGGAGATTGAACCGTTGTTGCAAGCATCTGTTCGGCAAGAAAGGGGGCAACGCTCTCAACCGTGTCAGCCATGATATTTAAAAACTTCTTTTTTTTCCGGCTTTCCGCTGAACCATCACTCACCGTACGGAGAAGCATATCGGTCACCACCATGCCGGGACTGATTGTTCCAATCTGCACTGAAGTGCCGCGTGCCTCATAAGCGAAAGAGCGGGTAAAATAGGTAAGCGCACTTTTCGTTGTGCCGTAAATGGTCATTCCGTCAAGCATAAAGCCATCACTGCCAAGCCCCTCCATATTGAAAATCTTGCCTTCGCCCTGCTCCTTCATCCGCAAGAAGGGAATAATCGTGCCAGAGACAACCCCGTCAATATTGACCCTGAGCACCTGGCTGAGTTCACCATCATCCACCTCCCATGCATTGCGCATCTCATGGCCAATACCGGCATTGTTGATCCAGATATCAACACGCCCGAAATGGCTCACCGCCTCATCATAAAGCCGGGTAATTGCCTCCCTGCTGCAGATATCGCCTGAAACAGCGGCCACACGATCACCATAACCCTGAAGCTTTTCCACACCATTCCGGGTACTTTCATCAGAGCGACCATTAAGCACAACATTGCAGCCTCTTTCAAGAAAACAACGGGCAAGACCAAACCCTATCCCCCTGGTGCTGCCGGTAATAACAACCGTTTTTCCCATGTTACCGCTACCCTCTTCCAAAATTATACCAGTTGAATTCCTTCTCCATAAGCTGCTACCACAGTATCTGAAGTAATCAACAACATCTCTTCTGTCCGGGCTTGTGTAATAAGCATCCGGTCAAAAGGATCTTTATGCAAGAAAGGAAGCATAGTTACAGCCACAGCATGTTCACTGCTGATAGCTAATTCCCGATACGCATGAAACAAAAGCATGCGCCTGAACCGGAAGGGATCAACATTAAAATCAGAGCGCCCAAGTACGGATTTGATACTGATTTCCCAGAGACTTGCTGCACTGAAAAACAAATTATTTACCGGGTTAACAAGCATATCTTTGCATCCCTCCGGTAAAAGATCAGGTTGAGCTGCAGCCCAAAGAAGGATATGCGTATCAAGCAATAAATTCACTGTGCATTTTCGTTAAATAACCCTGCAATCTCGCTACTGCCCATACGATCGAAATCTTCCGGCACAGAAATCTCACCAATCATAAAACCAAGGCGTTCTGAACTCCCGGTCATAGAGTCATAGGGTATCACTTTAACCATCGGTCGTCCCGCCTTGCTGATAATAAAAGCCTTGCCAAGCGCTGCCTGCTCAACCAATCTCACAAGCTGATTTTCCGCATCATGCAGCGTAATTGTGTGCATCGACGATATCATTATTCTCCCCCATGCTCATCGAAAAAATTGAAAGAATTATTTTTGGTACGCACCCGCGAAACCTGTTAGCGGAAAACATTTTCCTGCCTTTAAGCCCCCTTGACCCAAATACACCACTCATAAAAAAACCACTGTCAGGCCTGTCGCCATCATAACGTTCACCCTGCCACAATCACAGCGATAACGTAAAAGTATAAGCATTTCTCTCCTATAAACGATCGTAAACTCAAAGGAAACCGCTTCCTCTATTTCTGTCTTTCGATGATGAAGAAATTGAAGCTTTCTACATGTATCAAAAAGATGGTGCCCCATATATGGCAATCTCAATTGCCGGGAAATTTCAGCTCCCCACAATTATCCTTACGGTTTCTGCTTGCCCAGATAGCGCAGCTTTGCGGTATCAAAACCGAGCGCCGTCGCCCTGGCCACCAGCGCCTTGAGTTGAGCCTGCTCCATAACAGAATCTTTCGACAAAATCCAGAAAAGAGATTTATCATGGCCGCAAACCATCGCCCAGCGATAGCCCTCCCTGTCGAGATCAATCACATTGTAGCTCGCATAAAACGGGCCGAAAAAGGAGACCTTTAACGCACCCTCGGTGGTTTTTTTATCATCAAGAAAAACACCGCGCCCCTGAATGGTTTTCCACTCCTGTTTTTTTAAATCATACCCCTTGTTCACCACCTTGACGCTGCCATCCGGGGCAAGCGAGTAGGTCGCCGATACCGGGTCAAGCTCCTTTTCAAACCGGTTATCAAGACGAACAATTTCATGCCAGGTACCGAGATAACGATCGAGAGAAAAATTGTCAACAACCGTGATTCCCTGCGGAACACCGGTGCATCCTGCAAACAGCAGAAAAACAAACAATAACAGTTTTTTCATGTGAGAGACTCCAATTATGTGATTATTTCAAAAAAAAAATTCCTTTTCAGAGTTCCAGAAAACAGAAAAACAGAAGATCAGGAAGAGGGACTGGAACGGACAACCCGAAAGCTGATTCACCGCTTCAGAACACTTTCTCTCGATCGTGAATCCTCTACAGCCTCCAGAATATCTTTCGTTGTTGCTCTTGTTTTCACCCCTTTAACATCAAAAGGTGAGCTTGAGGCCTGTTTATACACAATGGAAAACAGTTGGCAGATAGCACGTTCAATTAATTCCATAATCATCTCTTTTCAGCTTCGGCAATGATCGTTTCAAGCGAGGCAAAAACCTCCTTTGCTGGCACAGTGCGGTTGTTACGATAAACTTCAAGCCCTTCGGTAACCGACTGCATAAATGCTATTTGATCAAGCATCTGTTGATATGATTCCGCATCAAGCAGCACAGCCGAACCTTTCCCTGTCCGCGTTAACAGCAGCGGTTGTTTGCTGACGCTCAGCTCCTCCATATACCGTTCGATATTGTTTCCGAAATCTGTTAATGGAGCAACGTTCCTGACTTGAATGGTATGCATGGCATTCACAAGAAGTAATAAGGTGACACTATCTTGTACAAGGTAACTCCATTCATACAAAAATCATTACCCGTTTTATGAGAAACAACCCAACCCCAGCGAGCGCAAAAGGTTGCGGATATCGGCCTGCCGGGCTTGATGCTGTTTTCACCTCTTCAAGCTTCGCTTTCAATCTGCGCAAGTGAACCGGACATTGTTTTTACTGGTTTCCGCTTTTGTCAAGCAATTTTCGAAGGCTGGCTTGCTGAAGAGTTGAAGGCTACGAGTTTGTTCCAGTTAATGGCTCCATCGTTGTCGCAATACTCATTCCCGAACTGAACGGTAAATTTATTGAGCATCCTGTCATAGGAGTCCTGAAACTCTTCGCTTTTTTCCTGGGCCTTGTGACCCAGCGGGTCGATAAGCTCGGTGTAGAGATTGGGATCTGAAGAGATAAACTCCCAAAATGTCTGGCCGCAATATTTGAAATAGTCGCCCTGATCGGGGGTACTGGCTCTGCCGTAACAGCAGCCATTAACGGCAACAACCTGAAGCTTTGAATTGCTGGTGCGCAGTGTTTTTGCCGCCGTCTTGAAGTCAGACTTCATCTTGGCAATCTGGCTGCTGTTCCCCCAATTCGGCCCCGACTTGATATTGACGATGAAGCGCTTCCCCTCCTTGTCAAATTCAAGGTCAATGCCCGCAATACCGGATTTCCAGCCGCCGTACACTTTTTCATTGATAAAAATGGCCAGTCCTTCCAGCCAGTCACCAAAAACAGTCTCTTCGTTCGACGAGATATGGGCATCAATCAGTCCCTTGACAATCTCGTTGGCGGTACGAACATACTTTGCCTTGAAAAGGTAAGGATTCTTTCTTTTCAGTACTTTCGAAAGGCTCAATTCATCGAGGGTTGCAATTCTTTTCTGATGAAAGGTGCCGATGTTCTCTTCAACGTAGGTCAATACGTCGTTCAGGATAAGTGGTTTCATGCTCCTCCTTTTGTTCCAGCAGATAGAGTTCAACCGGTTTCAGCTCCGTTTTTACCATGTCGTAGTACTCTGGCACAATTTCAATGCCGATAGAGTTTCTTCTCATTCTTTGCGCTACCGCATTGGTTGTTCCTGACCCCATGAATGGATCGAGCACAGTATCTCCCTCTTTGGTAAAGAGCTTGATAAACCATTCCGGAAGCCCTTCAGGAAAGGCTGCGCTGTGTTTTTTGTTGTTGCATTCTGTGGCGAGGTGCAGCACGTTGGTCGGATAGGCCATCTCCCGATCCAGCCAGTTTGAGATATTTTTTCCGAACCCGCTGCCGACCTTCGATTCATCACGCGATTTGTCGGTCTCACTCAGGTTTTTCAGGCGGGTTTTCGACCAATCGCCCATTGGCACCATAACGGCTTGCTGGTCCATATAAAAGTGCTTGCTTTTATTGAACTGGATCAACCGTTCCCAGGAATCCCTGAAGCGGTTTGGCCATTTACCGGGATAACAGTTTTTTTTATGCCAGATAAATTCTTCTGTCCAGAACCACCCCTGCTTCCTCATTTCAAGAATGAGTTCCATCACGTAGGTACTCCGTTCGCCATTGACAACCTTCTCCTTGATGTTCAGGACAAAGGTACCTGTTGGTTTCAGCACCCTCAGAAGCTGCAGGGATATCGGTAAAAACCACTCAACATAGTCGTCCGGATGAAAGCCGCCATAGGTTTGTTTTCTCTGGTCAGCATAGGGCGGGGAGGTAAATATCAGGTCTACCGAATCATCCGGCAACGTTTTGAGCAGTTGTGTGCAGTCTCCAAGGTAGAGATCCGTTTTTGTTTCCATGCGTATAAGCTTTCAAAGTCGTAAGATGTTCATCTCTCGCAGTAGTTGTGTCGCATTCGATACTGCACTGGCTGAAACTTACATTATTTTTTGATTTATCCGGTTGAGAGGCCACGCTGCTGCAACCCGATAAGGGTGCTGGGGCATGGAGCAACAACTTTTCTCCCGAAAAAATGAGCCCCTCATAAAAATGGGATAATTCCGTATACTCCCCTTTTTATGACTCAACCAAAACGGGAGAAGCAACCATGGCAATGACTGTAGAGATCAAGAACAACAAGCTTTGTATTGAAATCGATCTTGAAACCCCTACCCCTTCGGCTTCAGGGAAAACCCTTGTTGTTGCAAGCACGCGCGGCAACGCAGTCACCACCGCAGAGGTGAATGGCAAGCCAATCATTATCGGTCTGAACGCCTATATCAAGCCTTGAGGCTAAAGGAGATTACGGCACGCCTCTCCGGGATATTCTATTTCAACGGTTGAGTGATAGAGTCCGTATCGCTCAACCAGCGCTCTGATAAGCTCCTTGAGTTGCATGTAGGCTTCGGCGTCGAGAAGGGCATCGACTTCGAGGTGGGCGGTAAAGACGGTATGAACACCGTCGAGTGACCAGATGTGTGCATGATGGACGGCATGAATATGCTCCATCGCTTCGATCTCTCTGGTAATGAGAGCGATATCAAGCTCATCGGGTACCGCCTGCAGAAAGACCGGCAGCATGGCTTTGAGGTTTTTAACCACACCGGAGAGAATGTAGAGCGTGATGATGACGGCGAGAAGCGGGTCGAGCACCGGAATATCCCAGAAGTAGAGCACAACGGCAACAACAAGCACGGCAACCCATCCGAGCACATCTTCGAGCAGGTGCAGGGCAACCACTTTTGCATTCAGACCACTCTCTTTCGAAAGTCTTGCCATGGCAATGCCGTTGACGATAACACCAATAACAGCCAGAAGAATCATCCCTCCGGCATCGGGTTTTTGTGGTTCGAGAATGCGGGGTATGGCGTGGGCAAGCACAAAGAGTGAACTGGTAAGCAGCACCACTGTACTGATGAGCGCTCCAAGCAGGGAGAAGCGTTTGTAGCCGTAGGAGTAGCGTGCACTGCTTTTTTCGCCTGATTTTTCCTCAAAATACCATGCCTGGGCAAGAGCAAGGGAGTCGCCGAGGTCGTGAACGGCATCGGCGAGGATTGCTGTGCTGCCGGTTAACAATCCACCGACAATTTCAACCAGGGTAAAGCCCACATTGAGAAAAAAGGCCACTTTGATGTTTCCTGACGCATGATGATGATGGTGATGATGCGTCGAATCATGGGTATGCGCACACTCTCCCGATGTTGTGTTGCTCATAATGGCATTCAATTTTTCTATGACGTTGACCTCTCCCTGGCTCTTTCAATCAAACACAACCGTTTTTTTGCCGTTCACAAGAATACGGTGCTCGGAGTGCAGACGAAGGGCTTGTGCAAGCACCAGCCGTTCAAGGTCGCGCCCTTTGCGGACAAGATCGTCAAGTGTATCCTTGTGGCTCACCCGCACAATGTCCTGCTCGATAATCGGTCCCTGATCGAGCTCTTCAGTCACGTAGTGGCTTGTGGCTCCGATGATTTTAACGCCCCGTTCATAGGCCTGCCGGTAGGGACTGCTGCCGACAAAGGCTGGCAGAAAGGAGTGATGAATGTTGATAATCTGGCCCGGATAGCGGTCAACGAATTGTGATGACAGTATCTGCATATAGCGGGCAAGCACAATGGTGTCGATCGAGTGCTTTTCAAGAAGCTCTCTTTCCTGTAATTCAATCTCCTGCTTGCTGGCACTGCTGACAGGGAAACAATGATACGGGATTCCATGGTGTTCGGCAAGCGGAGCAAGATCGGGATGGTTTGAGATAATCAGCGCAATATCGATGGCGAACTCTCCGATACTGTTCCGCCAGAGAATCTCCTGGAGACAGTGATCGTAACGGGAGACAAATATTGCAATACGGGTTTTTCTACCGGTAAAACGAATTTTCCATATGGCGTTGAACTCTTTCGCCAGAGGCATAAAGGCCTCAACAAGCTCAGAGGGGGGAATCGAAAAGTTTTCAGTACTCCATGATACCCGGATAAAAAAAGTTTTTTCAACAGGATCCACATGCTCGTCGAGATCCAGAATATTGCCCCCCCGCTCATAGATAAAGTGTGAAATGCGGGAAACCAGACCGGGTCGGTCAGCACAGGAGAGAAGAAGAATCGCTACCGTATCTGATTTTTTCATCATCTTTATTTTGAATGAGAGAAGTTTGCATTTGCAAAAACAAGAAGTTGCAAAGAGGAAAAAATTTAATGTATTTTTTCGGCGAATCGTTGGTCAAAGATAACTCCTTGCGTGATGGCTGAAACTATGAAAGTTTTATTGAAAAAAGTACCGGTTTTCTGGATTGTTCTCAGCCTTACCGCACTTCTCTATCTCATCAATTTCAGTGTCAATGACATCTGGACAGAAAATGAGAGCTTTTATGCTGAATCGGTGCGGGAGATGGCTGAAAAGGGGAATTATCTTGAAATCAACTACAATTACCAGCCCCGTTTCAACAAGCCTCCACTGACCTACTGGCTGATTGCTGCATCAACGAAGGTGTTCGGCATGAATGCATTTGCCATCCGCCTCCCTATTGTTCTTCTGGCGTTCTGGACGGCGCTGCTGGTCTGGGCTATGGCGCGTATGCTCTATGGAGAAAAAACTGCACTGCTTGCCTTTGCCATGCAGGCCATCAGTATTCAGTTTATTGCCGGTAAACAGTATGCCTCTCCGGAAATACCGCTTGCCTTTTTCTTTACCCTGACCCTCTATTTTTTTCTGAAGGGTCAGCTTTCTGCCAACAGTCGCTATTACCAGCTTGCGGCTGTTGCCCTTGGCTTGACGGTTCTGACCAAAGGATATCCCTATATCATTGTCATTGGCGGTATCATCGCTCTCTATCTCCTGATTGAATCAAACTTTCGATGGCCATTGTTCTTCAGGAAGCTGAAAGAGCTGAAACCGCTCTCTTTCATGGCTATTGTGGCCCTTATCGGATTAAGCTGGATCGGGCTGATGTATCTGCAGTATGGAAACGATTTCCTCACCGTTCTGAGACGGGAGACGGTTGAACGCGCTCTGAGTCGGGAGTCGAACGGAATAAGAGAGCTCTTTTTTTATCCGGAAGTGATTTTGTGGAGCTTTTTTCCCTACTCTCCTCTCTTTGTCTTTGCCGCTTTCCACTATCTCTTCACCATCCGCCAAAGAGAGGATATTGCCTTCGCTTTCTCCTGGTTTCTTGTGATGCTCGTTATTTTTACAGCAGCAAAAGGTAAAATTCCGACCTATTTCATCCAGGCTCATCCGGCTCTTGCGCTTCTCTCGGCCCATTTCATCACCCGCTATACCCCCTCAGGCAAGCTCTCGACCTGGCTCTGGAACAGCCTTTTCCTCCTGCCTGCCGCTGCCGGAATTGTGCTCAGCACGGCAATCATCATCATTTTCAATCTTCCTCTTTTCTATCATCTGATCACCGCATCTGCACTGCTGCTGATCATTATCACGGCTCTTCCTCAAAAAAGCAACGATGGCGCTGGATCAAACAGCGTTGATCTCCGCTACCTCCAGCCCTTTATCGGCACCTTCAGCGCTCTGCTGATTTTCACCATCGCTGTTCTTCCGGAACTTGAAGAGCATCGGCCAGTTGATCTCATCGGCAATGCCATTAACCGCGAACATCATATTCAGAAGGATATTCCACTCTATCTTCAGAATGAGCTGATCTTTAATCTCCCTTTTTATGCTGAACGGAGAGTGATCCCTGAAGCTCTGCCAGAGGAGATTTTTCAGCGGAAAGCTCCCCTTCTTGCACTTGTCCGCTCACAGGATGTTCCGGATTCTGCCAGCTCATCGGTCATCTGGAAAGGAGCGATTTATCGCAGAAGAACCAGCGAATCCCGCCTGCTGCTCTTTATCGAAAGCCACCTCAAGGCGAAAAAGGGCGACATGAGCGGCTTTACTGATTACAGCCTGATCTACAAAAAATAGTCTGATGATGAATCGTTCCCTTCAATGGAGTATCAGCTCTGCGACGGTTGCCCTGCTCTGTTTCGTCAGTTTTACCTATGCGGATATTGAGACTGCGTTGTGGTTCCATGCGCTCGACAATGCCGCGCTTTACACCCTCTTCAAAAAAATAACGCTCTTTGGCGATTCAACAGGCTACCTTGTCGGGGGGCTCTTGCTTTTTGTTGTTTTTCGCAACCGCAACCCGTTCAGGGCTTATGCGGGCCTTTTCCTCTTCTCTTCCGTCGCTCTTTCGGGTTTGAGTGCTGACCTTGTTAAATACCTCGCTGGCAGGGCAAGGCCGAAACTCTATTTCAGTGAACAGCTCTACGGATTTGCCGCTTTCCATTGGGAACACGCATGGACCTCCTTTCCCTCCGGCCATTCTGCAACGGCGCTGAGCGTGGCTACGGTTCTTGCAACCCTTTACCCGCGCTGTCGCTTTGCCGCCCTCTTTGGCGCTCTCCTGATCGCTTTCAGTCGTATTTTTCTTGCCCAGCACTATGTCAGTGATGTTATAGCCGGCTCTTTTTTTGGTATTGTTTCAACAATGCTGCTCTACCATCTTTATTTCAAAACAAAGTTTGATGACTCCTTACACAATGAAATCTGAAACCGGCTGGTTTCTGGCTGCGCTCATCATCCTGATCCTTGCCAGTTTTTTTCTGGGCCTTGGCTCTGCTCCACTTTTTGACGTTGATGAGGGGGCTTTCAGCGAGGCTACGCGGGAGATGATGATCAGCAAAAATTATCTGACCACCTGGCTGAACGGCGCTCCCCGTTTTGACAAGCCGATCCTGATTTACTGGCTGCAACTGGCCTCCGTCAGGGTGTTCGGATTGAGTGAGTTTGCGTTCCGGCTTCCCTCTGCCCTGGCTGGCAGCGCATGGGCAGTATCAATTTTTCTGTTTGTGCGAAAAGAAATCGGCAACCGCCAGGCCTTTCTTGCTGCGGCGATGATGGTGCTCTCGATGCAGGTGATGGTTATTGCCAAAGCGGCCATAGCAGACGGCCTCCTTAACTGCTTTCTTGCCATAACCATGTTCGGGCTGCTCCATCATTACAAAACAGGCTCGAAGCTCGCCCTGCACCTCTCCTTTGCTGCCGCTGGTTTCGGTATGCTTACGAAAGGGCCGATTGCCCTCATTATTCCCTTTGCCGTAACATTTCTTTTTTCACTGCAGGAGAGATCCTTAAAGCAATGGTTGCGCATGATCTTCAACCCGACAGGGATCATACTCTTTCTCGCCATTGCCTTGCCCTGGTATCTGCTGGAATACCGTGATCAGGGAATGGCTTTTGTTGAAGGATTTTTCTTCAAGCACAATATCAGCCGTTTCAACTCCTCTTTCGAAGGGCACTCGGGCTCACTGTTCTACTATGTTCCGGTCATCATGCTCGGACTCATGCCCTTTACCGGTCTTTTCTTTACCCTGCTTTTCAACATCAAGCCACTGCTTTCCGACCGGGTGAACCGTTTTCTTCTTATCTGGTTCGCCTTTGTTTTTCTCTTTTTCTCCCTCTCGGGCACCAAATTGCCGCACTACATGATCTACGGTTATACACCGCTCTTTATCCTTATGGCAAGGGTTGTGCCGATGAACCGTCATCCAAAAAGCCTTGCACTCTGGCCGCTGCTTTTGCTCGCCGCTTTTGCCTCCCTCCCGCTGCTCCTGCAGGTGGCATTGCAAAAAATCGACGACAGTTATATCAGGGCAATAGTCGAGGGGGGCGTGCTGCTTACAGACCAGAACTATCTGCTGATCATTGGGGCGGCCATGGCCGGAGTCTCTGCCATACCCTTCCTGCCCCGTTTTTCTCTTGAGGGGAAACTGGTTGCAACCGGTGTGATCTTTGCTCTTCTTATCAACCTCTATCTTATGCCCTTTGCTGGTCAACTCATGCAGGAACCCGTGAAGGAGGCTGCTTTGATGGCAAAAAAGAGGGGGTATAAAATTGTCATGTGGAAAACCTATAACCCCTCTTTTTTAGTATATTCGGAATCTTTTGTTGAAAAACGTATGCCTGAGCCGGGAGAAATTGCTCTGACAACCGTCAAAGAGCTTCGGACGTTTGATAATCCTGCCGTACTCTATCGTAAAAACGGTATTGTGCTGGTAAAATTGAGACCATGAATTCTGAGATCATAAAGTTATCGGTGGTCATACCGGTTATGAACGAGGCTGAGAACATCAAGCCTCTCTTTGCCGCTCTTGCCCTTTCACTGGCAAATGTCGAGCATGAGATTGTTCTGGTTGACGATGGTTCTACCGACAACACCGTCGCCGAGATCCAGGCCAACGCTCCCGCCAATGCACAACTTGTTGTCCTGAATAAAAATTACGGTCAGACAACCGCAATGGCCGCCGGTATCGATCATGCACGCGGGGAACTGATAGCCACCATCGACGGTGATCTGCAGAACGATCCTTCAGATATTCCCATGATGATGCAGTACCTCTATGACCACGATCTTGATGTGGTTGCTGGCCGACGCGCCGGACGGCAGGATGGTATGATTCTGAGGAAAATACCGAGCAAGATCGCCAATGCGCTCATCAGAAACCTGACCAATGTGCACATCCACGACTATGGCTGTACACTGAAGGTGTTTAAAAAGGATGTTGCTAAAAATCTCGGTCTTTATGGTGAGCTGCACCGCTTTATACCGGTTCTGGTACAACTCTATGGTGCAAATATGGAAGAGGTTGATGTCCGCCATCATCCCAGGATATTTGGAAAATCGAAATACGGCATCGGGCGCACCTTCAAAGTGCTGAGCGACCTGCTCTTCATGCTTTTCTTCCAGAAATACAGCCAGAAACCGATGCATCTTTTCGGTACCCTTGGCTTTCTCTCTCTTTTTATCGGAATAGCCCTGAATCTTTACCTGCTGGCCCTGAAAATTTTTGGTGAGGAGATTGGTGGTCGTCCGCTGCTCTCGCTTGGCATCATCATGACCTTTATCGGCATTCAGCTCATTACGACCGGCTTCATTGCTGAATTCATCATGCGCACCTATTACGAATCACAGAACAAGAAACCCTATATCATCAAAAAGATCGTTGGCAAACAGTAAAATCAACCCCAAAAAACTGCTGAAAACGCTTCTGCAGATCCTTGTCACGAGCGCAGCTCTTTATCTGGTACTGAGAAAGACCGATGTTGCCAAACTTGGGAGCATCATCCGAAATGCCAACCCCTGGTATCTTCTGCTCTCTCTCCTGTTTTTCAATATCTCAAAGGTTATCAATGCGGTGCGCCTGAACCGCTTTTTCAAGGCTATCGGCATTGAGCTTTCCGCGATGTACAGTTTTAAGCTCTACTATCTCGGAATGTTCTATAACCTTTTTCTTCCGGGAGGTGTTGGCGGTGATGGCTATAAAATCTATGTGCTTCAGAAAAACCACGGTCTGAAAATGATCAATGTTTTTCATGCTGTTTTCTGGGACCGGATATCGGGAATCATCGCACTGATCTTTCTCTCACTCATCCTGCTGCAATCAAGCACGTTTGCCTCGCACCTGCCCCAGTTTGTGCCCTATGCATGGGTAGTGCTCATTACCATCTACCCACTGACTCTCCTGCTGAACAAGCTCTTCTATAAGCAGTTTGTCGAGGTTTTTACCATCACCTCAATCGAATCGCTGCTGATTCAGATAGCCCAGGTGATCTCGGTCTTTTTTATCCTAAAAGCTCTTTCACAGAATGCACACATGATCGACTATCTGGCGATATTCCTGATATCAACGGTTGCAACCATTATTCCAATCACGATCGGAGGGGCCGGAGCCCGGGAGATAACCTTCTTTTATCTGCTTGGATTTATACAGGTTGAGACACACGCAGGCGTCGCGCTGTCGCTCATCTTCTTCGCTGTTTCTGCCCTTTCCTCACTTGCCGGAATTCTGACAAAAATCAGCCACGAAACAAGCGTACCGGAAACACAGGAGGGCTGAGCCTAAAAAAACAGCTCTTCGGCTTCATTATGACGAAACCGCCCTTCTATCGAATTAAATCCTTTTTCGTACATTTCCCTTCAGTCCGTACAAAAAATTATCCTTCTCTGGTTAAAAAAAATCAAACCTCCTTATGAAGAAACATCTTGCCTTGTTGGGAGCAATTCTTGCTGCAGGCACTCTTGCAGCGCCCTCCTATGCTGCATCGTCACCTTATGTCAGCGGCAATATCGGAGTCTCGTCGTTCAATGATACCGCATTCAAAAGCCCTTCGACCAACGTTACCCTGGCTGAAATGACCTTCAAATCCGGTATCGACCTGCGGTGTGCTGCCGGACTCGATTTTAAGGATTACAGGATCGAGGCTGAACTCAGCTATCAGAAGGGCGACGTGAACAGAGGCACAGAACATGGAGGTACTGCCGATATGCAAGGCTTTAAATCAGTAACCTCTCTTATGGCAAATGGCTACTATGATTTCAATCCAGAAGGCATTAACCCATATCTCACTGGAGGCCTTGGTTGCAGCAGGGTTAATTTCGATAACGTAAAAGTCAAAGGCGCTCCCTATCCCGGACTGACCGAGCACCATACCGTACTTGGTTATCAGCTCGGTGCAGGCATCGGTATTCCAATAACGAGGAAAGTCACCGTTGATGCACAGTACCGTTATTCCGGACATAGCCGCATCAGCATGGAAAATCCTGATTTTCATTACGATTTCAAATCATCAGGCAGCAGTTTTCTGCTTGGTCTGAGGGTTAGACTGTAACATCAGCACCTGTTTTTTACCAAAAAAGCCGTCTCACCAACAATCGCGTGAAACGGCTTTTTTGGTTGGGTTAACTGCCAACATGCCGTTTGGTAAGCTCAAGATCCTTGAGTTTGATCTGCCATTGTTCACGGTTATTCCACATCCTTTTTTCTACCGAATAGACCATTGTAAATACCGGACGGGAGTGTGCCTTGAGTTCGGTGTAGATATCGAGGCGGTCAAAACCGATCACGTCGAAGGTGCGCCCGTTTTTATCCCTGACGGTAAACTTGACATGCCTCTCCTTCAGAAGTCTTGGCTGACCATACGGAACAACTCCTTCTGAGAGAAAGAGCGGCTCACGATTACCATGACCGTAAGGTGCAAACTGTTCGAGCACATTGACAAACCGCGAAGTGATATCCTCAAGGGCAATTTTTGAATCAACTACCAGCTCTTTCTGACGTTGACCTATGGAAAGAAGAGTGGAACAGACCTCGTTGAACTTTTTGCGGAATCCAGCAAAGTTCTCCGGGCGAAGAGTAATACCTGCTGCCTGATGATGCCCCCCAAACTGTTCGAGGTAGTCACCACACTCCTGCAGTGCCTCATAGATGTTGAGCCCCTCAACGCTTCGTACCGAGCCCTTGATAAGCCCGTTCATGCCACCAAGAATGACCGTCGGCAGGTAATGTTTTTCAATCATTTTGGAAGCGACAATACCAAGGACTCCGATATGCCATGATTCATCATAGAGCACAATTGAGGAGCAATAGGAGGCAAAATGGCTGTCGAGCATCTTTTCTGCCTTCCCCATGATATCAGCATCAATTTCCCGGCGCAGCGAGTTTATACGGTCAAGTTCATCGACATGGCGCTGTGATTCAACCGACGTATCAGAAAGAAGCCATTCAACCGCCAAATGTGCAGAGTGCATTCTGCCCGCAGCATTGATACGTGGAGCAATACCAAATGCAATATGAAACATGCCCAGTTCTGCCGGAGCAATTTTCATAAGTGAAAACATCGCCATTAAATTGGTTCTGGGCTTTGTGCGCATTCTCTGCAATCCCTCTCGAACCAGCGTCCGGTTTTCCTGTTCAAGAGAGACCATATCGGCTGCCGTTGCAATGGCAACAAAATCAAGATATTTCTGCCAGCTCTCCGGCTCAGCGTGCACATGCTCGGCGATGGCCTGAATGAACTTGAATGCCACACCGCACCCGCATAACTCCCTGAAGGGATAGGTGCAGCCCGGAACCTTCGGGTTCAAAATAGCATAGGCCAGGGGAAGCTCGTCCGGCTCGTGATGATCGCAGATAATGACATCAATACCATGAGCTGCACAGCGCAGTACCGCTTCATTCTCGTTTATACCGCAATCGACCGTAACAAGAAGCGTCACTTCCTGCTCAACAGCCGCATCGATGCCTTCCGCCGATAAACCATAGCCCTCCGTAAAACGGTCATTGATATAATAGGAAACCAGAGCCCCCTGCTCTTTCAAAAAGAGCAAAAGCAGCGCTGTCCCGGTTGTGCCATCAACATCATAATCACCATAAAGCATTATTTTTTCATGATCCCTGATGGCCTGCACAACGCGGTCAACCGCCTTGCGCATATGCAGCAAAAGATAGGGGGATGGAAGGGAGAGTATTGAGGATCGGAAATATTCCTTCGCTTCGTCGAAGGTCTGAATGCCGCGATTGAATAATGCTCTTGCAACGGGCAAACTCACATTGATTGCCTCCGAAAGAACAAGAACGGCCTGTTCATCAGGAGAGAGCAAATTCCAGCGGAATCGTTTCATGGGAGATTGAAAAAGTGCTAATGGAAATCACCAATTTAGAGAAGAGTTCACCATTTCCTGATAAAAAATGTTCAGACCACGATCTCCTGCTCTCTGCGCTTGAAAGAGGGTGTGAATATTTTTACATTAAACTTCAAAGTGAACGCTTAGTCCATCAGTCAATACATGAACACTAACAATCAGGAACACAGAACATGAGTAATCTGATCACCATTGAACGCCACATCCTCGAACAGCAGAAATTTTTCCCGGATGCACAAGGCGAACTGACCGACCTTCTCAATGATGTGGCCTTTGCCGCAAAGCTGGTCAGGAGAGAAGTTGTGCGAGCAGGACTGGTCGATATTCTTGGTTTCACAGGAAGCACCAACGTCCAGGGTGAAGAGGTCAAAAAACTTGATCTGTTCGCCAATGAAAAAATCATCTCCGCCATCGGCCAGCATGGAAGGTTTGCCATTATGGGTTCCGAAGAAAATGAAGGCGTCATTATCCCGCCGAAAAATGAGAGCGGTAACTATGCGCTTCTCTTTGATCCCTTGGACGGTTCCTCAAACATCGATGTCAATGTCAGCGTGGGCACCATCTTCTCTATCTATAAACTGAAAGGTGATGATCCCGGCAAGGCAAGCCTCAGTGACTGCCTGCAGCATGGTTACGAACAGGTTGCTGCCGGTTATGTCATCTATGGTTCATCGGTCGTCATGGTCTACACCACCGGCCACGGGGTGCACGGCTTTACCTACGACCCGACCATCGGCGAGTTTCTCCTCTCTCACGAAAACATCATCACCCCGAAAAGCGGCAAATATTACTCGATCAACGAGGGCTCCTACGCGCAGTTCAACGAAGGGACAAAAAGATATCTCGACTATATCAAGGAGGAAGACCCTGCAACCAATCGTCCCTACAGCACCCGTTACATCGGTTCACTGGTTGCCGACTTCCACCGCAACCTTCTGACCGGCGGAGTCTTCGTCTATCCACCAACCACAAAGCACCTCAAGGGAAAGCTCCGGCTCATGTACGAAGCCAATCCCCTTGCCTTCATCTGTGAACAGGCTGGTGGACGCGCAACAAACGGACGCGATCGCATCCTCGATATTCAGCCACTTGAACTCCATCAGCGCACTCCGCTCTATATCGGCAGCGTCGATGACGTTATTCTTGCAGAGGAATTTGAGCAGGGAATCAGGTAATATACGGTTTTTTGATACCCCGTAGGGGCATGGCATGCCATGCCCTTACGAATGCGGGGGCATTAACGATTATCTTTATCCCTGCACCACACCACGGTCGAATTCCGGGTAAAAAATCCGCTGGATACCTACCGTTTTTCCGCTTGCCACGTCCATTGAGAGCAGTACTCCTGAAAAATGGACATCATCTTCTGCGCACTCATATTTGTGGGGTGTCTGGTAGAGCATCCGGTCTGTTGCGGACTTGATCTGCATACCGATGACGGAGTTATGCGGCCCGGTCATGCCTGCGTCGGTGCAGTAACCTGTCCCCTTTGGCAGGATACGTTCGTCCGCCGTCGGAACATGGGTATGGGTGCCAATGACCGCCGACACCTTTCCATCAAGATACCAGCCAAGGGCAATCTTTTCTGCGGTTGCCTCTGCGTGGATATCAACAAAAATATGGCGCACCTTATCCTTGCCCTGCTCCTTGATCTGCTTGATCGCCCAGTCTGCCGTTCTGAAGGGGCAGTCAATGGAGTACATGAAGGTCCTGCCCTGAAGGTTGACCACAGCAATATCTCCCAGTCCGTTTGGCAGCTTGTAGATGGCGTAACCCTTGCCATAGGTGCCTTTGGGATAGTTCAGCGGACGCAACACCTGCGGGTGCGTTTTCAGGGTATCAAAAAAGTTGAAATTGCTCCAGGTATGGTTGCCTCCGGTCACCACATTGACGCCAGCCTCAAGAAGCTGGTTGAGCGCTTCGAGGCTCATCCCCTTGCCATGATGGGCGTTTTCACCATTACAGACAACAAAATCAACATGATACTTGCTGATAAAACTCTTCAGCATCCGGCCTACCATCTGGAGACCCGGAGTGCCAACAACATCACCGATGAACATGACGTTCAGGGTTTTCTGTGCCATACCTTTTCTTTAACCTGTTCTATTACATAAAACTGAAGGGAACCATCTCTCCATTGTGAGCGGATTGTGCTCAAACTCCGCAAAACGAAGCAACAGGATCACGCAAACGGGGATTATAACGGTTCACTGAATGTTCTTTAAGTTACGCATTACACCCCACATTGAACAATCTTATTTGCCCGGAATGGCAAGGTTTTCCCGGCACAAGGTTGCACACTCCAATGCCAGTTTGATGCGGCAAGAAAATTGAAAAGTAGTATTTTTGGTAGAACCACAAGGCAACTGGCAAATAACGGGTAAAAACGGATAAAACGATGAGCGCTCAACAAAAAAAAGCCTTTTATGGCACTCTGGTGGCGCTCCTGCTCTTCTTTCTTGGTGGAACTCTGCTGCTTTACCTACCGGAAAAAGTATCTCCACAGGCTTACCGGGCGGCGATTGCGGCTCTCGAAACCCATCGAGCAGCTCATCCGGAAATGGGAATCCGATACCTTGCGGTGGTGGATTATTCGAAGCCCTCTTACATAAAACGCATGGCGGTGATTGATCTTGTCAGCGGGGAGGAGTGGTTTTACCGGGTAGCGCATGGAAAAAATTCCGGCGACCTGTATGCAACCCGCTTTTCCAATACCCTTGATTCGGGTATGAGCAGCACGGGCCTTTTTAACGTGCTTGATGCGTACATGGGCGACCACGGAATGGCCGTGCGCCTTGAAGGGCTTGAACCAGCAAGAAACGGCAATGCATTCAACCGCGATATTGTGCTGCATTCGGCTGATTATGTCTCACTGGGTTACATCATACTGAATCTCGTCACCTTGAACGGCCCGAGAATCGGCAGAAGCAATGGCTGCTTTGTGGTTTCACCCGGAGATATTGATGATGTGGCGTTTAAACTCAGCCGCAAGGGGCTTCTTTATGCATGGAGTGGAGAGCCTTGAGAAGGGAGAGTGAGGGAGAAAAAGCTCTTTGCCTGAGAAAAACGACAAAAACACAGGAAACCCGGAACAATCCGGGCTTCCTGTGTATAGCGGCTGATGAAAAAAATCAGAGTGCGTCAATAATGGCATTGAAGGTGGCGCTGGGACGCATGGCCTGTGTTGTCAGGACTTCATCCGGATTGTAATAGCCACCCATATCGACGGGTTTGCCCTGTGCGCCAATCAACTCTTCGTTGATTTTTGCTTCATTGTCGCCAAGTTGCTGTGCAACAGCGGCAAAACGGCTCTGCAGTTCCTGATCTTCCTGCTGTGCGGCAAGCGCCTCTGCCCAGTAGAGTGCAAGGTAGAAGTGGCTTCCCCTGTTATCGATCTGGCCAACTTTACGGGCTGGTGACTTGTCGTTGTCGAGGAACTTGCCAATGGCCTGATCGAGAGTCTCGGCCAGAATCCTTGCCTTGTCGTTGCTGAACGATTGGGCCACATGCTCAAGCGATGCGGCAATTGCTGAAAATTCTCCGAGGGAGTCCCAGCGCAGATAGCCCTCTTTCTGGAACTGCTGCACATGTTTTGGAGCGGATCCGCCTGCACCGGTCTCAAACAGACCGCCACCGTTCATGAGAGGTACAACCGAAAGCATCTTGGCGCTGGTGCCAAGCTCGATGATCGGGAAGAGATCGGTAAGATAGTCGCGAAGCACGTTACCGGTGACCGAGATGGTATCCTTGCCTGCCCTGATTCTTTCAAGAGAGAAACGCATGGCCTCAACCGGAGTCAGGATACGGATATCGAGAGCGGTGGTGTCGTGCTCTTTGAGATATTCTGTCACTTTATTGATGATCTCTGCATCATGAGCCCTCTTGCTGTCGAGCCAGAAAATTGCAGGCGCTCCGGTTATTCTTGCCCTCTTGACGGCAAGTTTTACCCAATCCTTGACCGGAGCATCCTTTGCCTGGCACATCCTGAAAATGTCACCCGCTTCAACAGCCTGTGCGAGCACGGTCTGGCCAGCAGCATCAACAACATTAATTGTCCCGTTTGCGGGCGCTACAAAGGTCTTGTTGTGTGAACCGTACTCTTCTGCCTGCTGAGCCATAAGCCCAACATTTGGCACACTGCCGATGGTTGCCGGATTAAAGGCGCCATGTTGTTTACAATCCTCGATGATAGCCTGATACATGGTTGCATAACAGCGGTCGGGAATCATGGCTTTCGTATCGTGAAGCTTGCCGTCAGGGCCCCACATCTTGCCGGAATCACGAACAACCACGGGCATGGATGCATCAACAATGATATCATTCGGAACATGAAGATTGGTGATACCCTTGTCGGAATCAACCATGGCAAGTGCCGGACGGTTGGCATAAACGGCATTGATATCAGCTTCAATTTCAGCTTTTTGTGCCTCAGGAAGTTTCTGGATTTTGGCATAGAGGTCACCAAGACCATTGTTCACATTCACGCCAAGCTCTTTGATAAGTGCGGCATGTTTTTCAAACACATCCTTATAAAAAACGGTAACGGCATGACCGAACATGATGGGATCAGAGACCTTCATCATGGTAGCTTTCAGATGCAGCGAAAGCAGCACACCGGTAGCTTTTGCATCGGCAATCTGCGCTTCAAAAAAGTTGCGGAGTGAGCGAACATTCATGACGGATGTATCAATAATCTCACCGGCAAGTAACGGAGTTTTCTCTTTCAGAACGGTTGACTGACCTGCATTGTCGACAAACTCTATGGTAACTGCGGTTGCTTCGCCCACCGTAACAGATTTTTCACTGCCATAGAAATCACCCGCGCTCATTGAGGCGACATGTGATTTGGAGTCGCTGCTCCATGCGCCCATCTTGTGCGGATTTTTCTGTGCAAAGGCTTTCACCGAAAGCGGCGCCCGACGATCGGAATTTCCCTCGCGCAAAACCGGGTTTACAGCGCTGCCAAGAACCTTGGCAAACCTTGTCTGAAGCTCTTTTTCTGCTTCATTTGCAGGCGCTTCAGGATAATCAGGGATGTTGTAACCATGCTCCTGAAGCTCTTTGATAGCGGCTCTCAACTGGGGAATTGAGGCACTGATATTCGGCAGCTTGATGATATTTGCTTCGGGAGTCAGTGCAAGAGCGCCCAGTTCAGCAAGGTAATCGGGTATTCTCTGGCTTTCAGTCAGATTTTCAGGAAAATTTGCAATAATTCTTCCTGCAAGTGAGATATCCCTGGGCTCAAAATCAACGCCAGTACCCCTCGCAAATGCATTGAGAATGGGAAGGAGAGAGTAGGTCGCCAAAGCAGGAGCCTCATCGATCTTGGTGTAGATAATTTTTGCTGTTTTTGCCATCTGTAATAGTGTCGTTTTAAGTATTTTTGGAAATTATTCGAAAAAGATACTCAGGAAAAAGAATCTCATGAAATCGCACAGAAGCGAGCGCCGCCCCAACTGAAACGAAAACGAAATATAACTGCTGTGAAAGCCTCCGACAAACATCCACACCGACCACACAAAAACGGACGCCGACAATCAATGCGCCCGAAGCGGGATGGTGAACAGAGCCGTTCGGCGATAAAATACGTAATAGTACTGACCGTATTTTTCTGTGCATCACTCAGAATGCACAGAAAAACAGCACGGCCATATCATCTTTAGAGGGAACCCGGACACTTGTCTGTCAAACAAACGAAAACAACGCTACGGCCTCATCCTCCTGCATACAGAAGGAATGAGGGAGTCACTCATCGAGACCCACCCGTAATGCAAGCTCCTTGTCATTAAGCACCTCATGAGCAAGCTTGATCATGGGAATGGTCGCTCCCATCGAACTGTAACCGCCATCGTGGAACAGGTTCTGCATGGTGACCTTGCGGGAAAGATCACTGAGAATAGTCATGCAATATTCAGCACACTCTTCGGCAGAAGCATTTCCAAGAGGCGACATGAGGTCACTATACTCGTACATTTTTTCAAATCCAGGAATACCGCTTCCTGCCTTGGTATAGGTTGGACTCTGCGATATGGTGTTAATACGGATCGCCTGCCTTGCAAGCCTTGGTCCATAACTGCGGACAATGGATTCAAGCAGCGATTTGGCATCACCCATATCAGAGTAGGTCCAATAATTTCTCTGTGACGCGATATAGGAAAGAGAGAGAATACTGCCGCCCTTATTGATTGCCTCATTCTTCAAAGCATAAGAGACGAGCCGATGCAACGACAAAGCAGAAACATCAAGGGTTTTGATAAACCACTCATAGTTCAGATCTTCATAGGGCAACTGCTTGCGAATATTCTGTGACATCCCGATTGAATGGACAATAAAATCGACCGAACCCATTTTTTCCTTAAGTTCCTTGAAGCATGCATCGACGTCCTCATTTTTCGACGCATCACAAACAAACATCGGAGCATTACCGCATAGGGTCGAGAGTTCTTCAATATTGCCGAAACGCAACGCGGCCGCAACATTCGAGATGGCGATCTCTGCGCCCTCCCTGTAGGCATGAAGCGCAATCTGCCAGCCGATACTGCTTTCATCAAGCGGGCCGAATACGATTCCCTTCTTCCCTTTCAACAAACCATAGTGCGCTTTCTCGGGCATGATATAAGCTGATTCTTTAACAAAAATTGGGGTAAATTGCCGTTAATTCAACGTTTTAAACATTGAAGATACAAGATTCCCGTGAAAACTTAAACTCTTTCCCCTGAATTTTTCTTCCTGCGGCTGTTCCCCACGTTTACTACAGCTTCATTCGCCTCATTGAACGCAGTTTATCGAGCACATTTTTATTCACGCTCAACTCCTGCTCCTCTTTTTCAACAGGAATATCTCTGAAGACCACGCGAAGAAGATTATCCTCCCGTATATACTCTTCCATTTCAAGACTGTAGAGCGCCCGTGGAAGAGTTATGATTCTTTGTGCCCTGTCTACAGTGACAACGATGTCCGTACCCATGCGAGTGACAAGCACCTCTTCGGCATCCTTGAGAAAAGGTACCTTGATGCAAAGAACTTCGCGATGATCTTCCGTTGCTGCATTTTTTTTGCTCTCAATCCAGAAGTTCTTTCCGGAATAAAAAATCTTGTCAGGAAGCTGTTCGCCAAAAACCAGTTTGCTGATATCATGCAACGCATCCGGCCCGATCGGTTCTGTTCTCTGCAAATGACAGCGGAAGACCGGAGTAGGGTAAAAGGAGCTGTCGATCTCCATCAGATATTTACTGTGCAGATCGGCCCAGAACTCAAAATACTCGCCGACCGTTTTTGAGGTAGGCAAAATTTTGTTGATCACAATACCGTCAACATTGATACCATAAAGATGCACGAACGTATAGGCGCGCTTTGTTTCAAGAATGGAGAGTTTCTCAGGGTTCAGTACCAGTCGGAAAGTAACCTCGGGACTGAGAATAAACTTGTTGATATCCTCCATCTGCTTGAGAAGCACATTGACCTCATTAAAAAAGTCATCATCCGGAATGGATTTTCCGCTCAACGGACGAGCCAGTGACGACATGCTTTTATAGAGCTTGAAAAACTGCTTGCCCATATTTCCGCCGATAATGATTTCAGGGTAGGCGAGCAGGCGAAGCGTATTCCCTGTAGGAGAGGTGTCGAGTACCACAGCATCCCACTTCCCTGATTGCGCCTCATCCAGCAGACGACTCAAGGCAAAAATTTCATCAAGACCTGGCTGGGTGGTCAGCTCGGTAGCCATACCGCTGTCAATACCCTTGTTTTTGTAGGAGGTAGAGACAAATTTCTGAAAGCCGGACATGTTCTTTTTAAGCTCGTACACCGTATCAACTTCAAGACCGTAAAGATTCTCTTCGATCTTCTGGGGATCATTGCGACTGATACGAACATTAAAAACATCCGAAAGCGAATGAGCAGGATCGGATGACATGATCAGAACCTTTTTGTTCTGCCTTGCCAGTGCGACCGCTGTTGATGATGAAATGGTAGTTTTTCCGGTTCCCCCTTTTCCTGAATAAATGATAACTCTTGTCTGCGATTGATTTTCCGTTAAGTCCCTCGACAACATAAAAACTCCCCGGTTAAAGGTCAATAATCCAAAAAGGTCTCCCCTCTTCGGGAAGGTAAAACTATCGTTGCACAAAGTACGATTTTTCGCCTGCTTAGAGAAAAACAATCTTTTTTTGCAATGCATGAGCGAGTTGCCGCATATACTCCTCATGTTCAATCTCAACAGCGCCCAGCCTCTGGAGATGGGGGTTCATGATCTGGGCATCAAGCAACAGGTACCCTTTTTCTCTCAAATGGATGACCAGATGGTCAAATGCAATTCGTGATGCATAAGAGCGTCGGGAAAACATCGACTCCCCAAAAAAGGCGCCACCAAGGGCAATACCATACAAACCTCCAACAAGCTCCCCCTGATACCAGCTTTCAAAACTATGGGCAATACCGAGGCTGTGGAGCTTGGTATAGGCCTCAATAATCTCATCAGAAATCCAGGTCTCATGATCATTTTTTCGTGGCGCAGCACACCCTTTGATCACACCCGCAAACTCTTTGTCAAGAGTCACAGTGAACTCTTTTTTTCTGGTCAGGCGAAGAACATCACGCGAAGGGCGATAGGAGTCGAGACAAAAAACAGCCCTTTTGTACGGTTGACACCAGTACACTTTTTCATCCTCAGGGTCTGACATCGGGAAATAACCGCGCCGATACGCTCTGAGAAGTTCGTCAATACGGATCATAAGCCGTAAAATAACACCATAGGGGGTTAAAGAAAGTTCAGGAGAACATCATCAACCACTCTTTTTGGAACATGATGAAGAGCGTTCGCATCCCTGTAATAGCGAACCGAATCATCATCGCCCATCTGGTCAATAACAACCGTTTCGATGGGTTTTCCCAGAGCAATAACCATGAGAAGAGTAAAACTCTCCGGGATTTTCAGCAACTCTCTGATTTTTTGGCGATTGAGAGCGCCAAGAATGCATCCTCCCAAACCCGAAGCTGTTGCGCCAAGAAGGATGGTTTGGGCTGCGATGCCACTGTCGCAGGCAAAGTCACTGCTTATTGAGAGATCACCAAGCATGACAATATAGGCCTGGGGGCGCTCACCCTCAGCCGGGCCTGACCAGTCTGCGAGGTAACCTGCCCAGGAAAGAGAGGGGTAGAGGGCCGTAGCGAGAGAAGGCTCACAAACAGCAACAAATTTCAGGGGCTGAAGATTTTTCGACGAAGGAACATAGCAGGCCAGCTCCACAAGATCCCGCACAACATCTTCGGTAACCGGTGTTGCCCCGTCAAATCTCCGGTAACTCCGGCATTTTGTTACAAGCTCCCTGAAATGCATGATGATGCTTGTCAAGACTGATCCGCCCAGGCGGCATCAGTATATTTCGAAAGCTGATCCCACTGGCCACTGCCTATCCATTCAGCAATATAGTCGACCGTTCTGGCGTAGAGCAATGGCTCACGGCAGGGTTTCTGCAGCCACTCTGCAAGAAGAGCGCCATCAAGCGTATCCATCGCCATACCATACCCAAGTTCTACCAGACCAAGTGCATTGGATTGCTGTTCAATCTGACCATCGAGAGGCCTGAGCAACAGCTTTTTTCCAAGATGAAGCGCTTCACCGGGAAGCTCAAATCCGGCATTGCAGACAACGCCATTGCAATCCATAAGATCGGCGAGAAAACCTGCGCGGGAATACCCCCTGAAATGCAAATGGCCCTCATCACGATCCTCATGCACCTTCCCGTAGATATAAAACTCATACGCGCCAAATGGAGCAAGAAAGAGCTGAATGTCTTCAACCTCTTCAAAAGGAAGATAGACAAGAATTTTTTTCCCGATTACCGTCACACTCCGATGCGCATAGAGCGTAGCGGGAATAACCGGAGGGAAAATTGGCTGATCAAAATGGCTCCAATGGAGACCTGCATTGTAGCGGGCAGGAGCAAAATTCAGGAGGATCTGTTTTTCAAAAAAAGTTCCCCTGCCCATTGGAATATCATATTTGAAAGCATATTGATGACCGAAACCTACAGAGGGAATATTCCTTGTTCTGGCCACCATTGAGGTAATCGGATCAAAATCAGTAATAATCAGCTCTGTCCCTTTGGTATCAAGCGTCACAATATCCGCCATCAGACGAACAAGGTCAAGCTGAAGCATCGTTTCGAAATAGTCCATCTTTCCCTTGTAGGTGACCAGTGTCATCCCCTTCATCACCCGGTATGGCTCAAATACCTCTACCTCTTTCAACTCCTCCTCTTTTCTTCCGCTGATAATCACCTCAACATCGTGACCATCCTCCTTGAGCTTTCGAACAAGCTCCCGGCTGCGACTGATATGACCATTTCCCGTACCCTGAACACCGAAAAGAATCTTCATACTGCGGAACATTTAGATGTGAAGTACAGGAACTCCGACACGGGTTACTGCTGAATCCTGAGATTGGCATACTGAACCATCAGCGTCTTCTCCCCTGCATTGCGAAACGTTATCCGGACTTTCTGCTTTGCGCCGCTACCCTGCACATCAAGCACAACTCCTGGGCCAAAAACAGCATGATGCACCATCGTTCCCTCACGAAAAGCGGGCTGTGAAGACTTTGGCAATACCCCCGCAACAGCAGAGGAGGAGGTTGCCGTTTTTGACTGATACCCTCTTGATGGAGATGAAAAACCGGAAGCCACTTTTTCCTTTGCCTGACGATCAGAAAGAAAATTACCACTCTCTGTCTGCACAATCGAGGCATCGATTTCACCAATAAACATCGATCTGAGGCAATGGTGCTGCTGCCCGTACTGATAACGGCTCTGCGCCCAGGAGAGAAATATCTTCTCCTGCGCCCTCGTCATTGCAACATAAAAAAGCCTTCGCTCCTCTTCAAGCTCTTCAGGCTCATAGCAATGCAGGGGAAAAAGCCTCTCCTCAAGACCGGTAATAAAGACAACAGGAAACTCCAGACCTTTGGCGGCATGTACCGTCATCAAAGAGACGTAATTATCCGATTCCTGTGTTTCATCATAATCAGAAGCAAGCGAGATATTCTCCAGAAAATCACCAAGAGAGCCTGTATCCGGATTGTGATCAGAAAAATCCCTTGCCATGGAGAGCAGTTCCTGAAGGTTTTCATAACGCAGCAGCGATTCAGGAGTATTTTCTGTCTGCAAAAGAAGAGGAATGGAGGTCAGCGTAAAGAGTTCTGTTAAAACTTCGTACACCGTGCCATCCACCGCCACCTTTCTGAGCGTTTCAATAACAGCACTGAATGAGCTGAGAGCATTGACAAGTCGCGGCTGAAAACCACCCTCACCAGAGTGCAGAATAGCTTCATAGAGGCTTATTTGACGATCTTCGGCAAATTCCCTGAGTTTGGCGATACTGACATCACCGATTTTTCGGGGCGGGAAATTGATAATCCTCAACAGCGATTCGCCATCACGGTCATTAAGAATAAAACGCAGGTAGGCGACCGCATCCTTGATCTCTTTGCGTTTGTAAAAGGAGACGCTGCCAAAAATCTTGTAAGGAATCTTGTGCTGACGCATGACATCTTCAAGCACCCTCGACTGGGCATTGGTACGGTAAAAAACCGCAAAGCTCCGGAATTCGAAGCCTTGCTTCAGACGCAGATTGCGAATCTGCTCCCCCACCCTTTCAGCCTCATTCCGCTCATTATAGGCCTCAATAAGCGTCAGGGGTTCACCCTCATTACGGTGTGAAATCAGCTCTTTTTTGATCTGCCGCAGGTTACAACTGATCACGTTGTTTGCTGCCTTGAGGATATTTCCCGTACTGCGATAATTCTCAACCAGCTTGAAGGTCAACGCATCATGGTAATCGTCCTGAAAGTTCAGGATATTGGAAATATCTGCGCCCCGCCAGGAATAGATCGATTGTGCATCATCACCAACAACAAAGATGTTGCGATGTTTTGCCCCAAGCATTTTTGCGACAAGATATTGTGCCCGATTGGTATCCTGATACTCGTCAATCATGATATAGCGGAAAGTCTCCTGCAACTCCTGGAGCACCTCGGGGTGCGCATTGAAGAGCTCAAGCGGCTTGATAAGCAGGTCATCAAAATCGAGGGCGTTGTTCTCCTTCAGCTTTCTGGCATACAATTCATAGATCTGCGACGCCTTTTGCTGATTGTAGTCGCTGGCATTGCGATGAAACTCTGAAGGAAGAATAAAACTGTTTTTTGCCCGGCTGATAAGTCCCTGAACTGTATTGACGGGGACCGACTCAACAGAAATATTGAGTTCAGCCATCGACTGCCTGATCAGGCTTTTGCTGTCCTCACTGTCGAAAATTGAAAAGTTTTTGTCATAACCAATCAAATCAATGGAGTTGCGGAGAATACGCGCAAAAATAGAGTGGAAGGTACCAATCCACAGGCCACGGGAACTGCCTTGATGCAACAAGGTGTCAACACGGTGACGCATCTCACCCGCTGCCTTGTTGGTAAAGGTGAGTGCAAGTATATTTTGGGGAGAGACTCCCTCGTTTCTGATAAGATATGCAATACGGTAGGTAATCACCCTTGTCTTGCCGGAACCAGCTCCCGCCAGTACCATAACTGGCCCGGTCGTAGCGATTACGGCATTGCGCTGCACTTCATTGAGATCGTTTAAAAAATCCGTCAATACTTCTCGATACCTGTTAACAGTTAGAGCGCTCTATCCACCCTCGTCCATTCGGAGAACGCCAAAATCTCCAGTTGAATTTCGTACATCTTTGCCCCTTTTACAAATCAGAGCAAAACAAATCCTTTTGCCTCTTTTTTAATGAGTAGCCCACTCACTTTTGGCTTTCAGAGTTACTATATTTGAGCGCGATGTTATTGCCACCTAAACGATCAAAACTCAATGTTTCCTCTTGTTTACGAAATCAATACAAGAATCTGGCTACAAAAACTGAGCAGAGAGCATAACCGGCCTGTAACGCTTGGGAATATACCGGACTCAGCATTCAACTTCTTTACAAGCTGCAATTTTGACATGGTATGGCTGATGGGTGTATGGAAGCCAAGTCAGTACAGCAAGGCAATTGCAACAGCACACCCCGCTCTTCGAAGCTCGTTCCTTGAGCACATTGCTCTCATTGAGCCTGGCGATATTGCATCATCACCCTATTCCATTCCTTCATACACCGTCAATGACGCTCTGGGAGGAGAAGAGGAGCTGATTGTATTCCGCGAAAAACTTCGTGATTACGGCATCAAGCTTATGCTCGATTATGTGCCAAACCACCTTGCACTCGACAATGAATGGCTCCCGGAACACCCGGAATACTTTATTCCCGTATCCAAAGCTGAACAGAGCCAGGATCCCCGATCCGGTTTTGAATATATATGCGGAACATATCTGGCTTACGGCAAAGACCCTTATTACGACCCCTGGACAGACACACTTCAGCTCAACTATGCAAGAAAAGAGACACGGGAAATGATGACGGAAAATCTTTTCAAAATCAGCGCACTCTGTGATGCCGTCAGATGCGATATGGCCATGCTGATTCTGAAAAGTGTTTTTAATACCACCTGGAGCAACCTCGGTGGCGCCATGAAGGAGGAGTTCTGGTACAACGCAATCACTGCGGTCAAGCGCCGTCATCCCGACTTTATATTTCTTGCCGAATCTTACTGGAACAAGGAGTGGGAACTGCAGCAGCAAGGTTTTGACTTCACCTACGACAAACCCTTTTATGACTATATCAGCAGCTCCCCCGTCAATGTTGAAAAGCTTGATGGACACATGCAGGCACATTGGGAGTACCAGCGCCATCTCTGCCGCTTCCTTGAAAACCATGACGAACCAAGAGCTGCCGATAAAATCGGTCTCAACAACAAAGCTGCCGCTCTGGTGCTGCTGACTGCTCCGGGAATGCATCTTGTCCACCAGGATCAGATGGATGGCTTCCGGCAGAAAATCCCGGTTCAACTTATCCGACAGGCTCCCGAACCTGATAACATCGACCTCTCTGTGCTCTATCAAAAGCTTTTTACGCTTCAGAAAAAAAAGGTATTTCAGGAAGGAGAAGTTGAGCAGCTTGAAATGCACAGTGCCAACAAATCAAACTGTCTGGGATTTCACCGTTTTACCGCCAATGAACACGCCTTTGTTCTGGCCAATTTCAGTGCAACCGGAATTGCCATAGAGTTCGAACATCCCTCGATTGATCATATCGCCATTGAAAGGCTGACCCTCCAAAGCACACTTGCTGACAAAAAAATCAGCGATATTCATTGTGCAGAGAACGTTACACGGGTCAATCTCTCTCCTCACGAAGGAATTGTCATCACCTGCTGAAAGCAAAACCAACGAGTAATAAAATCCCGTTCTGTCGGGAGAAAGATGTTTGAACGCAATTATTGACCTTTTACAGCAATGCGCATCATTACGCACACGATCAGGATACAAACCACAAAGCCCGTTGAAATCATCGACATAACCCCGGAAGTAACAACAGCTCTTGTATCATCAGGGCTGCAGCAGGGGCAGGTAACCATCATTAGCCAGCATACCACGGCCTTTATCAATATCAACGAAAAAGAGGAGCGACTCCTTGAAGATATGGAGACCTGGCTCAAGCGTCTGGTACCGAAAGATGGAAACTATCTCCACAATCTCAACCCGATTGATGGCCGCCACAATGCGCACTCCCACCTTCTCGGCCTCTTTATGAACAGCTCTGAAACCATTCCCTTCTCGGATGGAAAGTTGCTCCTCGGAGAGTGGCAGTCACTCTTCTTCGTTGAGCTTGACGGAGCACGCAAAGAGAGAAAGGTGCTCGTTCAGATATCAGGCATATAAAGGCCGTTAATGGCTCATTGCCCGGCATGGAACCGGGAAGCCTCAAGCATGGTTATCGTTAGCAAAAGTACAATGAACCCGAAGCCCGAAAACACCATGCCAGATTCCCTCCCGGTCACCATTTCCCAGCAGATGACTCTTCTTTCTGCAATCCGTTCGACTGACGATCTTAAAAAGTTAACCATCGATGAGCTCCAGACGCTGGCAGATGAGTGCCGTAAAGAGGTCATCAAAATTGTCTCCCTCAATGGCGGCCATTTTGCATCAAGCCTTGGCGTTGTTGAGCTGACCGTGGCGCTGCATCATGTCTACAGCACTCCGCACGATAAAATCATCTGGGATGTCGGACACCAGGCTTACGTGCATAAAATCCTGACAGAAAGAAGAGAGCGGATGCAGACCAACCGGCAATTCGGAGGGTTGGCAGGTTTTCCAAAAAGATCGGAAAGTGCTCACGATGCCTTCGGAGTCGGTCACGCCTCAACCTCGATTTCCGCTGCCGCAGGAATCGCTGTGGCGAGTGAGCTCGCGGGCGGCGATGAAAAGGTTATCGCGGTCATAGGAGACGGCAGCATGACCGGCGGCATGGCCTTCGAAGCGATGAACCATCTCGGAGACCTGAAAAGTGATGTGCTTGTCATTCTCAACGACAATCAGATGGCCATTTCCTCCAATACCGGTGCATTAAGGCACCATCTTGTCAACATAAGCCTGAACAAAACCTACAACAGAGCTCGAAAATTGGTCTGGAAATCACTTTCGCTCCTCAACAACGGACTGGGAGACAAGGCAAAAAAGGCCGTTCGTAAAATTGAGGACGGAGTCAAGGCTGCATTGACGCCCGGCGCATTTTTTGAGGCCCTTGGACTGAGATATTTTGGCCCGATTGATGGCCACAACATGGAACAACTCGTCAAGGCGCTCAAAGAGATGCAGACGCTTCCCAACCCCAAGCTGCTGCATGTGATCACGACAAAAGGTAAAGGGTTCAAGCCGGCAGAGGAAAACCAGAGCAAGTGGCACGCACACAATGGCGGGTTCGATACGACAACCGGCAAATTGCTCAAAACCGCTGATACTTCGCTTCCCCCGAAATATCAGGAGGTATTTGGCGAGGCACTGGTTGAGCTGGCCCTGAAAGACTCCACAATAACGGCTATTACTGCCGCCATGCCAAGCGGAACATCGCTCGACCTCTTCCAGAACGCCATCCCGAATCGTTTTTATGATGTCGGCATCGCCGAAGCACACGCGGTCACCTTTGCTGCGGGACTTGCCACACAAGGGTTCAAACCCGTCTTTGCCGTTTACTCAACCTTTCTGCAGCGTGCCTATGACCAGTTGATTCATGACGTGGCGCTTCAGAACCTGCACGTCGTTTTTGCCATTGACCGGGCAGGACTTGTCGGCGAAGATGGCCCGACCCATCACGGGGCATTCGATCTCTCTTGGCTTCATGCCGTACCGGGTCTTGTCATTATGGCTCCTGCGGATGAGCAAGAGCTGCGCGACATGCTCTATACCGCCCTCTATGAGGTGAAAGGCCCGGTTGCCATCCGTTATCCGAGAGGCAATGGAACGGGCATAACCCTCCACAAAAAATTCACCTCTTTGCCCATCGGCAAGGCCGTTATGGCGAGGGAGGGAAGCGGACTTGCACTGCTCTGCATGGGAACCATGACGGGAAAAGCCCTTGAAGTGGCCACCATACTGGAAAAAGAGGAGATCAATGCCACCGTCGTCAACATGCGCTTCCTCAAACCGCTCGACACCGAAGTGATCGAGGAACTGGCCTCCCGATCAACCCATTTTGTTGTTCTCGAGGAGAACAGCGCTATCGGTGGACTCGGCAGCGCCGTTATCGACCAGCTTAATAGCAAAGGGCTCAACCGCCCGGTACTGAAAATCGCCCTTCCCGATGCATTCGTAACGCATGGCAACATGAACGCCCTCTACAAGGAGATCGGCTTCGACATCCCCACCATGACGGAAAAAATCAGGCAGTTTTATAAAGAGGGCCAGAAATGAAAAAGAGAGAGAAGCAAAAGCAGAGCCCGTACGGAAAGATTGGCAAATAAACCGGCAAGCAGATCATCGAGCATGATCCCCCACCCACCCGGCAAGCGCTGGAGAGCGTCGACTGGCCCCGGTTTAGCGATATCAAAAAGACGGAAAAACGCCAGCGAGAGCAGAAGGGGCAGCGCCCCTTCCGGCAGGGCAACAAGCGCCAGCCACTGACCGGCAAGCTCGTCAATCGTAACAATTGATGGGTCGTTTCCATACTGCTCCTCCATCACTCCGCCAGCCCATATACCAACGCCACTGCAGAGCAGAACAAGGGAGAACAAGAGCAACGGATTGTGCAGTGCCGGAAGAAAATAATAGCAGAAAACGGCCACAACACTCGTAAAAGTCCCAGGCGCTACCGGAAAAAAGCCAATTCCGAAACAGGTCGAGAGAATTTTGGCAGTGAGGAGCTTCATCTTGTCATCACTCCTGGAGTGGCTTCTGAAAATATATTTTCCAGTTACTCACCAGATAGGATATGCCTGTATAAACAGTAAAAACGGTTACAGCAAGCATGACGAAATCAAGATAGCCGGAACCAAGAAAACCATTAATCATCACAGCAACACTCTTGCCGGAAAAAGCGGACTCTTTCATCAACATCAGCACCATGATCGCATAGACAAAAACATTCTGTACCACCGTTTTGTACTTTGCCTCCACGCTCGTCACAACAGGTTTGTTTTTATATTCAGCATAAATTCTCAACGCTGTGATGACAACATCACGAACTACAACCAGAACGACCATCCAGAGAACAAGATAACCCATCCAGACATAGAGAAGAAAAGCTGCAGTGATCAGCAATTTATCGGCAAGAGGATCAAGAAAAGCGCCGAGACGGGTTTCAACACCGTATTTCCTTGCATGATAACCATCATAGATATCAGTCAGGGAGGCTACGGCAAAAACAAGCACACCGAACAGTTTGAACCAGGGATCAACCTGCAGCAGCAGCACCACAAAAACCGGAACCAGCAGAATTCTCAAAGCGGTCAACTGGTTGGGTACAGTGAAATATGTTTGGTACTCTTCTTTCAACTCCTGCAGAATTATAGTGCGTTATCGGTTAAAAGCCGGAAAATGATGTGAACTGCGTTGCAAACCCCTGTTCGGCACAAGATACGGTATTGAACGCTGTTTTTCAATGCATCTGACCCGATCGGAAAGAAAATGGTTCTTACTCCAGCTCCACCACCGTCACTCCAGCCCCTCCTTCGCCCCACTCACCAAGACGAAAACTCTTGACTGCGCTATGCTGCTGCAGGAACTCCGCCGTCCGCTGCCGGAGTGATCCGGTTCCTTTGCCATGAAGGATCATCGCTGAATGAATACGGTTAAGGCGCATCGTATCAATAAACCGGTCAATTTTCATGATCGCCTCATCACCACTGAGCCCCCGCAAATCAAGCTTTGTTGATTCAACACCTGAAGTCGTAGCCGACCAGGAGGCCTTTTGCTGCCGGGGTAAAGGCTCCTTGTGAATTTTTTTAGCCTGAGTTTTTGATGTTTTCTCAAGATTTTTGAGCGATGTGGTCAACCTGAAATTACCGCACAGCACCACCACACTCTCCTGATTAACACTCTCAACCTCACCGGAGGTACTCGTATCGAGAATCCTGACCAGGTCACCCTCACGGATAGTCCCATCAAGAGGCACCGCCATTTCAGCTTCAGCCCGAAGAGAAAGCTCACTCTTTTCAGCCTCCTGCTTTTTCAATCCAAGTTTTTTTCTGGCTTCCTGCACGGCTTTTGCGTCAGTTGGTGTGCTCTTGACCTCCTGAACAATCTCTTTGATCTCTTTTCTGGCAGATTCCACCTCTTTCTGGAGTTCCCTTGAGGCGCCAAGCTTCAGATCCCTGCGCTTCCGCTCCATTCGAGCCTCCTCAGTGCGCAGGGAGAGTTCGCGTGCCGCAAGATCCGCCCTCTCTGCCTCAAGCTGCTGCTTCAGCAGGCGATTCTCCTCAAAAAGGCGGCTCAGGTCATCAAGCATCCGATCAAGCCCGATACGCTCATCCTGCATAAATCCCGATGCCCGCTCAACCATGGTTTCAGGAAACCCCATCCGCTTCATCATCGCAAAGGCAAAGCTGTTGCCCGGCAGCCCCTTGACAAAACGGAAGGTAGGCACCAGCCCTGCCCGGTTGAACTCCATCGCGCCGTTGACCACTCCCTCGCGCTCATGGGCATAGGCCTTCAGATCACCGAGATGGGTGGTCACAATGGTTTTAGTGCCTCGATTGAGCAGCTCCTCCATCACCGCACGAGCAATGGCTCCACCCTCCTCCACATCAGTTCCGGCGCAGAGCTCATCAATCAGCACCAGATCGCTGCTCCCGGCAACATCAAGAATGGTTTTGATGGCGCCAAGATGGGAACTGAAGGTAGAAAGGTCATTCTCAATCGACTGATCGTCGCCAATCTCAATAAAAATATCGCCAAAAAGAGGAAAAACTGAACTCTCGCTGCAGGGCAGCAAATAGCCGTGAACCAGCATACAACATAGCAGACCGGCCGTCTTCATCGCCACCGATTTTCCACCCGCATTGGGGCCTGAAATCACAAGCACCCGGTCATCCTCATCCAGATCAAGATCGAGCGGCAAAACCTCTTTTTGATGATGCGAAATCAGGAGCCAGGGATGAAACCCCTTCACAATGCGCAACGAATGCCCTTTGGCAATACCGGGAAGCACCGAGTTCGTTTCAACGGCAAAGCGTGCCCGTGCATACAAGGCATCAAACTCACCGAGGATAGTTTCATTATACCTCAGGTTTTCAAGCTCGGGCCGCAGCTCTTCAGTCATCTCCTTCAGAATGCGCTCAATCTCCCTCCGCTCACTGATCTCCAGATCCTGAATGCGGTTACTGATCTCAAGCGTTTCGGCAGGCTCAATAAAAACCGTCTGCCCGCTCCCCGAATAATCCTGGATGTAGCCCGCTATCTTGTACTTGTACTCCACCCTGAGCCCGAGCGTCAGCCGCCCGTTCTTGATGGCTATCGTATCCTCCATCAGCCAGCCACTCTCCTGGCAGCGCCTGAGCAGCCGCTCCATCTTCCGACGGATCAGCTCACGGCTGCCACTCAGCTCACGGCGGATCATCAGAAGCGCATCACTTGCTGTATCACGCACCCTCGACTGCTCATCAATAATCCGTCGGATAGAGGCCTGAAGGCTCTTCTCAAGCCAGAGCCTGATGGTGAACTCATTCAGCAGCGGATAAACCTCACGGTTGAGGAACATGAACTTGCGCAACTGCACCGATGAAAAGAGCAGATGATGAATATCCTGCAACTCCTCCGGCTCAAGATAACTCTCAAGAATTTCCAGTTTTTTCAGGAGCGGGCGCGTATCCGGCAACCAGGAAAAAGGGAGCGCACTCCCCTCCTGCAGCAGATTGCGTAACTCAAGCACCCGTTCAAGCTCCGCTACCAGCGCTTCACGACCAACCTCCGGCACAGCCTCAAGAAGCCAATCACGCCCCATCGCGGAGAGGCAGAACTGCGTTGCGTAGTTGGCAACTTTATCAAATTCGAGTTTTTTCAGGGAAATAGGATTCATGGGAGAGCTATGGTGCTATAGACTGTTGCCATTGATACGTTAAAAGCGTTTTTGAATGAGCGTATTATAGTAAAATATGAACAATCCAAATAAAGCTATTTTAAGAGATTTTTAATTACTTTTGCAAGTTTATAGACATGAGTACCAGGATTACTTGGCCAACGGCTATTTGAACTTTTATCCATTATCTCAGCTCTTGATATAGCATCATCTACCTTAGAGCAAAAAACCTCCATATTCACCTTGTTTTTGCTGTATCCCCCAATTTTCTTTTTAAGTAATTTCTCTAACTGTAAACCATCAATCTCACCATCTCTCCATTCATCATGATGTAGATAGAGCCATAACTCAAAAGAGGGATTACTCAATGCAACTTTTAATGGGAACTTTTTCATCTTTATTGCTGTCGAACAGACATCAGACAACATTTTATTAGTCCACTTATCCTTATCTATAACCAGCCACAATTGATCACCACTTTGAATATCTATCCTCTCATTTACAAGCTCTTTTTTTATATAATCTTTCATTCTGTTTAATACATGAACGGGAGCCGATTTATTGTCTAAACTCTCCAATACAATTATTTTCAAACGACTACTACAAAAACAATCTGAATCAAAATATTGTTTCTCTGTTTTATGCCCCTCTGAAGCAATTATGATTAAACTTGCATCTTTTAAAAAAGAGGACTTTCGTGAAGTCACAGGTATTTTTTTTCGAGATGTAATTCCCATTTTTCAGCCCGCTTAACAGAGTATTTCTTTCCAGTTTTTCACAAGAGGCACTGCACCAAATCGTCCATTCAAATATCCGTTCTCATAATTCAAACCTTCACTTACCTTATAATCAGCCAAACTTGTCAAATGACTTGCACCATTGCGATCTTTTTCCATAAACCATATCTCATCCTTTCTCAGCAATCCTCTATCCAAAAGATTAGTATCGTGTGTTGTTAAAATAAATTGACCAAAGGTTTTTTTTTCTTTAACTCCATACACACACATCTGCAGAAACAGTCTCGAAAGCAAGGTATGTAGACTTCTGTCTAATTCATCAATAACATAGACTCGCTCTCGATCCCAAACATCAAACAACATCGGAGCAAGATCCATTAATCTTTTCGTACCATCAGACTCCACTGATGTATCAAAATGAATAGAGGTCCCATCTGTCCTGAGATGCTCAGTCTGCAACCGAAGATAAACTAAATCATCATTGCTTTTTGCATTCTTATTCCTGCGTATAATAAATGATTCTGATGGTCCTTTAATAAACAGACCTTTAACAGCATCTGAAGAGACTTTATTTAAAATATCTTTTTTCAGATTGTCAGGCATATTTTTCAAATGCGTTTCTTTATCAAATTTTTCTTTTTGGAGATAGATACCATTTATACCAGTGTCATACAATTTCAAAAAATCCGCAAGAAAAACTTCAAAATCTTTATCCGAGGAAACACGTGACGTTAAACCCATAAAACGATACTCTGGACCAATAACAACCAAATGCTCTTGAAACCAATGGAAAACAGGTTTTAATACTTGTATATTTTTGTCATTTGCCTCTGTCAGAAAAAGTTGATTCGGTCTTGTTCCCTTTGATACATACTCAATAAATTTCGAGCCATTTCCATCAACCAAACGACTCCCTGGATTAACTTTTGTTTTATCATTTTTTGTTATTCTTTCAAAAAGCATTGACTCTTGTGCTGTATAATATGCAAAGAGCCATTCCTCTATAACCTGCTTTTTATCAATAACAAAGCCATAGGTATACAGAACATGATCATGTTTAAAGACAAATTCAAACCTGCTTGGCCTTACTTCTTCCTGCGGATCGAGCAGGTGAGGAATAATACCTGTAAAAGTATCAGGTTTTGTGCCTTCAGTAATCAGTTCTTGAGCAAATTCAATTGCCTTTATAAAATTAGTCTTTCCACTTGCATTTGCACCATAAATACAAGCGATAGGTAAAACCTGAATTTTTTTACCTTCATTATCGGTGATGATATGATCCTTCATGCCTCGGCTTTTTGCAGGAACCAGGCTTAAAACAGCCTCGTCTTTGATAGACGAAAAATTTGATACCGAAAAATGAACCAACATTTCTTCTACTTTTTAATCTTGAGGACACGAGCACAAAAGAAAATAACAAAAATTGCAACCAAATGAAACTTAACGCGCAAAAAGCGCATTAAATCTATTCCATAAAACTTTTTTTTACTACAAGCTGTTACTTATACTTTTTCACAGGCGTCAACCCAATAAAGAGTAAACGATGAGCACACTACTTGAGCATCAAACCATCACATCAAACGATCGTGGGGCATTAGCCAAAGTGGTGATGACACTTTTCGACCACTGGAAGCTGATGGAAGAAGATCAAGCCCTGCTGATGGGACTTGCACCAGCTAACAGGGCCGCTTTGACGCGCTATCGCGAAGGCGAACCAATCGGAACCAGCCGTGACCAGTATGAACGGGTAGGTCATTTGCTGGCAATTCACAAGAATCTCCATTCACTCTTTCCGAAAAACCGCGATCTTGCCTATCGCTGGATATCCACACGAAACAAAGCTTTCGATAAACTTACCCCGATTGAGGTCATCAAAGAGTGGGGCCTTACCGGTCTTTTGAGGGTGCGATTCTATCTCGACCACGCAAGCGGAATATAAACTTACTGCACCAAATGGATAACCTCTTCTCCCTTCTTGCGGTAACCGAAATCCACGCCGTAACATGCGATACAGTACTGCATGATTTTTACCATCCCCAAACTATCCAGCTCTCCTTCATACATGCGATTACACCTTCACGCAGCCCGTCGGAGCGAGGATTCACCGGAAAGGTCATCCTTCTCCGCTCGACATCAGGGAGGAATAAATTATGCCGTTCTGAACCCCAATGTTCTCTCCAATCCACGGCAGCAGAGCCAACTGACCTATCGCCTTCATGGGCAAAGCATCACGGTAGAGGAAAAACCTGGAGTTCCCTGCATGGAAATCACGATTGATGCTTTCTGAAAAGCATAATATTGCCTATCATGCAAATATCATGCATCAAAAGACACTATTATGGCTTCAGATATAAATTTATTTTCATCAGATGAATGGGAACTTCTCGTTGGAGATCAGTTCCGGGCCCTGCGTATCCGGGCTGATCTGGAACAGACTGAACTTGCTGCCCTCGCATCCATCAGTGTTGGTGCGCTGAAAAATCTTGAAGGGGGCAAAGGTTCATCACTCAAAACAATCATCAAGGTTTCGAGAGTTCTCGGTCGGACTGACTGGCTGAACGCTTTGGCGCCAACGGTTTCAGTAAGCCCTATGCAACTCTTGAAAGGGCAACGCAAGGATAGGGTACGAAAAAAGGTTTCCCGCTCCCGCAAACCGAAAACGGAGTAAGAGCATGTACCAGCCCGTCAAGCTCATCGAAGTCCGTGCCTGGGAGAAAACTGTTGGCGCCATTTCGCTTGATTCCGGAACCGGTTACTACGTTTTTGAATATGCACCCTCATGGCAGGCCGGAGGCATTGAGCTGGCACCGATGACCATGCCGGTAAAAGAGAGCATTCATATATTCCCGCTCCTTCCTGAACCAACATTCCGGCGACTTCCAGCCATGCTGGCCGACGCCATTCCGGACGATTTCGGTAATGCCCTGATTGATGCTTATTTGGCAAAAGCCGGTGTGCAAAAAGAGGCCATTACCCCCCTCGACCGGCTGGCATACATGGGCAAACGCGGCATGGGCGCACTCGAATTCAGGCCGGTTCGGGGCCCGCGCCATACCAAAGCCACCGCCGTTGAAATCTCAAAACTGGTTATCAGCTCCAGAGAGGCGCTTTCGGGCACCATTGATGGCGACAGGGATACGCAAGCGGCCATCATGAACCTCATTCATGTCGGAACATCCGCAGGCGGAGCACGTGCCAAGGCGGTCATTGCCTGGAATCCCGAAACCAAAGAGATTCGCTCAGGGCAACTTCCTGCAGATCCCGGTTTTGAACAGTGGCTGCTCAAGCTTGACGGTGTTGGGGAAGGGGAGGATCTCAGCACAGAAAAAGGGTACGGGCGCATTGAATACGCATACTACCTGATGGCCCGTGCTGCCGGAATAACCATATCAGAATCCCGATTACTCGAAGAGAATGGCCGTGCCCACTTCATGACACGCCGTTTTGACCGTTCAAACGGCACAAAGCTGCATCTCCAGACACTCTGCGCCATGCAGCACCTCGACTACCGACAGCGGGCCACCCACGATTACAGCCAATATTTTCAGACCATCAAAGCACTCAATCTGCCCTTGAACGAATTGGCCGAGGCATATCGCCGCATGATCTTTAACGTCCTTACCGCAAATTGCGATGACCATACAAAAAACAACTCCTTCCTCATGGAGAAAACCGGAGAGTGGCATCTCGCACCAGCATACGACTTGACCCACTCATTCAACCCCAACGGAGAGTGGACATATCAGCACCTGATGTCGGTCAACGGCAAATTCCGCAACATGAACCGCAGCGATTTCCATGCCGTCGGCGACCGCTTTCTGGTACCCGACTACAAGGGAATTATCAAAAGTGTGACTGCCGCCATCAAGCGCTGGCCCGAATTTGCTGAAGCAGCAGGGCTGCCGATGAGAGATGCAGAACGAATTCAGGGCGACTTTATTCCAACGGCTGATCGGGGATGATAGCAGCGCACCCTATTTCAAGCAGAGCCCCTCATTGGCGCTGCCATCTGATGGAAATTTTAAAAAAAACACAAACTCTTCCCATCATTCAATATATTTGATACTTGTCACCAGTCGCATTACAACCAAGAGTGAACAGTGAAAGAAGAATGCTTGCACGTATCATTTTAAATTGATTTCGTGACATCCATCACAACGGGGTAAAGTAGATCCGCGCTCTTCGTCTCCGGGCTAACCTTGGAGCAGACTGAACTTGCTGAACTTTCATACATTTCGCCGATTGTCCCCCTCATCATTTCGACCAACCAGACCCTGTTTTTTAGCCCTGCTTTCATTCAACACACTGATATCTGAGTATCGGATTGCCCAGATCTTCTGCTCTGCCGACAGTGATTGCCTGAACTTATCCGAAAGCTGTGGCAGCATGGAATCCGGAGCTTCCGGAATCACCAGATACATTTTCAAAGGGAGCTTTAAATGCTCAACCTTGTTCAGATTATCCGGTATAACTTTCAGAAGTTGCTCATGACGCCCGCAAACCGCTGTAAACCAGACAGTGAGCGCATGAATCATTTTCAATCGAACTTCATCTGATTGACGAGGAACGGAGCGCTTTGCTTCCACAAAAACAACCACAGCACTGCCCAAGCCATAACGCACAATAAATTCGACTTTTGAAACATGGTCACCGAATTTCAGTTCAGTTAACACTTTTTCAAACTCGAAAACGTCATTTGGAGCAAAACGGCCAAAGGTCATCCCCGATTCAGTGATTGAGATACTCATCCCGCAGAGACCTCAAGCTCTTGATCAAAAAGGCGAATGGATTCATTAATGATTTCATTATCCGGAATGCCCTGGAGTAAATCTTCCTGATGCCAGCCTCCGTCCTGGTCAGCAAGGAATACCGGGATAGGTATATTTTTTGATAAGGCTATCAAATAGAGCTTTTTAACCACAAAATAGGAGTGTGATGCAATAAAAAACTGAATTCCCGTATCAGAGAGTTGATAGACAATGTCAAGCAACTGACTAATCGCTGTGGGATGCAATGCTGACTCAGGCTCATCAATAAACACTACAGAATCCGGGGTCAAAAAACGATTACCGAGGAGCGTATCAAGAATGGCGATTTTTTTTATCCCTTCCGCCGTCGTATTCAACGAAAACCGACTGTTTCCCTTTTTGTAAACCCATCGCTCAACATCCGGCAAATATTCAATCTTCCCCTGAAACATCCGCTCCAACTGCTGGCGTGAACGAGTAAAGCCGTTGAAAGTTCGCTCTCGCTGCGTCGGATTTTGAAGAGCAAGCACCAAATCGACATAGGTTGCATCAAAACCAAATGCCTTGTCTTGCAGACCTGACTTCAAAATGACCCTGGCAAGTGTCAACACCTCTTTAGGCGGTAAAAAAATAGAATTGGCCTCTCTTGGCGCCAAATTGTTGTGTAACGGCACTACCTTGCGACTGGCATCAGGGCCAAACTCGTAAGCCAGATTACAGTTATTCTGCATAGTAACGGAAACAGCAAGACGATTACCGACACCTTTTTGCACCAAATCACCTAACTTATCAGCCTGAAATGTCCAGTACAGCTTGTCACCCAGCACCTCGGAAAAGTCACGGGGATCTTCTCCCCTTCCGCTCTCTTCCTGTGCACGCATCGTTGCATACAGCGCCTTGAGAAGAAAGGTCTTTCCGCAGCTATTGGCGCCAAGCACCAGGTTGAGCTTCCCCAAACCCTCTCCCCGTAGAGACGATAACGGTCCGAAGTTTTTAATATCAAATGACGTAATCATCCTGTTGTTCTCTTGCTGATGTTGATGAATAGCTTACTGGCGTCAAACTCTCCGTATGCATGAGCCATTGCTTCAGCTCAATCACGAAAGTGGAGATGGCCAGTCTATCGACCATTTCCAACCAAACGGTGAACATTGCGACACATGACTCAATGTAAAGAATATTTCTTGATTGATACTGCGCTTCACAGAGAGTCCCCCGCCACCCACGCAGATGGAATTCCGCGCCTTGCGTATCCCGGACTGAACCTGAAACAGACTGAACTTGCAGCCTTGGTAACCATCAGTGTTGCCGCACCTCGGGAACGCCGAGCCCCAGCTCAGAAAAAAACGAGGACAACGCACTAATCTAAGGCTACACACACCAATATAACTTGCGCATAAAAACAATGACCGATTTAGCATATCTCAACATCCAGAGCATGATTGTAACCATGCGAGGAGTTCAGGTAATGCTCGACAGGGATCTGGCCGTTATCTACGGGGTAGAAACCAAAGTGCTCAACCAGGCGGTCAAGCGCAACATGGAACGCTTTCCACAAGAGTTTAGATTTCAGCTTACCCAGAGTGAAGATCAGGAGTTGGCCGCAAAATGGGAGCAATTACACTTGAGGTCACAAGCTGTGACCTCAAGCAGGCATGGTGGCAGAAGATACCTTCCCATTGCCTTTACCGAACAGGGAGTCGCAATGCTGTCAGCCGTGCTCCACAGTGACACGGCTGTTAAAGTCAGTATCAAAATCATCAACGCCTTCGTTGAAATGCGGCGTTTCATCCAGAACAACGCGCAAGTGTTTGCCCGGCTTGATTCTGTTGAACAGCGTCAGCTTGTTTTTGAATCCGAAACAGAAAAAAAATTTGAACAGGTGTTTTAAGCAAACGATCTTCCGCTGTCTCCTGCACGATTTACACAAAAGCTATTTCAAAACAGCTTGCACTGGACATAGAAAAGCATAACCAGCAATACCCGACTGTCGTCATCAAATCTTTCAAAGAGGCTCATGACCGTTTTTTGATTATTGACGGAGCCGAGATTTACCATATTGGAGCATCTCTTAAAGACTTGGCAAAAAAGTGGTTCGCCTTTTCACGATTTGAAACCGGAGCACTTGAGATGCTTAAAAAGCTTGACAATAATAAAGATGAAGAAACTGAAAATGCACCCGCCAAACCTGACGGATGAGAATACTCTGGCGGCGTGTTTCGATTTCGATCACACCGCTTTCTTGTGCCCGATTACAAAGATGAAATAACACTCTTGGTCAAGGAGCGGCTAAGACTCAATCATCAGCTTTGCTGTTCATTATTTTTATTACCTTGTTTGTACAACGTCATAAGGTGACTTGAATTTCTTCACCTGTGAAAATGAAACTCAAAAATTTTCAGACAAAGCGGATAAATCCATGCAAAAGCAACTGACAGTCATTATCACACATGAAAAGGATGGGTATGCTTCCCTTTGCCCCGAATTTGATATTGCAAGTCAGGGAGAGAGCATTGAAGAAGCCCGCGATAATCTTCGTGAAGCCTTGGAGTTATTCTTTGAAACCGCATCCAGCGAAGAGATCCTGTCGCGCCAGCACAAGGAAGTTTACGTGACCCAGATGGAGGTTGCTGTTGGGTAAGCTTCTCATCCTTTCGGGAAAACAGGTCTGCGCGATTCTGGTAAAATATGGCTTTGCTGAAGTGCGTCAGCGAGGCAGTCACATTGTTATGCAAAAAAGGCTGCCTGATACAACAATTACCATACCGGTTCCAAACCATACCGAACTACGTGCAGGAACCCTTCAATCCATCATACGCCAATCCGGGTTACCACGAAGTGAGTTCGAGTCTTAAAAAAAACAAGCTTTTTTTCATTTCTACGCACCCACCCTCCCCCCAATCCAAGCCATGTCCCTCCCCTTCGGCATCACAAACAAACACGCCCCGTTGCTCCGTTTCTCCCACAACTCACCCAATGCGCGTTTCTCTGTTGAATCGGCATTGCTCCACGATGTCTCCGCTTTGTACTCGACAACGAGAAAACGCCCGTCCTTGAGTTTGCAGACAAAGTCGGGGTAGAATTTGTCTGTGGAGGTTTGGAGCCAGAAGGAGTGGAGCTCGCGCCGTTCGATGTTGCGTACCCAGAATTCAACTTCAGGGAGTTGGTCGATGTAGATGGCGCACTCTTCCTCTTCGCCGTTGAGGGAGGCAATCTCCTTGTAGTAGTGCTTCTGAAACTTGTAGCTGCCCTGGTATTTTGCGTTGCAGGGGTATTCGTCGGGTTTGAACCTGAAGCAGAGTGCTGGAGTCACCACAATCGGGGTTGCGCATTCCGGCAGGAGAAACGTCTGGTATGCTTTCTGCCGTTCGGCTCTGCGCAGGGCATCTATTTTTGCAACAATCCTTTGGCGCAGGGTGTACTTGTCGTGAAACAGCTCCTGAAGGGAGATATTTCTCTCGTTCAGGAGATGGTGAATAACGCCGATCAGCCATGGGCCGCTCTCTGACGGGAAGATATCAGCGCGGTTCGGGATGTTTTTGTCAATCCAGTGAACCAGCGTTGCTACACTCTCTTCGTCATCCGGCTCCAGAAACGAGATCTGGTGGCGCAAATCCTTGAGGAATGACTTTGAGACCTTGCCGCGATCGTCAACGTCTATATCAATCACCTTGCCGTCAAACTGCTTTGCTGCATAGTCTGACTCGGTAAAAATCGGAGGGTATTTGGAAAGTCTCCACGGAATTTCAAGGAAATGGCTCTCCTCAAAGGGCTCAAACAGGTCACCCTGCTGCACGGAGAGGAGAGGAACCGAGAAGTCAATGCCGCGTTCTGCCGCTGTTTTTGGATGTTCCGGCGGTATGCCACAGCTTTTGCGATAGAGCCGCTCGATCGTTGCCCTCGCTTCCGGCGTTTTACAGCAATCAAGAATCGCGTACTTCTCCGGCTCTTCCATGATGCCGACGAAGGTGCAGGTTTTGCTCGCCTCGTCGTAGGTGAATTTATTGGCAACGGTTTCGGGCAGACCTGCAAGGAGTGGCACTTCTGCGAGAGGTTCCGACACCTTGAAGAAGAGGTCAAGCTTGCCCTGTTCACCGGCTGGCATACGGGTTATCAGCTCTTTAGCCTCCTGGCGGTTAAAGCCGTTTTGAATCAAGGCATCTTCAAGGGCGTTGGCCGCCTCAACAAAATTTTTCGATGCTGAAAAGGCGTAGGCCATGTTCAACTCTATGTGCTGCTTCCGCTTTGCAAGGTGCAGCCGCATGATCCGACCGAGAATCTGTTCGACCGCTGTGGAGGAGCGCATTTCAGCAACAGAGCAGAGGACGTAGGCAAAGGGGCAGTCCCACCCCTCCCGCAACGCCTGCACAGTAATGATAAAGCGAACCTTGCAACTCGATGCCGCAAGGTCAAGATTCTCCAGTCCCTTATCGGTTCCGGTGGCTCGACGAATCTGCTCCACCGCAATGTTGAAATCATCAATCAGGCACTGCTCAACAACCTCAACGGTGAGCGTCTCATGCGTCTGGCTTTTAGCCTGTGCCTGAATGAGCATGATCGGCCTGATGTACTCGCCTGTCGCCTGCTGCTCTTCAAGGGCAAGCTGTTCAAGATGTTTGCGGCAAGCGATGGCATCCGTCATCAGCTCCTTCCAGTTTGGCCTTGTTTCGAGGCGGATGGGCATTTTTATCATCTGGGCCACCTTCAGCTCTGCCGCCGAAACGGAGTAGAGGATGTTGCTTGGATTGTGCTCGGTGGCCGGTGTTGCCGTGAACTCAATGATGCAGGAGGGGTTGAAGCGTGCGAGCGTTTCAAAGGAGAGCTGCGTCCGGGAGTTGTGCGCTTCGTCAACAATCACAATCGGACGGTGCATTTTCAACAGATTGGCCAGCGACTGAATCGGCACGCCGTTGTCGAAGGCTTCAAGGGTTTGGGCGAGAGCAGTGTCAAGATCAGTGAAGTGCTCCATAAGAACGCCGGATTGCTCATAGACCTTTCGCCCTTCCGTTTCATCCACCCTGAAGGCCTGAATGGTGGAGACAATAATGGTGGCATTGTTGGCAAGCGTCGGGCGGGTGACGTAGAGCGCCTCCGGCATGGTGAGCACCGCCACCGATGGCATCAACTCCTCAACCGCCTGCCGGTAAGGGTGGTTATGATCTTTCAGGGCGTTACAGGTCTGCTCCTTGATGGTGTTGGAGGGAACAAGCCAGAGAACAACCGGAGTTTCAGTATGCATCAACTCTTTGGCGGCAATACCGATGGCATGGCTTGCAACAATGGTCTTGCCTCCGCCGGTGGGCATTCTGAGACAGATATAAGGCAGCCCCGGAAGCTCCTTCACCTCCCGATATGATAACGCCGCGCCAAACGATTGCCGGGTGACGGTGGCATAAGCCCTCTCGGCACTCTCATCCTGCTGAAAAGCTGTAAAATAGTCGGAGAGGGCCGATAATGAGCGCCGCTGGTAATCCTTGAGAGTTATCATGAGCACCTCACTTCGTAGGGGATTTGGCGGAAAATGATGTTCTCCCGGTTGAGATGCGATGAGCCAAGCAGGCAACCATTGCCATAGACAATTTTTGTGCCCTCATGTTTCGGCAACCGGCTCAACACAGCACGGGTGAGGACATTGCCGCCCTCCTCCTCGTTATCGCCGAGAATTCCGTTGTAGAGGAGATAGACGGCGATGTTGTTCGAGGTGCCAAGAAACGGGGTTGAGAAATCGGTGGCTGGTGGCAAAGGCTCCCCCGTCGCAATGAAAAAGATGTGGTGCGCCAGCTCTTTGAAGGTGACCGCCTTGTTGATGGAGCCATCCGCGTCGAAGAGCGGTTCACCGAGTTCGCAGAAGCGAAAACCGCCGTGAATCCCTTCAACGTCAATCGTTTTACCCGTATTATTGATATAGCTGTATCCGCTCATGACCCTTTTCAGCCGTTCACTGGTTACGGTTTGCAGATATTTTCATCTATTTCTATGAGAATAAATCTTCTATTTCCGCCATCTGCGGCGTTTTGCGCCAGTACTGCATGTGCCGTTGTTCCGGTACCGCCAAATGAATCAAGAATCAAGTCGTCATCAGAAGTAGTTTGTTGCAATAAGGTCTGAACAAGCGTCCTTTGCTTCGGAAAAATGAACTGCTCACTGCCCATTATCCTTGAGTACCTGTTCAAAAGTTGTTCTTCAGAGGCATATTTTCGACCAGTCACTTGCAGTATAGTGATTTACTCACTTCTTTACGCAACGTTACGAGAGGGCTCCCGAGCCTCAGTAGGCAGAAATTCTTGTTTTCGTCTTGATGCCACCACAGACTCAACCATCGGCTTTACTGTTCATTATTTTTATTACCATGTTAAGTACAAATTCATGGAAAGAGTTAAGCTGTACTGTTTGTGAAAAAAAGCTCAAGAACTTTTAGATCCAGCGAATAAATCCATGCGAAAGCGACTGACAGTCATTATCACACATGAAGATGTGTGTGCTATGTGCAACTTTGCTCCGAATTTATATTGCAAGCCAAGGAGAGAGCATTGAAGATGCCCGCAAAAATCTTTGTGAAGCCTTAGAGCTATTCTTTGAGACAGCATCCAGTGAAAAGAGCCGGACACGCTTGCATAAGGTGGTCAGTATACGTGACCCGCATGGAGATTGCAAGGCAGATAAATTAAAATAAAACAACCGTGCCAGTTAAAACAACACAAAGCCACGCATCAAAACAGTACAATCAATCAACACTACTTCATCACTATATATTTAAGAATCTGTTATCTATGGATTTTTCCTCTTGAGTATTAGGACTAAGTAATGTTTGGTAATCAGGTTCAGCATTCATTTGGTTCACGATAGTAGTATTCATTATATCCTCCGAACAATAATTAGAATTATTATTAAGTAAAAGAGAATAATGCTGCTCAATCTTTAAATTTTGAGAATCAAGTCTCAAGGATTTTTCATAGTATTCTTCCGCTTTTTTATAGTCATTCTTTACTTTATGAAGGAAAATCGCATAATGTCCTAAAATATTTGAATTTTGAGAATCGTGCCTCAAGGATTTTTCATAGAGCTCTTCAGCTTTTTTATAGTCATTCTTTACTTTATGAAGATAAATCGCATAATGCCCTAAATTATTTGGATTTTCAGAATCAAGTCTTAAGGATATTTTAAAGTTCTTTTCGGCATTTTTTGAATCGTTAACTTGCTGCAAGAAAATTGCATAGGACACATAGATTTCCGAAGATTTAGGATATTTTTTTATTCCTTCTCTATAGATATTATCTTTTTCTTGAATATCTGTTACAACACTACCATTTAACAGATAATAAAACAAATCCTCATCACCTCTTTTATTAATTCCAAAAAGTGCCTTTTTTGTGTTAATATCATCGGGTTTATCTTGAACTATTTTAATAATCTGATCACGAGATAGTTTTACCCATTTTTGAGCAATCCTGAAAAGATCATTATCAATTCGATTGTGTTGGAAACGATTAGCAATCTGGATCATTAATTGGTCAAATCCTTGAATATGTACCGTCTCTATTTGTTTATTTTTACATATAAGGTTATTTACACGTACACCTACTTTGTCAGAATCTAAATAACACCAATACATCTGACTTTCTATATGAGATATATTTTCAAGAAAACTCATAAGACTTTCATCATTACCACCATAACCGATTACAACAGGAATATACAATTTAAAAATATCCTTTAATTTCATCTCGTATTCTTGAGAAATTCGTTGAAGATCTATACTAGAATTTTTAGGGGAGAGCAATACGTCATTATGAACTTTAATTATAGTTGGTCTTGAAGGTGAGACATTAATATAATTGCCAAGAGATTGATGACCAATAACAAGCGGCTTTTTTTGTGTATAGAAGAAAAGTGCATCCTCACAGAGACTATCAAAGTTTGGAGTAATAACTATGTTATGACGCATTTCTGATAATATTTTTGCCAATACAAAGTAACCATAACTTGGCCAAGCTTTTTGCATTACACCATCAAGAAAAGCATCACCATCTTTTCTATCATTATAACGTTTTTCAAAAATCTTTGAGTAGTGAGGGCCGGGATCATTTTTATCAATTTTTTCTTCTTCGCACCATAATTCAAAAACGGGCTTATCAACAAAAGTAGGAATTTCAGCTAACCATTTTTCAGCTAATTCGGCACCAGTGTTAATACCGGATGATTTTGAAGCACCTGAACCAAGAATAAAGCAAAACTTTTTGTCAACAGACGCATCACCACAAAACATTTGAATAAATTCTTTAGATGTCATAGCTATCAATATAGATATTCATGATTTACTTTGTGATAATTAAAAGATATGAGCAACGAATAACAAAAACAATATGTAAAACACCAAGAAAGCATTATTAACAACCAGCAGAATTGTAAATATGTTATAAAATCATAATTCGTAATTTTCAAAGCACACTATATTCACCTGAAATAAATAATGTATATCAATAAAGCAATTAACGCAATTATAACACTTAATAATTTAAAGCATCCGTTTGATTTATCTGGTAATTTAATATCAGTATCCCACCAAATAATCTTATTGTCTGGCTCTTTCTTTTCAATAGTATTTTGAAGAACAAAGTTAGATAACGAAAAGCCAAGTTGTATACCAAAAGTTTTTAGCATACAATCTGAGAGTAAATCTGAAGGATTATCTACGACATGCTTTAGATTTTGCACACATGAGCTATAACTCTTATACAATTCTTGATCATCTCTTTTTGCATTTAAAACCAAAAAGGCAAGTACCATTTGAGCTTCTATTGACATTACACCATAATTTAAAGGCTGAGAAGCTATTTTTGCTAATTCTTTCGTGAAGTCTTCGTAAACTCTTTTCTGTCCTTTTAATAGTTCTACAAATTTATAAATAAACGGGGCGTACATATCTTCAAGCAATTCAATAGTACATTTTTTTACATCCTCCAAATTTTCAAAATTAAATCTTTTAAGGGCTCTGCTTAATGCGATTTCAGCAGTTAAACCTGCTGGTAATTTATTCTGAAATTCACGATAAATAATAGCCTTCTGCTCATTATAAAATTTTTCAATTCCATCAGATATATCTTTATCAACAGGAAATGTTATGAATTCATCGCGACTAATAATTTTCTTAAAAAAATCGGAAAGGATTAGTTTTCCTTCAATAACTTTTTTTACACCCGGATCGTCACTTGAGTAACTTAGTGCTTCTTGATATGCATCACAAGACTTTGTTATATATTCTTTTGCTTTCCCGATTGTTTCTGAACAAGCATATTTCAATGCAAGTTCACGATATGCATCACCCTTCTTTGATAACGGTTTATCATATTTATTGATATCTATTGCTTTATCCGCAGCAGAAATACATTTTTCATATTCTCTAAGATGCAAATATGTCCCTGCAAGGCGGTTATGCATTTTTACGTCATTAACAGCATACTTATCAGTTATTAACCTTAATACTTTAGCTCGTTCTATCAATGAAAGCTTATCTTCAGGCGAATATTCCAAGCCAAAGTATTTGCGTTTTTGATGCAGGAATGAATCTACATCTTTTAATGCATCTTGATAAAATGTGAGAAAATTATATTTCTTAATGTTGTCTGTTTTTACAATTACTAAATTTGCCATGCTTAGCTGTGAAGCTCTAAATCCATGTTGGTTATTTTTATAAGCATTTATTGCATTGGTCTCATGAAAATTAAATAAAACTTGTTTTGATAAATTTGAGTTGCATGATTTAAGGATATCATTTATTAAACCTACAAATGGAGATTTTGGGTGAAATTGTAATATTCTTTTAATACTTTCATCGAGATCATGAGTTGATCTTGCGAAATGTATAGCGTTTTCACAAAGCGGCTTCCAATAAACAGTGTCTTTAACGGTGTCACATTGCAAGCCTTTAATGATAGCTTCAGCAGCTTCTTCACCAAGACCGAAATAATAACCATATATTTCTCCAAGGTATGACCAGCCGCTTGGATGTTCTGGCCAGCGCTTTGTTATTTCATTAGCAAAAGAAAGTGCTTCATTGTATAATCCTAATTTTATATAACCACGAGCCTTATTGATCATTCGCTCTCTTTCTTTATACATTTATGGCTCCTTTCTTTTTATAAATTGGTAAATATTATGTTCGTTATTTTGTGAAACAGTTAATAGTTTAAAATAATCCAAAGGGTATTGTTGAGAAAAACCACGGACTCCAGCAAGAAAGGCTGCAAATTTATTATCTGTAATAGAGTAAATCATTAAATCGTTATTTTTAAAAATAATATAATACTTGTGATCCCAAGATTTAATAAAGAGTTCTGATGGTTCAAAATTATGCAATATTTTAGAGTATATTTGCGGCTCCGGGTATCGTATATTATTAATATGGTATATTATCGACTCATTCTTTGTACTCGTAACCATGTATGGGTAACAAATCTCAACGTCTTCAGTATCCATTGAAATCTTAAAACAATGTTGAAAATCCGTTTGCCTAAAATTAACAACATCAATTATATGCAACGAGAGATAAAATTCAGAAGATTTAATTATGGTCGCATAAAGAATCATATTACTATCCTGAAAATATTGTAGCGCTTTTATTTGATTATCGACATCACACTTATCATTCTGATCATAATGGTTAGGAAATAAAGGTATCTTAGTTGAGGTCTGATTTGGAATGCTATATATCTCAATTTGTTGTTCATTATCAGTAATACCAAAAATAAAATTATTGTGATATATAACTTTTTTCTTCATCTGATTTGAGTTTAAAGGCTTATTTTGATAATTATGAAGTGAAATAATATTTGAATATCCAGAATCATCTTTTATAAATACTTTATCTCCAGAATTATTTACTGAAACTGTATTAATATATGATCGGTTATCATAGATCAATTTTGCGGCTTCATCGATATCGCATAAAAACAACTTTGCGACGGAGGATATAAGAAGATGCGGTTTTGGGTTCATGATGATAGCAGAATTTGATATATGCAGATTTTTTTTTGCTACATCGACAGCTATTTTTGGATTAAAATCGTCAAATTCCTGTTTAAAGCGAATTTCCCCATTATTTAGCTCAAAGTATAATGTCGTATTAAAAATGATGAGCTGATTTATCACACCATCAAACACACGCCGAATAGAACCATCATTCATTACGCAATTTAAAGAACTGTAATCAGAAAAATACAGCTTGTCGCCTGAATTGTCAAGCATGAAACAACATTCAGTAATAGCTTTTTTAAATGAAATTTTATTTAAAGTAAAATCATATATATTGATTATTTCGGGCCCCTCTCGATATGCTATACGACTACCATTTCCACAAAAATGATATTCATAAATTGAATCCATTGTTTGAATTTCACGAATCAATACTAAAGAATTATTGTACAGGTTGTATAAATTCAATTTATTGACTAACTGACTTTCAGAAGCTTCAAAATACAAAGCAATAATATTTTCTTTAAGATTTATATCAGCTTTAGATATTATATAACCTTTTTCGATTTCTAATAATATACGTCTACTATTAGAAGTAAAATCCCACATTGATAAAGTATGATAATTTGCCAAAAGGACATTATTACTATTCATAAACAGAATTGAATATCTGTATTCATCTAAAACCTCACACTGTGAAACAATATTTCCATGGCTATCAATTACGCTGACTATCAGATAATCGCTATCATTACCTGACTCAGTATATACAAGGATATGATTTCTGTCTGGAGAAATCAGGCATTGATTGATGTTAAGAAATTGATTTTGTATTTTAATTTTTTTTACATTTACTCTATTATTACTATCTCTGATTTCTATCAGTTGTTCATTCGTGTCAAGAATGACAATCCCACCATAACAAAAATTCAGAAATTTAATCTTTTGATTTGTATTACTGAATATTAATCCATTATCTGGAAGTGAAGATGAATCCGCTTTTTCTGACAATAACAACCAATGCGTAAATTTATCGTCTTCCCCTTTATTTGATGATCTCATTAACCTGTCAAGCAAGGTTTTTTTAATATCTAAATCTGAACATCCCATGTGCTGAATACTATTATATAGAGTTTGAACGGTTATTTCAGGATTGGCAATGATATTATTTTGCTCGTTTCCCCATGCATTAATAATTAATTCAGATAAAGTTCCTTTAATTTTATTACTAAGCTTAGAGAGCCCATCCTGGATATCATAATTAAATGATGAGACAAATTTTTGTTTTGCTACTCGAGTCAAGTATTGAGAATCACTTAGAATGCTTTCTAAATCAGATAATAGCTCCCCTTCTATCAAGTGATATGGTAACTCCCTGATTGCATGAGCGCTATCATTTCTTACCAGAGAAAGTTCTTTTGCAATTCTTGAATGTAACTGAGCTGATGCAGTCTTAAGAGTTTTATCATATTTTTCCTCAACACCTAACCTGATTTGATCATGAAAGAAATATATCAATTCGCCTCTGTATTGCATATAATCTCTCAGTTGCCTTAATATTCCTTCAAATAGATGTTCCTTGTCATCTCTCATGATTGATTGAAGCTCATTAGAAGATAAACCATTCCTTGAGCATTTGAGTAAGCAGAACAAATCTTCGAGAACCTTTGACTTGTCAGTTAAATCATTTTCCAAACGACTTAAAACGGAAACAAACATTTTGCTAATTTTAGAAGGAAAGCTGTTTATCAAATTTTTCAATTTTTCACCATACCCTCCAAAAATACGCATTTCATCAAGCGCTACTTTTAAATAGAGCGGATTTCCTGTTTCATCTATTTTAATAAGTTCTTCTATGTATTCGGGATCAAGTGTCTTGCAAAATACTGTTGGTATTTTGCAAATAATTTCTTTACGTTCATCCTGAGTCAATGGCTTAATCTCAATTGACTTCAATGAAGTTTTGGACTTTAATGAATTTAATATTATTCTTTCTTCATCATTCTCTGTACTTCCCTTAAGCGTGCTAACAATAATTTTTACATTATGAGGAAGTTGGTTTGGTAACCAATAAAGATCATGCGCGCTGTCAGACTTATCAAGCTGATTCAAGCCATCAATAAGAATAATTGTTTTTCCTTTAACTTGTTTCAAAAATTTATTAAATGTTTACGGCAGCTTAACAGTATCAATTGGTATCTGATCAGAGATATTATATTTTTCTTTCAATATATTGCACATTCTCGAAAGGAATGAGTACAATGCACTTGAGCCCGGGCTTGCTCCGATAAAGTGAGTTATAAAAAATATATCCGTGTTAATTTCTTTGTCGACATTATCATATTTATAGTTTCGATAAAACTTTGACAACAAGGCTGATTTTCCGCTTCCAGAATCACCATAAACATATTGAATTTGAGAATCATCACCTTCAACATATTTTGTAAGTTGATTCAAGGGTTCATCTCGGCCAGTAAAAAGCTTAATTCGATTTTCGACAAACAGCTCATGATAATCAAGCTCATTATCAGTCAATTCTTTTTCCGATTTTGCTTTGATTGAATTTATGTGATCATGAAATTGATTATTAATGGCTTTGCATATTTGCTCGTATACCTTATCGCCAAATTCTGAAAGGCTTTCTCTGGTAAATCGCCCTTTCAGTTCTTTATCTTCGGGATTGCTAAGTGTTTCATCAAACTTTGGGTTGTAGTCAAACACACGATTATTATTAATATTTTCAGATATATATTTTCTTTTGATCTGCTCTTTTAATTCTGATAATCTTTTATTATGATAGTCCTTAATTTCAACAAATACATTTTTGTATCCTTCTTTTTTTGTCAAACTATTTTCATCTCGGAAAAAGAAAAATGATTCCCGAAAAGGCTCATGTTTACAATCTGATTTTAGTGATTCAATTGTTGCATGATGTATTTCTATGTGGGTTGTTGAATAACCAGCTATATCTTTTAGGCGGTCATAGGTTTTCATGGTTTCATCAGATATGTCTTCGACTTTCTGTTCTGTACCATAACGATTACCAAGCATGCAAATGAATATCTGACTCTTGTCTATTAATTTGAGACAAATATTAATAATTTTTTTTTCAGATTTTGCTTCAGCAGCAGTGATGCCCCAACGCAGATCAACATCAACAATATGCAGTTTCCACTGCTCACACCACTCCCTGAGCCGAGGGAAAACCCATTTGACAAGATAATCTCGTTCAGCGTGCATGTCTGTGAATGTAGAAGAGATAAAGACTTGAACAGTTTTCCAGCGATATGAACTCGTTTCTTGCATGATGTATCTACAAATTATTCTATTGATAGAAGTCTTTTGACATTATCAGGCACTCATAAAGCAGTTTTATCCTGAAACACGCTTAACAAATAGTTAGAGATGCGGCTACTCGATCCATCAAATATGCAACTCTACAGAATTCCTCAAATGTAGAGTGACTCAGAGAAAACTGAAGGGAAAATTCGATCTCACTCCCAGCTTCAGGATTTTGACGAAGCCAACGAGCATCAATCCTCTTTTTTATTTGTTCTTTAACAGGATTGTCAAGAACGATAACATAGTGCCTAAACCAAGCGTCATGGCTTATATCATAGTGTGTAAGGGCTCCGTGTCCCTTACCCTCGACCTCCAAAAAATGCAATCCGACAAGCTTGCTCGATCCCGGTATTTGGTCACTTTGATTTAGGTACTGTTCAAACAACTTGCCAATAGCAACGATATACATTGCACGAGAAGTGAATTCATCAAATTGCTGTCGATTTTCTCATGCAAACAGCCCAACTCTTACAAGTAAACCAAGCTCTTTATCACCAACACTTTTTGTAAATGACCCACCATCAACATCCATCCCGTAATCAGCGTCCTGGTCTGCAATGGCAAGAATAGATCTGAATTTTGAAAACAATGAACTTGAAGGCTGCTTGGTTTTCCTTCTTTGCCAACCCCCGAGATCCAATGAATATCGAAGACCCGGTTGCCATTCTATCATCTCAAACCCAATCGGTAATTCGTCTTTACGTAGAGATTGAGGGTCTATACCTAAAACATCAACTACTGAAGACCACAACCGGTCAAGATCTTCTGACTTTATGCATGACAATTCTGATTGCAGGTGAACTACTGGATTCCCATTCAACTCTGGAACATCTTTATAAAGCTCACTATGTTCGGGACATGTCACATTGAGCACCTTATCCCTTGTCAGTCTTGATGTTAAAGCTATAGCCTCATCCTTGCAATATTTAGAATTCGCATAGTTTTGATTTGTAAAACAAATGGCTCTTGTTGAACATTCGACAGCATACTTGATTATCCTCTCAAACTCCCCTTCTTTACTGATTACTCCTTCCTTCTTGTCAGTCAGGATCTCATATTCGTCAAACCACACAGGCACCCCTTCAGCCATCAATTGTTCAGCTATGAAACGCACAAATTGAACATCTGATGTGCGATAACTGATGAAAAGAGAATTCTGGTCTGCGCTTCTTTTAAATATTGAGGATGACAAAATGTGCGCAAGATCATAATCCTTATTATGCCAAGCCATATAAATAGAACTTAATCCACTTTTCCCTTGGTTGTTCTCTGAATGCAATTGAAGCAACGGATTAGCCCCTGCTCTGAACAACATCTCGGCATCTATAATATTTCTGAAATTAACAGCATGAAGAAGAGGTGTAAAACCATTTTCATTTTTGATATCAGGATCGGCACCATAGTCCAAAAGCAGTCTCACCACTGATATTTGTGCTTCGTTAGCTATGGGTTTCTCAGCAATCACCTCCTTCCGAAAATTGCTTTCACTAATTTCAGGATTTGAAACTGAATACATAGCCGCATGATGAAGTGGTGTACAACCATTTTCATCTTTTATATTTGGATCCGCCCCCGCCACTAACAGTTGCTTCACGATCGAGAAGTGCGCTTTACCAGCAGCTAAACCCAATGCCTTTGCTTGGTTACAGATACCCTTTACATCCACTTTTGCGCCGTATTCTAAGAGAAGCTTGACGACTTTGTCATGCCCCTCGACCGCAGCCACCTCCAGTGGCTGCGGTGCATTCTTGTCTCCCCTTATGTTTGGATTGGCATGATGTGCAAGAAGAAGTGCCACCATTCTATCATCTCCTGCCTGAGCTGCCACTGTAAGAGCCGTAATTCCTGCTGAATCATGTATTTTGTCCACAAACGCTCCATGCTCAAGCATAAATTTAACTTTCTCATATTCTTTCCGAAAAACGGCTATTTGCAAAGGGTATTTTCCATCAGAAGTTGGTGTGTTAAAATCTATCTTCTCTGAAGTTAGAAGACTTTCAAGAGTCTTAACATCATTTTCTTTAACAAGAGTCGTCACTCGTCCATCAGAAATTATCCTATCCGCCACATTGATGCAATGCCAATCGGCTTTAGTGTAATTAAATAGCAACAAAACCATAAAACATTTCTCTATCCATCCTATTCCTTGGGCAAAGAATAGAATCGCAATAAATGTCAAAATACTCCAAGATGTGATTCCAAAAAGAGAAAACCTTACAAAATGAGCTACTTGTATCTTTTGCTTGGCTAAAGCATCTTTGTTTGATCTTGACATCAATACAGCTATGCAGGTGTTGACGAATACAGTAGGGAGATAAAAAAGAAAAGAGAAAAATATCGGGAATGATCACTGATGTAATTTAACATATTCATCATTCTACTCCATATTAGTTATTGAGTCAAAAATATTTTCATGCGGTAAAATTGAGAAATTAACACATTTAAACGCTTTTTTTGCTAAAGCAAACTTTTCAAAACCTGCAATTGAACTCTATTTTTTATCAAAAGTCAACAGTTGTTAACCGGGTGCCGTGGCTTATACCCTACGTTGAACAGACTGGATAAATAGTTCCTTGATTTTGATGACCGTTATTAAAGTCAACAAAAGACACAGTAATACCTGTATTGTTACTTGAAATTAACATCTACACTTCTTTCAACTATCTTTTTTTTACAATACGAATATGGCTATATTTTGGAGTAAACATCATCACAGCTAGTCCGACTATATTCTTTGCGATGTTGATCAAAACGCATTGAAAAGTTTTGAATACTCTAATAAGATGAGGTGTAAATTAATGGAAATAAAGAAAAATAATGAGGAGATGTGAGACAAATACTTGCTTGCATCTGAAATGATTACAGAATGACTTTTTATAGAACACTTAGTGTTTCAAATATTTGCAATAATCATTTCTTTCATGCAGTCAAGTATTAATTGCTTTATTGATAACAGGTATAATGACAATTCTTTATTTTGTCCGCTTTGCTTTACTAAGTGATTTATGGTTTTCATTGCTTGATCTGAAAACAATACCTGTCTGTTTTTTTTAATAAAATCAACTTGTTTTTGATGATCCTTAATGTCTAACAATTTACGAATTAGGTCAGTGATTATTTTTAATTCATCATAACCCAAGGCAAGTTTATCATTATCAGCTATATCTGGCCTAATTGAAGACTGAATGTTATTCATCCGTTTCTTTAAAACAATAACAATCAAACCTGTTATCAAAATGATGACTAAGACTATGATCACAATCATTATATTTTATTTTTAACTATTTCCGCTGATAACCTACATTATTCACGAACACTGAATCCGTGATATTTTTGTTGTTATTAAATACTGTCTTTTCTTTTCGTTACGTTTTTTGTAAAGTGTTCTCATGTATAAATAATTTTTTTCTGATTATTGAGTACACTGCGCATTTCTGATTTTGCATCAAACCATTAAATTTTTCGAAGAGCCCTGATTATTAATTCATATTAACTAACAATATTATAATTACTTGCAATGTTTTTCAGTCCAGTTTTTATTGCCTTGGTGAATAATACAGGTTATTAGACACGAAGACTACTCTCGCTACAAGCATCGGAAATTCATGCTGCAAAGAATTTAACACGTCGGAAATATAAATCTATTTTTATAGTTATCACAATGCAGTTAGTTTATTCAAGATTGATTTACCCTGTATCACCTTCCCCCCAATCCCCGCCAACTCCCTCCCCTTGGGCATCACAAACAAACACGTGCCGTTACTCCGCTTCTCCCACAACTCCCCCAAAGCACGTTTCTCCCGTGAATCTTCATTGCTCCATGATGTCTCCGCTTTGTACTCGACAACCAGAAAGCGCCCGTCCTTGAGTTTGCAGACAAAGTCGGGATAGAATTTGTCGGTGGAGGTTTGGAGCCAGAAGGAGTGAAATTCGCGGCGTTCGATGTTGCGCACCTAGAATTCAACTTCGGGGAGTTGATCGAGGTAAATGGCGCACTCCTCCTCTTCGCCGTTCAGGGATGCAATCTCCTTGTAGTAGTGCTTCTTGAACTTGAAGCTGCCTAGATATTTTGCGTTGCAGGGGTATTCGTCGGGTTTGAACCTGAAGCAAAGGGCTGGTGTCACCACAATCGGGGTTGCGCATTCCGGCAGGAGAAATGCCTGGTACGCTTTCTGCCGCTCGGTTCTGCGCAGGGCATCTATTTTTGCGACAATCCTTTGGCGCAGGGTGTACTTGTCGTGGAAAAGCTCCTGAAGGGTGATAGTTCTCTCGTTCAGGAGATAGTGAATAACGCCGATGAGCCAAGGGCAGCTCTCTGACGAGAAGATATCTGCTCGGTTCGGAATGTTTTTGTCAATCCAGTGAACCAGAGCTGCCACACTTTCGTCATCGTCAGGTTCCAGAAAAGAGATCTGGTGGCGCAGCTCCTTGAGGAATGACTTTGAGACCTTCCCGCGATCGTCAACGTCAATGTCAATCACCTTGCCGTCAAACTGCTTTGCTGCATAGTCTGACTCGGTAAAGGTCGGAGGGTATTTGGAAAGTCTCCACGGAATTTCAAGGAAATGGCTCTCCTCGAAGGGTTCAAACAGGTCGCCCTGCTGCACGGAGAGGAGGGGAACCGAGAAGTCAATGCCACGTTCAGCCGCTGTTTTTGGCTGTTCCAGCGGTATGCCATAGCTTTTGCGATAGAGTCGCTCGATAGTTGCCCTCGCTTCCGGCGTTGTGCAGCAATCAAGAATCGCGTATTTCTCCGGTTCTTCCATGATGCCGACGAAGGTGCAGGTTTTGCTCGCCTCGTCGTAGGTGAATTTGTTGTCCACAGTGACGTGAGTCCAAGACTTGCTCATACCTTCAGCTCCGCTTTATCTCGAAACTCAACGAGAGGGATACCATCAAGAAAACGGTATTCCTCGCCTTCAAGTTTATTCCAGATGGCTTCTAGAATAAGTCTGACCATTACAGATCGCTTAACCATGCCAGGGTAGATGATAGGTTGTTGGTGTTTCTGACCCAAAAACAGGAGACTCCAGCCTTGCCGAACACCCTTGACATAATCCGGAGCAGAAGACTCAAATTCTTTAAGGCGAGCTTCTTCTTCAGTGCTTAGTGATCTCGGCGAAACAAACACGAAAAGAATGTTTCGAGTACACTTCTTATCTTTTTCAAGGATGACATTGAGTTCAAAAAACCAATGATTGTTAGATGCTCTATCAAACTTACCTACCTTGCAAACTTTTTCAACCTTGTGCATGAATCCACCGTCTTCCTGAAATAAACCAAAAAGAGGATGAACCATACAGGGATCCAGCTCACCCAACGAAGTGATCCCATTCCTCATTTTGTCAATTTCTATAGCCCTCTCACTTTCACCAATCTTCTGTACACGATCACCTCTTTTTATAGAAAATAGACAGTCGAACAGCCTGGCTGGAATAACCGGCCAATAGTCGGTTACAAGGTCGTATTCAGAAAAACGTCCAGACCAATCATCGCACTTTAACAATATTTCAGTGTAATGATGATCATCCCGTTCCGCACGTTTTGATACAATAGGCGACAGGGACGTACCTTCCACATAAACACCATCATCGACCAATGTTAATCGAGTAGCGTTTCCGCATTTTCCGTAGAAAAGCAACTTTGCGATAGCGCTTAATCCAGAGTATGCAATCTGCTGGAAAGTCAGTTTTTCAGCATCAATAAATTCGCGGATAGATAATTTCTTGTTTTGCAACAATTTAGCTAAATCAGACAACAAGACATTTTTATAACGTTCATCTAAAGCAAATGTGGTCAAAAAATCGGCTTTACATGGAGAAAATCTATTCAGGAGATGATCCCAAATGGCAAGAACGATAGGATCGTCACTCGACATACCCTTTTTCTCGATATGCTCATTTGTGATTTGTATTGTTATGACTGCAACATTCCGAATTAGTTGTGATATAATTATGTCAATTGTCTCTGGCAAGGAAGTAATAGACATCCTATCAACAGTAAGAACAGGCCGAATTTCGCCTGTGAAATTTAGATGCCCGGAGTAACATAGCCAATGAAGAAGGTCATTTTGCACAAGCGAATTGTGCTCAATATTCACGCCATCCACCGAAAGACCAAAGGCACCAAAACTCGGTATGGTCCCATATCTGCTGATGCTTGAAGCCCCTTCATTTCTCAAGGGCAACTCCAGTAACCATGAAAATTCAACTCCTTCATAATCTGTTTTACAAAAATAGATTTCATTATGAGATTCTGTAATGTCTTCCTTATCGAACTCGCCTATCCCATGACCCCTACCATGGACTTTACAGAATTCATCAAGACGAAAAATGTCAGACTCATCAATTCTGTGCTCCTTCCAGAGAAATGGACGATCCCACCTGATGATTGATACCCTCGTTGCATCTGCAAGCCTAACACAAACATTAACATCCGATAATGGTAATGAAACAAACCTTGTAACAACATGGTGAATATGCCTGTCCCAGCCCTCAAACAGTGGTTTTTCGACGTTTTTGAACATCTGCTCTGTACGATCTGCGAAATGGCGAAACCAAATCTTACCATCATTATAATCTGTAATCGACTCAGGTTCCGTCAACCGCACCTTCACAATTGTACCATGCTTACCAATCAACTCGATATCCACTTCATCTGGCGGAGCATAGTAGAAATTCTCGTGTACTCCGTCAACAACGCATCTTATAGCAGATATGTCATTCGCAAACTCTTGCATGGGCTTTGTCACTATATCCAAGCTATCGCCAAGCATGAAGCATGAAAGAATACCTATGCCAAACTGTGAAGTTGGAGTAAAACTATGTTGGTGAGAATTACGAAGTCTTTCGAAGGAAGATGAGCTATAGTAAGAATTCCCGATGCGTAGCAGATGATTCACGATGATATCCTTAGTCATACCAACACCGTTATCCATGCAACATAGGTATACAACCTTTCCGGAATCCTTCCGTTCCAACCAGAATTCCACGCGACCTTTTTCTTTGCCATCTGAAAGAGCGATCATGCATTTGCAAGCATCGAGTGAGTTCTGATACAACTCCCTGAGACAAGCGTATTTGTCTTTGTATAACCGGACACCCATTAACAGTTCAAGAATCCTCTTCTGTTCTAGAGTGAAAGATAGGCCGCGAACAGGAATGAATTTTTCCTTGTCAAACCCAACACCCGACCTGTCAACCTCATCCGCCAACGGAATACTCCAACGTTCGGACTGCTGCTTGCCAAAAGATAATTCCCACCGTCTTGAAACTCGAGCGTAATTGACTAATTCTTGATCTACCCAATCAAGGTATTTGTGAAGTGCATAGTAGTAGCGAGGTTTCAAACAATATGCTCTAAATCTGACGGTTTTCTTGCCGACATCACCAGACTCGGAGATATCATAGTTTACCCCTTGCTGTTTAATTGCCCAATGAATGAAACTATCCTCAGACCGAAACTGTATTTCAGATGCAAGAACAGATGGTGCTCTATCAAAACTAAAATGAACTATATCTGCAATTCGCAAAAGTAATGCTACAAATTGTAGGTTTGCAGTTTCTGCGCCAACATACTGGGCGTCAGTCTTCATCTTCTCTACGAATGCAATAGGTTCCCCATGAGCTTGACAGATGACAGCAAGATCGTGCGCAATAGCTGGGCCCCATGGTTGCATGAATTCTTCTGGAATATGACGACCCAACCCTTTAACGTAGGAATAAGAACGAGAGTGATGTGAATGACGAATAAAATCAATCCTCAAAGCCTTTACCTCATTGGGCAACTCACTGCCAACAAGAGATTTTAACTTACTGCTAAAACCACTCCTGAAATCTTGATATTGTACAACCGTATTGGCCAGATGTTCTATCAGGCGGTCTTCGGAGTCGGGGGCAAAAAACCACTTACTGACAGATTCAAAGTTTCGATAGATTTCATTCGAGTACTTTTTGATAAGTTGTCGTGCAGTCGATATTGCAAATGCGCCCTGACCATTAGTTCTAAATTCGATTTTCCATGAAACATCGTCTTTATTATTCTCTGTTTCGACAGCTTCGATTACTTTGAGTTCCCAGTCCGGTAATGCCATCCCAACGTCATGGAGATAACTGGCAGCGTATAGAAAAAAAAGCTCATAACCCGATAGCTTTGAAAGAGTAAGCTGACCAACTATCTGTTCTATATTTGTAAGGACAGCAGATTGATGAACGTCATCATGCAGATCAAACTCGGGAAGCTGACTAAGGATTCTTTTTGCATGGTCTTTGGCGTTGTTTGTAATTAGCCCTGCAAAGTGATTTAGGCTTTTTGCCACTTGATGACTCATAGAATCACCATCTTCCCGTTTTTCAAGCTCCTCAATCAACATATTTCACCTGTTTAGTGGTGTTGTGACAAGTTTCAAGTGACGGCATGTATTTGATTCCCGTGAGGTGTTGTAGTGAACTAATCTGGTTCAGGATGTCTGGCAAATAAGCGCTCAACAACAATTCGCTCCGTAATCTCAAGTCATCCAAGCATTACTCCTTGGTGTTTGGCCTTGTTTTACTTCGGAATCAATTTTTGTGAAGCGCTTATCCACAGGTCTGCTGCACGGACGATTACTTTAAACATTCAGAACTATCAGCTATTTGATCGTTTCGTAAAACGCTTATAAAACTCAACATTTTACGAGAACGTAACCCATTAATTTAATAAGACTTACAAAGATACCGTTACGTATTTCTTTTCTTAATTTGTATTCCGCCGTTCTATTTTACGAGAACCCACTGAGGAGTAGCCATGCTACCTTTATTGACAATCACTTGATTCCTGCGAAGCTCTCCCATCAGATTACCTATCTTATACATCTTCTGCTTATCACTCATCCAATCAGGCAATTTATTCCACAAGAGATCATTAATATCCTTGCGGTTCAGTGAACCATGTTCGCCAATCGCTTTGCAGATCATATCAAGGTAGTACTGTTTATCAAAAGCCCTGTTTTTACTGTATGATGCTTTTTTACCAATCTTCTGCGCCACCGTTTGAGAGATATAAAAATTAGGCTTGCGTCCTTCGATAAGGGATTTCGCTTTCAGCAGTTTTTCTTCATCGTTACTGAGTGGAAGCTTCTTTTGCACCTTGTCGAGCGCCATGATTTCGCTGAGAGTCAAGTCGCCGGTGCTGGCAAGCAGACGGGCATAGTCCATGTTCAGCACCTTGCCGGTGAGTTTCAATTTTACCCGCTTGCTTGAAAGCTCATAATCGGGCAACGGAAAAAATCGGGCACTCTGCAACAGAAACAACTTCCGGATTCCGCCGCCTGCCGTCTCCACCATCTTCAGGTTGAACATAGCCGTCGCTAAAAAGCGGTTCCGGTAATACTCCTCCGGGGCGTCTTCCATCACCACGCGCTGTACATCGCCAGGCGCAAAACTCCCGAGGTTGGTGAAGGTCAGCGTCTCATCTCCTTCAATCACATTGATACGCCCCGCCAGGGAATAATCCTGATGGGCAAGGCAATTATTTACAGCCTCACGAATTGCATAAGGCTCATATTGATCAATCTCTTCAGGAAAGAGCGTACCTTCAGGGAGATAGCGGTATTTCAGATTGCGGATTTTGGCATAGACCTTGTCAACAGCAAGCAGCATCGGTAAGCCGAACAAGGCATAGTCACGGTCATTACCCAAATGATCTTTGAGTATCCAGCGGATTTTGACATCAGCAGGCAACAAAAAATGTTCAGCTTCATTGTTGCCCAGCAATATCAGGGCGGTACGGGTCAACTTTCCTTTGATGGATAATTTGGCCTTGTTCAAAAAAGTCGCATTGTCCCATGCCTCAACGTCAACCGCTTTATCAGGGAATTTGCTCTTGAAGTTGTTACGCGCGACCCGGAGAGCCTCGTCATCCAGATCATCCAACCCGGCATCGGGCACTATTGCTGCACTCCAATCCTCATGAGTTGCCTGAGCCCGGATACGTTCGATCTCTTCCAGATTAAGCTCCTTGAATTCTACCACCTCGCTCTCAGCAGTTAAGGCAAGCAATGCGTCAAGTTTTGACGCAGAATCAAGATGCTGAATGTTCATACTGCTACCCTTGCTTCTTCTTTCAGAAATTCATGTACCATGGTAAGGAGAGGATCTGAAACATTACCCTGTGACAGCCTTGTTCGTTGTTGAAACTTCGGAAGTCATTTCTTGTTCAAGAATATAACTCAACCGTTACTATTACCGCAGTGCGGGCACTCCGTTTTACCGATTGCGCTGGAACCAAATCCCGCATTTGTTGAATAGAGAAACATTTGACAGAAGAGCCTGACAATGATCGGAAGCCCAAACGTGGAGAATCTTGAGACGAGTGACCTTTACAATAAAAAGAAATTATTTTCATCGCCCCTTGAATGTTATAGCTTGTGAGCTATATTGACGAATGAGCTATCAAATTCTGTTTTTCAACAAATCAGTCCAGAAAGAGATTGAAGCTTGGCCAATCGGCATTAATGCGAGCTTTGTCAGGATTACAGAGCAAATCGTGATCTCTGGGCCAAATCTTGGATTACCCTACACCCGACCATTCGGTGATGGATTGTTCGAGATTCGTGCAAAAGGTTCTGAGGGAATTGGACGAGCTTTTTTCTGTTGTCTGATTGACCGGAAGGTTGTCATTTTACATGGATTCATAAAAAAGAGACAGGCGACACCAATCAAAGAGTTGAAACTTGCCAGAAAACGGCTGAAGGAGATTACACCATGAGTAACAGCAACACCTATAATCCCGTAGCCTTTGACCCAAAAGCTTATGCAGCTCATAAAAGCTCAATTGACCCGGAGTTCAAAATAGCCTACGATGCACTTGAAGATGAGTTTGCGGCTCTTCGGGCACTCTTGCATGCCCGCACGCAGGCGGGCCTCACCCAGGCTGAAGTGGCTTCACGTATGGGAGTTTCGCAGCCTGTTCTGGCACGCATTGAGGCCAGCCTGGGCAAGCAGGATCACTCTCCATCACTCAATACCTTGCGCCGATACGCAAACGCATGCGGCATGAAACTGGTCATCCAGATGGTTTTGCCCAATACCCCTCCATAGAGAAATCTTCAGCATTACACAGCTTCCGTTCTCCGCACCGTTGGTTGTGAAAAATTTAGATTCAGGATATCTGACGAATATCCACCAGTAATCGCCTGCCTTTTTCGGTCAAGGTGTACTGTTGACGGGAACTGGTCGGTTTCTCCGAGACGGTCATCGCCAGAATATCCTCCTCCAAAAGTGGATTGACATATTTTTCCCTGAACTTGCTCCGGTCTTTCCACTCCATGATCGTCATCAATTGCTGAACTGTCGCAGGTTTTTCGCATGAACTCAAGACAATTTCGACTTGATGCCAACCTGGTGCCAACTTGGTGCCAACTTAGTCCCGATTTGACAGAAAACTGCTCCCGGCACTTTCTTCCATCAATTCTGCGGTTCTATCAGGTCTGTAATCCTTTTAAAAAACTACGACGCCTCGCAACTCCCGCTGCAGCAACAGCCGAGTTTGCCGGTACGGGCTTTTTCGAGCGACTCTTTTCCTTTGCTTCAGGCAAACCAGGCAATACCAAACGAACCGGCGGCATAGAACAGAGCGATATAAAGGAGTTCATAGATGATACTCAACTGAGAGCAAGATGAGAGTCAGAATACCAAGAGCCAGAGCAATATTCAGGAGTGAGGATGTTGATGGTACTTTCATAACGAACAATTATATTTTTCTGCAGAAATAAATCAACTATATTGTTTCTACAGAAATTATAAACGAAGATAGATTCCCATGCAGCAATCCACACAGTTTCATCCGGAAAACAGGCAGGCTGTGCTTTCCAAGGCAGTGCGAAACACGGCACTCTATCTTGGTCTCCCGAACACAAAACTTTCCAGAATTCTCGGACTGAGCCCGGCAACAATCAGCCGTCTCAATACAGGAACTTTTTTACTTTCTGCCGACAGAAAAGAGTGGGAATTTGCTGTGCTGCTGGTCAGACTCTTCCGCTCGCTGGATTCGATTGTGGGTGGATCATCAGAAGCGGCCAAAGTATGGCTGAACAGCGAAAACAAGGCACTTTTTGGCCGGAAGCCAGTTGAACTTATTGAAACAACGGAGGGACTTGTTCATGTCGTCACCTATCTGGACGCCAGCCGAGGTATTGTCTGAAGCCTGGAATCATCAGAGTACAATATGGAGAATCGTTGAGGCGCAGCACGTGGTCTCGACCATGAAAATTGTAGACTCACTTGCTGAACAGGCGTTGCTTGAAGAGATTCTTGAACAGGGAAAGCCTCCCGTACCAACTGAAACGTCAGGACTGCACTATCTTCTCTCAACGCCATTTCGTTATAAAACCCTCTACCCTAAAGGCTCACGGTTTCGGGCTCCAAATGATCCCGGCGTTTTTTATGGGGCAGAACGGGTAAAAACTGCTGCGGCTGAAATTGGGTACCATCGCTGGCAATTTCTTCAGGATTCCTTGAATCTCGACAGGCTTCCGCCCGCTCAATTCACCGCGTTTTCTGTGCAAGTGAAAGGAAAAATGGTCGATTTGCGACTGGCTCCCTACAAGAGAGACTCACTCTTCTGGAGAGATACTGATAACTACAGCGCAACACAAGCATTTGCAAAAGTTGCACGGCAAGCATCACTTTCCGCAATTCTCTATCACTCCGTCCGTGACCCTGAACCTCATTGCTGCACCGCTGTGCTCACACCCAGAGCATTTGCTGCAAAAAATCCTGACAAACCTATGCAGACACTGACGCTCACCATTCTCCAAAAGGAGGCCGTCTGGCAGGGACAAGGGATTCAATCTTTTGCATTCAATACCGCATTCTGGGCCAACCCACTCATATAACCGAGGTCTAAAGAATTGCAAGCTCAAGCTACCTCTCTGCAAAAATTGCCCATTGTATCATTTTTCATTACCTTCGCTTAAGAAAATAAAGCAGGATAACCTGCAGAGAAAAGCTTCTGATTGCTGACCATTGACCCTTCGATACCATGAGATTAGCCGTTAATATTGATCATATCGCCACACTGCGGAACGCTCGGGGCGAGCAGGAACCTGATCCGGTTGCCGCTGCCCTGCTTGCTGAAAAGTGTGGCGCTGCGGGCATTGTCTGCCACCTGCGTGAGGATCGTCGCCATATCAAAGACCATGATCTTGCCCGACTCCGCGAAGCGGTGACCACAAAGCTTGATCTTGAGATGGCCATGACCCCGGAGCTGCAGCAGATAGCGCTGAAAACGAGGCCAGAACTCATCACCCTTGTGCCTGAAAAAAGGGAGGAGCTTACAACTGAAGGCGGGTTTGACATTGTCCGCCACTATGCGGTACTGGCAGCATATCTGAAACCGTTCAATGCTGCGGGAATAGAGGTCAGTCTCTTTATCGAACCTGAGAAAAAAGCTATCGACCTTGCCAAACAGGCTGGGGCCGATCTGGTAGAGCTGCACACGGGCCTCTATGCTCTGAAAAAAGAGGGTGAGGCACAATCGAAAGAGCTGCAAAGAATCCGTGAAGCTGCCATATACGCCAGAAGCCTCGGGCTCAAGGTGGTTGCGGGCCACGGGCTTAATTATCTCAACATCGCTCCTTTCAGGGAGATTGAGGAGATTGAAGAGGTCAGTATCGGTCATGCCATTATTGCCCGTGCCGTACTGACAGGTCTTGAAGAGGCAATCAGGGAGATGCTTCGTATCATAAAATAGAACAACCCATGCCAGCAACTGCCAATAAAGAGATTACCATTGTTCTTGCCACCGCAAATCGGGACAAGGTCAAAGAGCTTCGTCCTCTGCTTGAAACAATCTCTCCCCTGTTCACTGTTCGAACGCTCCATGAACTTGGTGTAGATGTCGAGATTGAGGAAACAGAGGAGACGCTCGAAGGAAATGCCCTGCTCAAGGCAAGGGCGATTTTCGCCATTCTCTCTGAACGCTTCCCTTTTATGATTGCACTGGCAGACGATACGGGTCTGGAGGTGGAGGGGCTTGATGGAGCGCCGGGTGTTTACTCTGCACGATTTGCTCCTGTGCCGGATGGACAGAGTCCAACGTATAAAGACAATGTTGCTCACCTGCTGCACTGCATGAAGGGTATCGCCAACCGGGAGGCTCGTTTCAGAACCGTTATTGCGCTGAAGGGCGCTCTCCCGTCCGCAGAAGGATGCTTCCGGTTTGAACACACTGCAGAAGGAGTGGTTCCCGGCAGCATAACCCTTGAAGAACAGGGTGTTGAAGGGTTTGGTTATGATCCCCTTTTTCTGGTGCACAACACCGGGAAAACCTATGCTGAAATGAGCACGACAGAAAAAAACAGGCTCAGTCACCGCGCCCTTGCCGTTCAGCAGGCTGTAAACTACCTTAAAAACATTCTTCAGCAGAAGAGCGTTCTGCCAACCGATACAACAACACATCCATGACCCTCTTTGAAGCTATCGTTCTCGGCATCGTCCAGGGACTGACGGAGTTCCTTCCGATCAGCAGCACGGCACATCTGAGAATTATTCCTGCTCTTGCCGGATGGGAAGATCCCGGTGCCGCATTTACTGCCATCGTTCAGATCGGCACCCTCGTAGCTGTCCTTCTCTATTTCTGGAAAGATATCTTCATCATCGTCGCCGCTGTCATTGAGGGCATCGTGCAGCGCAAACCGCTGGAAAACAGTGAGGCCAAAATGGGGTGGATGATTGTTGCCGGAACGATACCAATTGTCGTTTTTGGCAAACTCTTTGAAACGCAGATTGATACCACACTCCGCTCCCTTTACTGGATCAGCGGGTCACTTATCGGGCTGGCGATCATTCTCTTTCTGGCTGAAGCGAAAATAAAAAACAGGATCAAAAAAGAGCTTCCACTGAAAGCAATGGAAAATATCGGATGGAAAGAGGCTCTTCTGATCGGCCTGGCTCAAAGCATCGCCCTCATACCCGGCTCATCGCGTTCAGGGGTAACAATTACCGGCGGCCTTTTTTTAAATCTTGACCGTGCCACTGCTGCACGTTTTTCATTCCTGCTTTCCCTGCCAGCGGTATTTGCCGCAGGACTCTACAAGCTCTATCAAACCTGGGATGTTATTGTCGCATCTCCTGAACACATCACCAACATCCTCGCTGCAACCCTGGTGGCTGGTATTGTCGGCTATGCATCAATAGCCTTTCTTCTCAACTACCTGAAAAAACATACGACAACCATCTTCATTGCCTACCGGCTCGTGGCAGGCACAGCCATACTCTACCTTGTCGCTACGGGAGTCTTGCAACCATAAAAAGAGGGAGTACACAACTCTTAAAAAATAATTGCGTTTTCTGCAGAAGCAGGCGGAAAATTTTTCTTATATATCAGGTAATCTAAATTAACAGTTTAATAATCCAACCGTGCCATACAGCTTATCCAGCGTAGGGCATAATGGTTTTGAAAAAGCAGATTTACATATACATACCAAATGTTCAGACGGGATCTTTACACCGGCGGAGATTGTTGAAAAAGCAGCACTCGTCGGGCTGAAGGCCATTAGTATTACTGATCATGATTCTGTTTTAGGTATTGACAAAGCAAAGCCATTAGCCTCAGAGAAAGGCATTGAGCTTATTCCTGGTGTAGAAATGAGCTCGACCTACAAGGGCAATGATATTCATATCCTTGGTTATTTTTTTGATTATCAGTATTCAGAGCTGAAAGAATATCTGGATCACTGCCGCCACCTGCGCACCGAAAGGGCTGAGCGCATGGTGAGCAAACTCGCCAAAATGGGCGTAAAGATCGGTATTGAGCAGATCATTATCAAGGCACAGAACGGCAGTGTCGGGCGACCGCATATTGCAGCGGTGCTGCAGGACGTCGGCTATGTAAAAAGCTTCAGCGAGGCATTCAGCAAATATCTCGGCTCACACAGCCCGGCATATGTCAAAAGCATTGAAACGCATCCAGCGGATGTCATCAAGCTCATCAACAAGGCCTCGGGCCTCTCTTTCCTTGCGCATCCGGCGCAGAATGTCTCTGATGAGACGCTGAAACAGTTGATTACATTTGGCCTTGATGGCATTGAAATTGTCCATCCCTCTCACGATGCCTACCGCCAGAATTACTACCGTGAAATTGCCAATGAGTACTTTTTGCTTTTTTCAGGAGGTTCTGACTTTCATGGAATGCGTGAGCGCGATGAAGATATCTTCGGCAAGGTCACCATACCTTGCGAATGGGTAGCGAAAATGAAAAGCCGACTTTTACACGCATGAAAACAGGACAACAAGCAGTCAGCTCACCTCATCACACTCTTTTTATGCCATTATCCTTCATGCGCAATCTGGAAAAAAAGCTTGTCCTGCGACTGAAAGATTTTTTCCTCACCATGCAGGATTTTTTTCTCTTTTCGCTCAGGGCTTTTATGGCTATGCCGAAAATAAAGCGCTACTGGAGAGACTTTCTTGACCAGGCTGGCATCTGCGGTACCGACTCGATTCCCATTGTACTGGTCAGCGCCATTTCCATTGGGGCGCTTCTTGCCATCGAAGTTGGGAATCTGCTTGAAGATTTCGGCGCCAAAACAATGCTCGGACGCTCAACCGCCCTCTCCGTAATCCGGGAACTCGGACCGCTGCTTATGGGTCTTATGCTCTCCGCACGCTTCGGATCGAGAAATGGCGCTGAACTTGGCGCCATGCAGATATCGGAACAGATCGATGCCCTTCGTGCTTTCGGTACCGACCCCATTGCCAAACTGGTTATGCCGCGCCTTGTTGCTGCACTCATCATGTTTCTGCCGCTGACCGCGCTTTCCGACTTTGCCGGACTGCAAAGCGCAGCCTACATGGCCGAGCACTACCACCGGATCGACCCTGGAATATTCTGGAACGCTGTTTATCCCCGGCTTGCACCAAAAGACTTTGTGGTCGGGTTTCTCAAAGCTCCTGTCTTCGCCGTTATTATCACGCTGGTCAGCAGCTTCAACGGCTTTTCGGCAAGGGGAGGTACCGCTGGTGTCGGGCGTGCCACCATCAAAGGCATTGTTGTATCATCCGGGCTGGTACTGATTGCCAATTTCTACGTTTCAAAGATTGTGCTTGAAAACATGTAAGTGGATGATTGAATTACGAAATGTAAGCTTGAAATATGGCGAGAAAGAGATCCTCAAAAAGGTCTCCCTGACCGTCAAAGACAACACCATCAAGGCAATTCTTGGACCCAGCGGCGTTGGAAAGAGCACCATTCTCAAACTGATGCTCGGCCTCATCAAGCCAAACAGCGGGCAGGTTATTGTTGATGGCACCGATATCACCGGCATGAAAGAGAGCGCCCTTTACGCTATACGGCGCAAGATGGGGATGGTTTTCCAGGGAAATGCGCTCTTCGATTCGTTGACCATCAGCCAGAATCTGGGCTTCTTTCTTCGTGAAAACATGAAGCTTCCGGAAGAGGAGATACGCCAAAGAGTTGCCGAGCAAATTCAGTTTGCCGGGCTTGAAGGGTATGAAGATCAACTGCCTGAAAGTTTGAGTGGAGGAATGCGCCGAAGGGTTGCCATCGGAAGGGCGATGATTTTCAAGCCACACATGATTCTTTTTGATGAACCAACCGCAGGACTTGATCCGGTCAGCTCAAAAAAAATCCTCTCGCTTATCAGTTCGCTGCGCCATAACAACAACCTTGGTGCCGTGATTGTTACCCATATTATTGATGATGTCTTTAATGTTGCCGACTCCGTCGCCGTACTCTATCAGGGTGAAATGATTTTCGACGATGTAACCGAAAAACTTCATGAGTCAGAGCATCAGTTCATACGCTCAATTCTTTCCGATAAAATTCTTGAACTATAACCTCATTTAAGACTGTCACCTGTATGAAAAATCCGAACGCTTTGAAATGGAGCGATCTGAAAACCGGCATATTTTTTGTTTTCGGCGTCTGTTTTGCCGCCTATATGGGACTGGTTATTGGGAAAAACAGCAACCTGTTTACCGGCGTGACGAACATTAAAATTCTTTCCAGTGATGTTCAAAGCCTCGCAGAGAACAACTTTGTCTCGGTTTCAGGAAAAAAAATCGGCACCGTTTCAAAAATGGACTTTGAGAGAAGAAATGGCACCCTTTTCGTCGTTGCCACGCTAAGACTGAAAAATGAGTTTGCCCACCTTGTTACCAAGGATGCCAGGGCGACCATCAAATCCCTCGGTATACTGGGCGACAAATATGTTGATATCAAAACAGGAAAAGCTGCAGCCGTTAACGATGGTGATTTTATCTCCCTTGAAACCGAAGACGGAATGGCAAACCTCACGGCCAGTGCGAACAACGCTTTTGTTAAAATCAATGAGCTCCTCGACCACCTGAACAGCGGCAAAGGAATGGCTGGAAGGCTTATTTCAGATGAAAAAATGGGCAGTGAACTTGCTGAAACAATTAACAGTCTGAAAACCACAACGGCAGAACTCTCAACACTGACAAAGAAGGCCTCCCATGGCGATGGTCTCCTTCCAAGACTCCTTAATGACAAGGCATTGGCGGAAAACAGCAGCGAGACCATTGAACGTCTCAACCAGGCTGCGTTGAAAACCGAAACACTGATCACCAAGCTCAGCAATGACAACGGAACCCTTGGCCAGCTCTCTTCCAATCCGGCGCTCTACAACAACCTCTCCAGAACGCTTTCATCGCTTGATTCTGTCCTGGTTGACCTGAAAGCGAACCCGAAACGCTATGTCAAATTTTCGCTCTTTTAAACTGCCAATAACCCTATGCCCCGACTGCTCCGCTTTGTGATCGCATCGTGCATACTCTTTGCAGGATCAGGCGGAGCGCTTCCATCAAAGAGCATGGCTTATGATTTCAAGCCGCTTGAAGCCGTTGTGCAAAAAGCCGTAAGCGATACGGTCTTTCCGGGAGCAAGCCTCGCCGTTCTCTACAAGGGAAAGGTTGTTTTTCATAACGCATTCGGAAGAATGACCTATGACCCGAAAAGCAGCCCGGCAGAGACGACAACCATGTACGATCTTGCCTCTCTGACCAAAGCCATTGTCACCACGAGCATTGCCATGCAGCTTGTTGATCGGGACTCACTCTCAATTCAAACTCCAGTATCCCGTTATCTGCCAGCTTTTGCACAGAGAGGCAAGGAGACGGTAACGATCGAGCAGCTCCTGCGCCATACCTCCGGGTTACGGGCCCACACGTTTTATGCAAAAAGCTGCCGTACCCCCGAAGAGCTTTTCCGGGCCATTGAAGCCGATACCCTGCTCTCCTCACCCGGCACGACCACCCTCTACAGCGATCTCAATTTCATGCTCCTTGGCAGAATCATTGAGAAGATAACCGGCAAGACCCTTGCCGCTAACTTTCACCGACGTTTTGCTGAGCCACTTGCCATGAGTTCGACCATGTTCACCCCACCACCATCGCAGAGCGAACGTATTGCACCGGTGGACAAGGATACGCTCTGGCCATTGGAGGCGCCACGGCCCCTCGTCAACGATCAGAATGCTGCGCTGCTCGGAGGCGTTGCCGGTCATGCCGGACTCTTTTCAACCACAGGTGACCTCCTTGGCATGGTCTCTATGCTTATGGATGGAGGAAGCATCAATGGCCAAACGTACTTCCAAACAGCCACACTCAGGAAATTTCTCTCCCGAAACGGCTATCCAAGAGCGCTGGGATGGGATTTACGCTCCCCGGATGGCCACTCTTCAGCGGGAGACTATTTTTCCGCCTCCTCGTACGGCCATCTTGGCTACACGGGAACCAGCATCTGGATTGATCCCGAAAAGGAGCTTGCGGTCATTCTGCTCAGCAACAGGGTCTATCCCACCTCAGAAAACATCAAAATCCGCACTTTTCGCCCCTTGCTTCACAACACCGTTGTGCAATGCCTGGGGATTAGTACGTCAGGCAAATAAACCCTTCATCGGCACAACAGGAAGCGGAATCGGCTTCAGCGACTCCTGACGGAAGATCAGGTTGGCTGCCATGCGCCCGGTAAAAGCCGCAGCCTCCATAAGAAAAACCGGCGCATCAACCTTTACCCAGTCTCCGGCAAGAAAGAGATTTGAAAAAGGCGTTTCAATGCCGGGACGACGGGCATGATCACCCGGAGCCCACCTTGAAAAGTTGGACTGCAGCATAAAGAGTTCGTGCAAGAGCTTCGCTTCGCGGGTTTCCGGAAACATGGTATGCAACTCCTGAAGCATCGTTGCCTTGATCTCCTCCTCCGGCCTGATATCCTTTGGAGCAATCGCATAGGCGTGCAGTTCAACAACCGTGCCACCATGCTTTTTTGCCCACGAAATGAAGGGCTCCTGAAAATGCGAATAGAGAGATATTGAGTCGGTATAGGTATAACCCGAAACCGTATAAAAAGGAAACTCCGCAGAATCAATCTTCCTGTCAATCCAGAGACGGTAAACCGCATAGGGATCCGCCTCCCCGAGCGAAGCAACCTTCGACTCAAATTCAGGACGAGCCAATTGCGAAGCATGAACCAGCCCTCGGGTACCCCGTACATCGGAAGCGATAACGCAATAATCACATGCGAGAAGTTCGCCCTCTCCTCCACCAGCAATTCCTTCGCGCTTCACAATCAGTTTCTCTCCCTCAGGCAGCACCGCAAGCTTTGCAAGTGGAGCCTCGGGCGGCCCACTGACCGGAGTGCCTGAAGCATCGTAACGACCGGCATGACAGGGACAGTAAAAGCCCCCGGTAAGAGCATCAGGAGTGACCGGGCATCCCATATGTGTACAGCGCCCGTCGAAGGCAAGATAACCGTTCCCTTTACGCCCGACCATGACCGGCACACCATCAACTGTAACAAACGCAGCAAAACCCTCTTGCGGAACCGCTGCAGCATCAAGACTTAAAAAGAGGGCGCTACCACTATCCGGCGAATCCACCACAACCCCCTCAACCCTCTTCCCCTCAACCTTCAGCCTCCCTGCCGAACAGCCCTTCCGGAGCGTCACCCCAAGCTCCTTCAGTTTAGCCTCGAGCGGATTGATGAGGGCGGTCATACAATCACGATTGGTAATTTTAAAAGAGAGCCCTTCCGGACTGCCCATAAAATAAAAATGAAAATAGCGAAGAGCCTCCGCCGCCGACAACACCTCCATACGGTTCATGGTCGCATCCGCAAAAGGGTGCAGCACCGTATCAACAAAAGCGGGAAGAGTCTCACCTTGACGGCAAAAGGTCATAAAATCGATAGCATCATACTTCTGAAAGCTCTTTTTATACTCGTACCGGAACAACTCTATGGTCGAGAGCAACCCTTTGGAATTTTTCAGAAAAGAGATCAGGTCAAGTCGGCGGGACTGACCGATAATAGAAAAAACATTAAGTGGAAATAATTTCGGTGTTTGACCAAAAATCTCTTCCGGAGAATTTTTAAAAATCACCGGATATCCGGGAGAGGCCAGAAAAACATCCGGCTTGATGCCGGCAGAAGCAAAAAGCTCATTGAGATTGTAATACTGGTCAAAAAAGCCATGAAAGCCGTGCTCCACCGGAAAGCGTTCACCAAGAGCCTCAAGATCCCAGCCGGTAAGCTTGCCGCCCAGAGAGGCTGAAGACTCCACAAGCGTCACCGCAAAACCCTTGCGGGCCAGCTCAAGGGAAGCGGTAATGCCAGCCAGACCCCCGCCAATAACCACCACCTTTTTTGACAGCTCAAGCCTCTCCTTCACCTCCGCTCCTTCAGCCGACTGGAGATAAAACTCCTTTCTCGGCTGATAATAGCCAACCAAACCTGCGGTACCTGCCACGGCAACACCAGCGCCAATACCAGTGCGCTGCAGCATTTTTTTTATAAACTCACGTCGTTCCATAAAATAAAGAGTGCATTAAACCGGAGCGGGAAATCAATTTTCTAACCTGTATATTTATTTAACGATAAATAGTTGTTTAAGCAAGCCTGCAAACCTTTATCCCGTAATGGCAGACCCTTCCACCACACTTGCCCGCCAGATCCGCAAAGAGGCGGCGCGACTTGGATTTGCGGCCATCGGGTTTTCCGCTCCTGTACGGCAACCCATTGCTATGCAGCATGTTACCGATATGATCCGTGAAAAACGGCATGGGGAGATGGGCTACATGGAAAAGCAGATGGAGGAACGGAGCAATCCTTCCCTGCTGTTTACAGGGTTGCACACCATCATCTCTGCTGCCATCTGTTATAATTATCCTCTCAGCCATGATGATGGCCTGCCAAAAATCTCGAAATATGCACTCATCGACGACTACCACAGGGTTGTCAGGAATAAACTGGAGGCGCTTGTTGCAGCAATACAATTGCTTGTGGAAGAGCCTCTTCATGCAAGAATCACGGTTGACAGCGCGCCACTTCTTGAAAAAGCGTGGGCCGAAGAGGCCGCTATCGGAAAAACCGGAAAAAACACTCTTCTGAAGGTGCCCTCTGCCGGGTCGTATGTTTTTCTTGGAGAAATTCTTGTTGACCGGGAGATCATCGCCACAAAACTTTCCTTGCCCAACTACTGTGGCAGTTGCAGCAATTGTCTCGAGCGCTGCCCTACCGGGGCATTGCTTGAACCGGGAAAAATTGATGCCTCAAGGTGCATCTCCTATCTGACAGTTGAGCTGAAACGGGAGTTTACCGCTGAAGAGGCGGCGATGATCGGCGACTGGTTGTTTGGATGCGATCTCTGCCAGGAGGTCTGCCCCTATAACCGGCAGGCAAGCATCACAGCAAATGAATCATTTGTGTTGCGGCAGAATCTCATCGGCATCACAACAGAGAAGATACTGAAACTGACCAAATCAGGCTTCCGCGAACTCTTTTATGGCACCCCGATTTTCCGCATCGGCCTCAGGCGTTTGAAACGTAACGCCCGGGCTGTAGCGGATAATCTGAAAAAGGCGAAAGAAGACACGATACCTACCGATTTCTGAACGAGTTAAGTTCGAAGCTTGTCCAGAATGAAAACAAATAGAAAAAACTAATAACGAATATCCAAGCGCACAGTCATTCCATAATTTCAACTTATGGCATGAATCTTCAGTATCTTGCCTTATTTTCTATGGAATCTATTTTTATAGAGTACTTATAATGACTCTTGCCTGTATGAATAGGAGTTATAAGCGCTCAACAAAAATTGGTTCCGAAGTAAAGACAAAGCCGAACGCTAAGAAATAAGGTCAAACCGACCCGTCATTACGGAAAAACTTGTAGTTGAAAGCTTATGTTATGGAATTATTTACTCGATTATTGCGACAAGATCCCTGATATTTGGCCGTTGCTTGTCCAGTTGAGATTGATTAACATTCACACTTTTTCCATTCACACTTATGAGACCAGCATTTAAAGACATTATTGGTATTCCGAGTGTACTTGATACCACTGAAGCAGTATTTGCATCCACTATCTCAAATTGAAACATATTTGTAAACGCACGGCGACTTTGTGGTACACCTGCAGATACAGGATGGACACAAAATCTATTGGAATTATGAAGCCATACGTTCCAGATTTCTTCGCCAATTTCCCGAACAACTTGCCCGAAAGCACTGGCGGATTTTACATACTGTGTGAGTCTGTTACCGATATAGCAATAAATTTGAGGTAACGCCATAGTAAATCGTAGCGAGTTATTGAAAAACTCTGATTGTTGTGTACCAGCCTGCCTTGTAATACCAAAGAGAAGCGCCAATACTGCCCGAACAGCTCGTTTTGAAGAACCATCCGCTGAAAACGGAACAAGTACTCTTTGAGCCGCCGACATGGCAAGTTCAGTATAAATTGAAAAGCTTGGATTACAATCAATAAATACCGTTACATCTGCTTGATCCCAAGAATTTTTAACGTCATTTATCAAGTCTGAAATCCAGGAATGGACAATACGCCACGCATCTGCCGGGCCCGGCTGAGTTGCACCATAGACACGAGACGCTTGAATTTCTAGGGTTTCGTCTCCTGCAATCAAAAAGAGATTTACAGGAATCGCACTGTTATACTTTGAGATCTGTGTTAAATATTGAGCCCCGGTATTGGGGTTAACATACGGACTGACAATACGATCTTCGATATATGTTGAAATTGTACGTGACGGACTTAACTCTGATAAAAGCCGTTCTCCGTTGATCATTCCACCAAGCAGCATACCTGATGCATTAGCTTGAGGGCATAAATCGATAACAAGGATTTTCTTGTCCGCATGAGTGCGAGCATATTCACATGCGACTTGAAAAGTCAGATAACTCTTTCCAACACCACCCTTGTTGTTCCAAAAAGCATATACCGCCATAGGTTCACCCCAATAGTCATTTTTTTTCCCAAACCATTATTTCTCCGACTTTTTGCTTTCTCAATGCTTGAAGTGGCGCATACCGGTAAAGACCATCGCAAGATTGTTGGCATCGGCGGCCTCAATCACCTCGTTATCGCGAATGGAGCCACCAGGCTGAATGACTGCGGTAACACCAGCCTCGGCAGCGGCAAGCAGGCCATCAGCGAAGGGGAAAAATGCATCCGAAGCGACAACCGATCCATGCAGGTCAAGGTTGACTTCAGAGGCCTTCCAGCGTGCAATTTTGGAGGAGTCAACACGCGACATCTGGCCAGCTCCGACGCCGTATGTCTGACGATTCTTGACATAGAGAATGGTGTTCGACTTGATATGCTTGCAGATCTTCCAGGCAAACATCAGGTCGGCAATCTCCTCTTCGGTCGGCTGCCGTTTGGTAACAACCGTCAGATCCTCTTTTGCAACGATTTTGCTGTCACGTTCCTGAACAAGCATCCCGAACGGGGTTGACTTGAACTCCCAGCCACCTTTGGGCAAAGCGTTCGTCTGCAGCACCAGCCTGCGATCTTTTTTCTTCATCAGCATCTCAAGCACGCCATCCTCAAAAGCAGGTGCAATGAGAATCTCGGTGAAAATTTCATTGACCGCCTTTGCTGCCTCCATATCGAGAGGACGGTTAAAGGAGATAATGCCACCAAAAGGAGCCTGGGTATCTGTTGAAAATGCCCTGCGGTAAGCTTCAGCAAGTGTCGGGGCCTGAGCGACACCACATGGGTTGGTGTGTTTGACAATGACCACTGTCGGCTCCTCTCCACGGAACTCCTCAATCAGGGAGACTGCTGCAGCGATATCGAGCATATTATTGTAGGAGAGCTCCTTGCCATGCAGCTTCTCGAAAAAGTCGCCAAAGGAGCGTGGTCCGTTCTCATCGGTCAGGCGGTAAAGCCCTGCGCTCTGGTGAGGATTCTCTCCGTAACGCATATCGAGCTCACGCTCAAGAGTGACGGTCATCTTTGAGGCCGCACCCTGCTGCTCTCCTGCGACTGCTCCGGCAAGGTAAGTGGCAATGGCACGGTCATAACGGGAGGTGAGTTCAAATACTTTCAGGGCAAGCGTCAGACGGGTCGTTCTTTTTGTCGCCCCGTTATGCTCACGCATCTCCTGCAGCACAAGAGCGTAGTCGGCACTGTCGGTTACCACCGTTACCGATTCGTTGTTCTTGGCTGCACTGCGCAGCATGGATGGACCACCGATATCAATATTCTCTATAGCATCCTCGAAGGTTACATCCGGCCTTGCCACTGTAGCCTCGAAAGGATAAAGGTTGACGACAACAAGATCAATGAAGCTGATACCGTTCTCCGTAGCCTGGTTGACATGATCCGGATTCTCCCTTACGGCAAGCAGTCCACCATGTATTTTCGGATGCAGGGTTTTAACCCGTCCATCCATGATTTCCGGAAATCCGGTAATGGTGGAGATGGAGGATGCGCTGACTCCTGAATCCTGAAGCGACTTCAAGGTACCCCCTGTTGAGAAAATTTCAACGCCCATGCCACTCAACTCCCGGCAAAATTCAACAATACCGGTTTTATCAGATACAGAGACCAGCGCCCGCTTGATGACAGGATCAGACATTTGCAGAAAATTTATTTATTGATCGTTCGTTTTAAAGCTCTTCGGTGAAGCGGGAATTTAAGAAAAAATCTCCAATTATTTGAGGGCGATCTGCTCCGGGAGAAGCCGAAACCGCACAGAAATGTCTTCATAAAAGAAGGGAAAGCCAGAGTTTGAGAGCATCATACCACTGAGTAAAATTTCCTGCAATAACTCCTGTTCAGTTGCACCATGCGTGTGATGATTCCCCCCCAGGCGATGAAAACCGTCAACGTCCGGGAGGGTGATGCAAGATTCACGGAACAGAAAGTAACCTGAAGCGCGACAAAAGGGAGCCGAGGGAATAAAAACAGCTCCCTATGTGTAAATTGGCAAGTGACCAGCCACGCGGGTTCTCAACTCGGCCAGCATCTCCGACTCCTTCATTTTAGAGGCCCAGACGGGGCGAAGCTGAAAGTGCGGCTCATCGACCATTGTTTTCCAGTTTCCTCCCCACTCTAATCCGAGGTCTGTGCCAATAACCCCCACCGCCTTATACTTGGGTGAATTACCGAGATACTTGTTTCCCTCAAAAACCCCGATATCAAATGCAATGCCGAAGTTGTGATTTGAGAAGCCCCCTTTGGCATTGGTAACTTTATTCCCCGGCACAGTTCGACCTTGCGCGTACAAGGCATCTTGTTCTGCATATGTCCTGAAACCACAGATTATCTTTATGCTAATTCCGCTCAAAGCGGCTTTCTGGACAAGAGCACGCGCTAATGGTTGTACCTGGGGCAACAGTGTTGCGATGACCTTTTCACTTCTTTGATCGACAGGGGCTATATCGGGCACTGGCGGAGCATCAGGAAGTGTGGGAGTGACGATATTCTTGTAAATGGCACTCCAGGTTTCCGGTCCAGCCTTGCCATCGGCATCAACACCCAAAACTTTTTGTACCTCGGTGATCAGCTCTTCGATTTTCATCTTTCCTCCTGTAACAGTTATGTATGTGGGAAATGGAAACTGTGAGCGCTTGCCCCATTGAAACCAATCCGTAGCCGGAATAGAAATGAAGACGCTCAGTTCATCAATAATATCGCAATAAAACAGCAAAGGAACACAGCGAACATAACAAGGCATTATTCGAAACATCCTGATAATTGGAGAAATTGCTCCCTTGAGACGTTAGCCTTGATCCACTCTGACGTCATTCTCCACAACCAAAGGAGATCCTCTTCTTCATTTCTGAACCACCACCCTTTCCAATTAGTTTTGCTGTGATGGTTACTGGCGCACATCCGGTATCATCAATCAGAATGCCATAACAATTGGTTCGATTTTTTTCAAAAAGTCCAACCCTGTATCTCTTTTTTTGAATCGACCGACCATTCATAACGGTAACATCCAGAGATAGAGCCTCCGCATTTGATTGCCCATTCCCTGAAGCATGTACAAATACCTTTACCAGGGTTTGATTCGATGGACCCTCTGCAGAACCCTCACCGATGATCACGTTCCTTAAAACAAAATCAGGATTATCAATTATGTTACCGGAAAAGGTCGCTTTGTCAGAATAAAAAAGAGCAGCCTCAATTTTTGAAACCTTGTACATTATCCCGGATTGAGCATTACTTTGCCCGGAAAAAAGAACAAACAGCATTGCAAGAAAAAGCACTTTCATTTCAATCTTACCAATTTTTATACCGCTGATTCATGCTCATTCCCTTGTATTTTCGTGACCTTTCATCGTGCAGTCTATACCGTTACAGGAAAAAAGTTAACTAAATTATTAACTCGTTATGAACACCCATTTATATTTTCAGAAAAGAAAAAAAGTGCAGGTATCACTTATTCATACTTATCTGGATTTTCCAGTCTCCCTCTTCCTTAATCAGATCAAATGCCCCATCTTCAACGGTCGTATCACTATAGGTGACCTTATATTTAACTTTTGCCAAATCACCAGTTATATTTTCTTCAGTATCGATGGATTTGATTCCCCCCTTATTTTTGATGATACCGACTTGATGAGCCATCATTTAAGGTAATTTTGAACCAAAAGATTGTGCTGACTGTTTTGAAAAGAGCTTTGTAGCATTCTCGACCTCTCCCTTTTCAACATATTGAAAAAAATTCTTCACCACCTTCGAGGGGCTTGGCTTGAACAGGTTGCATCCCACCATTGAAAGCATTACGATGATCAACAAGAGAGCGGGCATTCGTGTTTTTTGCATTGCGATATGCCCACCAGACAAGTTCCGTACAATAAAGCTTATCGTGGTTCGTATTATTCATATCGTAATCATAATGAATTCCTTTTTTGAAAAAGGAAATTGCACAATCGACAGCCCTCGATGAAATTTTATCCTTACTTTCTGATAATCGATACAAAGCAAAACCGGATGTTCTTTCCGGCGATAAAAAATCACCAAGAAGTTCCATTTTTACAAGACCATCTTTTGACTCATTGCTCTCCGGCAAAATATGGATGACAAAAATATGGCCATGCGACTTACAAATAATGCCAACATGGGAGTAACCAGATTTCGAATCAACAGATACAACAAAAGTACTGGCAATATTGATTCCTCGCTGAAAGATGATATCTCCATTCCTGAATTCACCTTCTGCATATAATATTTTTTTATCAACAGCCCGCTCTTGCTGATAAACAGAACCATTACAAAAAAACAGGAGAGTCAAAAGTAAAGCCGACAAGAAAAGTGATCGGTAACTCATTTCATAAAATCAGCTTTTGAGGTTACTGACTACTTGTGCTTGCAATTACAATAAACGATGCATTTGTCCTGAAAAAGAAAACGCTTGGCTTTGAAAAAGCTCTGTACAGCGAAAATCAGTTCGATCTTCTGTTATCTTCTTCACTTTTCAGATGGATAGAAACTCATCACAACGTTTAAGGCAAGTTGTTTCAGCCTTCTCATAGGGATCGATATAAAGCAACAAGGCATGTCAGCCAGAAACGCATTGTTCGGCAACAAATTACGTTAAAGATATGAAGATTGCGGGCAATAATGAAAAGGTATACTGCGAAACAGTGTATAAACTCACATCATCCGGACTCATCAGTACCGGAGGGAAAACTGCTGCTGCAGTATCGCAGGGATCTCTTCATGCTTGAGTGTCCACCCCTTTGTTTTGCCTTCTGACACGGACTGGAAGCGGTCACCAAAAAGCACCTCCTTACCTGAAGGGTTCTGCAGAACGACCATCAGCCACTGGACAAAAATCGAGTCCGGATGGGTCGAGTTCATATAATTGGCCGGTTCAAAATCCACCCACTCCTGCGGACTGAGATTGAACTCATAGAGATTTTTCGAAACGCCATCGATAAATGACTGCAAAAGATAGTCCCCTTCCATGCTTAAGGTCAGTTTGAACGTATCGAAATCCTGTCTGATTTCCCGGTCAATCCAGTTCAGATTAACCGGTTCGCGTATGCCGTAGCTGCCGAAACCCAGGTCACAGAGCCATTGTTCGCCCTCTATGGCAGCAACAATCGCCATATGCGTCTTCGGACGACGGACAGGATAGGTCATCGGACGAGCCGCGACAAATTGATAAGAAAATCCCAACGCGTCAAGAGCCATGGCAAAGAGGCCATTCACCTCATAGCAGTACCCTCCCCGCTGCCGTTCAACAATTTTACGATAAATCTCTTCAGGTACGAGAGAGACAACTTTCCCCTGCTGAACGTCGAGATTTTCAAATGGCACCGAAAAGAGCTGGCAGCGCATCATGCGTTTCAGTGTCGCAAAATCCGCAGAGGCAGCACCCTGAAAACCCATTCTGGAGAAATATGCCTGAAGATCAAAATTTTGAGCTTTCATAACGAAAAAAGTCACGAGCCCGTTCGGCTATGATGTATGCGGTCACAACAATTTCAGGAAAGATACGATTTCGGTACACGAATCGTTGATTCAACACTCCAAATTTCAACTGTAGCATTATTTCTTCAGCTCGCCCGGTAAAAATCGGCAGAGATCCACCATTCCATCTCAATCTCAATATCAGTATCACCCCTGTGAGGGATAATTCGCAGCCCACCCTGAACGAGGAAACCTATTGGCAGGTAGTGCGGTTGTAGTGCGTACCGATGAACAAGACCTCAAGATCGGGGATTGTTTGACACAGAATGGTCGTGAACTCGTAAAGCATCTTAACTCTCCACAAATCACCTTCACACTTATGAACTGGAAAGAGCTTCTTGAAACACAACTCGAATCCGCCTTCAAGGTGGCAGAACGACTGGTCAGGCTTCTTGACGAAAAGGATCTCGCATGGAAACCTTTTCAGGGCAGCAACTGGATGACGACCGGGCAACTGCTCCTCCATATGGGGAAATCCTGCGGTGTTCCCATAAAAGGATTCGCTACAGGAGATTGGGATATGCCAGCCCATAGTGAGATGGACGAGAAGAAAACGGAAAGGAAAATGCCACCTCCGGCTGAAGAACTTAAGAGCATCAGCACCATCGAAGAAGCCCTTAAACTTCTCACGCTCGACAAAGCCATTGCCTTTGAGACACTGAACCAATGCAGCGAAGAAGAGCTGGAATCAAAACCAACTCCAGCCCCGTGGGATCCGACCCCGATAAACCTCGGCTTGCGCATGCTGCAGATGATCGATCATTTGAACCAGCACAAAGCGCAGCTCTTCTACTACCTGAAGCTGCAAGGCAAACCGGTCAACACCTTCCATCTTTACGGCAAGTAGCAATACTTGCCGGATGGCAAGCCTGCTACATATTCCTGAGCAGACGGATAAGGTTGAACGCGATGTTAACGTTCACTCAGTCCAATTGAAATTTGGCTTTCTGTGTGTCAATACACAATCTCTCAAATAGAGATTTATCAATGACTGATAGGGAAGGCCCATTTCATCAGAAAGTGACTTGAAGTAGTCAACAACATCTTCACCAAGACGGATTGTTACGGGTTTTTTCAATTTTGCAGCAAACGGATTTTTTTTACGCTGCATCTTTGAGAGATCGTATTCTTCTTTCATCAGTTACCCCTGTAGAATCTGGTTTCGCTTTTGGTTATGCAAATACAGATGACGCTACGATCATTCCAGTCGTTTTTGACTGTGCCCTCATAACTCCGGGTTTGATTTGGTTCGCACCTTCAAACTACGAGCTATTGGTGTTTTTTACGCTAACCCTGGGTGATTCTTAGTAAATCACTTGCCTGCCAGAGCATTTACCATCATAATAATTGCAGCAATAATTGTCAGAATGGCGGAAATGGTTTTTAGTTGTTTCGGCTTTGTTTTGAGCGCAATCTTGCCACCAAACAAACCACCTACGATTGCCACACCTCCGCACGGAAGAGCCAGAGCAGGATCAAACCCTCCGTGCAAGGCATTGCCAGTAAAACCAGTAAGGGCCGTAGCGGCCAACATTGCTGTCGCGGTGCCGACAGCAGTACGCATAGACACGCCGCAACCGACGACCATCAACGGGACAAGAAATGAACCTCCAGAAATCCCCACCATCCCAGAGAAAAAACCGGTTGCCAAAGTCAACGGAACAGCCAACCACAAATTGACGACATATCTGTTCTCGCCTTCCACGATATTCCAATAGCCAAAGCGTGAAGTTACAACCCTGGGTGCCTCTTTTTCCGGAAACAGCATTGCGATTCCAGCAATGCCCAAGATAACGGACAGCACGATTTTTAATGCCAATCCACTGAGCAGATGGGCTTCAAACCCTCCAACAAAAGCCATGGGAGAGTTCAGCCCACCGAAAAAGAAGACCAGCGGCCACGACATAGCCCTTGCCTTTCCGAAGATCAGCGCTCCCGATAACGCGCTTGCAAGCAGAACGAACTGACTTGTCGTGGAAGCAGTATGAATAGAAACACCTGCAAGGACAAGCGCTATCACATAAAAATTGCCGCCGCCGCGCCCACTCATGACCATGATGACCGTCAGAAAGAAGATGATGAGGACAACCATGACAGTGTCGAACATGGTTACTCCCCGCGTGCTAACTTGTTGAGCATTTCTCCCGCATTTTTGTGTGGCCCAACAACAGTTAGGTGGATCCGCCTAAACCGCAGATTATTGAATTACAATCCATATATGACACCATTCAAAAACATCTTGAAATACAGTTAATCTTATGATGATAAATTAGTTATACCACTGAGCATATTTTATTTTAACATTTTATATGGATCCGCATATAAACGTCGCTTTACAACCCGCCAACAGGGCTCTGAACATCAGTTTGGCCACAGGTTGAAACATGATTGTTCATCTATCACTTCAATCGTTTGCGCCAATAGAAAGGTCGTCGTTTTTGGTGAGCGCACGCAAGGATAAAAATCCGATCACTTTCATGATATCGCAGCCCGCGCTCGACGAAGAACTTCTTTATCCGGTATCTCAACGACAATACCTTGCTCCAACTCATCAAGGCGACACTCCGCCTCTTCAGCCCACAAAGCATTGGCCTCAGCTTGTGTCAGTTCATCGAGGCTCTCAACTATCCACTTCGCGAGAGAAGCACGTTCGTTCAATTCCAGCTTCTGAATCTCGACTTCGATCTCTTTGATACCCATATCCATGCCATTAAAAGTATTCATCTTTGGAATAAAACTTACACAAAAGGTACGGAGAATTCCAGCAATAATGAGAAAAATGGATAACCAAACTGGAGAATTGAGAGAACATGCAGACACACAGCCTCGAAAAGCGGAAAAGCTTGGAAATGGATGGACGTTATGATAAAATCTATCCATGTGCTGAACAGTTGAGGCAACTGGTGCCTGCGCTTCATGCCGACCATTTCCAGCTCTCAAGAACAAGCTTGATGCAGAAAAAAGAACCATCATGACGAACCATAAAACCCGTATTGCGGTTTTCTGCTCCGGCGGAGGCAGCAATTTCAAGTCAATTTACCGCTCCATTGCGGAAAAACCGCTCGATGCGGAAATCGTGCTCTGCCTCTCGAACCGTTCGCAGTGCGGAGCGATGGAGTTTGCGCATGAACAGGGCATTGAGACAGTGCATATCACGGAAAAACAGTTTGGCACCTTTGACGAGTTTGCTGCCGCGATGGTGAAGCGTCTCAAGGATGCGCAGATCGACATTGTCCTGCTGGCAGGCTATATGCGGAAGGTGCCGGACGCGGTAGTCAGGGCGTTTCCGGAGAGGATGCTCAATATCCATCCTGCCTTGCTGCCGAAGTTCGGGGGTGAGGGGATGTATGGCATCCATGTGCACAGTGCGGTGATTGCGGCTGGCGAAAAAGAGAGCGGTGCGACGGTTCACTTTGTCAACGAGGAGTATGACAAGGGGAAGATCCTGCTGCAAAGAGCGGTACCGGTTTTACAGGGCGACACGCCGGAGATTCTTGCGGCGAGAGTGCTTGCATGTGAACACCAGCTTTACCCGGATGCCCTTGAAAAACTGCTTGCGGAAGAGCACTCATGAGCGCCGGAACGCTGAATATCAGTGAGATTTTTCACTCTATCCAGGGGGAATCTTCCTTTGCGGGATGGCCCTGTGCTTTCATACGACTTGCGGGGTGCGGTCACGGCTGCATTGGCTGCGATACCGCCTATGCCGAACGTGACGGAGTCAAGCTTGGAATAGAGGAGGTTGTGCAAAAAGCGCTGGCCTTTCAGGCGCCTTTGATTGAAGTCACCGGGGGTGAGCCGCTTTTGCAGCCCGCAGTGTACAGCCTCATGCGGCAGCTCTGCGATTTGGAGCAGAAGGTGCTGCTTGAGACGGGAGGCTTTCTCTCGGTTGCCGGGGTTGACAGTCGGGTGCATAAAATTATTGACCTGAAACCGCCATCATCGGGGGTCTGCGATCAGAACAATCCTGAAAACATTGAGCTTGCGCTTGCCGCTTTGCTCCCCCACCGCCTGAGCTTTGAGTTCAAGATTGTTGTTGCCAGCAGGGAGGATTATGCGTGGGCAACGGCGCTTTTGCAGGAACACGGTTTGATGGATTTTTTTACCATCATGATGGGTGTTTCGTTTGGGAAACTTGATCCGGCTGAACTTGCCGAATGGATGCTGCGCGACCGGCTCCGGGCGAGGATGCAGCTCCAGTTGCATAAATATATCTGGGATCCTTGCAGGCGGGGGGTATAAACGAGATGCATTTGGCTTTGGGCGGTTTCATCCTTACTTTTGTTACTGTTCGTTGTGCTTAATGATGCGGGGCGGGGGGTGGCATCGGCCGTATGTGTTTATTGTTTACGAAGAGGGGCGGGGACACTGGCCGAGGGTTTTATGTTTGTTATGCACAGAGAGGGGGGCGGGATGACCCCGCCCCTACGGTTCATTTTCATTGTCAATTATCCATTTTCATTTGATTTCTTTGTCTGTTATTGTTCCGCTCTTTAATGAACGGGAATCGCTTCCTGAACTTGTCGGGCAACTGTATGCTGCTTTGGGTGAGAATGAGATGCGGACTCTCTTTCCTGCGCCGTTCGGTTTTGAAATCTTTCTGGTTGATGATGGTTCTACGGATGATTCATGCGCACTGATCGGCAGTATGATTGCTTCACATCCGGAACTGCGCCTGATCTCGTTTCAGAGAAACTTTGGCAAAACAGCAGCACTTTCGGCGGGCTTCATGGCTGCAACGGGCGATTATGTCTGCACCATTGATGCCGATCTGCAGGATGACCCTTTTGCCATCAAGGAGATGATCAAAAAAGTACAGGAGGGGTATGATCTGGTCAGTGGATGGAAACAGCAGCGCAAGGATCCGCTCTCCAAAACCATCCCGTCGAAGCTTTTCAATACGGTAACGCGCCTTTTTACGGGGATCACCATTCACGATTTCAACTGCGGGCTGAAGGTATACCGTAAGGAGGTGACCCGTCGGCTGGAGCTGCATGGCGATATGCACCGCTATATTCCGGTGCTGGCCAAATGGATGGGGTTCAGGATTGCCGAGCTGCCGGTAAGCCACCGTGTAAGAAAGTTCGGCACGACCAAATATGGCTCTTCACGCTTTTTTTCAGGGCTTTTCGACTTTTTGTCGGTGCTTTTTATAACGCGCTATCTTCGCCGTCCCATGCATTTTTTCGGCATGGCGGGTCTCATCAGCTTTTTTTCCGGGTTTATCATCAGCCTCTATATCACGCTCGATAAAATCCTGCTGAACAAACCGGTCAGCAATCGCCCGATTCTTTTTCTCGGCATTTTGCTGCTCATTCTCGGGGTTCAGCTTTTTTCGACCGGGCTGCTTGGCGAGATGCTTTCGACATCCTCCTCCAGGGGGAGTTCATTCGCTGTCCGTGAAACCCTGAATCTCACTGCCGGACAGGCTAAAAAATTCGGCGCTGCCGACTAACTTTTCCTCATATTTTTTACTTCTGATTATGAAACGGGTTGGAGCACATGTCAGTACTGCCGGAGGGGTGGAAAATGCTCCCCTGCAGGCTACAAGCATCGGAGCAAAAGCTTTTGCACTCTTTACCAAAAATCAGCGGCAGTGGAAAGCGCCGAAACTGACGACCTCCTCAATTGAGGCATTCCGCAAAAACTGTGAGGCTGGCGGATTCAGCCCTGAGCATATCCTGCCGCACGACAGCTATCTGATTAACCTCGGCAGCCCTGATCCTGAGAAGCTCCAGCGTGCACGTGAAGCTTTTATTGAGGAGATGCAACGGGCTGAAGAGCTTGGATTGCTGCTGCTGAACTTTCATCCGGGTAGCCATCTCAAGGAGATTGCGGAGGAGCGATGCCTGGAGCTGATTGCTGAATCCATCAACAGGGCGCTTGATGCAACCAAAACCGTTACTGCGGTGATTGAGAATACCGCCGGACAGGGCACCAATCTCGGCAACCGGTTTGAACAGTTGGCATTTCTTGTTGACCGGATTGAGGATAAAACGAGAGTCGGGGTATGTCTCGACACCTGCCACCTCTTCGCCAGCGGCTACGACCTGCAAACAACCACAGCAATTGAGTCAACCTTTATGGAGTTCGACCGGATTGTTGGCCTCCGCTACCTGCGCGGGATGCACCTGAATGACGCAATGCAGCCGCTCGGCAGCCGGATTGACCGTCATGCGGGTATCGGCAAGGGAACGATAGGGATGGATGCTTTCAGATGGATCATGAATAATCCCGCCTGTGAAGAGATTCCCCTGATCCTTGAAACACCGGATTCTGCCGCCTGGAGCGAAGAGATCAGCCTTCTCTACGCTCTTGAGCAGTAAGTTGTGGGCTATCGCTTTGAAGCTGCCCTGAGATATTTGTTCACCGAAAGTGCACTGCCAAAAATACCAAGGAGAAGGCCAAGCACGACCGTGGCGGGTAAAACGAGGAGCGCTGAGGGTTGCACCACCTCATACAGAAGTGGCTCATAGCGGAAGAGCAGTTGATCGGAGAGCAGCCAGAGCGCTCCTGCCGCAAGCAGTCCGGAAAGAAGGCCCTGCAGAGCCCCTTCAATGATGTAGGGGGCGCCGATAAACCAGCCGGTTGCACCAACCAGCCGCATGGTTCTGATCTTTTCCTGCCTTGAATACATGGCCAACCGGATGGTATAGCCGATAAGCACGATGGTTGCCAGTGCAATCAATATGCCTATGCCACCGGTCACAAGGGTAAAGAGGCGTGCATTCTGCTCGATCTGATCGAGGAATACCTGATTGTAGCGAATATCAACGTCTGGAGCTATTGCCTTGATTTCAGGCACAAGCAGCTTCAGACTGTCGGGACATGCATAGGCGGGCAGAAACTTCAGCCTGATGGAGCGCGGCAACGGGTTTGAGCCAAGAATCCTGACAATATCCTCGCCAAAATCATGAGCAAACGTTTTTGCGGCTTCATCCTTCGATACATAAAAAGCCTCGCTCACCCCCTTGACCATTTTTATCTGTTGAACAGCATCCATTGCCTGCGGTTCGCTCATTGATTCACCAAGAAATACCTCAAGCTCTACACGACTCCTCAACTCCTGGATAACATCAAGAAAACTGAGAGAGACGGTACCGAAGAGAGCGAGCAGCACAAGAGCAAAAAAACTAATCGTAACCGTAATAGCCGCAGGAAGTTTCGCCCTTCCAATACTCGAAAACCCTTCCCTGACGACGAACAAAAGTGACATAACAGTATATTTTGTATTGATAACAGTTTCCCATCAAAGAATCAACAAAACAAGTTGCAAAAACAAGTTTTTTTTCTTTTAATTAGAGCTGGAAACGGGGCTATAGCTCAGTTGGTAGAGCATTTGCATGGCATGCAAAGGGTCAGGAGTTCGAGTCTCCTTAGCTCCACGTAAAGAACAAAGATGAAGCGCAGTTTTGATACTGCGCTTTTTTTGTTTTGAATCTGCTGGCAGCATCCTCAGCTCTTCTTCCTGCCCACCTTCGCAATTAAAAAAATCAGCCCCACAAGCAGTGAGGCAGCAATACCTGCGGCAATGTTGAAAAGGGCCGCAAGCAGCACAACCGGAATGGTAAAGCGAACCGCAAGACCAACAAAACCGGAAGTTGCAAGAAAAGTCAAAGCCGTCAGCGTCGTAAAGAAAAAACTGGTCGCAAGGCTTCCGGCAAAAGAGATAAAGAGCTTCTCCCCCTTCCCTTCCGAAATATTCTGCCACCGCTCTATCTGTTTTTTACCTCCTGGTTCGAAGAGATTTTTTACCATCATGGCCACCAGACCAAAAAGAATCAGCACAACAACCTGAATACCATAGACCTGCCATTGTTCATTTTTCGACGGGTTGAATGGCCCCTCTCCAAGCCTGAATGAGGCAAGCTGGAGCATAAAAATTGATGTCCAGTAAAAAACGGTACCCCAAAGCAGGGTTACCGAAACCCATATTGCTACTCCTGGAGGAGTTGGAGATTTTTTTGTCGGTACTGCCATAACTGTTCCCTATCAAATGAATTGTTTGAAAAGCCCCCTCTTCCTTTGCTCGTTGTCGAAAATATAAACCTCTTCACGGATAAGACAATTCCCCGGGAAGAAAAACAAAAACAGATTAGTAACCTCTTTTTACTCCACGAACAAAAGCTGATCAACGTTCAGAGCGGATTGAGCACAATGAAGCGGGAACAACTGCAACGAATATTTTCAATTTAGAGTTTGAATGGTTATGTTCATTCGCTATTGTGTACTTGTTGTTCTGCCAGTTTATTCAACGTCAAGATCCCATTGCTTATGTGTGGAGTTTTCGGTGTCTTTAATTCAAAAACTCCCGCGGAAGATACCTTCTATGGACTGTACTCACTGCAGCACAGGGGACAGGAAGCCGCAGGTATAGTCGTCGCAGAATACAATAAAATCAAAAAAAAGACCCTCTTCAAGCAGCACAAGGGGATGGGTCTGGTGGCAGAGGTTTTCAGGGATGAAACGGTGTTTGAACGGCTCGGAGGTTATGCAGCGATAGGTCATAACCGCTATTCGACCACTGGCTCGGCCTCATCGGCAAGCAATATTCAGCCCTTTTCCCTCACCTATCGCTCCGGAAGTCTCGCAATTGCCCATAACGGAAACCTCACCAACTCCCGCACACTGCGGCGTGAGCTGACGGAGCTCGGCGTTATCTTCCAGGCCTCTTCGGATACCGAAATCATCCCCCATCTGGCTGCACGAAGCCGTGAAAAAGAGCCGATACACCAGCTCTATGAGGCTTTGTTACAGGTGCAAGGCGCCTACTCGATGGTACTTTTGGCCAATAACCAGATGATCGCCGCCAGGGATCCCTATGGCTTCAGACCGCTCGCTCTCGGCAAAAAGGTTGATCCTCTCACCGGTGAGCTTGCCTATATTGTTGCCAGTGAAACCTGCGCTTTTGATATCATTCAGGCAGAATATATCCGGGATATTGAACCTGGCGAAATACTCTTGATCGACCACCTGGCGGTAGCAAATGAAAAGCCAACCTCGCTTTTTCTTCCACCTTCAGAGCGCAAAGCCCGCTGTATTTTCGAATATGTTTACTTTGCCCGCCCTGACAGTTTTATTTTCAAGCATTCGGTTGACAAAATCAGACGCAATCTCGGAAAAAACCTTGCACGGGAATCCTCTATTCAGCACCAGCCCGGTGAAAAAGAGCTGACCGTTGTCAGTGTTCCCGACTCATCCAATACCGCCGCACTCGGCTTTGTGCGGGAAAGCATTAAAATGGAACGGCCAGCAAGGTTCGAACACGGTCTTATCCGCAACCACTATGTCGGCAGAACCTTCATTCAGCCAGGTATTCACAGCCGTGACATCAAGGTGCGCTCCAAGTACAACATTGTGCGCGGCGTACTTCTCGACAGGCCAATCATTCTTGTCGATGACTCCATTGTACGCGGCACAACGGCAAAAATGCTCATCAAACTGATTCGTGAGGCCGACCCAAAGGCAATTCACCTGCACATCAGCTCCCCGCCTATCACCAATCCCTGCTTTTATGGTATGGATTTTCCGACCAAACGGCAGCTCCTCACCCACATGTTCGACAGTCTTGATAATGATGAGGAGGAGATTGAAAAAATCAGGGAATATATCGGCGTTGATTCGCTGAAATACCTCTCCATGCAGGGACTGATGAACAGCGTCCCTTCATTTGAGGGAGAAACCTGCAGCTACTGTACTGCATGTTTCAGTGGTGACTACCCTATCGAAGTCAGCGATGCGACAACCGATAAAGATGAGAACGACTGAGAGCTACTTTTTCCCCTGCTTGAACTCAATCCTCACCGAGGTATGCGGCACAGCCTCAAGCCTTTTTTTCGGAATAGGCTTGCCTGACTTGATGCAGATACCATAGACCTTGTTCCGGATACGGTCAAGAGCCTGGTCGATATAACCGATGTATTTCTCATCCCGGGCAATAAACATGAAGCGCTGCTCACGATCCATGGTATCGGTACCGTGATCAGCCATGTGCATGGAATAGTTTGAATTTATGGAATCTTCAACGTTCTCGTCCGAGAGCGAAGAGCGGAGAATATCCAGATCACGAAGCACCTCTTCACGTCTTTTAAGCAACAACAGCCTGAAATGTTCGAGCTCTTCATCGGTTAAATAGGTTTTCGTCAGGACGGGTTCTTCCATAACCTCGTTGTCCTTTTTTGAAGCGCTATCGTTTTTCTTTGCCATAAGTAAACCTTGTTTAATGCTAACAGAATGCCTGCCAACAGAATGCCGTAAAAACAGTGCGTTAAATAATACTATTAACTATCATATTTTTCAAGCGATAACCAACAGATTTCACCATTGACCTTCTCCTCCTTCCCTTGAGGCAGAGAGGAAGGGTCATATGCTGCAACAACAAGGGTTGTGGCAAGAGTTTCCGCCTTGATATAGGGTTCATTACCCTTCACCGCATCAAGTACTTTTTCCGAGCCCTGAAGAGAGAGCGCAATGCGGTCGGTAATGTCGAGGCCGCTCTCCTTGCGAAGCGCCTGGATTCGGCTGACCAGTTCTCGCGAAAGTCCCTGCATTTCAAGCTCTTCAGTCATCTCGGTATCCAGTGCGACCATAATGCCGTTGGCTTCATCAGAGGCTACCAGCCACCCCTCGATATCTTCGTGCATGATCTCAACATCCTCACGCAGAAGTTCAAAAATCCTGCCATCAAGTTCGAGCGACAGTTGACCCTCTTTTTCAAGATGCGCGATCTGTTTGTGGCTCATGACCCTGATCGCCTCGGCCAGCGCTTTCATCTCCTTGCCAAAACGGGGACCAAGGGTTTTGAAGTTGGGTTTTACCTTCTTGCTGATGACCGAGCCCTCCTCTTCGATATACTCTATCTTCTGGACATTGACCTCTTCCATAATGATAGCGCCAACCAGTGCATACTCTTCCCTTGCAGCAGCATCACTGACTGCAAGCAGGATACGTTTGAGCGGCTGACGCACCTTGATCGAAGCCTTTTCGCGCATAGTCCGCACAAGCGAGGTGATAATCTGCGCTTTTTTCATGCGCTGTTCAAGCGGACGATCAATGGCCGAAAGATCAAGCAGCGGAAAATCGGCAAGATGAACAGACTCCGCAGAATCAAGTCCACTGACTCTGTTCAGGTTCAGAAAAATCCGCTCGGCAAGAAAAGGGGTAAAGGGAGCAAGCAATTTCGAAAGCGTCTCAAGAACACCGTAGAGCGTCTGATAGGCCGCAATCTTGTCTGGCCCCATGTCACTTTTCCAAAACCGTTTTCGTGAACGACGGATATACCAGTTTGAAAGATCATCAACCGTAAAGTCGTTGATCAACCGCACTGCCCCGGTCAAATCATACTGCTCCATACGCATATGAACAGCATCAACAAGCGAGTTCAGGCAGGAGAGTACCCAGCGGTCAAGCTCTGAACGCTCCTGAACGGGAATAATCGGCTCAGCGAAGGTAAAGCGATCAACATTGGCATAGAGCACAAAAAAATTATAGCTGTTGATGAAGGCGCGGAAAAACTTGCGCTGCTCCTCCTCAATCTCATCAGAATTAAACGATTTCGGCCTCCAGGGAGGGCTGGCCACAAGCAGGTACCAGCGAAGGGCATCGGCGCCATAGCGCTCCATCGTCTCAAAAGGATCAACCACATTCCCTTTCGACTTCGACATTTTCTGACCACTCTTGTCAAGAATATGGCCATTCACGATAAGATTTTTATACGCCGGTTTATCAAAAATCAGCGTTGCAATGGCGTGCAGGGTGTAGAACCACCCTCGGGTCTGATCGACCCCTTCAGCAATGAAATCAGCCGGAAAAGAGGCATCGAACTCTTCGCGGTGCTCAAAAGGATAGTGCAGTTGGGCGAACGGCATCGAGCCGCTGTCGAACCAGACATCAACCAGCTCAGGCGTACGGTTGAAGCGTTTGCCATCCCTGATAAAATAAATCCTGTCCACAAAAGGCTTGTGCAGATCAAGCTCCACTGCTCCCCGATCGAGCGCATCTCCAAGCCTGCACTGCTCGCCCTCAATATCAATAAATCCCTCGCGCAGCTCCGCAACAGAACCAACAGCAAACATCTTGCCCGAAGCAGCATCGTCACCAATAGCAAAATCCTCCGAAACCCAGAGCGGCAGTGGCGATCCCCAGAAGCGCTCTCGTGAAAGCGCCCAGTCCTTGTTATCCTCAAGCCAGTTACCAAAACGCCCTGTACCAATCTCGGGAGGGCACCAGTTGATGGTTTTGTTGAGTTCCACCATACGGCTGGCAATGGCGGTCGTCCGGATATACCATGACTCCCGTGCATAATAGATCACAGGAACATCATAACGCCAGGAGTAAGGATAGGTGTGGGTGATCATCTCCTTGCGGTACAATTTTCCCGCATCCTTGAGCTGACGGATCACAAGCGGATCGGTATCCTTGAAAAACATGCCATCATAATCGCTCACCTCGGCCGTAAAGCAGCCGTTCCGGCCAACAGGCTGGAGCATCGGCAGATCATATTTCTTGGCAATCTCATAGTCATCGGCGCCGAAAGCCGGGGCGATATGCACAATACCGGTACCATCCTCGGTTGAAACAAAAGAACCTGAGGTAACGTACCAGCACTTTTTTTCGGGATGCATGTAGCCGAAAAGCGGCTCGTAGTCAAGCCCCTCCAGATCCCGACCTTTCAGTTCAGCAACAACCGTCCAGAGCGATTCTCCGGCATCATTCTTTTCGAGCAGCACCTGCAGGCGCGACTTGGCAAGAATCAGCCTCTCTCCGCTCTCACGATGGGAAACCTTTACATAATCAATATCGGAACCCACACAAAGGGCCACATTTGAAATCAACGTCCACGGTGTCGTCGTCCAGACCAGCAAGGAGTCAACAGAGTCCCTGAGTCTGAATTTTACATAAATGCTCGGATCAGTCACCTCTTTATAGCCCAATGCAAGCTCATGGGAGCTCAGCACCGTCTCCGACTTGGGATCCTGAGGAACAATTTTATAATCTTTGTAGATAAGTCCTTTATCGAAGATGGTTTTCAGCGCCCACCAGACCGACTCGATATAGTCATTGGTACAGGTAATATAGGGGTGCTCCATATCGACCCAGTAGCCCATCCGCTCGGTAAGCTTTCCCCACCCTTCGCGATTATCATCAATGTGGTGGTAAACCAGCGCTTTGGCCTCAGCATTAAACTCACCATCGCCATAGGCAACAACCTGCGCCTTATTCTTCAGGCCAAGCTTCTTCTCCACCGAAATCTCTACCGGCAATCCATGCGTATCCCAGCCAGCCTTGCGCGGCACCCGGTAACCCTGCATGGTTTTGTAGCGACAGACAACATCCTTTATGGTACGGCTGAATACATGGTGAACACCCGGTTTGCCGTTTACCGTTGGAGGACCTTCATAAAAAGAGTAAAGCCGGTCTCCCGGTTTTTCTTCAAGGCACTTGTGAAAAATCCCGTGTTCATTCCAATATGCTAAAACCTCCGCCTCTACCGTACTGTAAGGCACATTTGAGGGATACTCGACAAATTTAACGTCCATAGTTCTTTCGAAATCATTCAATCAATAACCAGGCACAAGACCTGCAATTATATAAAAAAAAAGTTACACGACAGGAAATGAGTATTAAAACAGCACAGGCAAGCCTTTCTGTAACGAAAAAGCTTGCCTGAAAACATGTATGAACAAAGCCCGGCGGCCAAACACTTTCAACGCCTACTTCTTGCCTCCAAGTGATGAATTTACACCTTCAAGAATCTGTTTTGCAACCAAAGTAAGAGAATCGAGGGCCTGAACAACAATCTTGCTCAGAGGATCAATTGTACTATCGATCAGGTTACCCACACCGACAAGGATCGTTGAAAGATCCCCTTTGACAACATCACCCTGACTCTGACCTGAATTTTTTGTTGGCTCAGCCATATACACTGATATTTAGGGTTACCGCAAACAAAACAATACTCTGAAAATGTAATATATTTAATCCTGCTTTCAAAGCAAATCAGGCAAAGCCCGGCAAATCATTCCCTGTGATTATTGTGACGTCAACAAAGCCAAAAGCCTCAGTTTACTGACGCCCATAGCGATCCTCAACCCGAACAATATCATCCTCTCCCAGATAGCTGCCCGACTGCACCTCGATCAATTCAAGCGGAATTTTTCCACTATTTTCAAGACGATGGAACTGTCCGATCGGAATGTAGGTCGATTGATCCTCACAGAGCGTAATTTGTTTCTCCCCGATCGTTACCGTGGCAGTTCCCCTGACAACAATCCAGTGTTCTGCCCGATGATGATGTTTTTGCAACGAGAGCGCCGCTCCAGGATTTACGGTAATGCGCTTGACCTTGAAGCGCTCTGAAAAATCAACAGTTTCATAGGTACCCCAGGGCCTGCAGACACGCCGATGAATTTCAACCTCATCTCTCTCCCTTCTTTTCAGCTCTTCAACGAGCACCTTGACATCCTGGACACACTCCCGTGAAGCCACAAGCACGGCATCGGCTGTTTCAACAATGATATGACCATCAAGCCCGACGGCGGTAACCAGACGACTCGTAGCATGGATATAGCAATTCTTCACATCATGTACCAGCACATCACCCCTTTTGACATTACCCGCATCATCACGCTCCTGCACATCCCAGAGCGCAGACCAGGCTCCTACATCATTCCATCCGGCATCAAGAGGCACAAGCGCAGCCCTCGTGGTTTTTTCCATCACCGCATAATCGATGGAGTCGGAAGGAGAGGCACAAAAAGCCTCAGCATCAAGCCTTAAAAAGTCAAGATCTGCAACCGCTTTCCCGAGCGCCTCCCGACATGCAGCAACAATGGCTGGCGCCTGCGCTTCAAGTTCGAGAAGATAGGCCTCAGCCTTGAAGAGAAAGATGCCACTGTTCCAGAAATAGTCACCTGAAGCCAGATAGTTTTCTGCCGTCTCCTTGTCAGGTTTTTCGACAAACTCATCAACAGCATAGACACCTTTTTCACCATCACTCTTCACAGAGGCCCTGATATAACCATAACCGGTTTCCGCTGAGAGCGGGAGAATACCAAAGGTGACCAGTTCCCCCTTTTCAGCAGCAACCTTACCGACAGAAACCGCGAGACCAAAGGCCTCTGAATCACGAATAACGTGATCCGCAGGCAAGAGCAGCATAATGGCTCCAGGATGCTTTTCAGCCACAAGCATTGCGGCTATGGCGGCTGCAGGAGCTGTATTTCTTCCTTTTGGCTCAAGAATAATCTCCCCGATATCAGTCTCTATTTCATGCAATTGTTCGGCTACGAGAAAACGATGACTCTCATTGCAAATACAATAGACCGGCCCAATATCATCGGTTGCGGCAAGACGAAGCACCGTCTCCTGCAGCATGGTCTTCTCCCCGGCAAGTGAAAGGAGCTGTTTCGGGTATAATGCACGGGAAAGAGGCCACAATCTTGTACCCGATCCGCCACTGAGAATCACAGGAATAATCATGAAGAAAAAAGAGATTTGAATATTAACGGTTTACATACTTCTCATACATCTTCCACGTCGATGAAACAAGGGTATCGACATCGCTATACTTCGGCACCCAGCCGAGAAGCTCCAGAGCCTTGCCGGACGAGGCCACAAGCTCGGCTGGATCTCCAAGACGCCTCGGCGCCATCTCTGCAGGAACAGTGCTCCCGGTAATGGCACGGGCCCGTTCAACCATTTCAAGAACACTCACACCGATCTGGCTGCCAAGATTCACCGTCAGACTTTTGTCGTGCGTTCGAATATATTCAAAGGCCGTGACATGCGCCTCTGCCAAGTCACTCACATGCACATAGTCACGAATGCAGCTTCCGTCCCGTGTCGGGTAATCAGTGCCATAGATGGAGAGTTTCGGGCGAATACCGGCAGCCACCTCCATCACAATCGGTAGAAGATTCTCCGGATTCAACTCAAGCCCCTTGACCCGCCCCTCAACATCGTACCCGGCAGCATTGAAATAACGAATCGCAGCAAAACGCATCCCTTTAAGCTGGTCATACCAGCCAAGCAGACGCTCAATTTCAAGCTTGGTGAAGCCATAAAAATTTTCAGGCTCCTTGGGATGCACCTCATCAATCGGCAGATATTGGGGACTCCCATAGACAGCAGCCGAAGAGGAGAAGATAATCGGCGACAATCCCGCCTCAGAGGCCTGATTGAGGATATTGATCGTCCCGGCAATATTAGCTTCAGCATAGGCCTCCGGGTTCAGCATCGACTGACCGGCAGCTTTCAGGGCTGCAAGATGAACACATCCATCAAACCCTTCAGCCATCACAGCCCGCAACTGCTCGGGACGCATAATATCACCATAGACAAACCGGGCATCACCAAAAAGATTCTCCCTCAGTCCGCTCTGCAGATTATCAAACACCGTAACCTCATATCCGCGATCAAGAAAAGCTCTTGCAACATGGCTGCCAATATAGCCCGCGCCCCCGATAACCAGAATTCGCATAAAAAATACCCTTTCATTCAATGTTTATGGTGCAAACAACACTCAGCGGTTGCCATACATCTCTTCGTAATAACGCTGATACCCCCCTGAAGTCACATCGTCAAGCCACTCCGCATTCGAAAGATACCACTCAACCGTCAGCTCAAGCCCTTTTTCAAAGGAGATCGAAGGAACCCATCCCAATTCGCGCTGCAGTTTCGATGAATCGATGGCATAGCGAAGATCATGGCCAGCCCGATCAGTCACATAGGTAACAAGCTTTTCAGACTCTCCCGAAGGACGACCAAGCTTCCCGTCCATGATCCGGCAAAGAAGCCTGATCAGGTCGATGTTGCTCCACTCGTTATGACCGCCGATATTGTAGGTTTCACCACTCTTCCCCTGATGAAATATAACATCAATCGCCTGCGCATGATCAACAACCCAGAGCCAGTCACGAATGTTTTCACCCTTGCCATAAACCGGGAGGGGCTTGCGGTTGACGATATTATTGATAAAAAGCGGGATGAGCTTTTCAGGAAACTGGAATGAGCCGTAGTTGTTTGAACAGTTGCTGATCACCACCGGAAGACCAAAAGTATCGTGATAGGCTCGTACAAAATGGTCAGAGGAGGCTTTCGAGGCAGAGTAGGGACTGTGGGGATCGTAGGGAGTCTCTTCGGTAAAGAGCCCCTCACTGCCAAGAGAACCATAGACCTCATCGGTTGAAATGTGATAGAACCTCTTCCTCTCATAATCACTCTGCCAAGAGGCTCTGGCAGCATTGAGCAGATTGACCGTACCAAGCACATTGGTCACCACAAACTCCGTCGGATTGGCAATCGAGCGATCAACATGCGACTCGGCTGCAAGATGGATCACTCCATCAAACTGGTTCTCCTGAAACAACTGCAGCAGAAAATCGCCATCAGTGATATCCCCCCTGACAAACCGATAGTTCGGATTGCTCTCAACATCGCGAAGATTGGCAAGGTTTCCGGCATAAGTCAACTTGTCAAGATTGGTAATCGTATACGAGGGATAACTCTTCAGGAAATGGCGGACAACATGTGACCCGATAAAACCTGCCCCTCCTGTAATCAAAATATGCATAAGTGTAACTGTTTGGTTAGAGTTGCCAATCCCGCTCTCATCCTTTCTTCGCTCCATGTTGCAACTTCTCAAGCATGGCAGCCAGCGATACCCGCCAGTGCGGAATTTCAAGCTTCCACTCCTCCTTTATGGCCGACTTGTTCAGAACACTGTAGTGCGGCCTCACGGCAATCTGGGGATACTGGCTGCTTTCGACCGGCACCACCCTGCAGGGCAGTTCAGCCAGCTCCATGACAGCCTGAGCAAAATCATACCAGGAGCAAACCCCTTCGTTAGAATAATGATAGCTTCCTGTGTAGTGGTTATTCTTGTCATACCGCTCAAGCATCGAAACAAGAGCGCCTGCAAGATCAGCCGCCCAGGTTGGCGTACCGACCTGGTCAGCCACAACGTTCAGCGTCGAACGCTCAGCGCCAAGACGCAACATCGTCTTGACAAAGTTGGCGCCATAGATCGAATAGAGCCATGAGGTCCTGATAATCCAGTAAGAGGGCGCAATATCGCGAATACGCTCCTCCCCTTCCCATTTCGACACACCGTAGACACCAAGCGGAGTAGCGGGATCAGTTTCCCGATAAGGAATATGCGACTTGCCATTAAAAACATAATCAGTGGAAATGTGCACGAGAAGAGCATTGCGCTCCTTTGCACAGGCCGCAAGCACGGCAGCGCCATCCCGGTTCACCCTGAATGCCAGATCAACATCCGACTCCGCCTTGTCCACAGCCGTATATGCCGCACAATTGATGATAACCTCTATCTCATGTTCCCGGCAAAGTTCAGCAACACGATCAGGAGAGGTAATATCGAGGTCAGGAAGATCATAGAAAAAGAAACGGTGGCTGTCAGAGCGGGTTGAGAGTTCCTGCAACTCAGAACCAAGTTGACCCCGACTGCCGGTAACAAGAATATTCATAAAAAAATGAAAGTTGAAGGTGACAATCAGAGAGCTGAAGCCTTGAGACAGCGTACTGTTACGAGTTCAACCCAAGACCGAGAATCAAGATATAAAAATGAGAGCGAAAAAGATACTCATTACTCATTGGGTATCGACCTCCCGCTACCCCCAAAATCCCTCATCAGCAACTTTTCAGCCGGGGAGCAGACACAAGAGAGGCAATGTAAACTGTTCCGCTCTTGCAGCATTTGCGCACCGTTTACATGTACTTCGCTTTCATACCTGAGCTGCACCCGCTTTGGTTGGCTCTGTTACATTTGCAAGGGCAACAGGACAGGAAACACGGTACTCCACGTTTGCGGAAATATTGCCGAAACACAGTAATATTTTTTATTTTAGTACGTAACTTCAACTAAGTTGGCTGTACACCTATGCTTTCAACAAGAGTGGATAAGGTGTGAAAAATCTTGTATGCTTTAGGCTGATCTGTATAAGCCAGGATGACAAACAGATATTTTCTTTATATATCATTTTATTATTATTAGTTAGCAGAATTATCAGAACAATTTTAAAGTGATAAATTATACGGAAAGGAACTTCCGCTTTTTCCGAATCAGGCAAATCAGTCTAAACACTGTTCGGCTTCACTCAGTAGACTTTTTAAAGTAAACATGTAGAAGAAGATGTCACTCAAGACAACCATCGAGAATAATCCAGTTATTGTGTTCTGTACCGCAATCGCGATTGGGTTCAGCGCATATCCTGGTCTCTTAGCAATATTGGATCGAACGACGATCTCCAAGACCGATCTTCAAGCACCGCAACTGGCACCGCAGAATTTGACTCCGCGAATAGCCTCCAATGGAATCGATAGATACGATTATGCTGAGGGGTTTTTCGCAAGAACTAACGACGGCTGGATTGAGCAGAAAAATGGCCAAGTGCTACCGTTTGCCAAGTGGAAAGAGGAGTACATCTATCTCGCCGATCCGGGCAGAAAGATGATTCTCCGTCTACCAATCAAAGGTGGAGTTGCCACTTGGGCCTCGGAATCAAGCCCTAATGCGTGGAACCAACTCACCACAGTTCAGCCCCGATGAAGTCTGACCGCTCGCTCAACTCGACTCCTGTTGCCGGTTGTGAGTTAGATCGAACGTTAGGCATAAAGAAATCAACAAGTAAAACTTTATCCAAACAATGACAGAGACAATATCAAAGCTTCGTACAGAAATTCAAGGTGCCAAGGGTTATCGGCATGAGTTTGTGTTAAAGACGTTTGCGTTTGGAGCTGGGCTGCTTGGTTTAGGTTCTGTTTCCGCGAAACTGCCCAATGGCACGGTGGTAGATTTCCTTCCACTTGCTTATCTCGTCCCGTTGATCGCCCTCACTTTTGATTTATATATTGTCGTTGAGGACTATCGCATCAAACGAGCGGGGGAGTTCATAAGATTCAGCCCTTTAGTAGCTGACAAATCAGACCGGGCATGGGAAGAATTCGCTCATGAAAATCCTAACCATGCTAATTCGATGGCGTTCTGTCTTGTCACATTCATCTATTTGGTCGCATCCACAATGATTCTTTGGCAAGCAGGTCAAGACCGAAGGGCTGTGACGATTTGGGCATTATCAGTTATTGTCCTCGAATTAGCAATCTTGGGTTGGGGACTACGTCTTCGAGCTCATTTATCTCAAGCCGCCTCATGCCTTCCCTCCGATGAATCTAATATATAGTTTCAATAGATGAGTTACTTGCCAGCATCGTCTCGTGCATTGGACAAGTCCCAGTGTCAAGTTATACGTGTAAAATCAAAGTCGGCTTATTTTGCGTTATATATTATTTATTAAATTAAAACCAAGTAATTTGCACCAATCCTGACATCCATTAGTCAGTGATCATATTATGCATGACTCGACAATAGTGCTCCGGGCTGATTACTTAAACACAACGTTAAATAGATAAATATACCGTAATACCGTTAAAAGAACATCCATATAAATTGATGCGAATTTCACTAAATCCAGGTTGGAGAAAATATGAGCGAAAAAATACCTGTATATCTATTTATAACCCCAGACAAAATATTACCCAAAGAAATCAATGAACTTACCCGTGAATTGGGCCAAATTTTAGAAGAATCCAATAATGATCAAATAAAATATGTTAGGTGTGATTCGCTACCACACGGAACAAAAACAGTCGAGTTAGTATTTGCGCAGCAGGTAATTATTCAATTAATACCGCTTGTTACTCCGTGGATATTAGGGAAAATAGATGATGCCGTTAAAGTAATTTCAAAGAGAATTCAGAAAGCGATTAATGTTACGGTTCAGATAGGTGCACATGAGATTCATATTACGCACGAAACGACATCTCAAGAATTAGCAAAGTACGAAGAAATTATCAAGTCTACCGAAACGATACAGGGTAATCGATATGCACTTATAATAGGCAATTCTGCGTATTCAGAAAAAGCATTACCGTCTTTAAATTCTTCAGAAATTGATGGAAAGCTTTTTTCAGATATTCTAAGAGACCCAAAAATTGGCGCATTTTCGCAAGTTACTACACTCATAAATAAGGACTCGCATACCGTATTAAAGGCTATTGAAGACTTCTTTCAAAATCGACAAAAAGAAGACTTATTGTTATTATATTTTTCAGGACATGGTGTTAAAAACAAACTTGGACAATTATTTTTAGCGACTCAAAACACTGACATTAATTTTATTCGCTCAACAGGAGTGTCATCGAATTTTATTAAAGAAAATATGGACTCAAGTAGCTCTCAACGACAAATACTAATATTGGATTGTTGTTATAGCGGCGCTATAGTCACGGGAGCAAAAAGTAAAAATATTATAGGGCAATCAGCAAACAGTATATCTGCTTTTCAGTCTTCAGGCTTTGGTAGAGTCATTATAGCTGCGAGTGAAGCGATGCAGTTGGCTTTTGATGGAAAACAAACGGAAGGACATCCTGAAAATTCACTGTTCACCAAGCATCTTATAGAGGGCTTGAAAACAGGGCAAGCCGATACTGATAATGACGGCTTGGTAGATGTGGAAGAGCTTTATCAATACGCATACAATAATGTCATTCCCAAACAAACACCAAATATATCGGTTGCGTCAAAGCAGGGAAAATTATACATATCTATTAATCCTAACCCTAAGATACACCCCGCTGAATTACCAGAAAAACTTCAGGAAGCTATAAACAGTGATTATAAATATAGTAAACTAGGTGCAATTGCGGAACTCTCTCTTATGCTAAAGAAAAAAGACCGCAGGATAGCTATAGCGGCAGAAGATGCTTTAAAAGAATTAACTACCGATGATAGTCTGTCTATTTGTAAGATGGCGAAAGAAGCACTTGAACAGTATCAGGGGAGCCATCAAGTTAAGACAATAACAACGTCGACTACTCAACCAATACACAATAGAAAGTCTGGGTTTTCATCACAAGAATCTCAAGTACCGCAACCTGTAACTTTAAATAATCCTGTAGAACCTTTTATCGAAAACCCCACCACAGGCAAGGGATCTACGAAAAAATATAAAGACGTGGCACAAAAAAATGAAGCTCTTGGTGGAGTACTAAATATGATAATTTATGGGGCTGGTTTTGTTTATGTAAATAACTGGAAAAAAGCTCGTATTACTTTTTTCTATGGAATTATAGCCTTAGTTTTGCTAATTAAAATGGCAGGTTTCGATTCATTTATTCTTAGTGGTCCTTTGATAATAGTTGGCTATATTGTGCTATATGTGGCGGGTAATAAAGAAGTCAAACATTACAATCAAAAGCTAAGCAACAAAAATGATCTTTAAACTTACAAGGAGCTTTACGTTAATAATTAACAGCAACAACAACTCAAGCATAGCGAGCTTTTGCAGTTTAACATTACTGGTGTTCTCGTGAATACTGCCAAAGTGCCATATCAAGCTCTCGAACAGATAGCCCATTTTTCTGTGATATTTTACGACATATTTCTACATAGTTAATCCAATATGAAGGCGTATAGCCGGATGGCTGCTTTAGACCCAAACTGTATATTGCGCGAAAGTCAAGTATTGGATAGCTTTCATCTACACAAAAGTGCAAGATAACAGAGGCTGTCGGATGCTGGACTCCATTCAGCAAGACAAGAGTTCCAATTCGTGATACTTCATGCTTAGCTGCAAAGGCAAATCAAGTGATTTCTTGGACAAGAGACTCAGGGTTATCAAGCGTTAGATCGGCTCTTCGTGGCGACTTCCACTGCGCTAACCTATGCAACTGTTCTTTGGTCATGTATCCCTTGAATTTGGCTTCAAGCTGTATGTCTTCCAGTTTCTTTTCTAAGCTTGCGTCGTAGCGCTTCAGGTAGTAGTGTAACTTGTCTGTGGGAATGCGAAGTTGGGGTAGCATATAATGATGTCTAATGTTTTGGTTTATAAATTTCATGATCGTGGTAATTCATATATTGCTCATCGATGATGTGACAACTGGATTTATTTAAATCGAGGGTCAAGAGGGGAATTACTCCATAGTCAAGTTCTGCATGGTGATTTGGACAAACACAAATGATATTTCCTTTTTTATCTGGCCCATTATGAGGTATGCCAAGAGGCTGAATATGATGAGCTTCAGCGTAAAATGAGCCATCATGAAGTTCAATGGTGCGCCCACATATTTGACATTTATAGTCATGTAGCATTTTCACTTGGCGAGCAAGTTCAGTATCGCGCAGAATTCTATAAGTTGTAGTCTCAACTCTTTCGGGATGAGCATCTTTAATGTCGTTCGCTATTTGAGTTTTTCCATTTTCAAGGCGACGATCAAGAATTGTGTATCGTTGGTGTATGAAATAGTTTTTTGCTTCAACGGCATTAAAATCAGTAGCGGGATATTCTTTCCCGATGGCATAAAATGATGCGATTGAAATTACATACTTTGGCGGATATCGCTTATTATCGATGAATAAATCATAGTGCCGAGATTTGCGTGTGCGAGGTACGCCTTCCCGATCAATTTGCAACAGTGCCTTTGATATGCTGTCTGGAGTTATTGACGGAGGGATCATAGTCGTATTTGCTCAACTAAAGTTTAGATATTTCTATTTTATACTATTGTGCTGACCATATGAGACTTTATATGCTCACAATTCATAACACTGCTAATCTTATGTATGGCAAGCAGTTATACCATTCGTTCTACAACATGCGCTGATCTGCATAAAACCACTTTTTCCTGCGGCTGCTGCGGCGGTGTGCATAAGAGAACAAAGCATGCAGGAATTCGGAGTGCTCCTCTGTTGATGGCGTGTTGTTTTGGCTGATGGTTCACGAGGATTTCGAAACTCCGAGACGACGCATTGATGCTTCAATGAGAGAAAGCATTTCTGGTGGGCATGGGTATACACGAGCTTCAGTAGAACGACGATTAGGAGCTGTACGCAGAGATAACCCGTTAAGTTCTTTGACATGCGCGATCCAGCAGGTTTTGACCACAAGGCCCTCTTTGCTACGAATGTCATCTCGGATTTCACGATACGTTGCCATTTTGGTTCCTGACGGGGCTAACAATAATTAGATGGTTCCGCCTGAAATGCGGATTTTTCAATTATGCCCCACAAAGAGAGCTCATGCTGCTTTACGGGGTGCGCGTGAGGTAATGTAAACAGGGATTTTGAGTATTCCACTGTTGATGATGTGATTTTTTTATTTGGTGGTGGGTGGAGCAGAGGGCGTCATGGGTAGTGCTGGGGTGAGTCATTGGTAGTCGTGGATGGTTCGGGAACGGGGGGTTCCGTGCCCTTTTTGGTTTAAGGGATTGTATAGCCATACAAAAGTATGTATATTCATGCAATCGATGAAAGGAGCGGCCATTGGCAGAATTAACAACATTTGAGTGGGATGAGGATAAAAATACGATCAATCAGAGGAAGCATGGTATTGCCTTTGAAGAGACCCAATAGGCCTTTTCGGATTCTCATAGAGTTATCGCCAAAGACCTTGAACATAGCGATATCGAAGATAGATTCTACTGTTTTGGGAAAATCGATAATAATGTGGCAACGGTAAGATTTGTTTACCGGAACAGCAAAGTCAGAATTATCGGAGCAGGGTATTGGAGAAAAGGGAAACAGATATATGAAAAAGAAAATAAAGTATAGCGATGAACACATCGGCGACGTGAAAGTCGTGAAGGATTTCTTGCCCCGGCCGGAAGAATTGATTTTCAAAGAGGATACGGTGAAGATAACACTGAATTTGAGTAAGTCGAGCGTTGACTTCTTCAAGGACGTTGCCCAGAAACATGGTAGTCAGTATCAAAAAGTAATCAGGAATTTGCTCGACAGTTATACGTCTCACTATAGCCAATAGATGCTTTGGTAGCCCGGAAAGCCGTGGGCATCATGAAAAAATATGTATTCTCGTTGATAGGTGATGTCAGCCCTGAAATAGCAGAACTCTTTCACCTGCATCCTCACCAGACATTTACGTTATAATTCCTACGCACTGAGTAACGAAAAATGGGTTAACTCTTGTTTATTTTTTTGATAACCGTACCCCATCGGGGGATAATATGAAACAATCTGTTCCCGTCTCAACATCACAAGCTGTCAATCAAATAACTACAGCAGAAGCATTTTACCGGGTTTTTTGTGCGTTATCGAAAAAAGATCGTATGGCTGTTGCAGGCTATATCTTCCAGGATACTGAGATTCGACATAACCTGGAGTTAACAGAAATACCCAATGAGCTGACGCTCAAAAGTTTTGCGGAAGATAAATCTCATATGCCGGTATTTAAGACACTTAAGTCGTTACGTGAGGACTTGTTGTCGTGATGTATGAGATTCGTAGAACCACGCAGTTTAAAAAAGATATCAAGCGAGTGCTGAAACGGGGAAAAGAGCTTGAACAACTGCTGATCGTCGTCCAGAATCTTGCTGAAGGGAAGCCATTGGATGCAGTTTATCTTGATCATCCCCTTAAAGGACAATATCATGGAAAACGTGATTGTCATCTTGAACCAGATTGGATCTTGATTTATGCTCTTGAGGGTGAGGATTTAGTGCTGTATCGTACTGGGTCTCATTCCGATTTGTTCACATAATGGATAGTTTTTAACCACTCGTTCAACGCGAATGCCCATCCTGTAACTGCCAGCAAGACTGTTGTAGATGCAAATCGTTAGAATGAGTAAGAAGGCGGGTTCAATGGCGTAGCAGTTCTGCGTCTATCCCGGCAACAGCAGCAGCTTCTTCAGCACTCATTCCCTTTTCTACCAATCGGTTGGCAACTTCAAGTTTTCCTTCAATCCGTCCCTCCTCCTTGCCCTCCATCCGACCGAGACCATAGTTTGATTCTACAAGACTGGCCTCATAACGCAGGTCATCCTGGTAACGGGCATAGGCTAACTGCTCTTCTTCCGGCATACTCATGAGGGAAAAAGATTGTTTTGCTTTCTGAATTCCCTTGGCTTTGAACTCATCCTTGATCTCTTCGTTTTTGAGAAAGTAGATCCACTCGTCAAGTGATGTTGTGGCCATCCGGTTAAAGTTATTGATCCTGATCAGGTAGTATTCCGGGTAAATATGGTTTATCTGACTCTTGCCGAACTGTTTCTGCTGGCTGATATTGAGTTGCAGTTTGTCATGGTCATGGATCCCCGTGAAGCTGGTGGTACCATGATAGATGTAGTCGGTGCCGTGGCCGAGATCAAAGTAGAGGATATTGACAGAGATGACCTTGACCAGTTTGGCATAGGCTTCGCCCTCTTTTTGATGTTCAGTGATGACCCGTGAAGTGCCGTAAAGCATCCGCTGCAGATAATCAAGTTCCCGCTCAAACTGTACTTCAATAATGATAATTTCGCCCTTTCTGTTTTTTACCTTGAGGTCAACACGGTTGAATTTGTCGCTTCTCCTCTCCTTATTGCTTTCGCTTTCGAGAATGTCAAGGACAAGAATGTCTTCGCCGAGAAGCTCGCTTAAAAAACCTTCAAGAATCTCAAAGTTGGCTTTGCTCCGCAGCAGGCGCTTCATTGCCCAGTCGAAAGTGATCAGTTTTCGGGATGATCGGGTACTCATGGCTTTACAGTTCACAGGTTACAAGTTGAGGAGAGGCGCATACCCCTCTCTTCTATAGTACGTTTTTTATTCTTGTACAAAAAAGCGTGTTCTCATTTATGCCATAGCAGCCGATGCTCCTGTTCTGCAGCGGAAATTCTGTTTATCAAGAATGGAGTCCGGGAGAGAAATCAACGGAACCCTTTCAGATAAAACATGGTAGATCATTATGGCTGGTACTGTTGCCTGAGGGAAGTTGCGACTGTTATGTGCATTGCCGATATTGAAGGCGGTGCACTCTCCGTTGCATTTGTTGAAGAGGCGGATGGTGACTTTTTCCTGATGACTCTGTTTTCAGGGAGAGAGCACAGAACGCACCTGAAAAAGAGAAGAGATCTGCCTGACATCAAGATCAAACTGGTTCGCTTCGCTCATGGCTTATCTCGGCGTCAGGTAACGAAGTCACTCATAAAATGAAATACTGCTGGATTGCCGTTATTGTTTCTGGAGCTGCGGCTGTGCGTCTATGGCTCCTTTTCAGCACTGAGCTGGTGCCGGGAATCAACGGAGCCTATTACCTCATACAGGTACGCGCATTACTGGAACGGCGAGAACTTGCGCTGCCTGATCTGCCACTCGTTTTTTACTTTGAGGCGCTCCTCGCCGGATTGCTGCAAAGGCTGACGGGTAATGGAATTAATGAAAGTGTACTTCTCGCGGTAAAACTTATCGATGGTATTCTCCCTGCGTTTGCAGCGTTACCGATCTTTTTCCTGCTTGAACGATGGAACCTTAACACTATGGCTCCACGCTGGATCTCCGTACTCGGGGCATTGCTTGTGGTCATGTGCTTTCCTGCGCTGAGCGTGGTCGGAGATTTGCAGAAGCATTCACTCGCCCTTGCCTTGCTTGCCGCATTGCTCTGGCAGATCAATGCCTGGATGAAGAGGCCATCGGCAGCTCATCTCCTTGGAATTGGACTCTCTGGTGCACTGATTGCATTGACACATATTGCCGTATTTGGCGCAACAATGCTTTTGCTTGCAGGTATTTTTCTCGCATCCCTCTTCGTTCGAAAGCGATTTCCGTGGAAAGCACAGCATCCGCTGGTTGTTGCTGCCATCGTTGTTCTTGTCATGATTGTCGGGGCTGTTTGGTGGCGGTTCGATGCTCAACGTCTGTATCGCCTGTTCTCTGTGGTGTCTAACCTGGCAAACCTGGTGCAGAATGGGGCGTTCATGCCTGGGGCTACAGGCGTACCATCTCCAATAACCTCACACCTGCTCTGGTTTTTTGAGCTACTGGCGGCTTTTGGAATTGTGAGCATAATCTGGAGAAAACGCCAGCAGTTGCCGATTGAGGTTATCTCTATTGTTACAGGAGCCACGCTTTCCATCCTCGCTTTGACTATGCCGTTATTCTCTCAGGATATGGCTCTGCGGCTGGCGCTTATTGCTGTTTTGCCAGGTATACTGGTTCTCTGCTTCGCAATGCAACAGATCAGCAACCGCTGGTTACGTAACATTCTTGCGTTGGGAGTCGCACTTGTGCTTCTTCTGCCAAGTGGATCACTTGTAGTCAACGGCGGGCAGGCTATGCTCTCTTCAGCCGCTATGCAGGAACTGAAAAGCCTGTCGGCGCTTGTTCACTCACCGGCAAAAACATTGATCATTGCGCCCCACGGTCTTGAGTGGTGGACGGCATGGACATTAGGGACAAAAATCAGCAACCCTGACGCCGTTGAAATTTCAGACTGCCGCAACTATGCCGAAGTGTTCGTTATCGAACAAAAGCAATGGTTTCTCCACCGGATGCCACCACCACCACTCATCAGGAGTGCAAGGACAATACCTGCCGTCAGTGAGATTGTCCATGATGGAAAATATTTCAAACTTATCCGGGCGGATATAGCACACAACCTGACCCGGCAGGGCAAGGAATGAAAAAGACAAAAAAAGAGGCCAATCATACCTTGCACTGCTTTTTTCGTGACCAGGTTACCGGGCTGAAACCCTTGCGCTACTTCAAGGCTTTCAGCTTTGTGACCGCCATTTTTCCCGCCTCGATCAGCTTATTCCGCACGGTTTCATTGTTGTTGTTACCTGCTCCGATCTGGATGTAGTAACCATCGGCGAGAATAGAGAGGCCACCGGTTGCAAAGAACGCTTCGTCTCCTACTCCCTCGACATCCTTTCTCATACCTTCGAAATTATCCTTAAGACTCTTGTAGATCGAAGCGGAAGTGATGCCCTGAGGCGGCATGAAGGCATCCTGGGTCAGCACAACCTGCAGGAATTGCGTAGACTGGGTATCTACCGGGTTGTACAGGCAGAGTTTCTGGCCAACTACCTGATTGTCGGTTTTTTCTGCAGGCTTGACGGCCTCGCCGAGCATGGTTTCCGCATCCTTTGCTGTAATGAGATCACAGGGTTCGATGATTTTTGATGCCTGCTGCTGTACTGTGGCGTTTTCGCTGCCGGTTTCAGATTGCCTGGGGGAATTGCCGCTGCATCCGGGCAACAGCAGGAACAGGCAGAGTGAAAGTATGCGGATGATGTGTGCAGGTCGCATGAGATCGAATAATAAAAAGTTTACGTAACACTCCCCAATATAAAAACAGTTCAATATCCCGGTGCTTTTTTACAATGAGCAAACGGTTTAAAAGAGGTTACATGTTTTTGAAACGGATCCGAAAGCATCTTATCATGTTCTTTGAGAGCGCATTCGAACAGAAGAAATCGGCTATGGAAAGCGTAACCGTCATTGCTGACAAAGAGCGAAAATGGTGTGGTTTCGTTCAGGCCTTACTGCACAGAGATATGATCCTTCTCTTTTGTGGCATCCTCAATAACCGGCACCCCGAAAAACATTTCTGTATCACCAACACTTTTCGGCGCAATCACTTTATCCTTAAAATCAGCCCTTATTCTCATCATGAGGTCAGGATGAACCGTTATGGATACGGGCTCTTTGATGGTACGAAATCCATAAAAAATCGCCGCTATGATCTTTTCACGAAAAAAATCACCGCTGCCCACCTCATAGCTCTTTCCCATTTTCCTCCCTGTTTTAATGCTGTAATGATTTTTAATTTACAAGTAACCGGTCATACTCCATAACCAGCTCCGGGAAATATACCAAAAGCTATTGGTTGCGAAGCTGAAATCAGGCTGACTCCGAAAAGAGCATCTCTCCTCCCCTGACGGAGAAAGCTGGAATCTGCAAAACTATTTCCGGGGATAGAGCTTGTCCTGCCGGAACGCTTCATACGCAAAGATGTCAACTGAGGAGAAGGCTGGCTGTTCGGCATCTTTGCCGGAGACCCTGATCACTTCCGGCGGAAGCTGCCAGTCGACGGCGAGGGATGGATCATTCCATCGAATACCGGCATCATGCGAAGGCGTGTAGTAGTTATCGCACTTGTAGGCAAAAACGGCCTCTTGGGAGAGCACAAGAAAGCCGTGGGCAAACCCTTTTGGAACCCAGAGCATTCGCTTCCGCTCGGTATCGAGCAGACAGGAGACGTGTCGACCGTACCAGGGGGAACCAAGACGCAGATCAACAGCAACATCAAGCACACTGCCATAAAGGGCACGAACAAGCTTGGACTGTGTATAGGGCGGTTTCTGAAAATGAAGACCGCGAAGCACTCCGTACCCCGACTTCGACTCATTATCCTGCACAAAGGCAACATGACCGACATGCTGCTCAAAAAGATCCTGCCGGAACGATTCAAAAAAATAGCCCCGATCATCGCCAAAAACCTTCGGTTCAAATATCAGAACATCTGGTATGGCTGTTATAATCACTTGCATAGCGCTTCAAAAAAAATTGAACCGGCAATCACACAAAAAATGTATCGGCAAAAGAGTCCTGTTTTTTTTCAGATAACAAATGAACGGCAGAACAATACGAACCTGTATAAGAGCAAAGAGAGAACTCACTGTTTCTGAACAAGCAACTGCCGAAGATACTGGCCGTAATGACTTTTCATCAGAGGCTCGGATAACTGTAACAGCTCATCACCCGTTATCCAGCCATTTCGCCAGGCAATCTCTTCCGGACAGGCAATTTTAAGCCCCTGTCGTTTTTCAACGGTCTGGATAAAATTCCCTGCCTCCTGGAAAGATTCATGCGTACCGGTATCCAGCCAGGCGAAACCGCGTCCCAGCATGGAGCACTTGAGCTCTTTCCGCCTCAGATACTCCTCATTGACTGAGGTGATTTCAAGCTCTCCCCGATCTGATGGACGTACCTGTTTTGCAATTTCAACGACATTGTTCGGATAAAAATAGAGTCCGACAACGGCATAATTTGATTTCGGCTTCTCCGGCTTTTCCTCCAGAGAGAGCACATTTCCTTCCGCATCAAGCTCCGCCACACCATAACGCTCCGGGTCACTGACATAGTAACCGAATATGGTTGCCTTTCGCTCTTGTTGTACGCTCTGAACCGCTGCCTCAAGCATGGGACTGAAAGCATAACCGAAAAAAATATTGTCTCCAAGGATAAGGGCAACGTCATTACTGCCAATAAAATCCTCACCAAGAATGAAGGCCTGGGCAAGTCCGTCAGGAGAGGGTTGCACAATATAGGAGAGCGAAATACCCCACTCATGACCATCTCCAAGCAGTTTCATGAACATCGACTGGTCTTCAGGAGTGGTGATAATGAGAATTTCCCTTATCCCCGACAGCATCAGTGTTGTCAGGGGATAATAGATCATCGGTTTGTCATAAACAGGAAGAAGCTGTTTTGATACTGCCCTGGTGACGGGATAGAGCCGTGTGCCAGAGCCCCCTGCGAGAATAATTCCTTTCATAACCGCCTTTTAGTGTTATAAGCCACCCAAGCACCTGCAACACAGATCAGTTGCAATCGAAGAAAAACAAAAACTCTTTCCTGTCAAGAGTCTCAACTACAGGTCAGCAACATCCACTTACTCCTCATCCTCATCCAGAAGTTGTGTCTCCAATCCTGTAATGAAGCCCATCATAAAGACTCTTTTAGCAATTTCAGGTATAATTTTGTCAAGATCATCAAGAGTAAACTGGTAATCAGCTTCAATGGCCTCATTCAGGCTCTCCCTCGCATTTTCATACGTCTCTTCAGCCAATTCCCACAACCGCTCCACTGACTCGTTCTCGTCCATATCCCCTCCAGATAAAATCCCCCGAAGCGTGCAGCACTCCAGAGAGAATAACTGAACCTGACAGCCAACGCTGCACTCGCCGACTCTCTTCAGTATAAATAAAATTCTTCGGATTAACTGTTTGAATTGTGCAATCATCCAGCCCAACATACCTAACCTGAAATAATTTTTTCCCCGGAAAACAGGCTTGGAGAGTTGAGTGGTGAATCATGGCGTTGCCCGGTTCAGCCTCCTTTGACAGATTCGGACGCCATGGCAGGGCTGGAAAGCGGGGCTCCGAAGAGGCGGTCGGTTAACTTTACATACCATGCCGCAGCCTGCACTTGAACGATATAGGCCAATGCAATCAACAGCGCAGCATCAGCGCCCTTTTCGCGGAATACACCAAGGGCAATCGCAAGCGCAATCGAGAGGTTCCTCATAACAGTACCATAAACAAAAGCAATGGCATCGCTTCGCTTGAACAGGCTCTTGCCGACGAGCGTACTGATGATAAAATTGATCGTATAGAGCAACACCAGCGGTAAAAGCAGATTCGGCAGCATGGCCGGGTTCGCAAAGATACTTTTTGCCTTGAGAGCTATGGATACAAACACAATGCCGAGAACGCCCAACGTCGAAAAGGGAGGAAACTTTGGCTTGAAGCGCTGATTAAACTCCCGCTCTCCATAGCTCTTCACCAGCCAGCGTTGGGTAACGGTACCAAGCACCAACGGCAGGAAAACAATTAACCCGATTTGCATGAATACCTGTAACAGCGGGATTTCGACCACCGCACCCAGAAGCACATTGAGGTAGAGCGGCGCAAGCAGAGAACCTGCGATCAAACCAATCACCGTCATTTTGACCGCTGCAGGCACATTCCCTTTGGCAAAACCTGTCCAGGAGATGGTCATGCCGGAGGTAGGCAGCAGTGATGTCAGCAGCAGTGCAAGCCTGACCATGGGCTGATCGGCGAAAAACAACAGGCCAATTCCATAACCAATGGCGGGCATCACGAGAAAATTGAGAGCAAGCGTAACCCCCTGCAGTTTGTTGCCGCCAGGATTGAGAAGCTCTCGCACATTCATCGTAACCATCATAGGATAGACCATGAGAAAGGTAAGCGGAAGAATGGTCCAGCGCAGAAAAGCCGCGTCGGTCGCTAATCCGAACAACAGCCCGGCCAGCATGGCGAGAGGAATGCTCCAAACCAGATGTTTCTGGAGCAAAGAAAGTAATTTCCACATAATCAATGTCCTTTCCGGAAAATGAGTTATTGGTGTGACCACAGCAGAGTCAACCTTCGCAAAAGAGTTGCACTATAATTATTGTCATATGCTCATTAATATAAAAAATTAAAGCCGGTTGTCAAGCTTCGGCCAGAGGAATTCACCTCCTGACCGTAATTACCGGGTAACCTATCTCTAACTTATTTCAGAAAAATACGTTGCTGACTCTCGCTGATTTTGCTTGCTCAATGCCCTGAAACGGTCAGTGCAAGCCCGGTTTGCCAGGCTTGCACTGCAGGAGGGGTTGTGTGCCGGGAGAAAAAGGTGTCTGAAAAAGGGACTTTCTGCCAAAATCAGCCAGGCTCCGGCAAAGGGTATACTTCGTGAGAAAAAAAACGGTTTGACTTACATCTGGCCGGTAGTAAGGTATCGCTGATGCCAGCTTAATGCTTCGTCAAGCAGATGGGGGGTATGTTTCCCGAAAGAGTGCTCAAGTGCGCGTTTGTGGTAGTCCCGCAATGCTGGCTTGAAATTCGGGTGAGCACAGTTTTCAATAATCACTTTTGCTCGCTGGGTTGGAGAGAGGCCACGCAGATCAGCAAGTCCCTGCTCTGTCACCAGGATCTGAACATCGTGTTCCGTATGGTCGACGTGGGATACCATGGGCACAATGCAGGAAACCTGACCATCCTTTGCCTGGGATGGTGTCATGAATATGGAGATATAGGCATTGCGTGCGAAATCACCTGAGCCACCAATGCCATTCATGATAGCGCTACCCATCACATGAGTCGAATTGACATTGCCGTAAATATCAGCCTCGATCATACCATTCATGGCAATGACCCCCAATCGGCGAATAATTTCAGGATGGTTGCTGATCTCCTGCGGGCGCAGGATAATTTTGTCCTTGTATTCATCAAGATGGGCGTAGAGTTGCACCAGAGCCTTATCGCTCAAGGAGAATGCCGTCGCTGAAGCGGAAACTAACTTGCCGGAATGAAGAAGTTCGAGCATACCATCCTGCAGCACTTCGGTATAAGCGGTCATGTTATCAAACGGCCCATGGTTCAGACCAGCCATGACAGCATTGGCAATATTGCCAACACCCGACTGTAACGGCAGAAGGTTCTTTGGGAGGCGTCCGCGCTTTACCTCATGTTCAAGAAATTCGAGGATATGACCGGCAATCAGGCGAGACTTTTCATCAGGCGCCGAGAAATCAGAATTTCGATCAGGACTATAGGTTTCGATGATGGCGATAACTTTGTCAGGATCGCAATGCAGGTATGGGTCGCCGATCCGGTCATGCGGGTGTACCATTGGGATCGGTTGACGGTTCGGGGGCAGATTGGTACCATAATAAATGTCATGCATTCCCTCCAGACGAGAGTCTTGCCATGAGTTCACTTCAAGGATAACCTTGTCGGCCTGTTCCAGCCAGGTTTTGTTATTGCCAATCGAACTCGAAGGTATGAGGCGCCCATCTTCGAGAATACCCGCAACTTCAACAACAGCAATATTCAGTTTTCCGAGAAAGCCGAACCAGACAAACTGGGCTACATGAGAGAGGTGAATATCGATATACTCCATCTCTCCGGCATTAATACGCTTCCGGCAAGTAGGGTCTGATTGATAAGGAAGTCGCATTTCCACACCATCTACCTTGGCCAACGCTCCATCCAGTTCTGGTGCGGTGGATGCGCCGGTCCATACTCCGATCCTGAATTTCTCTCCGGCGCTGTTGGCCGTTTCAATACGTTTGGCGAGCGCTAAAGGCACCGCCTTGGGATAACCTGAGCCGGTAAACCCGCTCATACCAACGTTGTCTCCGGAAGAGATAAGGGCTGCGGCCTCTTCCGCCGTCATGATCTTGCTTTGTAAAGCTTTACAATGGATGCGGGATACTTTGTTCATTTTCTGCACAACTCCATTCAAAATTTGTGACCGACAATATTGCAACTCATAACTGCAACCCGCATGTTACCCTCAAGGGCGCTGATCGAAACAAAAGCTGAACAGAGCACCAACACGCACCGCAGATCAGCGCTGGATTTACAGATGTGGAGAACATACCATTTATTTTGGGCAATAAAAAAGTGCCCGCCCGCGGCCTCGCTGGCGACTTTGTTCTCTCTCTTCCGCTGTGTATCGTTTTTTCAGAGCACTCTTCTTTGCACCAATCTGAGAACATTTTTCGTCATCAACAGGAACGGCAGCCCGCTTCATCACTGTCGTTCCAAAGAATATTGTCACCATGCAGCAGTGAACATGGCTCCCGTGCTCTTTCAGTATCGGCGATTGACGAATAACGAAATACCTGATGAAATGATAACCTTGAACAACAGGGCAAGGCCTGCGATCATCATGACACAGCAGAGGAGCTGACCCATGGAAAAGTTGAGAAAAACGAAGCCGAGCTGAATATCGGGCTCACGAAAAAACTCGATAAAAAAGCGAACAAATCCATAGCCAAAAAGGTATATCCCGGAAAGGGAGCCCGGCAACGGCAATTTTTTTCGGAGTGTCCAGAGAAGCACAAAGAGCAGGATTCCCTCAAAAAATGCTTCATAAAGCTGCGAAGGATGGCGAAGTTCACTGGTGGGTGCAGAGGGGAAATACATGCCAATGGCTGCCTCCGTTACTCTGCCATAGAGTTCACCGTTGATAAAGTTTCCGATCCTCCCAAAGGTATAACCAAGCGGAATGGAGGGAATAAAAAGGTCGAGCGTTTGCAGAAAAGCTCTTTTTTGTGACCTTGCAAACAACCACATGGAGAGCATGACTCCAAGAAGTCCGCCATGATAGGACATACCGGTTATACCTGTAAAACGATAACCCTCGGCAGTTGCGGCAAAAGGAAGAAGCGTGCCGACGGGATCGGCAAGAAAGCTGTGCAGTCCGTAAAACAAAATGTAGCCGATCTTGCCACCGAGAACGACACCGGCCATAGCCCAGGTGAGGGCATCGCCGATGAATGGGGGATCAAAAGGGAGTTTTTCCGAGGAAAGACGATAACGAGTAAGCAGAAAAACAACGCCAAAAGCAATGATGTACATCATTCCATACCAGCGAAGAGGGAAATTACCGAGTGAGAAGAGAACCGGATCCATTTGCGATGGCAAATGCTGCCACCAGACGGTAAAGTTATCCATATAAACGGTTTTGAGATAAACGTTAAGAGGTCGTGACAGCAATTTCGGTCAAGGGGATCAAGAGTGATCCTGTTCAGACACTGAGCAGCTTCCTGTACTCGGCATAGATTTCCTGATCAGCCGCTGTTACCCTGATCCCTTGCGGCATGTTCTGGTAATGCTCTTTAAAATCCCGGACACAGGCTGTTGAGGAAAAGTAGACCTCGTCAATGAAGTCAAGATCCGGGATCTCATCCTGCAAGCCATGATGAACGGATAGCAGCGGACTCTCCCCGATGCTCTCTGCTCCCTCAACCGGCTTGCATGGAAAATGCACGACCAGAAAGGCATCACTCGCATACATGGCACAATCCCCGCCCATAATGAGCACTTTTTGCTTTTTTGAAAACCAGTTCTCCCGGACAAACTGGTTGATCGTCTCGCCAACAATAAGCAGTGCCGGTGAATAAACCGCCTTCTCACTTTTTCTCAATTCACCGAGAGTTCCCGTAACAACTTTCTGGTTGTAACGTGTTGCATTCTGAACAATGGCAACCATGGTACCCTCACTCCGGCCCTTCGCAGCAACAGCATCAAGCACATCGTGCACGGTCGATGCTACCATGTAATAGACAAGGGTATCAGCATCCGGAACCTGGATTTTATTGACCGGGTGACCCGTACAAAAAGCAACAGAAGAGGAGACCTTTCTCATGGTCAGTGGAATTTCAGTGTACGCACTTGCGCCATGTGCGGCTGTAATACCGGGAATGATTTCATAGCCTATTCCGTGTTGCCTTAATACGTCGATCTCTTCGCCTCCACGACCAAAAATAAAGGGATCTCCGCCCTTTAATCGGCAGACTGTTTTGCCTTGCAGGGCATGATGAATGATCTCTGCATTAATGGCATCCTGCTCAAAATGATGGCAATCCTTTCTTTTGCCTGTATAAATTTTCAGGGCATCAAACCGGGCGACAAGTTCAATGCTCACCAGATCATCATAGAGAATGACATCTGCTGTATGGAGAACTCTCTCAGCCTTTATGGTCAGTAATTCCGGATCACCAGGACCCGCGCCAATGATGTAGACGTACCCTCTTTTTTGAGGTTCAGCAACAGTGATACTGCTCTCTTCTCTTGATTTCATTACCTCGCCCTTCTGTCGATTATGATTTGTTTACAAATGAGCCTGTTCCAGCATGGATTTTATGATCTCCCGCCATTCTACAGACTTTTTAACATTTTCTCCATTGGAAGAGATGGCAATGGTCATCTCATCTTTTTTAATGACCGCCGGGGAGATAAAATCAGACAACTCCCTGTTATCGACAACATTGACCAAAATTCCACATGCAGCGGCATCCTGCTTGATCACCCTGTTCAACTCAAGATTGTTCGTACATGCATAGACGAGAAAAAAACCGGCAAGATCCGATTTTTCATACTCTTTATAGATCTCTTCAAATCCTGAACCTTTTAAATCCTCATGAATTTCAGGAGCAACAAGCGTAATGTTCCGTGAATACTGTTCAACCGTCTTTATTTTGTGCATGGCGATTTTACCGCCTCCCACAAAAAGAATTTTCTTGTCATCAATCCTGACGTTAATCGGCAAAAAAACTTTCATGGTTCCTCATATTTGACTGCTTGAGAAAAAGATACGAACAACTCTCCCTCAGGATGCCCGCCTGCACTCCTGCTTGACAAGGGCAAGCCCTGCATCATGTTCTTTGCGGAGAAAGGTTATGTTTCTTCGACTGGAGAGAGAAGAGTCAGAGAGAACGATGAAATCCCGTTCATCGTTCATTTACCGCTTTGACAGAAACAGCCACCTTGAGAAGCATGGTAAAAAGAAGCAGGCCAAAAGCGCAGACTCCAAGCGTGATGGAAAGTTCTGTTGATGTGGGAGTATAGGCTGCGATTCCACCCATTGGCGCATGAAGCAGGGCGACACTTTTTTCCATCCAGATGGCCAGCACCACTCCCGCAGCGGCGGCAGCAAGCCAATTGGTGGAACTGATCAATTTTGGTGCCAGCAATACCGCAATCGACGCTATCCCCAAAAGGAGTGAGAGGAGCAGAATGGGTGCAGCCTGACTTGTGCAGGTAAAACAATTGATGCCCGAAAAAAGGAAATTGAGCGATCCTGCATAGACAAGAAACAGAACAAGCTGACTGGTTACCTCCTTTCCCGCATCAAAGGCGGCTGTTCTTTTCAGAATCAGCACAATCAACAACAGCAGCGCTGACCCGGCGGCAAAGGCAGAGAGAAGAAAACGGGGTGCAAGTAACGAAAGTGTGCCGGAATCAGCCGGAAACGTTGTTGATGAGAGCCCCGTAACAACAGGAATGCTGATTGCAAAAGGAATGGAGAGGTAGTTGAGGGATTTGACCCAGGTCGCTGCCGGAACATCCTTTCGTTCAGCGCCAAGAGTGGCCCAACTGCTTGCAAGGTTGATGAAAAGAAAAGCATTCAACAGGAGAAAAGCCCAGGAATAGAGTGAATGCGGAGTTGCATAGCGCAACAGATCGAAGATGAGATGCGGCTTGCCCATGTCAACAAACAAAAAAAGAAGGGCGGTCGCCGCTGCTGAAACTGCAAGAAATTGGGCAATGACCGCAATTTTTCCCAGTGGCTTGTAATCATGGAGGAAAAAAGGCAGCATCACCAAAACAGAGGAGGCTGAGAGGGCCGCCATAAAGGAGTATTGCATGAAGGAGAGACCCAAACTGGCATCCACTCCCAGCCCGGTTACAGAAAGACCGAGTCGCATCTGCTGAGCATAGGCAGAGATACCAAATGCAATAACCGACAGAAGGGAGATAATCCATATCCAGTAAGGTCGGTTTCCTTTCAAGGCTTTCTCAATCATGGGAAGTCATTAGATGATGTAAAAAACTGAAGGGAGTGTTCCCAGCTCAGGTTTTCTTTGCATGGTCTGATTGCTTGCAAGAAGCTTGCGAATCCCGGACTCGGGATCATTAAGGTCACCAAAAATCAGTGTTTTTTCAGGACACGCTTCAACACAGGCGGGCAAAGCCCCCTTCAGCAGACGCTCGGAACAGAAGTTGCACTTTTCGGCAACCCCCATCTCCCTTGTTGGATAACTCTCACTGATTGCCTTGAGGGCTGGCCTCGGCTCTCTCCAGTTAAAGCTGACAGCTCCATAGGGGCAGGATGCCATACAGGAACGGCAACCAATACAACGGTGATAATCAAATGCGACAATACCGTCATTGCGTTTGAATACTGCCTCGGTCGGGCATGAACGGACACAGGGTGGCTCGGCACAATGATTGCAAAGCGATGGAAGAGTTCTGCTGCCTCTCTCTTTATCGGCAAACTCCTGGGGAGCCGTTGGAAAGAGTGTGCTGTACGGGCTTTTCTCTATCCACTTGATTTCATGCCGTGAATGGCCGAAGTCGGGGACATTATGGCTTTTGTGGCAGGCATCAACACACTTTTGACACCCTTCCCTGCATGTTCGCATATCAATCAGCATACCCCAGCGGGTAGTGCCGGTGCTCTTCCTGTCAGAGAAAACGGACGCATCCGTCTGTTCCATCGGTATATGCAGAAAAAGACCTGAAGCAGCTCCAATGCCTGCAAGGATTCCTGCTCCGGTTTTCTTGATAAATCCTCTTCTCTCTTCGTTCATCACGGTTTTTCTAAAGGGGATTGATGACAATTCCAGCAATTCGGCTTGGCGTCTGCATACATATGGCAGCTTATGCAGAAATATCGGTTTGTTCCATGACAGCCAAGACAGGTATCCAGACTCTTCTGAAATTTTCTGCCGTCGGGGGTAACATAAGGATGACTATCCCGAGCGCCAGTACGACGCCAATTGTCAAGAACCTGCATGTGACTGTTCCGCATATACTCCGTTGGGGCAATACAGACGGTACTGTCGATCGGGGCCGATGCAACGGCGTGCACCGAAACATTTTCCGCGTTTACGGTTGGCCGGAAAATCCAGAGTGCCGCAAGAATGAAAAGGGCCAGCACGGCAAAAAGAACTCTCTGATCTCTATTCATCATCATCCTCCTCCCCTTCGAAACCTGCCATAGGACTCTCCCTCAGGTCACTGCTTCTCTTTTTCTCCCCTTCCATGACAAGGGCATTGCCTACCAGCTCGTGAAGACCATATACCGAGACCCCGGGGTTCCAGTATTTCATCAGTGTGGGAAGGCTGGCCCGGTCAATGGCACAGATGGTAACCAGGGTGTTTACATTATATTTTTCCTTGACCTGTTTGACTGCACTCGCTCTTGGAAAACCTCCCCGCATCCTGATATCCATGAACTCTTCTGCATTCAGGCCACTTCCGGAACCACAGCAGAAGGTCTGTTCCCTGATGGTATTTTCAGCCATTTCATGAAAAGTATTGCAGACGTTCCGCAGAACAGAGCGAGGCTCTTCAAACATACCCATGCCTCTTGCGACATTGCAGGAATCATGAAAGGTTGTGCGAAGATGATCGTTACGTTTCGGATCGAGCTTGAGTTTTTTATGATGAATCAAGTCAGCGGTAAACTCAGCAATGTGCACCATTTTGGTTGCTGCAGCATTATGGAATTTTGTACCGGTGATTGGCGAAACCGGCACCTGGAGAAAATCTGCCGGACCGTTCATGGTACCCATATATTGATGCACCACACGCCACATGTGACCGCATTCACCCCCAAGAATCCATTTAACACCAAGTCGCTTCGCTTCATGGTACATTTTTGCGTTCAGCTTTTTCATCATCTCGTTGGAGGCAAACATGCCGAAATTACCTCCCTCCGATGCGTAGGTGCTGATGGTATAGTCGAGCCCGATGTGATGAAAAAGAAGCAGGTAACCCATCATGGTATAGACGCCGGGATCACCAAAAACATCGCCGGATGGTGTTACAAAGAGGACTTCTGCACCCTTGCGATTAAAGGTGGGGTTTACTTTAACACCCGTGAGATCCTCGATATCTTCGACGAGAGACTTGATATTCTGCACGAAGGTGTGCGGTTCAATGCCGAGATGGTTCCCTGTGCGATTGCAATTGGAAACGGGAGCAAGAAGCCAGTTGTTGTTGACGCCGATCAGGTTCAGAAGTTCACGGCCCATCATCGTGATTTCTGCTGTATCAATGCCCATGGGGCAAAAAACAGAACAACGGCGGCACTCGGTACACTGATTGAAATACATGTGCCACTCTTTGATCACCTCAACCGTAAGCTTTCTTGATCCGGAAAAACCTTTCAGGATTTTCTCGGCCAGCGGAAAATCGTTACGATAGACCGAACGAATAAGCTCAGCCCTCAAAACCGGCATGTTTTTGGGATCTCCGGTACCAAGAAAAAAATGGCACTTGTCGGCACAGGCCCCGCAACGCACACAGGTGTCAAGAAAAAGCTTGAAGGAGCGGAAGCGCTTCAGACGGCTTTTCAGCCCATCCCTGACGGTCTTCTCCCATCCTATGGGCAATTTCCAGTCTTCGTCTGTTGCCGCCCATTTGCGCGGATTTGCAAAACCGAGATCTTCGAGTATCTCCGGCTTGGCAGCAAAGCACCAGTTCCCGTCACGGAACTCAACGGGCAAATCCCACCACTCCTTGCCGGAATAGTCCTCCTTGAGAATGGCTGGTTTTTTCTTTTCAAACTCCTGCTTGAGTTCGGACTGTTTTGTGACGTATTTAGACATAGTTATTGCTTTTCAACCGGTAGACCCGCTTTTTTCATTTTGTCCCGGAACTCATCCTCATACTCGGAATAGCTCCTGAATTTAATGTCAGGATTCCATGGATTGATGTGCCTTTTCTCCCTGCTGTTGTTACAGAGGTTGCGTGTCGGGCTTAAAAAGATTCCTCCCATATGCATGAGCTTGCTGAACGGAAAATAGATCGCCAGCATACACACCAGAAAAAGGTGCACTGAAAAGAGCATCCCGGTTTCACCAGGAAGAGTATAATCAAAATCCATGAGCAACAACATCTGATCCTTTACCGGCATCACGTTAATTTTGGTAACATAGCGCATGAGCATCCCTGCAAGCGCAATGGCCATGATCAAAAAGAGCGGGAAAAAATCAGTCGGCAGCGAAATCAGACGCAGCTTGGCATCGCTCAACCTGCGGAAAACAAGAAACGTGATGGCGGCAAGAACAAGTGCATCAGTGAGATAAAATGCCGGAAGCGTAATATCGAAGAATCGATCAGCATTTTCAAGAACATCAGCAAACCCCGGAATGGTAGCAAAAAAGAACTTGGTATGCCGCAGAACAATAACCAGCAGCGACCAGTGAAACAACAGGCCTCCAAGCCATAACCATTTGGTTGAACCATAGGCAAGTTTCGGCCCTGCGTGCAGTTCTGCTTTCGTGTTCCTGAATAGGGAGCGAAAAAGCAGCACTTCACCCAATACCCTGACAACTACCTGCCAAAGGTGTGACGGATTTTCAAACTTCTCCTGCCTGATCCAGTCAAGGGATTTTTCCTGTCCGCAGGTTGTGGGAATACGAAAAGGAACAGGCCTTATAAACCAGTTAACCAGGCGCAGAAGGAAACCGCCGATCAGTATCGTCAGGGAGGCAAGAGGAATAACAACAGCGAAAAGATATGCCTGTCCTAAATATTTGATACCGACATAGGGAATGAGGCAAAGAACGCCGACCATGACGAGGGGCATAATTACTTTTTTCATCCTTCAGCCCTCCGTAACTGCATAAAATGGTGACGTTTGTTCTCATCGACCTTAAGCTGTGCAATTTTTTCACGATGCATCATATAACAGTCAAATGCCTGAAGGGTGATCTCTTCAAGGCGGCACTGCAATGCATCCAGCTCACCCTGTTTCAACGATTTTTTCTGACCTCCTCTCACAGAGATCTCCTGAATCATTCTTTTCAGTTCAAAAAAAAGCGACAACGACCTTGAAGGCGGCAAATCCTGAACGGCAAGAATCCTTGAAACCTGTACCAGAGCTTCCGTGAGGAGCTCGCTGTTTTTTTCACAATGATCGAGAACCATCTCAAGAGCTTCCGAAAAAGCCTCCGCAACGGGTGAATGCGGAGCCATTTTTCCGGAAAATAACAGCAACTCACGCTTCACCCAGCCGTCAAGAATCTCCTTCCTGTTTTCCTGAAGCAGTTTAGCCCATTCTATAGTCATAAGGCACGGTAATAACGGTTTTCAAAGCTTGCCATACCCGCTTGTCAGAGCCAGTTGTTTACCTGGTGTTCCTCAACCAGTCCAACAAAACCCTCATAATCGATTAAGCCAATCCCACTGATAACATCCTCAATACCCCTTGCACTCAGGTCTGGCTGAAGGGCAAAGAGTGGATTGTTTTTCTGAATCGTTTCAATCATCGGAGAAAACCTGTTGCCTGCCTGAACGGCATAAACAGCATCCTCAATGAAAAGAACAGGATCACCCGGCGCAAGAAACCTGAAGCAGGTCTCCATCGTGCAGGTTTCAAAAGGAGATTTGTTAATGGTATGTAGCATAGTAACGGATAATGTTTTATAAGTTCAGGGAGTGTTCAGTGATGAATAATGACATCCTGTTCTTTCATCAACATGCCGATCTCTTCAGCATTCATCACCTCGACATCAACAAGCAGGTCATCTTCACTCAGTCCCCTCTCTTCAAGTGAGTGCTGATCGACATAGAGTTTTTCTACATCATATCCATCAAGAGCCATGAAGGTGCGCGAAAAACCCTTGATACCGATAGCCGTTGTATCCTGACCTTTTTTAAGGGCATAGACCCCGTCACCAATGAAGACAACCGAGAGGTCTTGCTCGTAGGCGGCCATGATCAGAATCATCTCCAGTCCCTCATACGTATAGATCGTGCCATGTGGCGCATGACGCAACACATGCATGATTTTTTTTACATTCTCGTTTCCCTCTAATTCCATGCTTCCCATAATTTTAATCTCCAAAGGTTACCAGGCGGTCGTTACGGATGGCAATGTCGGTGAGCGTTCCAAGTCCGGTAATTAATCCTCCCTTAATGAGAAGATCATCATTTATTCCCCGACGTTTTGATGCCGCTATACAGGCAAGGATCTCGACGCCATGCTCCAGGCTTAATGCACTCCAGCGGGCGGCAATATTACGGTCATCCTGGGGTGGATCCATAAGCTTCGTAACATTGGTGACCCCATCATTGTAGAGAAATACAGCATCAACTGTATGTCCTTTTTTTATGGCTGCAGCGGCAAACTTGTACGCTGTATCTGATGCCTGATGGTTGTATGGCCCTTCTTTGAGCAGGATTCCTATTTTCACCCTATCTCCTTTCTTTTTTTAATGTTATAAACAAGTAACGACGCTGGTCACACAACCTGTTTCTCCGCCATGTCCTGCTTCAGGGCTTCATACAAAGGAGCCCAGGTAGCGGAGCTGGCAGCAAAAGGTTTCTCGATATACTGCGACAGATAGAGCGCATCGGCAGCGGCCTGCAGATTACCCTCTTTCAGGGCTGCCAATGCCTTTCTGCCGGCACCAGCAGTATCGTTTCCTGTCAGCAGAACCTGTTGCCAGTAATTCACAGCCTCATCGCGGTAAACAAAATTCCGGGGAAGAGCCTGGGCCTGTTTGAGAGTTGAAACCTCAATATTGTTTGGTCCAAACGTAACAGGCCACCCCTTCTCTGCCCAACTTCCGGAGTATGCAATTGCTTCCTGCACCTGATGGATTAAATCATCGTACATAACGTTGTTGCCTCCTTGATTTTCATGATTGTCTCTCACAAAAAGAGTCAAAGACCTTCTCCCATTCCCATCTGAATGTAACCGGAGGGACACACCAGTGCACAGATATGGCACCCGACACATTTTGAATAATTGGTATAGACCACCTCGCCAACAGGGTTATCCCTGAAACGGGTGACCGCCTCCTGGGGACAGAAAGAGAGACACTGTTTACAGTCAAAACAGAGTCCACAACTCATGCAACGCGCAGATTCCTGCTCGGCCTGCTCCTTTGTCAAAGCCTGAAGCAGCTCATCATGGTTGCCAACGACCTCTTCAAGTTCAACACTCTCTCTTTTGAGTTGATCAGAATGTTCAAAGTAAAGGATATCCTGTTTCTGTACCTTTGTCACCTCCTGATACCCCTGGTCGGAAAGCGCTTCACCTTTCAGGAAGGCATCAATCGAATTTGCAGCCTTGCGCCCATGACCGACCGCCGTCGTAATCAAATCAACGCGTATGGCATCGCCTCCACCAAAAACTTTTTCCTTTCCGGAAAGACGAAAATAACGATCAACCTTGAGCCAGGGACGGCCCTCTGTAACGCTTTCAAAACCTCGCATATCGGTTGTCTGTCCAATTGCAGCAACAACCATATCGGCCTCAAGCTGGAAGCTCTCTTCGGTATTGCGATAACGGAAAAAAGGTATCGGTGAATTCCATCCCTCCTCCCCTTTTACCTTTTTGATCATTCTGGAGCAAAGCAACCCGCTCACGACGTTGTCGGCAACAAGAACTTCGAGTGCGCCTGTTGTATAGTGAATTTGGGCGCCTTCCCTCACGGCATCATCAAACTCATCTGAAAAACAGGCCATCTCCTCCCTTGGCACTCCTGAAATCACAATGGCTTCCGAACCAAGACGGAGGGCCAGGCGGGCCACATCCATGGCTACGTTACCATCACCGATAACAATCACCTTTTTCCCAATGGAGATTGCATCTCCCTCGACCTCATATTTGGTCAGAAAGTCAATAGCGTTTGTCGCTCCCGCAGTATCGGCAAATCCTGGTATCGGCAATCCACGACCGACCTGGGCGCCAACTCCCATGAAAACGGCATCGTACTCTTTTTCCAGCTCCTCAAAAGAGATATCTCTTCCGACGCGAACCCCCATTTTTGTTTCGACACCAAGCTTTATGATGCGCTGTATCTCGGTTTCAAGAACTTTCCTGTCGACGCGATAGCCCATAATACCGTAGAGAACCATGCCACCAAGTTTTTCATTGGCATCGTAAATCGTTACGGCATGACCTTTTCGACGCAACTGATAGGCTGCGGAAAGCCCAGCAGGACCACCTCCGATAACCGCAACCCGTTTGCCGGTGTCGGGCCCTGGAGCGGGAAGTTCAAGACCCGTTTCAATACCATAATTACCAATTGCCTGCTCAACAGCATTGATTCCAACACTTTCATCATGGTACTGACGATTACAGGCGCTTTCACAGGGATGCGGGCATATCCGGCCCATAACAGCAGGGAATGGATTGGCCTGAACCAACAGTTCCCATGCCGCTTTCCACGCATCATCAGATTTGTCAACACCCTTAAGCAGACGGTGATAGCCACGGATATCCTCTCCTGCCGGGCATTCAGCCGTGCATGGAGGAAGTTGCCGGACATACACAGGGCATTTATGACTATGATCTCCAAAAGCGACAATCTTGTCAACTCCCGTCAGTTCACTGAACGCAGGAAATTGGTAATTTATCGCAAAATCAAGATATGGATTTGATTCTACCTTCATGAATTTCTCCTTTATCTAAAAGCGAACATGAGCCGACTGATTGAACGTGCTTCTTGCATGACGGTAACTGTCAATCATGTCCTCATCAAAGGTAAGCCCGGTCTCTTCAAAAAAACGTTTCCAGCCAATCCGGTTAATCCATTCACCCACTCTTTCCCAGGGACGCCCGCCCTCTTTGTAAGCAGAAAGAATTTTACCGACAGCCTCAGTGACCTCAGGCCAACGGGGTGGATTATTCGGCAGATTATGGGCAACAATACTCATTGTTGATGGCTTTGATCGGGCATTGCTGTTTTTCCCGCCAACCCAGATTGCAAATTTGGAATGTTCCGGATGGTTGATCTCCATGGAAGGACAGGCGCCAAAGCAGGCTCCGCAGCAAATGCACTTGGCCTCATCAACCATCAGTGAGCGTTTGCCATTGACCATGGTCGGGCGTATGGCTGCAACCGGACAACGGGTAACGGCTTTTGGCAACTCACAAATCATCGACAGGTTATCGTGATTGATACGCGGCGGACGCGTGTGCTTCACAACGACCGCAATATCGGCCTGGCCACCACAGTTTATCGAACAGCAGGAGGTAGAGAGACGCACCTTGTTAGGCATCTCCATATGGCGGAACTCATGATAGAGAGAGTCCATCATTGATTTGACAACACCGGATGCATCGGTTGCCGGAATATCGCAATGAAGCCAACCTTGTGTATGAGAAACAGAAGAGACGCATGAGCCGGTTCCCCCAACAGGAAAACCCATCTCTTCAAGTTCCTTGATCATCAACTCAACATTTTCTTGCCGGGGTGTGAGGAACTCAACATTGTTCCGTATCGTGAAACGGAAATAGCCATCACAATATTTATCGGCAATATCACAAAGCCTGCGAACCATATCGACGGTATCCTGACGGGGAGTTCCCGCCCGAACAGTATAGATGGCATCCCCGCTTTCGGCGACATGCTTCAAAACGCCGGGTTTTGGAATTTCATGATATTTCCACTTTCCGTAGTTTTTCCGAACAACGGGATGGAGTGCCTCCTCATAACTGTGAGGCCCCGACTCAACGGTTTTCCACTTTTTTTCAGGACTGCTCATAAAATAGTATCCTTCCTTTGGGGCAGTTTACTGCCTTTTTATAGAGAATTGAATTTTTCGGCGCTTCAGCCGCAGCCAACCGGAATTATCAGTATTTCGCCTTGAAGTATGGATTATCACGCGGCCTTGTCACCATATTGATATCCACATCCATGCCCACACCCTCAAGAAACTGCTTGAGACCGACACGTTCAATGGTTTCACCAATTCTTTCGTGATCCAGTCCGTTATCATCCCACCAGTCGATAATTTGCTCTGTCAGCTCTGTAAACGCTTCAAGATCCTCTTCGCTCTCCATTTTCATGAACGGGACAATCATCGACCCCATATTGACACCGACCTTGAGGGTATTTTTGCCACCCATCAAAAGAGAGATACCCCGCTCCTTGCCGGGAGAAAGCGCTTTTGGCATAGCATTCAGGCAATGCATGCAACGCACGCAATCCCTGCTGTCGATAACCATCTCACCCTCTTTGAGCGCGATTGCCTTGGTTGGACAGAGATTGATAACCTGGTTAACAAGAGCGTCGATACCTTTCTCTGCAATCCATGCCTTTACCTCATCAGGCTCAACCTGAATGGCATCTTTCCATGTACCAATGACAGCCAGATCGGAACGCATGATCGAATTTGTGCAATCATTGGGGCATCCGGAGAACTTGAATTTGATTTTATAGTTCCACTCAGGACGATGAAGGGCTCCAACGAAATGCTTCAGAAGTTTCAAATGCACTTCAAGGTTGTTATAACAGGCATTTTCACAACGGGCTTGACCAATACAGGAAACCGCTGTACGCATACCCGCACCAGCGCCACCAAGATCCCATCCTGCCTGGTTCAGCTCATCGAAGCAAGCCTGAACCTTGTCCTGTTCAATTCCCTGCAGCATGATATCACCGGTCTGACCATGCAAGGCGATCACACCACTGCCATACTTCTCCCAGATATCACAAAGCTGACGCATCATGGTTGTGTTGTAGTGCAACCCTGGCGCAGGCTGAATACGCATGGTATGGAATTCGGTAGCCTCCGGAAATTTGTCTTTAATCATTGAATAACGGGTGATGACACCGGCGCCATATCCATCAACAGTAACAAGACCGCCTTTCCAGTAGCCCATCTTGGTGTTGTAGGAGTATTCAAGCTGATCCATCACACCCCGGAGCATTGGCTTCCGGGTTCTTTCGGCAAGTTCCTTGAAACCGCTGATAAAACTCGGCCAAGGACCTTTTTCCAATTCGTCAAGCATGGGTGTCGGGTGCAGAAATTGTTCATTCCCTGCCAGACCGGCATCATTGCCATTATTTACCTCTTGTGAAGCAGCATCTTTAGCACCTTCCATTAGTAACCTCCTTTGATTCACAGTAAATTCGGGTCAGCAACAAGCTTTCCGTCTCTTAAACGCAACCCGTAGGCTTTGGTAGTCCTGCAACCTTACAAGCCTGCAGACCCGGACCTTTCGGAAAGAGGCCATAGAGGAATTCAGAAGCAGCTTTTTTGTCCATATTATTTTCAGCAGCAATAGCCTTGGTAAGCACCTTGACAGCAGGAGCGATCTGATACTCATCATAATAACGACGGAGAAACCTTACAATATTCCAATGCTCTTCGGTCATGTCGATCTCCTCCCCTTCTGCCAATATCTTCGCGAGATCCTCCGACCAATCATCAAGGTTAATCAGATAACCGTTCTCATCAGTTTCATAACAGACGCCATTAAACTCAATTCCCATGGTTCTCTCCTTCAGTGATATTTTATAAAAAAACTATTTTCCCCTTCTCTTGATCACGAACAACAAAAAGCGTGCTTCGTGTAAAACAAGCACTTAACGCAACGGTATGGGTACATGATCATATAGTGATGTATGCTAACAGTTTGTCACTAATTTTCCAAACGAAGCAGGAATATTTCGGGATAAAAATCCGTTTTTTTTATGCTGATTTTGAGGTGGCCTTCACCCCTCTCAACGACCGCTCTCCTTGAATGCTGATGCCAGAGAGAGAAACGTTTCAGCCCACTCCGGATTACCGATAACATGCAGGTGCGCAAACGATGCAAAAAGATTACGATAAAGAACCCCGTCACTCTCTCCTGTTATTCCGCTTCCCCGCGTAACATCAAACTGATAGGAACAGCCAGCGGGCGGCATAACAGGCCTTGCATAATGAAACTCATGAGCCCTGATCTGCGTACCCTTTCGAAACCAGGGGGAGTCCGTCCTGCTCCTGAGATCAAGATATCCATGCCCTGCAGGATGACGGGCAAAACCGATATCAATGGGCAGAATACCGGCAAGGGAGACCGTTTTCCCTCCATAAGAGGCATTCCGGCAAAGATAGATCAACCCTCCACACTCTGCATAGAGCGGCATACCAGCTTCCACCCGTTCGCGCACATCCCTCAAAAGTCCCCTGTTGGCGCTTAAAACATCAAAAAAAAGTTCCGGGAAGCCTCCCCCCAGATAGAGCGCATCAAGATCCGGCAAAGAACGCTCCTCCAGAGAGTTGATAAAAACCAGATCCGCTCCATTGTTCTTCAGTGCATCAAGGTTGTCAGGATAGTAAAATGAGAAGGCTGCGTCCCGGAATACGCCTATCCTCGCTCTTCCTGTACACCTCTTCCCAAAACACTCAACCTTCCCCATCAGCATCGGTGGCGCCTGATAAAAAAGCGATTGAATTGCCTTCATGTCACAATAATGCGCTATCCGATCTGCTGCACCCCGAATAAACCTTTCGGCATCAGTAATCTCTCCGACTGTTGTCAGTCCAAGATGGCGTTCAGGAATAACCAGTTCCTTGTCATATGGAAGTGCACCCAACACGGGTACGTTGCAGTACTGCTCAATCGCTGCTTTCTGTTTTTCACCCTGACGTGAACTTGTTACCTGATTCAAGATCACACCGGCAATATGCACCTTCGGCGGCATTGCCTGCATACCCAGAACAAGCGCAGCGATCCCCCTGTTCATTTTTCTGCTGTCAACGACAAGCAAGACCGGTGTATCAAGCAATTGGGCCAGCCCGGCGCTACTGTCGGAACCATCGAGAGAGAGACCATCATGCAATCCATGATTACCTTCAACAAGAGCAAGGCAGTTCTCCCCGATACAACTCTTCCCCTGAAAAGAGGCAAGGCACCCGGCCCTCCCCATCAGGTAGGGATCAAGATTATAGCATTCGTTGCCGGAAGCAAGTTTATGCCACATTGGATCGATATAGTCCGGCCCTTTCTTGAAACTCCTGACAGAGACTCCCTGCGCTGAGAGATACGACGAAATACCGAGGCTGAGCATGGTCTTGCCGGCACTCTTGTGTGGAGCCGAAATCATCAAACGTGGCAAGTTTTCCAAATGCATTTCATCCCCTTGCGGCCCTCTAAAGAAGGACTCATGTTTAACCAGCTTCTTTATAAGACAGAACCAATCAACAAAACAAGAGAGTTACGCTCTTCTCACCCTCAGCTTATTTCTTCCTGATCATGAAGGTATGCACATTTGAGGCCTCGGTATGAGAAACAAGCTCATGACCGGTACGCTTTGCCCACGAAGCCATATCATTGACTGAACCAGGATCGGTAGCGGTCATTTTCAGTATCTCGCCACTGTTCAGTGAATCAATAGCTTTTTTTGTTTTCAGAATCGGCAGGGGACAATTCAGTCCTTCGCAATTCAGCTCGATGTTTGCAGTTTCACTCATATCAATGCTCCTGATTCTATATTGTTAAATCTCTTTTAATCCAATGCACAACACTTCTAAACCCCTGGTGACCGTTGATCGGCGCGAAGCTTTGCCATAAAGTAATCGTCTGCTTCAGCAGGCTCAACCATGCTCCCGGCACTGCTCCAGAGAGGTTCTTCATAATCATTCCACCCCCTCAATCCCGTCCGCAACGAAACCGCATGTTCATAACCAAGCAACTGCATGGAGTGCACCGCAAGAACACTGCGATACCCTGAACGGCAAACCACGATAATCTCCCGCATTCTGGCTTTAACCAGTTCCGGCACAGTTTCCTCATAATCCCATTCACAGGCAGATTCAAGAATACCCCTCGGAACATTTACAGACTCTCTGATATGCAGAAGAGCAAACTCATAAGGCTCACGTACATCAAGAATCAACAAATCAGGATTCTCTCCAATGCGCTCAACCAGATCCCAGGGCATAATCTCTTTGACCCCAGGCAAACAGTTCCGAACAAGATCAAGATAACGCAACATATCTTTCTGTGGTCAGTTACCGTTACTCACTGCGGAGAGGCGTTTGGCGATTCAACACGCTGCGCACCGCCTTGACAGAATGCGTTCCTTTTTTTTCAGATAAAAAGCGAGATATTGGCATCGGCAGCATACTCGAGAAAAGTGGCCGCTCCACCATACTCAACACCATCAATAAACTGCTCCTTTTCAAATCCAAAAACCTCCATGGTCATCTGGCAGGCAATGAATCGAACACCAAACTCCTGACACATGCCCCTGAGTTGCTCAATTGTGGCAACACCTTTCTTTTTGAAGGTCTCCTTCATCAGCATGGTCGCCATGTTATCAAAACCGGGAACATTACCGGAAATGATGTTCGGCACTGGCCAGTTAAAAGACTGAAACTCCTTGCTGCCGAAGGGCATTTTCATGGGCATGGCAGGATTACTGTGAGGAGAGACCTTGGCGTCGATCTCTTTTTTCAGCAACGGCAGCCCATAAAAGGTAAAGAAAATAACCGCTTCCATATCCATGGCCGCAGCAGTTGAAGCAAGAATGAAGGGAGGATATGCCCAGTCAAGTGAGCCCTGTGATGCAATGATTGCAAGTTTTTTTGTGTCAGCCATGCTTATTCTCCTTGATTACGCTTTCCTGAAATTAATTACCTGTATTTAGCGAGATCTCTTCTTTGGAACCCGACAGAAGAACTATATATCCATATAACCATACAGTTGCAAAAAAAACTCATAAAAACATACAAAGCAAAGTCGAACCCTGTGCGAGGTCAATGACCCCCGGAGATTATCCCCGTAGCAGCAAAAACAAGAACCAATACCTGCAGCAGCGCAATCAAAGTATAAATACGATCTTTTTCCCTGAAAAACAGCGGTATAATGACGACAAGGCAGAGCATCGTTACCGATGAAAGGTAGATGATTGAGAGATAACTGAGAACATCACCCCGGCCCAATTGTGTAACCCAGTCCCATCCAGATGGCACCGGTACCGCTTTGTGCAATTCTGCCGCCCGAAGATGCCAGTTCATGGCTATTTCGGCAGGAGAAACGGCGGAAGGAAGCAATTGAAAAACATAGATCACATAACCCGCTGCAACAAAAATCATTCCCAGGGTCGAAGTCCATGAGAGGACATTGGCATAGGTCAACTGAATCCGGTTTGCGTGAAGTTGTTCTTTCATGGTAATAATTAATCCTCGTCAGATTCCGAATCCTTTTAAAAGCGCTCTCAATCCCGCTGCTGCAAGCAAAGTAATAACAAGGCGTCTGACAACACGAGTATGCACCTTTGTCAAAAGCTTTGCCCCAATTTTTGTGCCGATCATCATGCCGGCAACCGATGGAATTGCGATAAGAGGAAGTACCGCTCCCTTGTGCAGATAGACCCATGCTGCAGCGGTATCATTGATAGAAAGCACAAAAATACTGGTAGCAACCGAAACTCTCAGCGGAACGCCAAGAACAAGATTGAAGACTGGTACATTCGCCCATCCGGCACCCAGCCCGAACATTCCTGCCATAAATCCAATCACAACAAAAAGAAAGAGACCAATTGGCGTACGATGGATCTGCCAACTGACATCCTTACCAAGCTGTTCATCGTAATAGATGCCATAGATATGCAATATTTTGGACAGGTTATCCGGCTCTGTGATCTCAGGATATGCTGAATTTTTTGAAAGAAGCATGATTACTGAAATACCGAGAATTGCCGCTCCAAGAGACAATTGGACAATATTTTCCGGCATGGCCAAGCCAACCATCGCACCGGCTATTGAACTGATTGAAGCAATCAATGCCATGGAAAGAGCCAATTTGAGATTGGCAAGCCCTTTCTTGAGCAAGGGAGCCCCTGCTGAAAGAGCTCCGGAAAGCGCCACAAGCAATCCCGCACCCCGAACAAAGTCAATATGAAACGGGAAAAAACTGCTTACAATAGGAACAAACAGCACTCCCCCTCCAACGCCTCCAATAACGGCAACGATACCGAGAAAAAAAGAAAAGATAAACAGCGCGATCTCCCAAACCCACCATGCGGTCTCCACAACAGGCTCAGGTGGCACGGCAAAAACTGCTGTCGGAAAAAAGAGCAGCATCCCTGTCAGCATGACCGGTAATAAAAGAGAGGTGATTGATGAATGACCTTTTTGAATCATGGCTGTACACTCAATTTTTGAACGATAAACGTTTTTTTCATCAGATCACGCCAAAACGAAGGAAGATGGCCGAAAAAACACCAATTAAGTTACTGTATTGTTATATAATTGAAGATTGTTATTTTAAGAAAAGAAATTTGCTCTTCAAAAAGAAATCCCCATAAAAAGTCCCCGGAGCAGCGATTCTCCCATTTTACAACAACCCCTCCTCACCGTTACAATTGGTGCGCATAGTTCAGCGACCAGTTCATCTGGCTGTGACTGATGACCAGACCATCGGCATTGGTTGCCGTTACTTCCGGGACAAACACAAGAGCTGCAGAAACTGAAGATGTATCAGTCAATTTATAACCGAAACCACTGGTATAATGATTTTCGGTAATCGCAGGAAACATCGGATTAAGATAACTGTCTGGCACAGGATTGGTCGAAAAACTTGCCCCTGCACGAAGTGCAAGCCGCTCCGATGCCTTATACTGCACACCGATTGAATAAATCCACTGATCATCCCAATTCTGGGTCATATCCACATCAAGTGTCTGCCCCTGAAACGGGCCGTTCGACGCAGAATTGTCGGCAATAAAAGTGGTGCTGAATTTGCTCATTGCCCATGACCAGTCAAGGTGTTTGACATCACCAACAATCATCCAGCGCTTTGCCGGATAGAGGGCAAGACCTGCCGCCCAGGTTTCCGGCCACCCAAAATTCTTGACCTTGATGGTGCCACTGACCGATACCGGATCGGATTGAGTGAATGCCGGCCCTGCTCCTGAAAAAGAGAGCGTCGCCCTTGAACTCTTCATATCAGAGAGCGCTATCCTTGAGTGATAAGTGGCCCCGATGGTCAGAAGATTGCTGAACTTGTGTGTAAATCCCGTCTTGAACCCCGATCCATACCCGACCGCCTCACCCATAAATGGAGTGCCATTGGAAAAGTCAAAACGAACATAATTAACGTCAGTAATCGCGCCAGAACTGATGAATGAACCGAGTGTATTAAACATGGAGCCACTGACCGAGCCACCCTGGCCCTGCATTGCCATCCCGGCAAAATGAGCGCCATCCATATCCATCTGCAGATCCATGCTTCCCCAGATAAGATCGAGTGATGCACCAATGGTCGTATTTGGAGTGAGATTCCAGGCAAGAGGAAACATCAGGCGACCGATACCAACTTCTGATCGAACAGCCTCGCCACTCAGAGGAACTGCTCCACTCATAGACATGGGCATCCCGTACTGGAAAAGGGGGGAATTTTTGCCATACTCCGTTCCCATCCCACCCTGGGCAAGAACAGCCACACCCCAGGCAATGCTGCCATCTTTTCTCATATAGGAAAGAGAGGGCATGTAGTATGCTGTTCCTTCAGACTTGTCTGACAAAGAGCCATACCCGACCGACACATCAGGGTGAAGCCCCCTGATACCAACGCCAATCTCTTCCTGGCCATTTTTCATCATCCCAAGTGTCGCCGGATTATTCATCACGGCAGAGTTACCCGTATCAAAGGCCATACCAGCTCCACCGAGAGCATGTGATTTGGCGCCATACCCCTCAAGGTTCATGCCGTTCGTAGCAAATGCTGTTGATGACTCCAGGAGCGCGACCAGAAGAGTCGCACATACTACAAATTTTCTGGTCATATTACTTCTGATTGAGGGTTATGGCATACCCGACTTCATAGCAGCAAATAACCCGTAACGATACCATTATCCGTAAAAAAACGGCGAAGAACCGATAGCAGCCTGCAGAACTCAAATCTGGCAGGGAGGCAATCGTTTCGGGTTATAAAGGGAACAAAAGAAGTCGAGAATAACCTGGAATTAACTATATAGCCGTAAAAGCATATGACTATATAGTTAATTTAACCGGCTTTTTCAAGCACTGTTTTTCCAGGAAAAAAAAGGTGGCGCCGGGTTACCTGATGGCTCTTCCCCCTCTTACTGAACCAATTCAGCCAGTTCGGAACTCACACGCATCGACTTGCGGGCAGCCTCAATAGCCGTGATACCCTCCTCTTCATGAAAGAGCGCCCAGGGAAGCTGGTATGACGACTCGTTGCCATACCTCGCCAGCATCTTTTCATGGGAATCATATTTTTCAAAATCCGGCAAAATCTGTTCAATCAAGGCAGCAACCTCTTTGGTGACAGTACCTTCCATTATCAGTTGTGATAAATGCTTGCCCGGCTTATGGGTCAACGGTGAGACACCAAAAAGCATTAATACAGCAAGACCGGTATTTTCAAGAACAAGTATGGAGCCCGAAACACAGGCACGCCAGCGCCCGAGAGCGTAATCCTGCTCCGCTTCCTGCAAGAACCCGCGGGCGAGTTCAAGCCGATAGTCAATATCCTTATGCAATCCCATAAACAACCTCCCTTAATGATTCCTGACAACTGCAGGAGTTACTTGACAGGTAACGATTCAGACAGATCACCAGCCGGAAACCACCCTGTCAAAAATCTCATCAATAATCTGGTCAACACAAAATCGGAGCGCCTCCTGCTGGCCGACAGAGTCACCAGTACGATAATCGGAAAATCCGACAAACGATTGGGTAAACATCGCTGTTTTTTTCACCCGATCAACCATTGTAACCTGTACAACAAGCGTAACCCGATTCGTCATCGCCCGCTCGGTTATGCTCGAAAGCTGACTCGGAGCATCAGAAAAGGAGATAAGGGCACCTTCCAGCAACGCATCGGCACGAGCCAGAGAGGGAGTAACGCGAAGAGGGCTTTGCGACTCGATTCGATTGACAAGAGAGCCGGTCAACTCCCCCCTGAGCTGCGCGATACCGGCTGCGCTGCGATCTTCAAACACCGGAATGGCAATCGTTTTCAGATGTGCAGGCAGCGATGAACCTGCAAAACTGTAACAGCCCTGAAGGGTTGCCAGAACAAGAACAAACAGCGTGATTATCGGTGCAGCAGCTTTCAGCATGACGATCCTCAATATTAATAGGTTCGGCGGTCAATCCTGTTCATCATTTTACGGAAGGGATAGGTGAGGAGCAACCATTTTTTTCTTCTTCCACGAAGAGCGGAAAGATAGATACCGGTTTTGGAGTCGCTCCAGTCAGAAGCCAACTGTACCGCAAGCTTTGCGGCGACCGACGGCGACTGGGCAAAAATATCAAGAATGGTACTGAAGGTGGCCAACTGCCGGGAAAGTTCCGGTGTCGGGTTATCGGAACTGACCATCCCGGTACGCACCAGGCCAGGATGGAGCAGCATGACAGAGATCCCGGTATGTTTATACTCCGCAGCAACCGCATAGGTAAAACGGGCTATGGCAGCCTTGGTGGAACCATAGGCACTCATCCACGGTGTGTTTGAGCCACTGTCTGTGCCCGAACCAGCCATATTGATAATCTTGCCTGGAATATCTTCCCTGAGAAAATAGCTGATTGCCGCACGACAGCCATTATAGGTACCCTTAAGATTGGTATCAATAACCTTTCCCCATCGCTCGGGATCACTCTCTGTAATGTTCATGAAGGGATCAGAGATTCCCGCATTATTGATAAAACAGTCTATCCGGCCAAACCTCTTTGTCGCCGCATCAATCAGGCGCTCCATATCGGCAGCCGAAACAACATCACAGACACAGCCGAAGGCGCTGCCCGAAGGAAACTCAGCAACAGCCGCCTGAACATTGGCATTCGAAGAAGAGGTTATAACCACCTTTGCGCCCTGGCGCACAAACTCATGAGCTATCGCTTTACCGATTCCTCTGGTTGAACCGGTAATGACGGCAACCTTCTCATCCAGTCTCCCCATGAGCAGACCTCTTCTTTTTACTGATACTTACTTTTTTCTGTTTATCCCATCGACCATCACCTCAAGCTCAGGGCGGCCAACAGCATAAGTTTCAAGAGAGATACCCTGCTCAATAGCCTCCCATGCCTGACGGATACTCATGGCTCCGGCTCTGGGGCCCATAGGATGACCAAAAATCCCCCGACCCGGTACAAAACCAAAATCGACACTCCCCACTTTCCGGTAAACGGTTTCAAGCGTAAGCGCTGAATCACTGCCTCCAGGAACGGGAAGCGACCGCCTGATATGACCAAACTCCTGCAGACACTCGGCAATATTCTCCTTTACCTCCTCTTCCGGGGTCATCATCCTGCTGCCAAAACCGGGCATAATAATCGAATCAAGACCAGCAAGGCGCTGAAGCTTGGTCATAACCCTTGAATGGACACCATATTTTTCCATCCTGCTGAAAGCTGCAATAAAGGGAAAATGGCCTATAAGTGGCACCTTCGTATGCCGGGCAAGCATTCGGACAGCGCTGAGTCCAACCGGCAGAGCATTGATCAGCAAAGCATTCGCTCCATTGCTGACGGCAATATCGTGCTGCTCAAGAAGCCGGTCAACCTCATCCGTAACATTTGCAAGATAAATTTTTGGCTCTCCGGTCTCCTTTTCCGCACGCACTCTGGCCTCTCCGAGAACGCGGGATCGCTCAATCAGGGAAGACCAGTCAACATCGGCAAGCATTTCGTCATCCTTGGCAATATCAAGCCCTCCAAGCCAGCTCTGATAGGCAATCTCGGCAAAATTGGCTGGACTGAGTCCGATATTTGGCTTCACTACTCCGAAAAAAATCGGGCGGTCATAGGCCTGAAGAAGATCACGAATACCATCAATACCAAATTTTGGGCCATCAAAAGCCCTCAGATAAGCCTCCGGAAAACCGATATCAAGCAGCTTCACCACCGGCACACCGGGAGTAAAAAAAACACCCTCCCCACAAACAGCGGTGAGCAGATTGGGCAGCTTGGCGCCAAAATTCCGATGCGGGTGGGCAATAGTGACACGGCAGGCATGGATAGGGCCTGTTTCGAAATGCACGACCGGATAGCTGAGAGCCTCAAGCTCCCCCTCTATCGTCAGACTGATCACCCTGGCGGCATACTTTGGACGAAAATCTTCATCATGATCAACACGTTTCCACTGTGCTGTCGATTGTTCACTGCAGAAATGGGCAAGCGCCGTCTCTATATCTCCCACACACTCCAGGTAGTAATCCAGCGTCAGGTAGTCAGCCATATCGAGCTGCTCCCTTGATGCAAAGAAACCTTTTATATCCTCAGTATTCATAGAAAAACGTCATACCCCCCCCCGCTATTCCAGCCTGCCGGATGCTGCAAAAGGGTGCCCATTAAGAAAATCGAACGCTACTAAGACTACCACAGCAGGCACTCAAGCCTGCTGCAGCGATGATCATTACTCCCCACAATTATCCTTCAGCCTTTATGGTATTGAAATAGTCGAAGGCATCCTGCGGACTCATCTGCTCATGAACAACCTTGTTGACCGCTTTCATCATCGCAAGGGGAGCATCACTCTGGAAAATATTGCGCCCCATATCAACACCTGATGCACCTTCATCAATTGCACGGCGAGACATCGTAAGCGCTTCGAGTTCAGGAAGCTTCTTTCCACCGGCCATCACAATCGGCACCGGACATGAAGCGGTGATGGTATCGAAATCTTCAGGCACATAATAGGTTTTAACAATCTGGGCGCCAAGCTCGGCAGCCATCCTGCAGGCCAGTCTGAAATATTTTGCATCGCGCACCATATCCTTGCCAACCGCAGTCACAGCCATGGTTGGAATGCCATAACGCAGCCCCATATCAACAAGCCTTGTCATATTGTGAATCGAGCGGGTCTCAAATTCACCGCCAATAAATATCTGGAGGGTGATTGCCGCAACGTTCATACGAATGGCATCCTCAATATCAACGGCAAGCTCTTCATCAGAGAGTTCCTTAAGAATACTCGGGCCTCCGCTGCAGCGCATGACGACCGCTTTGGTAAGAGTTGGTGGAACCGTAGTACGCAAAATACCACGGGTCAGCATAATTGCATCGGCGTAAGGCATGAGCGGTACAATATTGACATCAGGACGCTCCAGACCGGTTGTCGGGCCCTGGAAATAGCCATGATCGATAGCAAGCATCACCGTTTTTCCGGTATCTGGCCGGAAAATCCTCGACAGGCGGTTTTTCATTCCCCAATCAAGAGAGTGTGCTCCCTTAAGAAAAAATCCATAGTTATTGACCGGCGTATCGAGATAATACTCTTTGGCCTGTTTGTCTTTATCGTATTCCGCCATGATGATGGTTCTCCTCTTTTCAGTTGTTTTTATTATACCTCTTCTCTCTTCATTCAGCGAAGCGCGGCTGCAATATTACCGCCATCCACTGTAGTAATTGAACCGGTCGTCCTGATTTCAAGCGCAAGATGAACAAATGCCTCGGCAACATCCTCTGCCGTTACCTCAAGCTGCAGCAGGTTTCCGGCCATATACTCCCTCTCACTCAAGCCACGTGCCGCTGAACGGGCTTTGATCATCTCTGCGGTAAGCAGACCACTGCGAATGCGATCGGCATTGATACCATTTGAACGAATACCATCGCGACCATGATCAAGCGCATATTGCCGTACAAGAAACATGGTCGCCGCTTTCGCCAGACCGTAAGGGCCAAAGTCAGGGCCTGGATTGACAGCCTGTTTTGAAACATTGAACAACAGCACACCGCCCGTACCCTGAAGTTTCATCACCCTGACAGCCTCCTGGGCAATGGAGTGGTGTGAAAAAAAGTTTATTTCAAAACTTTTGCGCAGCAACTCATCAGAGACCTCACCGATGCGCCCCTGAATGGCAGCCCCGACATTGGAGACAATAATGTCCACGCCTCCAAACCGGCGACAGGCGACATCGAAAGCCGCACGAACATCTGAGCGTGAAGTTACGTCACAGGTGAGGGTAAGAACGTTGCCGCCAAACTCCTCCGCTGCACGATCGAGCGCTTCACGAGTCAGATCAAGAAGCACCAGCTCGGCCCCTCTCTGACGGAAAGCTTTAGCCGTTGCCAGACCAATACCACTTGCCGCCCCGGTAACCATAACAATTTTACCGGCAAAAACATCATGCGTAACCTTGGTCATCTTGGCCTGCTCCATATCCCAGTACTCGATCTCAAAAGCTTCACGATCACTGATGGATTCAAAGGTGCCAACCGATTCAGCATCAAGAATGGCCAGAGCAGTACCCGTTGCAATATCGGCATTGACAGCAGCCGATTCAGCATTCCTGCCAAGGCCAAACAGCCCGAGACCGGGAACAAGCACCACTCTTGGCAGTGGATCAAGCATGGTTACCTTCATATCGGCAGCAGCCTGCTGCTGGGTATTGAAATAGTCGATATACTCCCGACAGTAGCGCTGCACAGCCTCATGCACCGCAACCTTGAATCCGGCAATATCCCCCGCATCGGGAGCAGGAACAACAAGCGGCCTGTTTTTCGTCCGGACAATAAAATCAGGTGTCATGGAACCCTTCTGACTCATGGCAGCAAGATCAGCGCTGTTCACATAGTCAAGAATGGCGGGAGATGTACGGAAATCAAGAATAAACTGATGGTACTCACGCGTACCCGGCGCCTTTTCATCAACACAGGCGCCCCTGATGACAGGAGCCACCACCTCAACCGGGGCAATCTCTGCAGGCAAGATGACGGATGGAAAGGTTTTTCTTCCGGCTGCGGCAATCCGCTCTTCAAGCGTACTGACCGCATCAATCATTCGGCAATAGGCCTCCCTCGCCGTAGCGCCAAACGTTACCAGACCATGCTTCTGCAACACAAGCCCTTTCATCTCCGGGTTTTGCTCATAAACCAGAGCTGCCGAACGGGCAAGGCCAAGGCCCGGCTTGATATAGGGCACAGAACCAAAGCTCTCACCAAGAGTCTCACGGCAGAGCCTTTCGCCATCGGGCTGATTGCTGAGGGTGAGCAGGGCAAACGAATGAGTATGAAAAATAAAGCGATGCGGCAGAAAAGCGTGAAGGAGAGTCTCAATGGAGGGAGTCAACCGATGCTCGGCCATATGATCAGTCAAACTGAACATATTCAGGAGCAGGAGATGCTTGAACTCTTTGGTTGAAAAACGCCGAAGAGCCTCTTCACTCATCAGATCGTTGCGGCTGAAAAGCTCCCCCAGCTTACGCAACGGCACCAGCCGGAGTGGCGTGTAATCACAACCGGTAACACGGCTCAAATCAACACCGCTCGCCTTGATCAACAGCACTTCAGCCCGGTTGCCAACCATATCAACCAGCTCACATTTCACGGAAGTATTCCCCCCGCCATGCATCACCAGCGAACTTTCGCTGCCAAGCAGACGGGAGGCATAGACCAGCTCTGCAAGTTCTGTCTGTACCCCGGTTGAGCTGCACTGCTCTTTGACGGAGCACTGAAGATCTGCGTCATTCCATAGGTTCTGCATAAAATATCAAACTTCTCACGCCGGAAGCCGGCATGTATGGTTGAAAAATAACGATAGCAAAAAAAGAGAACTCCCCCGGCCTCACTGTCTGCCTTTTTTTTTCTTCTCATGCCACCCCTCAATCAAAAAGCCGGAACCGTAAATAAGCAGAAAACCGGGGATTACCATGCCAAGAAAAGAGATCTTGTCGCCAATGTCCTGCAACTGACCCGAAGACCAGATCATCCATACGAGGAGATACCAGGCCGGACCAACAAACAGAAACATGGTATTCCAGAGCTTTCTAAAATGGTATTTCATGATGATATTGAGCGTCTTGACAGAAAGAGAGAGAGATATCCGGTCAGATCTGACCATCAATCCGCAGCTTCCGTTCATTGAGTTTTTCAAGAATAATCCTGATCAGATACTGCAGCGCATTGAGCACATAGGTAAAATAGGCGAGAAAGGCTTCCCAGATAAGAACATGCTCAGGATAACCAAGGTAGGCCATGACAAAATAGAGCAGATGAAACGCCGCCGCAATCGTGCTCCCTATATCTTCCCACAGAAACTCTTTTGAATAAACCCATTTATCGAAAACCTCCTTCTCAAAAAACATACCTGTTATGAAAAGCAGGGCAAAAAAAAGCGTTTTAAAAAGAATAACCACGCTGACCCAGTAAAAACTGGTGACAAACAAACCATTTGCATACAGGGCTGTAGTGGTAACTCCACCGACAAAAAAGAGGAATTGGATCGGAGCAAGAATAATCTGAATATCGGTCCAAACAGAAGCATTTCTTTTGACAAGCTGTTCCGGAGTATAACGGGCCATCTTCTTTTACTCTTAACTGATAAAAAAAATATTTGTGGACATCACGAATGCCAGACCGACACGCTCAACATGGACGCATGGAATATAGTAAAATTGAAGAGAGAGAAAAAGCCCCCGAAAAAGGGAGTATTGCATGGCAGAGTGGAATTGTGACAATTGTGCTACATGGTGCACTTTTCTTTTGCCATTCACTGCCGAAAGAGCTCCAATCGTCGGACCACCTTCGGTGGTCGTTTCTGTAGTCGGTTGTTACCGAAAATCATGGCGCACGGCAGTTCGTCCCTCACTGCCGTTCACCACGATTTTGTAACTGCCCTGTCGCTCAAAAACAAAGTCGGAATGAGCTGCCAACTGACTACGGGACGAAAACCGGGCGGAAGCCCACATCGTCGCTCCGGTCGTCGGGGGCGTAGCTGCCCCGATACGCCGACCGACAGTACTCGGCAACGTTGAGCCAGCTCCCGCCACGAAGAACACGGAGCGAACGAGTTTCTTCATTGTACCAACTATCCGTCCATTCCCATACGTTACCAGCCATGTCGTACAGCCCTTCGGGTGTTGCTCCATCGGGGTAACTGCCAATCGGTGTTGTTGCCCCAACAGTACTATTGTAATTGGCCAATCGAACAGAGATATCTCCTTCTTCTTCCGGCCAGGGATAATCTCGAACTTTCTGCGGAGTCGTTTCCCGTATTCCTCCTGCAGCCCACTCCCACTCAATTTCCGTTGGGAGCCTATAACGCGTAGTACTCCCTTCAAGCATTGAAAGCCACAGACAGTATGCACGGGAAGCATACCAAGTTACACCAACCACGGGTTGATTATTACCCTTAAATTTTGCTTCCCCATCGAAACTTGATCGAAACAAAGCGGCAAGGTCGTTTTTACCCTCATAAAGATAATCTCCCAACTGTGGCCACCAGAGGTTTCGTTTTGCAATTGCCTTAAGCTCTTCCCTGATAGATGAGACCGATACAGAAACGCCTTGAGACGAACCATCTGACTGCAAAAATTGTATAAAATCACGATAACGTTGGTTGGTCACGGGATACTTGGCAAAATAAATATCAGACACTTGTTCCTCCTTCTCTGTTGCGGAATAAAGGTAACTCCCGCCCCGGATCAGGATATACTCTGCATTCTGTTCATTCGTATTTCGAAACAATTGCTGGCGATTTTCAACCTTCACAATCGGTAGCGTTGTCGAAAGTAGCCTGGAAGGAATCTCAGGCATACGTTGCATTACGGGCGGTGGTTGGGGATGTGAATTAAGGAGTGCAGCAAGCAAACGAGGATAGTCGCGTTCATCTTCTACCGGGGTGCTTAAATCAACATAAAATTTACCTTTCAACCATGATGGAGCGCTTTCATCCCAGCTCCCTTTCGCAAGTACTGGAATAAATTTTCTGTGATTTTTTGTTGTAAAAACCTCGGCAGTCATAATGTCGCCCTCATACCCGGCGCCACCATCACGTTTATCGCATTTACTACGATACTTTGGGGTGCAAATAATCAGCACATAATCATTATTGCGGATCTCCTTTTCCATAAAATCCGGAAGCTGATCTCCCGGCACGGCATGCCATTGATCAAGAATAGTTTCAACACCACTGTGACGAAGGCGAGTTGCAAGATCGGCAACCCATTTTTTATGATTATCGTCTTCCCAGGAATAAGCTATAAACGCTTTTGGGGCACTCAATTTTGATAAGAGATCTTTATCATAACCCGTGCCAATGCGGCGAGGAAGCACAAAGCTCCCTGTATATGATGGAGAAGGATAGAGACTGGTATCGAGCGTCCAGACTTCACGAGGAGTGCCCACATAACGGATGGGAAAAATCGTTACCCCGCTGTTTTCGAAGGTGACATACATTGCTGTGTTTGGCCACTGTCGGGTCTGATATGAGGCCCCTGCAGCAAGCTTCAAGTAACCACCATTGGCTGACACAATACCTTTAACCGCAACCTGATGGAAATGCCCTTGAAGCAGGAGATCAACCGACTCTTCAAGAACAGCCTCAATGTTTGATTGCTCAAAAGGGTTTAACCAGTCGAGAGGATGATGAATCAAGGCAACTTTGAGATCGGCTTCTTCAAGCTGTGTTTTTGCTGCATCAAGACATCGGCAACCAATGAAGAGCTTTGCATGGTCATGATCGTCAATGCAAAAGAGGGCACTGTTCAGGGGCAGAACGGCAAGACGGAGTCCGTTGATCGTTACGCGTTCTACCGGACTGCATGTTGTGTTTGTCGGGAACAAGCGGATGGTTTTGAAATAGTCGTTATACCATGACGAGAATGCTTGAAACTTATCTCTCAATTGTGGAAAAGTCGATTCAGGATCAAAGTACTCGTCGGCTTCTTCAGCATTATCAAGATGGCGGTGACTCCATTTCCCCATTTTGCGGTCAACATCATGGTTGCCGGGAATGATGAAAAGGCGATCGCGATTGAGAGCGGCGGCTTCGAGCAGATCATCGAAAAATTTCGTGGCAGCATCATACTCGTTGGCCTTTCCGTTTTGCGCAATATCACCAGTTGCAAAAATCAGGTCAGGAACATGCCCTTCTTCACGGAATCGCCTGACCGATTCAACAAGAGCACGAAGTATAACCACCTGATCATAAGGAGCACCATTGCTCAGATGGAAATCCGAAACATGCAGCCAGGTAAGAGCCATGTGATGAAATTGAAAGAATTAACCGCAACGAAAATGAAGTGGCTGCAATATAGTGTATTCTTTAGGAAATGGGCAAGTAATGGCAGGATGCACTGTAGATCATGCCGAAAATGTGGGCGGCACCAAAAGCCCAAGTTAACGGAGATTTGGATGTTATGAAGAGAGAACGAGAATATTCATCTCTGATTGATCCTTGCAAAAACATCTTCTGCTGATGAAGCTTTGATTTCACCACGGTCTAAAGCCTCAAATCGAGATTCGACCTCTTCTGCCCACGCAGCATCTACGGCATTGCGTGCGGCACAATCAAAACTCTGAAAAAGTTTTTCGATAAGTTCAGCCCTCTCTACAGGAAGCAAATCAAGAGCATCTTTGAAAATACGTTCTGCAACTGCTGTCATATGTTTATCCTGAAAATGATCCTGAAAAAAAATGCCCGTCATCTTCGAAACGGCTATCCGGCTCGTCCTACCAATGCCGGGCATGGGTGGTGGCTCTTTTTGCCCTGATGCTTACAGGGACGGGGTCATCAATCTGTTCAGAGGCAGTCATCCGACTTTGCTTTTGAGCTACGGGACGAAAACCGGGCGGAAGCCCACATTGTTGTTCCGGTTGTCGGGGGTGTTGTTGTTCCGATACGCCGACCGACAGTTCTCGGCATCGTTGTTCCAGCTCCCGCCACGAATTACACGGTTCGAACCCACGACTGATGCCCGTTTTCTTCAATGGCCACCATTGCAGAGTACACATTTTTTCTGAATTCTCTTGCATTGGCGTATTCAGTACAAGCGACCATTGGCATCGCATGGTTTGCAAACTCTTTTTGTGACCAACGCCCTGTTTGCAGGTAACCTTCATAAAGCCAGGATTTCTGGATAAAGCGTTTTTTGCTTCGTCGAGCAAGACGCACAGACCCTGGAAAGAGCAGATAGCCCAAAAAGGGCAACCCTTTTCTGCTTTCGTTCAAACAAAAGGGTTTGAGCTGAAGCCGCAACTCCCTTGCAAGATAGTCCTGAAGGCGGTATCCAGCTTCGAGCAATGCCTCTTTATCATGATGCCATAACACCATATCGTCCATATAGCGGACATAGGCTGGAATGCACAGTCTTTGTTTGACATAATAATCGGCGACCAACAAATAGTGGTTGGCAAAATACTGGCTGGTCAGGTTGCCAATCGGAACACTTTTACCGGCTTCGGTAGCGTAGCTGTCAATTATGTTGTCGAAAATCAAAAGCACATCCTTGTCTTTGAACAAGCGATAAAGCTGCTGTTTCAGAATTGAATGGTCAATGCTCTCAAAATATTTGCGAACATCAAGTTTCAAGAACCAACGGAAGTGGCGATGATACTCCCTTGCCTTGTCGAGCGCCGCATAGGTACCTTTTCCGGGGCGGCTGGCAAAACTGGTGGCAATCTGCTGCTTTTCGAACGAAGCATGGCAGACATTCATCAAGGCATGGTGCAGAACCCGCTGCGAAAAAGGGGTGGCGCAAATCAGCCGTTTTTTGGGATCGTAAATAGTGAAGGTGTGATATCCTCCCGTTTCGACTTCTCCCGAAAAGAGTTGCTGTTGCAGCCGTTGCAAATTTTGCGGCAACTGCTTCTTATAGGCGCCTACATAGTGTTTGGAAACTTTGCCTTTTTGCGCCTTGTAGAATGCCTCATAGAGATTCTTCAGATCAGCAATCTCTTCAAGCAACTGCCCCTGACGTTTCATTGGTTTCCGGCTTATCCATGAAATAGTGAGCAAAACGCTCAACTTTCTTTTCACCAATACCCTTTATACCAAGCATGCTCTTGATGGTGATCTCTTCAAGTTTTGCAAGCTCCGCAAGCTCTTCGTCGGTAAAGACGATAAAAGCGGCAACACCTTCCGTTATCGCCACTTTTTTCCGTATTGCACGCAGGTGCGAAAATTTGTGGAATGTTGGCTCATCAAGAATCTCACGGTAATCAACCTTTGCCTTGCTCCCGGATGCCGGGTTGAATGTTTGCTCAATGTAACGCACACAAAAACACCAGTTGGCTCCATTATCGTTGCTGATCAGCTTATGCTGGATTTCCAGAACTTTATGCGCCTTCAGAAAGGTGTTCATCTCCTGCAAAGCGCCCCCGCTGTCACCGATGGATATGGTAAAGAGTTTTATCTGCATAAGCGTATAGCGGCTGATTTGATAACCCTGGAAGAGATACTCGCTTTTTCAAAAATATCGTCGGACCACCTGCGGTGGTCATTTCTGTTGTCGGTGGTTACCGAAAATCATGGCGCACGGCAGTTCGTCCCTCACTGCCGTTCACCACGATTTTGTAACTGCCCTCTCGCTCAAAAACAAAGTCGGAATGAGCTGCCAACTGACTACGGGACGAAAACCGGGCGGAAGCCCACAAGGTTGAACCGGCAAGCGGGGGAGCTGGAGTTCCGAAACGCCGACCGACAGATCTCGGCATCGTTGCCCCAGCTCCCGCCACGAATCACACGGTTCGAACGAGTTTCTTCATTGTTCCAACTATCCGTCCATTCCCATACATTACCGGCCATATCGTACAGCCCTTCAGGGGTTGCTCCTTCGGGGTAACTGCCAACCGGTGTTGTTGCGCCGACATTGCCATCATAGTTGAGCAATTTCGAGTTCGGTTTACCCTTCTCGTTCGACCACGGATATTCACGTTTTTCTTTTCCTGCAGCGGCATATTCCCACTCCCATTCTGTGGGTAAACGATACCTGCTGCTATCCTGACCATTACTTGCCATCAGAGAGAGCCATAAGCAGTAGGAGCGGGCGGCATACCAGGGAATGTCGACAACCGGCTGCTCATCACCGCCGAATTTCCGGTCTTCATCATATTTCGAACGAAACAGAGTAACCAAATCGTTTTTCCCCTCTTTGATCCATGGCGCAAATTTTGAATCCCATCGGTTGTTTTGTGCAATGTCGTTTATTTGCTTCTGTAATGTGGCATCTTTCTTAAGTGCGGCAATGAATGAACAGTATCGTTTGTTTGTTACCGGATATTTGGAGAAATAGAGGTTTTCTACACGTTTTTCTTCGTTTGTTTTCGGTATCAGGATGTACTCTGCATTGTCTTCATTCACGTTGCGGAAAGAGCTGGATTTTCCTCCGGCACGTTTTTCCGTCGATCGGTCAACTGGTTTGGCACCAAAAGCGAGAATCACCTCCTCTGTCCGATCAGCTACATCATCTGTTCTGGCAAGGTTATTTGCTCTGAACGTTTCCAGAGAAACAAGTGCTGCGGGTTTATTGACAGCCTTGATGCAGTCCAGAATAATCCGTTGTCGACCGGCTGTGGTTTCGGGGTCAAGAAGCTTCTGGCACAGTGCATCGGCTTTTTTCTGCGGGGCTTCCTCGATGATGGTTCGAAGCAGGAGTTGCCGTTCCAATGTCAGGGGTTCGCTGATCGAAGAGGTGAAAAACTTGTCCATAAAGAGATCGAACATATCGGCGTCTCCCTGGGCAATGAAAAATTTGATCGGTTCATCCCACCAGTCTTCACCAAAAGAAGCTATCACTGTGTCGAGATCTTCCGGAGATCGAAGGACGTTTTTAAGAAGTTCAATGCTCGCCAGATATTCCCGGAATGTTTTGTGCCGAAACAGGTAATCTTTGCCATAAGCAACCAGTACGCCAGTTCGTTTAACCAGATAGTCGCAAAACTCTTCAACCGCAGGTGAATTATCAAAGGTATCGAGCGATTTCTGTATGTTGGCCTGCATTTCAGCTTTCCCTGCTTTGTCGCTATGCAACTCTACCTGCATCCAGAGCGAAACCGGTGCAAGAACCCGACGGGTACGATCAACAGAAATATAGGGAGTATTACCGTTGCCCTTTTTTGTGAATTCCGGGGCAATTCCTCTGCGCTTGTCCCTGATTTCAAGCAAATAATTGAGTGCCGAATCGTAAAGTTTGACACGACTCTCCGGCATATAATCTTTTTCTTTCCAAAGAATTGCCATGATTTGCAGAATCATGGGAACTGCGGCAAGTTGACGCAACCCTTTATTCTTTTCTTCTTTCAGATGCGCAACCATTCTTGTCGTTCGGTCATCAGCTTTTGATCTCTGTATCTGCTGCCACTCTGTTTTGTCAATGCCCTCATCGCAGGGCTCTTTTAAAAAAACTGCAGTAAACCAGTTTTTTATGAAGGACTCCTGTTGTTCCGGCTTGAAATCCTGAACATCGGCTCGATCGTAATCTGACTCCAGTTCAATTTCTTCTTCTTTACGGTATCCTGTACCCCGTGAGGTGACCACGAAAAATGCTTTGTCAAACCCGCTCCATGCGTGGTCAATCCAGCGACAGACCTCTTTTCTCTTTTCGGTATTGCTGATTTCATCAAGGCCATCAAGCAAAACAAGGGAGGTGCCATCCTGAAGCCAGTCATTAAAAACATCCTCGCTCAGAGTGTGATGATGTCTTTTGTACCAGAGCGAGAGATTTGCTGGTAGTGAGTCATAATAGAGTTTTTCATCGTTCTTTTCATGTCGGACAAGTTCACGCAATGGCAGATAAAAAACATGTACCCGGCCAGAAAACCCAAGCCGACTTGAGCGCTCAATATCAAGTGCGCACAATGCATAATACTTGAGGAGCGTTGTTTTTCCTGCGCCGGGATCACCGATAATCAGCAACAACCGTAAACCGCGACCATCATGGAATGCCCGTTTCATCAGAGCATCGGGATAGTATATCCGCTCATCCCGATCAGCTTCCTGCATGATCTGTTGTCCGTTACCATAACAACTATCGTTCGGCTTGTCAGAAAGACGGAGCGGGACAAAGGTGTTGTCGTCAAGATTCACTTTGAGGCTCTCAACACCGGGCAAACCAAGCATGGCGATAGAACCAAGATCAGCCTTCAGCGTTGCCTGATAAGAAAATAATTCTTTCAGATCATGAGACGGCTCTTTTGCGCTATCGGCAAGAGAATCAGGAAACCAATCAGGAAGATGAAGTTCAAGATGATGGGAAAGCTGACTTTCAAATTCATGACGTTCTTCATATTCCCATACCAGTCCATCACCCCGCATCCTTGTTCTGAATTCATCAAGCTTTCCTATTTGATCAAGTTCTATCTCATTGCGACGGTATGCTACATTTGAAAAATAAAGCATAACAGGCTTTTTTCTGGCAAGTATTCTTTGCACTTCTTCAACCGCCCCTCCGGGAGCGCTTTTCGTGGGAGTCCCGATTCGTGTCCAGAAAATGCCGATTGCAAAATCACACTCATCAACAAACTGTCGATTTATTGGTTCCTGAGCTCCCTTGCCATCTCCCCGGTTTTCCGGAGCTGCATACCGCTCCCATAAGAGCGCCTCAAGCCTGATACGAGCATTTTGATGTCTGGCATTCCAGTCAAGAATAACCTTTTCAGCCATTTTTCGCTCATCGGCAACGTCACCGGGTGAAGCAACAAGAATCTTGACGATTCGAACCAGCGGAGCGGATATGCAACTTTTTGGTTGTGGGTTCTTTTTGCTGAGAAAAGTATGGTCATTACTCTGTGTTGATGTTACAGGCGCAGGTGTCGATGTACAGGAATTTGTGCGCCCTGGTATCAGAAATCTTTTGATGTATGATGGAGAAGAAAAAACACTGGTATCAAGTGTCCAGACTTCACGAGGAGTGCCCTCATAACGGATGGGAAAAATCGTTACCCCGCTTCCGTCGAAAGTTGCATACATGGAGGACTTTGACCATTGCCCTTTCTGGTATGCCGCACCTGCAGCAAGCTTCAGATATCCCCCATTTTCGGCAACAATGCTTTTTGTTGAGGTTTGATGGTAATGGCCCTGAAGCAAAAGATCGACTGACTCTTCAAGTTTTGCTTCGATATTCGACTGCTCTATCGGACTCAACCAGTCGAGAGGGTGATGAATCATGGCAACTTTGAGATCGGCTGCTTCAAACTGCTTCTTTGCAGCATCGAAACAGCGGCAACCAATGAAGAGCTTCGCATGATCATGATCGTCAATGCAGAAGAGGGCACTGTTCAGAGGCAGAACGGCAAGACGGAGTCCATTAATCGTTACGAGTTCTACCGGACTGCATGTTGTGTTTGTCGGGAACGAGCGGATGGTTTTGAAATAGTCGTTATACCATGACGAGAATGCCTGAAATTTATCCCTCAGTTGTGGAAAAGTTGAGTCAGGATCAAAGTACTCGTCGGCATCTTCAGCGTTATCGAGATTGCGATGGCTCCACTTGCCCATCTTGCGGTCAACATCATGGTTACCGGGAATGATGAAAAGGCGATCGCGATTGAGCCCCGCAGCTTCGAGCAGATCATCGAAAAATTTTGTGGCCGCGTCATACTCTTTGGCCTTTCCGTTCTGCGCAATGTCACCGGTTGCAAAGATGAGATCCGGGACTTGCTCCCCTTTTTCGCGGAACTGCCTGACTGAAGAGACAAGGGATCGAAGAATAACCTCCTGACTGTAAGGGCCTTTGTCACTCAGGTGGAAATCCGAAACATGCAGCCAGGTAAGAGCCATGAGCAGGAATTGAATGGGTTAACTGCGACGAAGATGAAGCGCCTGCAATATAGTGTATTCTTTGGGGATCGGGAAAGTAATAGGTATCCCTGTAATTGGGGTTGAAGGAGCCTGGCACCTGAACTATTTTGTTTTAAGGGGCATCATGGATATACTACAAACGGCCTGTAGCAAGTTTGGCGGTGCTGGCTGATGAAAACAAGCAGTGGAAACCCACCTCTTATGGTTTTTCTGTACTGGGATGCCGCCATATGCTGGAGTTTCCGGTAGCCAAGCTGACCGATTACGAAGAGAAACTCGATGAGCTGCTGGCATCAAATAATGCTTTTGGATGGATTACGGCGGCACACATCCTGACACAAAAAACCAGAACGCAGGATCAGGAACGGTACAACGCCAAACTCCGCTTACTACGAATACTGTACGAACGGCATCGGAATAAACAGCGCGTTATCAATTTATTCAATGTCATTGACTGGCTGATGCAACTGCCGGAGTGGTTGAACAGCGAGGTCTGGCAAGAACTTGAAACAATCGAGGAGAGGGAAAAAGTGCAATACATTACCAGCGTAGAACGAATTGGCATAGCCAAGGGTATAGCAAAGGGCGAAGCCAGGTTACTGAAAAGGCAGCTTGAACGCCGCTTTGGCCTGTTGCCCGAGTGGGTATCAGAGCGATTAGAACGCGCCAAAGAGGAGGAACTGGAAGCCTGGAGTGAAACGATTCTCACAGCCCCGACCCTGGAGGCCGTTTTCAGAGAGGCTGACCCCTCATAACAAATTTACAGTCTCCGGAAAACTGTAGAATACACGCAGTGTGTTTTTTGGAAAAAAGACCGGGATGATGGAAGAGGGAATGGACCATCATTCTGTTCAGAGGCATTCATCCGGCTTCGCTGTGTTATCTGCATAAGCGTATAGCGGCTGATTTGATAACCCTGGAAGAGATACTCGCTTTTTCAAAAATATCGTCGGACCACCTGCGGTGGTCATTTCTGTTGTCGGTGGTTACCGAAAATCATGGCGCACGGCAGTTCGTCCCTCACTGCCGTTCACCACGATTTTGTAACTGCCCTCTCACTCAAAAACAAAGTCGGAATGAGCTGCCAACTGACTACGGGACGAAAACCGGGCGGAAGCCCACATCGTTGAGCCGGATGTCGGGGGTGTTGCTGTTCCGATACGCCGACCGACAGTTCCCGGCAACGTTGCTCCAGCTCCCGCCACGAATTACACGGTCCGAACAAGTCTCTTCATTGTACCAACTATCCGTCCATTCCCATACGTTTCCAGCCATATCGTACAGCCCTTCGGGTGTTGCTCCTTCGGGATAACTGCCGACTGGTGTGGTTGCGCCGACATTGCCATCATAGTTGAGCAATTTCGAGTCAGGTTCTCGCTTCTCGTCTGCCCAGGGATACTTTCGAACTTTCTTTCCGATTGTTCCCTGCCTGCCTCCTGCGGCCCACTCCCACTCAACTTCCGTCGGCAAACGGTAAGAATCTGGTTTATCTTCACACTGCGAAAGCCAGAGGCAGTAGGCTTGAGCGGCATACCAGGTAATGCCAACAACCGGCTGATCGTCACCACCGAATTTCCGGTCTTCATCATTCTCCGAACAAAATAATGCCGCAAGGTCGTTTTCACCTTTGTTGAAATAGCCGGAAAATCCTGCATCCCAACTGTTGTTTTTTGCAATTTTCTTCAGCTCTTCCTGTAATTTTGATGATTCCCCAAGCGCAGCAATAAATGAACGGTAGAGTTTATTGGTTACCGGATATTTTGCGAAATAGAGATCCTTTTCTGCATTCTTCTGCTTTTTTGTCTCCGAGTCAAGGTAACTCCCCTTCTTTATCAGGATGTACTCGGCATTGTGTTCGTTGGGGTTGCGGAACGATATTGGCCGGTTTTCAAAATTGATGATCTGCGATGTAATCGTTTTCGGCGCTGCTTTTTCCATATTACCCGATTGAGCTGTTTTATCTTTCAGCTCTTGCAGAGTATACATCACCTCATCAGCACGATCGGCAACATCCTTGTTTTTTGCAAGATCTCTGGTTTTGAACTGTTCCAAAGTTTTGATGGCAGCAGATTTGCCGATGGTTTTCAGGCAGTCGAGAATCACCCGCTGACGACTTGCCGTATTTGTGGCGACAAGCAGTTTTGTGCAAAGTGCATCAACCTTTTTCAGGGGCGCCTCTTCTATGAGCGTCTGCAACAACCATTGCTGCTTGGGAGTCAGCTCGTCACTGACTGGCGAGTCAAAGAGCTTTTTCATGAAAAGATTGAAGATCTCTTCATCTCCCTGTGCAATAAAAAAACGGATCGGTTCATCCCACCAATCGTTGCCAAAGCCTGCAATCAGGTTTCCAAGATACCTGGTTGAACGCACTTTGGTAACGAGTTGAACTCCTGCCAAATATTCACGAAATGATTTATGGCGAAAGAGGTAATCGTGTGCTCCCGTCTCCACCAGCAAGCCTGACCGTTTAACCAGATAGTCGCAAAAATCATCAACCGAGGGCGGCTTATCCTGTTTATCAAGTTGCTCCTTCATCTTTTTGTGCATCTCTACCCTCGATGCCTCATCCTTTTTGAGTTTTTCCTGCATCCAGAGGGAGAGTGGAGCAAGCACCTGTCGGGCACGTAGCGCTGAAAGAAGTGGGACAATCCCCCGGCGCTTGTCGCGGAATTCAAGCAGATAATCGAGTGATGCCTCATAGAGCTTTACACGACTGTCCGGCATATACTCTCTATCCTTCCACAGAATTGCCATGATCTGCAGAATCATTGGAATAGCCGCAAGCTGCCGTAGTCCCTTGTTCTTCTCCGCGTTAAGATGCTCAACAATGGTGATGGTTCGCGCCTCAGCCTCTTTTTGCTGCTTTTCCTGCCACTCCGCTTCCTCAAATCCCTTTTCACAAGGCTCTTTCAAAAATGCTGCCTTGAACCAATTTTTCAAAAACCGCTCCTGCTGTTCCGAAGTGAAATCCTGCACGTCGGCCCGTTCATAATCTGCCGCAAGCTCAACTCCCTCATCTTTGCGATACCCCGTCGCTCGTGATGTGACCACAAAACAGGCGACAGTAAAGGTATTCAAGGCCGCATCAATCCACTTGCATACCTCAATTCGCTCTTGCGTGTTGCTGATTTCATCAAGACCGTCAAGCAGGACAAGTGAGGTTCCACTTTGCAACCAATCAACAAAACACTCCTTCTTGATGGCATGATGTTGCATGACAGACCAGCTTGCAAGGTTTGCCGGCAAGGTGTCGTAGTGACCTGCATGACTTGAAAGCTCTCTCAGTGGCAGATAAAAAACGTTGACCGGATCGGAAAAACCAAGCCTCGCAGAGTCTTCAAGTGCACGAAGGGCATAATATTTGAGAAGTGTTGTTTTGCCAGAGCCGGGATCACCGATAACGAGAAGCATTCGGCAGCCTCTCCGATCGCGAAATGCCCGCTTCATGATCTCATCGGGAGAAAAGATATGCTCACCCCCTTGCCGAAAACTCTTTTCAGGAACTACATTGCCTTTCTCCTGCCTGTCGGACATGCGCAGAGGGACAAAGGTATCGTCATTCAGGTTGACTTTGACGCTCTCGACACCCGGCAAACCAAGCATACGAATATAACCGAGCTCCTCTTTGAGAGTCGCCTGATAACGCTCTTTGCAGGGATGATGGAGTTTATCAGATTCTGGTGACGCGGCAGATGTACCTTTTGATAAAAAGAACGTTCCGGTATACAAGGGCGAAGGAAAGACGCTGGTATCAAGTGTCCACTTTTCATTTGGACTATCCTCATAGCGAATTGGAAAAATGGTCACCCGATTACCCTCGAAGGTAACATACATAGCGCTGTTTGGCCACTTACGTGTCTGATAAGCTGCGCCGGCAGCAAGCTTGATGAACCCACCATTAGCAGAAGCAATGCTTTCCGCATCGATCTCATGGCAGTGACCATGCAGCAGCAGATCAACCGATTCGCCAAGAGCCGCTTTTATATTGCTTCGCTCCACCTGGCTTAACCAATCGAGAGGATGGTGAATCAAGGCAATGGTAAGTTCTGCTGCTGCCTGCCTCTTTAACTGCTCCCTCACATTATCAAGGCAGAGACGCCCTATGAAAAGCTGTGCAACATCACGATCGTCAATGCTGAAGAGTGCACTGTTCAGGGGCAAAACAGCAATACGACAGTTGTTGATTGTGAGAATTTCTACAGGGCTGCATGTGGTGTTTGTGGGAAACGACCGGATACCGCTGAAATAGCTGTTATACCAGGATGAAAATGCCTGGAATTTCTGCGTCAGGTGAGGAGTCGGCGTCTGAGGATCGAAGTACTCATCAACGTCATCCTTCGTATTGAAGGTTCGCTCAAGCCCCTTGCCCATCTTGCGGTCAACATCATGGTTACCGGGTATTATGAAAAGGCGATCACGATTGAGCCCAGCAGCTTCAAGCAGGTCATCGAAAAATTTTGTGGCCGCGTCATACTCTTTGGCCTTTCCGTTCTGCGCAATATCACCGGTTGCAAAGATGAGATCCGGGACTTGCTCCCCTTTTTCGCGGAACTGCCTGACTGAAGAGACAAGGGATCGAAGAATAACCTCCTGACTGTAGGCTCCTTTGTCACTGAGGTGGAAATCCGAAACATGCAGCCAGGTAAGAGCCATGTGATTGAATTGAATGAATTAACCGCGACGAAGATGAAGCGCCTGCAATATAGTGTATTCTTTGGGGATCGGGAAAGTAATGGGGCAAGCACAGGGTATAGTGTGATTTTCGCAACGGCAGCAACCTCGGGACATGAGGTAAGCGCCCTTGATTTTCTGATTAACATGATATGGTTATATTTGCCGGGGAAGATGCCCCGACAACCCGAAGTCTCTCCTGGTTCTGATTATGACCGACAACCATGCGCCTGGCGCGATGACATTTGCCCTTAAACTGCTTGGACTGCGCAGCCACAGTAAGGATGAACTGAAACGGAAACTGCTGAAAAAGGGATATTCTGCTGAGGGTATCGAACCGGTAATTGAAAAATTGAGCCGGATGGGAGCGCTTGACGATCATGCTTTCGGCATGGAAGTGATCAGAAGCAGGTCAAGAAGAAAGCCCTCCGGAAGGTTAAAGATTATTGCGGAACTCAGGAAAAAGGGTGTTGCTGAAACCATTATCAGCGAGCTCCTCAGGGAGTATGACAGCGTTGCGCTTTGCCATCGGGCGGCTGAAAAAAAATTGGGCTCATTGCGTGAGATGAGTGAAGCGGATCGGAAAAGAAAACTTGAAGTCTTCCTTTCCAACCGGGGGTTTGAGTGGCAGGAGATTCAATCGGCGCTCAGGTTGCTCGTTCTACCCGGCGCCGATGATGATGAACCCTGTTAAGCCACCCTGTCAAGACGGGTATCACCCATGAACCAGCGAACCAACCTTCTCTCCGCGCAGCAGTCTGCTCAAATTCCCTTTTTCGTTCATGTTCATGACTACAATGGGCAGTGTGTTTTCACTGCAGAGGGTGATTGCTGTCATATCCATAACCCTGAGGTTTTTTCGGATCACATCCTGATAGGATATATCCGCAAAAAACTCTGCATGGGAATTTTTTTCGGGATCGGAATCGTAGACTCCCTGAACCCGTGTGCCTTTGACAATAATATCGGCCTCAATTTCGATAGCCCTCAGTGAAGCGGCCGTGTCGGTGGTAAAGTAGGGGTTTCCTGTGCCTGCGCCGAAAATAACGACCCGCCCCTTTTCAAGATGACGGACTGCCCTGCGCCGGATAAAGGGCTCTGCCATCTGCTCCATTTTTATGGCTGTCTGGAGTCGGGTAAAGACTCCTTTTCGTTCAAGGGCATCCTGAAATGCAAGGGCATTGATAACCGTTGCGAGCATCCCCATGTAGTCGGCCTGTACGCGATCCATATTAGCCGCCGCTTCGGACATGCCACGAAATATATTGCCTCCGCCAATCACCAGTGCAATCTGGGCGCCCATCTCCCGGGCCTCCTTGATTTCCTCTGCATACCGTTCAAGCATCGCGGAATTAATGCCATAGCCGTCCTCTCCGGCAAGTGCTTCGCCACTCAGTTTCAGCAAGATGCGCTTGTAGTGGAGCATATCCTTATCCTCAGGAAGAAAGGGTTAAAAAAAACAAAACCATCATTCTATGTACAAAAAAAAAGCCTCGCAACAACGAGGCTTTTTTTTTACTCTCCCAACTTGCAGCGGACAAATCCGATCACATCAACCTTCACTTGATGCTTTTTTCGGAACTCATTGAGCACGTCAGATACCTTGACGGTGCTGTCCTTGATGAAGAACTGCTCGCTGAGCACAACGTCCTGATAATACTTTTCAAGTCTGCCAAGAACAATCTTGTCGACAAACGCCTCTTTCTTTCCCTGTTCGAGAGCCTGCTGACGATAAATTTCCGCCTCTTTTGCGATGTAATCGGCTGGAACAAAGGAGCGGTCAACAACAATCGGAGCTGCTGCTGCGACCTGCATGGCAAGATCCCTGGCCAGTTCGCGAACAGCATCGGGCTGATCGGTAGCAAGATGAATGATTGCGCCAAGCTGTGCACCGGGATGAACATAGGATTCGACCACACCGTCACCTGCGTCAATATAGACCAGACGTTTGAGGCTGATCTTTTCGCCAAGCTTGCCGGTCATGGTTTTGATGGCATCATCAACCGTTTCGCCGCCATACGCTTCGCCAAGTGTCAGCGTCATTATGGCTTCAGGTGATGAGATGCACTTTGCAAGGGCAAGCTCACCAAGGGCAACCGTAAAATTGGTAAAGTCCTCACCGCGGGCAACAAAGTCGGTCTCACAGTTCAGTTCAAGAATAATACCGGCCTTATGGTCGGCGGTCATTTTAATTTCGACCATACCCTCTCTGGCATCCCTGTCTGCACGCTTCGCAGCAAGTGCAGCGCCTTTCTTGCGCAGATAATCGATAGCCTGCTGCATATCCCCTCCAGTTTCATCAAGGGCTTTTTTGCAGTCCATCATGCCTGCACCTGTTATATCACGAAGATTTTTTACATCTTTTGCTGAAATCTGGCTCATTGAAATTTCACTCTTATTGATTATAGACACGGATTATTCGCTGATCTCTTCCTTTTCGACGTCGATATCGCCATCCTCTTCCTCTTCATCCATACCGGCAAGCACTTCATTTTCCACTTTCAGCGCCCGTGCGTTGATGACGGTATCGGCAACAGCCTTGACCATCAACTGAATGGAGCGGATTGCATCGTCATTGGCTGGAATGACGAAATCAACCAGTTCAGGATCGCAGTTGGTATCGACCATGGCAATGATGGGAATACCGAGTGAGCGGGCTTCCTTGATGGCAATATGCTCTTTCTTGATGTCAACGATGAAGAGCGCGGCTGGAAGCCTTGTCATGGTGGCAATACCACCGAGAATCCTCATGAGCTTCTCTTTTTCACGGCCCAGCATCAGGCGTTCTTTCTTGGTAATCATATCATACGTTCCATCCGTCGCCATCCGGTCGATGGAGTTCATGCGCCGGATACTCTGCCGAATGGTCTGGAAGTTGGTAAGCATACCACCCAGCCAACGCTCGCAAACGTAAGGCATCCCTGCACGCTCTGCCTGTTCGGCAATAATGTGTTTGGCCTGTTTTTTAGTACCGACAAACATGACCTCCCTGCCTGTCTGTGCAATTGCTTCAAGCGCCTTCAGTGCCTCATCGGCAAGAACGACGGTTTTCTGCAGATCGATAATATGAACGCCGTTCTTTTCCATGAAAATGTACGGCTTCATTTTTGGGCACCAGCGACGTGCAAGGTGACCGAAATGGACTCCTGCGCGGAGCATCTCTTCAAGCTGAAAATGTGACATACGTGCTTATTTGTGATTTAGTTGTTCCTCTATCATGCCTGTGCTACCCGGTATCCGGCGCAAGGCGCCGAACACTTCCGGAGAGCTTCATCTGAACGATTTTCAGAATAGCATGATATGCGAAGTTGTATCTTTGAAATAAAACGAAATAACACCGGATTAACGTTTCGAGAACTGGAAGCGTTTGCGGGCCTTTTTGCGTCCGAATTTTTTCCGCTCAACCATACGGGGATCCCTTGTCAGAAGCTTCTCTGTTTTGAGGATAACACGGGCGGTTTCATCAAATTCGGTAAGTGCACGAGCAATGGCAAGGCTGACTGCGCCGGACTGACCACTTACACCGCCACCCTGAACATTGATCTTGATATCAAACTCTTCCGCTCTTTCGGTAATAACGAGAGGCCGAAGGGCTTGCTGGCGCTTGAATTCATCCTTGAAATACTCTTCAATCGGCAGTTTGTTGACAATAACCCGGCCTTTTCCCGGAATCATAAAAGCTCGAGCCACCGAGGTTTTACGGCGGCCTACTGTATCGATAACCTCTTTCATTCCCTATGCTTTAATATTTAGTTTACCTTCATTTCAACAGGAGCCTGCGAAGCATGCGGGTGCTCGGAACCGGCATAAACCTTGAGTTTTCTGAACAACTGACGGCCGAGATTGTTGTGCGGCAACATTCCCCACACAGCATTTTCAATAATCCTTTCAGGTCTTTTTTTCAGAAGGTCCTTGACATGGTCAATCTTGACACCACCCGGATACTGGGAATGCGAGAAGTAGCTCTTCTGCTCCTCTTTTTTGCCGGTGAGGGCAACTTTTTCGGCATTGGTTACCACAATGAAATCACCGGTATCGATATGCGGCGTAAACTGTGGCTTATGCTTGCCCCTGAGGACTTTTGCAATTTCAGAAGCCATTCTGCCCAATACCTGACCCTCGGCATCAACAACGTACCACTTCCTGTCGACCTCTGCAGGCTTTGCCGAATATGTTTTAAAACTTAACGTCTTACTCATGCTCTTACTATAGATTAACTGGACTTTTCCGAAAAATAAAGTTTATCAATGTAAATTATTCCACTTAATTCTACAAATTATACCTTATATCTGTTACAGGGAATTCCCTGGCAGAGCTCTGCCATTTTTTTTACCAAGACCGTATCTGTTCTTATGAAGCCTTTAATCGCTCTGGTGGGCCGGCCTAACGTCGGCAAATCAACCCTGTTCAACCGAATTCTGCGCCAACGAAGCGCCATTGTAGATCCTACCCCCGGTGTAACGAGAGATCGGCACATCGCTGAGGGAGAGTGGCAAGGCAAGCAATTTCTCCTGATGGATACCGGAGGCTATAATGCCGATGGCGACACCATCAGCATGGCAATGCTTGAGCAGACGCTGATGGCTATTCGTGATGCCGATATTGTTATCTTTTTGACCGATGTACGTGCCGGACTCTCCTACGAGGATCTTGAACTCGGAAGATTGCTGCAGCGAACCTTCCAGCACAAGCAGCTTTTCTTTGTGGTAAACAAGGTCGAAACCCCGCAGCTCTCTTTGGACGCAGAGTCGTTCATCAAAACCGGTTTCACCGCCCCCTATTTTATTTCAGCAAGAGATGGAAGCGGGGTTGCCGATATGCTCGACGACATCCTTGAGTCGTTACCTGAAACAGAAAAACAGCTTCAGGAAAAAGAGAGCGCCATCCAGCTTGCCGTTGTCGGAAGGCCAAATGTCGGGAAATCAAGTTTTGTCAACTCCCTGCTCGGCTCAAACCGCCTCATTGTATCCAACATACCGGGCACAACACGGGATGCTATCGACAGCCGCTTCATACGCAAGCAGCAGGAGTTCATTCTGATCGATACGGCAGGACTGAGAAAACGGACAAAAATCGATGCTGGTATTGAGTACTACAGTTCGCTGAGAACGGAGAAGGCCATTGAGCGCTGCGACGTTGCACTCGTCATGCTTGATGCTGCGCCAGGCATTGAGAAGCAGGATATGAAAATCATCAATATGGCCGTTGAGCGCAAAAAAGGGGCGCTCCTGTTGATCAATAAATGGGATCTGATTGAAAAGGATTCAAAAACAAGCAAGATCTACGAAGAGACCCTGCGTTCCAACATGGGCAACCTCTCCTATGTCCCGGTCCTCTTTATTTCGGCGCTCACCAAAAAGAACCTTTACCGGGCAATAGACACGGCTCAGCAAATCAGCCAAAACCGCTCCCGTAAAATCAGCACCAGCGTGCTCAACAAATTCCTTGAGGAGGCGCTTTCACACACACACCCTTCCACAAAATCGGGCAAAGAGCTCAAGATCAAGTACATGACCCAGATCAACGCTGCATGGCCGGTCTTTGCCTTTTTCTGCAATGATCCGCTCCTGGTTCAGGCCAATTTCAGGAAATTTCTTGAAAACAAGCTTCGCGAACATTTCAGCCTGGAGGGAGTACCCATTTCCATGCGTTTTATGCAAAAATAAGCGCATCTATCAGAATCAAACCGTAACATTTCTCTATTTTCTGTAATTAAACAAGCACGCTATGACAACAAATCATGATGAATCAACACATGCATCCTGCAGCCATAATCATGGCAATGGCGAAGCAGCACATGCATCCTGCGGCCAGCATCACTGCGAGCATGACCGTCCGCTGCAGCAGGTAAAACACATTATTGCCGTTGCATCAGGGAAGGGAGGAGTTGGAAAATCAACCTTCGCCGTAAACCTCTCCATTGCACTTGCCCAGACAGGTGCAAAAGTTGGCCTGATTGACGCTGATCTTTACGGCCCGAGCATACCAACCATGTTCGGACTGCTCGATGCCAAACCGGAAGTAACTGAAAAACATCTTGTCCCACTGGAAAAATGGGGTGTCAAACTGATGTCCATCGGTTTTCTGATCGAAACCGATACGGCGGTTATCTGGCGCGGCCCAATGGTTTCGAACGCCATCAAGCAGTTTATCAGTGAGGTCGATTGGAGCGAGCTCGATTACCTGATCTTCGATCTTCCTCCCGGCACCGGAGATATCCAGATCACAATCGCCCAGACCGTTCCCCTGACTGGCGCCATTATTGTTACAACACCGCAGGATGTAGCCATTGCTGATGTATCGAAGGCTGTCAGCATGTTCCGCAAGGTCAATGTGCCGATTCTTGGAGTGGTTGAAAACATGAGCTATTACGAACTGCCGGATGGCACAAAAGACTATATTTTCGGACATCATGGAGGAGAGATATTTGCCCGTACCCAGGGACTTTCCTTCCTCGGCTCCATTCCGATCGATCGTGCTGTACGCGAAGGCGGAGACAACGGAACACCCTATATGCTCAGCCATCCCGATTCGGCGACATCAAAAGCCATCAATCAAGCCACAATGGAGGTTGCACGCAGGATTTCCATCACCGAAGCGGAACGGGGAAATAAACAATCATAAATTTCGTATTGTTTTTTTCCGCAAGAGGTTTGATATTAGATTTCGTAAAGATGATAACGGCCCTTTTTTTCACTCAATTGTAAACCAATTATACCATGAGCTCCACCAAGGATTACCTTCCAAACAGCGATGCGCTTTACGACAGGGTTATTGCAGCACTTGAAACCGTACGTCCCTATCTGCAGGTTGACGGAGGAGATTGCCAGATTGTCGGCATTACCAAAGATATGACCGTTGATGTAAAACTGCTTGGCGCATGTGGTTCATGCCCCATGAGCACCCTTACCCTGCGTGCCGGTGTCGAACAGGCTATCAAAAAAGCAGTTCCGGAAATTGTACGCGTTGAATCAGTGTAACAAACTCATCAGTCAAGATTACGCAATAAAAGTTCCAGGGAGTCTTCATTCTGAATGAGGACTTCTCTGGCTTTACTTCCGTCTGCCTCACTGACAATCCCGCTGAATTCAAGCTGATCCATCACTCGCCCTGCGCGGCTGAATCCCAGCCTGAGACGCCTTTGCAGCAGCGATACACTCGCCTGCTGGTGCGTCACCACAAGCCTTGCCGCCTCTTCAAACATGCTGTCCTTGCCATCTTTTTCCTGATACCCCGATGATGATATCCCGTTACCCTTATTGATGTCAGGAGAGGGAAGCACATACATGTTCTTCAGCGCATGTTGTGAACCGATAAAGGAGGTAATCTCTTCAACCTCACCCGAAGAGACATAGGGCCCCTGGATACGCATCGATTTTGGCTGATTGGATGGCTGATAAAGCATGTCGCCATTACCAAGAAGCTGTTCAGCCCCTGAGCCATCGAGAATGGTGCGTGAATCAACCCTGCTTGCCACCTGAAAAGCAATCCGGGCAGGAAAGTTCGCCTTGATGATACCGGTAATGACATCGACCGATGGCCTCTGAGTCGCCACAATCAGATGAATACCGACGGCACGGGCAAGCTGGGCTATCCTGATGATGGGCTCTTCAACTTCCCGTCCTGCCGTTATCATGAGATCGGCAAGCTCATCAATGACCACAACAATGTAGGGCAGAGCCTCCTCGGGGATACGGCGATTATGGTCTCCAATATTGCGAACACCTGCTTTTTCAAGGGTCTCGTAACGGATCTCCATCTCTTTGACAACACACTTCAGCGCATAGACCGCCTTCTGGGGATCCGTGATAATCTGCTCCTCAATGCCGGGAAAACGCATGAGAAAATGGTTTTTCAGATGCTGATACTGAAATAGCTCAACCCGTTTTGGATCGATCAGCACAAATTTGACCTTGTCGGGACTGCAGGCATAGAGCAGGCTTGAGATAATGACATTGATGCAGACCGACTTTCCGGCTCCGGTAGCGCCCGCAATCAGGAGATGCGGCATGGTGGCAAGATCGGCAATATAGACCTCATTGGCGATAGTTTTACCGAGCACAATCGGCAGCATCATGGTGCTGTTCTTGAATTTTTCAACCTGCAGCACCGACCGGAGCCAGACCGTTTTCGGCTTGCCGTTGGGAATCTCCACACCAACAGCATTCTTTCCCGGAATCGGTGCAATAATCCGGATACCTCTGGCCGACAGCGCCATGGCAAGGTCATTTTCAAGGGATTTGACCCGACTGACCTTGACATCCGGTTCAAGTTCGAGTTCAAAAAGGGTCACACGAGGCCCAACCGTTGTTGAAATCCTCTTCACCTCAATCTTGTAGATCTTGAGTTTCTCGAGCAGTTTCCGCTTGCTTTCGTCCAGATGCTGCTGATCGATCTGATCATTGTCATCGGGGACTTTTTCCAGCAAGTCGATCGACGGGAAACGATAAGGCTCCCTGTCCTTGGTTTGCACTTTCAGACGACGTTCATCAAGGTCAGCCTCTTTTTCACGGACAGCCTGGTGAATGATCATCTCCGGCTCTCCGGGAATCTTCGACTGCAGCGCCAATGGAGTTATCTCAGCAGCAGAGGGCTCCGGCAAAGGAGGTTCCGGCAGCATAAGCTCTTCCTGAAAAACCGGAGCAGCCAGTGGAACAGCAGGGGCTGATACAAAAGGTTCGGATTCAGGCTCCTGCTTCAGTGTCTGTTTTTTCAACTCCTCTTTTTTCTGAGCCTCCTTTTTCAGTGCAAGCTTTCTCTTTTCCTCTCTTTTCTCCTCTCTTTTTTTCTCTTTCAGCTTCTGCAGTTCAGCCTTTTTCTTACGCTTCTCAGCACGCTTTGCCCTGAAAGCAGCAAACGACCTGACACTGCTTTTGACGGCAGCGAGCACCAGCCTCATACCTTCAGCCAGCGCAGTCTGCCCCATGTAGAGAGTCAAAACCAGAGCAATAACGGAGAGAAGAACAAGCGCTGCGGTAAAACCAATCACGACAGAAAGAAACTCCGCAAGCATCCGTCCGATTGCTCCAGCCATCATATCGCTGAACGGCGCAGAGGTAAGGCCGAACATCGTTGCGATATCAAGTGAAATGGCGAGGCTGTAGAGAGAAAAAAGAATGGCTGGTTTCAGGCTTTTCGCCCGCAGAAGCAACCATCCCCATAAAAAAATGGCTGTTAACGGTAGAATTACCGAATAGCCAAGAAATGAACGGATAAAGAACGCGGAGATCCTTGCTCCGAATAATCCGAATGGATTGTGAATGCTTTCAGCCACATCTCTGGCAGATCTACTGAAAATATCGTGCCATGCAAGGGTACCAAAACTTGCCTCATCATCCGGATGAAAACTCAGAAGGGCCGCAATCAAAAAGAGAGCCAGCAACATAAGTACCAGACCGCCGATCTCTTTTTGCAGCGCCTTCATGTCGAGAGGAGTCCCCTTGACACCTTTGTTGTTATTTTTCATTTTCACCTGTGCAGTCACTCCTGTAATACCTATGGGGTTGCATTCAACTCAAAGAGGTTGTAACAAACGGCAACCTCCTGATCACACCCGTATGAAGGCTTCCGCGAACCTCAACCAGAATTGGAGTACCCGGCTTCAGGTACTCAAGCACCACATTGCAGGTACCAACCGGCTCCTGGAGTGTCGGAGAAAGAGTCCCGCTGCAAACCCAGCCAATCTCCTGGCGGTCACTGTTGTACAGCTTGAAATGCTGGCGGGGAAGAACGCGGCCATCAAGGCTGAAACCAGCAACTCCCCGCTTCAGATTACCTTCAACCTGCAGGCACGCCTCCTTGCCAATAAAATGTCCTTTACCCATTTTTACCACCCATTTCAAACGCGCTTCAAGCGGGTTTGTATCCTGGTCAATCTCGTGGCCATACAGTGAGTACCCCATCTCAAGGCGGAGTGTGTCGCGTGCACCCAGTCCAATGGGCTGAATACCGCTCTCTTTACCCGCTTCAAACAGCGCCTCCCATAACGGCAGAGCCATCGCATTCGGCAAACAGATCTCAACTCCCTTCTCACCCGTATAACCGGTTCCGGCAATCATCACTTCCGTTCCCTGGAACAGAACCTTACAGAAGCGGAATGCCCCAAGCGCAGGAACATCAAGCGCAGGAAAGACCGTTGCAAGAATATTCAGGGCAAGCGGACCCTGCAGGGCAATCAAAGAAAGTTGATCGGTATGATCCTCAAGCACAACCCCTTCAAATGCTGCGATATGCTGCTGCAGCCATTCAAAATCCTTTTGGGCATTACTTGCATTGACAATAAGAAAAAACGTTTCGCTGTCGATGCGGTAGATAATCAGGTCATCAACAATGCCGCCATGAGGATAGAGCATGAGATTGTACTGCGCCTGGCCATCCTCCGCCTTGTCGAGGTCGTTGGTCGTCATGTACTGAAGAAACTCTTTTGCCCGTGCACCCCTGACATAAAAGTTGCCCATATGCGACACATCAAAAAGCCCGGCCGCACTGCGGACAGCATGATGCTCAGCAATAATTCCCCTGTATTGTACCGGCATCAGGTAACCACCGAAATCGATAATTTTAGCTCCGGCTTCTTCATGCCAGGAGTACAATGCTGTTTTTTTCATAACGACCCTTCACGAAAGTTATTGAGTGGAGTTACAACTGACTGTAAAAAAACATTTAAACAGGAAAATCAAAGCTTTTTTCAGTTGAACGGGAATTTTACCAGAGAAAAGCTTCCAACAGGATGGCAATCGGTAAGGCCGACAATCAATAAAACAAGGAGATTGGTATCAATAATAATTTGTTTCATGTCAACTCATAACCTCTCGATTCTTCACCGCTACGACCTCCCCGCTCTTATTTACCTTAACAGTTTTGAATGAGCGTTTTGGTACTATCGAGGATATGGCAAGAGTGGCAAGTACACCATGCGGATAGTCCCAGGGACGTGAGAATCCAACGGTAACAAACCATTCACCAACCTGATCATCGAATTCGATCTCCTCCAGGCCAAGATTCGTTATGTTTTCATGTTCAAAAAGATCACCGACATGATTGACCGCAATGGTTACAACATCTTTAACATTCACAGGTTTTCTCCGGTAGCATTTTTTACGAATCTCTTCGACACTCTCTTGCTTGAGCCATGGTCTGTTCTGACAACGGAAATGTTCACTTACCCCGGCCAATAATTATCTCATTGCCAAGCTCATTGCGATCTCCGGCTTTCAGGGGAAAATGGGCGGCAAGAATTGCAGCGCACCGGTCAACGGCTGCCGCTATTGCTGCGGCCTGGGCCTTGCTTTTGATCCCTCCAACAATGGTATCGACAATCTCCTGCCAGAGCGCCTTGTCAACTTTGGCATTGATGCCTTTATCGGCAATCACACGAACATGATGCTCGAAAAGCGAAATATAGATGAGAATGCCAGTATGATCAACGGTCTGGTTAATATCCTTCTGATAAAAGGCGTTGATGGCAGCCTCTTCGACCTCCTCCTTCATATCCGATGCCGTGACAAAGAGTCGTTTGAGAAGAGGAATTCGTTTGAGCAGTTCGTGGAGCACGATAAACGAAAGGCCAAAGAGTTCAAGAAAAAACCACATACTCTCATGCCCGGTAAAAAAGGCCACGGCAACACCAAGGAGTATCGCCAAAAGCGAACTGCCGATCATGCTTGCAAGAGGATAGTGGTAACTTGACGGAACGACCATAACCACAATTTCACCTGAGGTGCGCATTTCAGCTTCCGCTATTCGCGCCTCAATCTGAAGCCGTTCTGCCGCTGCAAGAAATTTTTCTGCCGGATCTTTCATAAGCTGTTCTCTTTTTTTCACTGCTTCTACCAATCACCTGACGCTCCACCGCCGCCGAAACCACCGCCGCCGCCTCCAAAGCCACCTCCACCGCTTCCACCACCGAAGCCGCCGCCATAGAAGCCACCACCAAGACCGCCGTTTGCCATTGGGCCGCCCCTGTGGCCACGAAAAATCTGGCTGATCAGGTATACAAGAAAGAGAATACTGAAGAGGAGGGGAAATGAAGTTTTATCCTTTTTCTTCACTGGCTTTGCCTTGTACTCTCCATGAACAGCCGCAATAATGGCATCGACCCCTCGGGTAAATCCGGCATCGAACTGCCTGGACTTGAAGGCTGGAACAATCTCGTCATTGATAATTCGTCCTGCAAGAAGATCGGTCAACCTCCCCTCCAAACCATAGCCAACCTCAATGCGCACCTTTCGATCATCGCGTGAAACAATGAGCAGTACACCGTTGTCGGTACCCTTCTGGCCAATCTTCCATGCCTCGACCGCCCGTATCGAAAAATTTTCGATGGGGTCGCCCTGAAGCGATGGAATGGTCAGAATAACAATCTGCGTTGACTCGGCAGCCTCAAACTGCTGAAGCTTTGCTTCAAGCTCCGCCTTTACCGGTGCGGAGATCATGGAGCCATAATCGTTGACCCGTCCTGAAAGAGCCGGCACCTGAATTGCCGTATGGCCGTTGAGCGGCACAAACTGAATCAGTGCAACCATCAAAAAGAGCAGAACCCTCAGAACGGATCTCATGAATTGATTCATAACAGTTAACAGAATCAGAATTTAACAGCAGGCACCGCTTTGGCAGCTTCGTCGGCCTTGAAGTACTCCTTGGCTTTCAGCTTCAGCGCCAGACTGTTGGTCAACGAGTTCGGAAACTTCCTTATCGAGAAGTTGAACACTTCTACCGCCCCGTTATAACGCTGACGGGCAACGCTGATACGGTTTTCGGTTCCTTCAAGCTGATTCTGAAGATCGCGGAAGTTCTGGTTAGCCTTGAGTTCAGGATACCGCTCTACCGCCACGAGCAGACGCGACAGGCTGGAGGAGAGACCACCCTGAGCGCTGGTGAATTTTGCCATCGCCGCCGGATCGCTGAGCATAGCGGGAGTAAGCTGAATCGAACTCGCTTTTGCCCTCGCTTCCACCACTGCCGTCAGGGTCTCCTTTTCAAAATTTGCTGCTCCCTTGACCGTTGCTACAAGATTTGGCACCAGATCACCCCTGCGCTGCAACTGGGACTCAAGATCACCCCATGCGCGGTTTACAGCCTCTTCATTCTGCTGAATGGTGTTGTACCCGCAACCGGAAAGGGTACTGAAAAAAAGAAACAGTGCAATAAGCCTTGCCATGGACACCTTCATAATGTTCTCCTTGATGTTTGTTCTGTCAGTTTAAATAAATGCAAAAAAAATATACCATCTTTCCGTTTTCGATTGTCATCCGCTCTCCCCCCTCTGCAGCACTTTCCCCAGGCAGCCAATCTGGGGGAGCCGAGGACTGGAACATCTTATCCAAGATGAAGTTCCAGTGCCATACCCCTCCAAACCCTTCAGCTTACAAGCCGTTCGACCGTAAATATTCCCTGCACCTTTTTCAGTTTGTCCATAAGGGTATTCAGTTTTTCCGCATTGCGAACGTAGATCATCATGGTACCGACAAACATCCCGTCATGCGCGTTCAGCGAAATGGTACGGATATTGGTATCGAATTTTGAGATGACCGTTGTAAGCTGATTCATGATGCCGAGACGGTCTTCTCCAACAATCTTGATACCGGCAAGAAAATCGGTATCAACTTTCCTGTTCCACGAAACCGAGACAATGCGCTCGCTTTTCAGCAGATTCTCATTACTGACATTGACGCAGTTTTTACGATGTATCTTGACCCCCTCAGCAGTAACAAAGCCGATCACCTCATCACCGGGAACAGGCTGGCAGCAGTTCGCATAGGCATAGGCGATATTGTTCATACCGGCAATAACCACGTCGTCCTTTTTGGCCGGAACACCCTCCGCATCCAGTTCGTGACGCGCTTTCTGCAGATAATCTTCAACCTCACGCGCCTCTTCAGTGAGTGTTTTTGCTGTCGGCTCCTCCTTGCGGGAATTGTTGGCCCGCTCAATAACCTCTTCACCATTGATCTGCTGGCTCGCAAGAGCGCTGAAGAAATCTGCCGGCGTTTTAAGGCCGTACCCTTTAACATGCTGGATGATGTCGCTGTCCGATAACAGCTTTTTGGTACCAGCAACCATCTTCTCCCACATACCCCGCCCTTTCTCGACCTGCAGACGACGCTCCTCATTGATGGCCGAACGTATCTTCAGCTTGGCCCGCTGGGTTATGACCACCTTCAGCCAGTCAGGTTTCGGCTTCTGGTTTTTAGAGGTGATAATTTCGACCCGATCACCCGATTTAAGCTGCGCATTCAAGCGAACGATCTTGCCATTCACCTTGGCCCCGATACAGCCGTTGCCAACCTCCGTATGAATGGCATAGGCAAAATCGATCGGTGTAGCCCCCGCAGGCATGGTTTTCATATCTCCTTTCGGAGTAAAAACATAAATTTCGTCGTGATAGAGGTTGAGTTTGAACCCCTCCATAAAAGAGGCCGCCGAATCAGCATCCTTGATCAGCTCTCTGGCCCAGCGAAGAAACGAATCGATGTTAACATCATCGCGCGATATCTTCTCCTTGTATCGCCAGTGAGCCGCAACGCCGAGCTCTGCAAACTCATGCATACGCTTCGTGCGAATCTGCAACTCAACCATATGACCCTTCGGGCCGATAATGGCCGAATGAAGGGACTGGTATCCGTTATGCTTCGGTACCGAGATATAGTCCTTGAAATACTGCGGAACCGGAGGATATTTTTGTGTAATAAAACCGTATACCGAAAAACAGTCGGCGATACGCTCGGTATCAATAATCACCCTGATACCGTAGAGATCATGAATATCCTCAAAGCTCTTGTTCTTGTTGCGCATCTTGTTGTAGATCGAAAAGAGATGCTTTGCCCGTCCCTGCACCTCTACCTTGAACTCCTGCTGCTCAAGATCATCTTTGATGGGAGCAATCATCTTTCCGAGATAGTTGACCCGGTCACCTTTACCCATACGGATTTTCTGCTGGAGAAATTCGTACATCTCCGGATCGATGAATCGGAGGGCGAGGTTTTCGAACTCGACCTTCATCTTTCCAAGACCAAAACGGTGCGCAAGGGGTGCATAAATATCCCGCGTTTCAAGCGCAATTTTCAGCCGTCTATGCTCAGGAAGCGATTCAAGTGTTCTCATGTTGTGCAACCGATCGCAGAACTTGATCAGAATAACGCGGATATCCTTGACCATCGAGAGCAGCATCTTGCGAAAACCCTCTGCCTGGGTCGTCTCCCGGTTGATCATGATACCGGAAATCTTGGTAAGCCCTTCAACAATATCAGCAACTTCAACGCCAAGCTCAGCAACAATATCCTCATAGGTATAGCCGCTGTCTTCAATGACATCATGCAATAAGGCTGCCGCTACAGAGACGCCATCAAGAGGAAGTTCCTTGAGCAGAATGGTGGCAACTTCAACAGGATGGTAGAAAAAGGGTTCACCTGAAGCCCGTTTTTCTCCCTCGTGTGCCCGATAGCACATAAAAAAAGCACGCTGAATCAGCGATTCATCAAAATTTTTGAGATTCTTGCGAGAAAGCTGAAGTATCTCGTGAAGCTTTTTGTAATGATCTTTCCCTATCTGTGCTAACATTGCAGATGAACTCTGGTGAACAACATATGAAAAAGGTAACGGACGACAACCGATGCACTATTATATAATGTATTTATGCATAACAACACAAACAGCAGCACCCCGGAAAAAATTATTCTCCTGCCGGTAATCGCTCCAGAGCCTGTTCCAGCTTTGTGATTTCATCACGCAGATAAGCTGCCTTTTCATACTCCATCTGAACAGCAGCTTCCTGCATTTCAAGGCGGAGTTCCGCTGCGAGGGCATAACCCGCTTCAGGAGTCAGTGTATCAATATGGCCGGAAAGCACCCTCTCAGGTTTCGGCTCAAGACCGAAGCGCTTTCTCCGGTAACGCTCCTCGGCATCAGCCACACCGGTGGTGTCGAGAATCTGGTCAACCGATTTGATGATTGAACGGGGAGTAATGCCGTGCTCTTCGTTGTAGCGCTGCTGGATGGTACGACGCCGAGCAGTTTCATCAAGCACTTCACGAATGGAACGGGTTACCACATCGGCATAGAGCACAACCAGACCATCAACGTTGCGGGCGGCCCTGCCTGCAATCTGCATAAGCGAACGGGTATTGCGCAAAAAGCCCTCCTTGTCGGCATCAAGAATCGCAACAAGAGAGACTTCCGGAAGATCAAGCCCCTCACGAAGAAGGTTGACCCCGACAAGCACATCAATGTCCCCTACCCTGAGCTCACGAAGAATCTGCATCCGCTCCAGACTCTTGATCTCCGAATGCAGGTAACGCGAACGAATACCTGTCTTTCTGAAAAAGTCATGCAGATCTTCCGACATTCTTTTGGTCAGCGTCATGACCAGAACCTTATTGCCCTTGGCGGTATGGATACGGATTTCTGCCAGAAGGTTGTCGATCTGGCCTGTAACAGGACGAACCTCCACCGGAGGATCAAGCAGACCGGTAGGACGGACAAGCTGCTCCACCACCACACCACCCGAGCGCTGCAGTTCATGTTCACTCGGAGTAGCGCTGACACAGATAACCTGCGACGCCATCTCCTCGAACTCCTCGAAACGCAGCGGACGATTATCGAGAGCGGAAGGCAACCGGAAACCATGCTCAACCAGAATGGTTTTACGGGAACGGTCTCCCCCATACATCCCCCGTATCTGCGGCAGCGTCACATGGGATTCATCGATGATGACCAGAAAGTCCGAAGGAAAATAGTCAAGCAGACAACAGGGGCGCTCACCGGGAGGACGAGCCGAAAGATGCCTTGAATAATTTTCAATACCGGAACAGTAGCCAAGCTCCTTCATCATCTCAAGGTCATAACGGGTCCGTTCTTCAATCCTGCGAGCCTCAAGAAGACGATTTTCAGAACGAAAATAGTTCAGCCTCTCGGCAAGCTCATTTTCAATAGCGAGCATGGCAACCTTAAGCTTCTCCTCATCAGCAACAAACTGGCGGGCCGGATAGATGAAGGCATAATCCTCAACTCCAAGCACCTCTCCACTATGGATATCAAAGGTCTGAATACTTTCAATCTCGGAGCCAAAAAACTCGATGCGCAGAGCAAGCTCCTCATGTGCCGGGACAAGATCGATAATATCCCCCCTCACACGAAACTTCCCCGAACTCGGCTGCACATCATCACGGATGTAATGGAGAGAAATAAGCTCCTTCAAAAAAAGATCCCGATCCTTCTCCATTCCGGAACGCAGTTCCACAATCTGCGCTTTCCAGTCTTCAGGAGAGCCCAGACCATAAATACAACTGACAGAACTCACCACAATCACATCCTTCCTGCCACTGAGCAGGGAGCTGGTCGCCTTGAGCCGGAGCCGTTCAATCTCGTCGTTGATACGCAGATCTTTGGCGATATACTTGTCGAGAGAGGGGAGATAGGCTTCAGGCTGATAAAAATCGTAATAACTGATAAAATACTCGACCGCATTGTCGGGGAAAAACTGTTTGAGTTCCCCATACAACTGGGCAGCAAGCGTCTTGTTATGGCTCATCACCAGAACCGGCCTGTCGAAACGGGCAATAACGTTCGAAATGGTAAAGGTCTTGCCCGAGCCAGTGACACCAAGCAACGTCTGGTAGGGGTTCCCCGACCTTACACCGTCGCAAAGCGCCTCGATGGCTTTCGGCTGATCGCCGGCAGGACTGTAAGGACTGACAATTTTATATATTCCGCTTCCGTTCACCTCCATAAACAACTCTCCAAACTTGATAATTATTTTCACTCCTTCCATTGCAGCAACTAAAAGAACTATTTATGCTATTTGTTAGTTCTTCCACAATGATTATCTACCGTAATAGCTAATGGACTTCCCTCTTGTACAAGCCCCTCTTGAACAACAGGCCTTTCAGGGGATTTTACAGCTCTCGTACACCCTTAGCCTGCGTGGACTGTTTATTTTCAGAAAGGCGGGTGAAGGCGGTTGCAATTATCCGCTTTAAATACCATTATTATCTTTTTTTCTGATGACCGATACCTACACGACCGCCATAAAACGCCGTATCCCCATATTCACCATCGGGATACTTTTTTTGCATCTAATTTCCTGTAAGCCCATGATCAACGAAGAGAGACCCTATCCATACACAACCGTTCCCGGAGACTCACTCCACACCAGAATCTACACGCTCAAAAACGGCCTGACCGTCTACATGAGCCCTTACCTCGACGAACCAAGAATATACACCTCCATTGCAGTCCGCGCAGGAAGCAAAAATGACCCCGCAGAGACAACCGGTCTTGCACACTATCTCGAGCATATGCTCTTCAAGGGTACCGATTCAATCGGCTCGCTTGACTATGAAAAAGAGCATGTCGAGCTTGAAAAAATTTCCGAACTCTACGAACAATACCGAACAACAACAGACACGGAAAAACGCGCCGCAATCTACAAGGATATCGACAGCATTTCCAACGTTGCCGCAAGCTATACGGTACCCAATGAATATGACAAAATTTTAAACTCCATCGGCGCCCAGGGCACCAATGCCTACACCTGGGTCGAACAGACCGTCTATGTCAACGACATCCCGTCGAACAAACTTGACCAGTGGCTCACCATGGAGGCGGAACGGTTCCGCAATCCGGTCATGAGACTGTTTCATACCGAACTCGAAACCGTCTATGAAGAGAAAAACATGACCATGGACAGTGACAGCCGGAAAATATGGGAAAATCTCTTTGCCGGACTCTTCAAAAAACACACCTATGGCACCCAGACCACCATCGGCAAGGCGGAGCATCTGAAAAATCCGTCAATAAAGAATGTCATCAACTACTACCGAACCTACTATGTGCCAAACAACATGGCGCTCTGCATCGCCGGTGATTTTGATCCGGATGCAACCATAAAACTGATCGATCAGAAATTTTCAGTCCTGCAACCCAAAGAGGTTCCGCACTTTACACCCGCAGTGGAAGAGGCAATAACGGAGCCCTCCATCATCAAGGTAAAAGGGCCGGAATCGGAAGAGCTGGTCATCGGATTCCGGTTCGATGGAATCAACAGTTCCGAAGCCGATTACCTCACCCTTGCCGACAAGGTGTTGTTCAACCAGACTGCCGGACTGATTGATCTGAACCTGAACCAGCAGCAGAAAGTACTCGATGCCGGTTCAATGCTCGTCATGATGAAAGATTATTCCACCCATATTCTGAGCGGAAAACCAAGAGAGGGGCAGAGTCTTGAGCAGGTCAAGGAGATGCTGCTCGCCCAGCTTGAACTCCTCAAAGAGGGGAAATTTCCCGACTGGCTGCTTGAAGCTGCAATCAATGACCTGAAAATTGAACAACTGAAACTCTACGAAAGCAACCGCGGTCGTGTTGAAGCCTATGTTGACGCCTTTGTCTGGGGTATGGCCTGGCCCGACCACGTCAGCCAGATAGAACGGCTCGAAAAAATCAACAAAAAAGAGCTTGTCGACTTTGTCCGCAACCATTACAGCTCGAACTATATCGCCGTTTTCAAGGAGCATGGCACCCCGAAAAGCGAAACAAAAATCCAAAAACCACCGATCACACCCCTGAAAGTTAATCGGGACACCTCATCGCAATTTGCCGAGAAACTGCTGGCCCTGAAATCAGAAAAAACCGAGCCCCTCTTTCTCGACTATAAAAAAGATATTGGCTTCTTTGATGTCAATCCATCCATCAAGCTGCACTATCTGCAGAACAAGGAAAACGAGATTTTCTCGCTCTACTATGTCTTCGACATCGGAAAAAACAACAGCAAAAAGATTGAGCTCGCACTCGACTACCTCTCCTATCTTGGCACCTCAAAACTCACACCAAAAGAGTTCAGCCAGGAACTCTATAAAATCGGTGCAAGCTTCTCGGCATTTACCTCCGACGACTACGTCTACCTGAAGCTCTCCGGACTGGAAAAGAACTCCGCTGCGGCCATTCGACTGCTTGAAAATCTTCTCGTTGATGCCAGACCCGACCAGGAGGCGCTTGAAAAGCTCAAAGAGGGCACACTCAAAGAGCGCACCGACGCCAAGCTCTCCAAAAAGAAGATCCTCTTTGAGGCCATGACCAGTTATGGCAAATACGGTCCATCCTCTCCCTTCACCAACATCCTGAGCAACAAGGAACTTGAGCAGGTCACCTCACAAGAGCTGCTGGGAGAGGTGCACGATCTGTTGCAATACCGCCATCGGGTACTTTATTACGGCCCAACCTCTTCACAAGAGGTGCTCAGCGAACTGCGCTCCGTACGCCATTACCCCGAATCAATGAAGACCCCGCCGGTCGCTGACCTGTTCCGTGATCTCGAACAGCAGAGCAATCTCGTCTATGTCGTCGATTACGATATGACCCAGGCAGAGGTTATCCTTTTAACAAGAGATGAGTTGTACAACCCATCCATTCTCCCCCTCTCCACACTCTTCAACGAATATTATGGTGGAGGAATGTCATCGGTGGTTTTCCAGGAGCTGCGCGAAGCCAAAGCGCTCGCCTACTCGGTCTTTTCCGTCTACAAAACACCGAAACAGAAGGACGAGCACAACTACATTGTCAGCTATATCGGCACCCAGGCCGACAAGCTCCCCGAAGCGCTCGACGGCATCAGCATCCTGATGAACAAGCTGCCGAAATCGCCCGAACTCTTTGCCTCGGCATTGAACGGCATTCAGCAGAAAATTTCAACCGAACGACTGACGAGAACAGAGATCCTCTTCAATTACGAAGAGGCCGTACGACTCGGGCACGACCATGATATCAGAACAGACATCTACCGCGAAACAGCCCGGATGAGCCTCGCCGATATCGAACAATTTCACAGTGCCCATTTCAGAAACCAAAAACATGTCATGCTGGTACTTGGCAAGAAAAAAGATCTTGACATGACAACCCTGAAAAAATACGGAACGGTAAAAGAGCTGACGCTGAAAGATATTTTCGGCTATTAACAGCTTTGCAGCAACCACCCGACAGGGTTTTTGACTATGAAAATTCTTAACAAGTATATACTGGGGCAGTTTGCAAAGGCATTTCTTTTTACCTCAATAGCCTTTGCCTGCCTCTTTATTCTCATCAACATGGTTGAAAAACTGGATGAGTTCATCGACAAGAAGCTTGGCCTGTGGCAGATTGTTCATTATTACCTGCTCTCAATACCCTCCATTCTTCTGGTCGTCTCTCCCGTGAGCGCTCTGCTCTCCTCAATCCTTGTGGCCGGAAAACTCTCCTTTTCAGGTGAACTTCCGGCAATACGCTCCGCCGGTGTCAGTATGCGCCAACTGCTGACACCCTTTATAACCGGAGGAGTGCTGATTCTGCTCTTCAATCTTCTCAATGCAGGATGGATCTCCCCATCAACATTTGCCGAAAAGAACCATTTTGAACAGCGCTATTTGAAAAGAAATCCAGCCCAGCCCCAAGAAAACCGCAACATCCACATCCTCGAACCGGGAAACCGTATGCTCTCCATTGGAACCCTTGATCCTGACCACGCAGAAATCAGCGCCGTCTCCATCGAAGAGTTCAGCGGCGCACGCCTCAAATCCCGAACCGATGCCGACAGTATGCGCTACAACCAGAAAACAGGCGAATGGATACTGCTGAATGCCGCAACACGCAGTTTCACCGGAAAAGATGAAACCTTTCATCTCACCCCTGTAAAATCAGTAAAACTTGCCCTTTCGCCCCGCTCTCTGTCGGAACTCAACCTCCAGCCGGATGAAATGAACCTCATCCGCCACTACCGCTACCTCACAGAAAAAGAGGGAGCCGGTTTCGCCGGACTGGAACGATCGACAGTAAAATTTCACAACAAAATCGCTCTCCCCTTCGCCTCGCTCATCATCATCCTCATCGGTGTCCCCCTTTCCGCGAAAAAAAAACGGGGCGGACTCGCATCTGAAATAAGCATCACCCTTTTTGCAGGATTTCTCTTTATGGGAGTACAAAAGACCATCGCCATCGCCGGATACCAGGGAATGATCAACCCCATGCTCGCCGCATGGCTGCCAAATATCCTCTTTTTGGGCATCGGCTACGCCATCTATAAAACCGCTATCGACTGAACCTCATGCAGACCGGACACCCCCCTGTCATCGTCCTGATGACCGATTTCGGCCTCGCCGACACCTATATCGGCCAAATGAAAGGTGTCATCCTCTCCCTTGCGCCATCAGCACAGATTATCGACCTCACCCACGCCATCAGCGCCCAGAACATTGCGCAAGGCGCCTTCCTGCTCGGCAAGTCAGCCCCCTTTTTCCCTGAAGGAGCAATCTTTGTCGCAGTCGTCGATCCGGGAGTCGGCACCTCACGCAAGGCAATTGCCGTACAATGCGGAAAACAGAGCTTTCTTGCCCCCGACAACGGCCTGCTCACCGCCCTCTTCCAGACCGGGAAGGTCACTCAATGTGTCACTATCACCAATGAACGCTATATGCTTCCTGCCCGCAGCTCAACCTTTCATGGGCGAGACATATTTTCACCAGCAGCCGCACATCTCGCCTCCGGCGTTGCGCTCCGGGAGCTTGGCTCAAAGATGGAGCTGGCGGAATGCACAAGAATCCCGTTGCCGGAATGCAAAAGCAGAGACAACGGCGCATCATGGGAGGGAACAATCATCTGCACCGACCACTTCGGCAACCTCATCACCTCACTCGATGCGGAAGTGCTTGACCGCTCAAAAGAGTGGCTGATAGGCGCCGGAAACCATCAACTGCCCATCTGCCGCACCTATGGAGAAGTTGCCGACCAGCAGCCACTCGCCTATACCGGAAGCAGCGGCATGATCGAAATCGCCATCAGAAACGGCAACGCAGCAGAGAGACTCGGGCTGAGGGATGGAGATGCGGTGAGGGCTTCCGCAGCCTCCTCCATGCCATTCTCTCGTCGGTGAACGGTAAACTGTTTTTGCCTGTTTGGTTAGGGTGCACAGGTGTGTCAGGTTGTTTGGTCAGGATTAACATAACGGCTCTTCATGTTACAAAAACTGTTTATGAACAAGGTGTGGACGGTCTTCACCCTCTTCACCATTTCGCTGGCCCTGTATGGTATTGACTTCAGCATTTACGGCAACCTGAGGGAGATATCAGCCAGCTTTCTCGGCAATCTCGCCTTTCTGCCCATATACATCATCGTCGTCACGCTCCTCTTCGAAAGGGTGCTGCGGGAAAGAGAGCGCAAATCGGTCATGAGAAAACTGAACATGGTCATCGGCGTCTTTTTCAGTGAATTCGGCAACCATCTGCTGAAAGAGCTGTCGGTACACGTAGTCGAAAGCGAAGAGCTGAAAAAGCGCCTGCATATGAACGGATCATGGAAAAAACAGGATTTTGACGATGCGCTCGACTATCTGCGCCGAAACAACCAGAAGATCAGCATCGACAGCGACGCCCTCCCCTGCCTGAAGCAGTTCATGACCGGAAAACGAAGCTTCCTTTTGAGCCTGCTGGAAAACCAGAATCTGCTTGAGCATGAAAATTTTACCGACCTGCTCTGGGCAGCGTTTCATATCACGGAAGAGCTTGAGGCCCGCAAATCGTTCGATCGCATTCCTCCAAGCGACAAAGAGCACATCAATGGCGACATAAGACGCGTTTTCGGTCATCTGATCAGGGAATGGATCCTCTATATGCAGCATCTCAAGGAAGACTACCCCTATCTTTTCTCTCTGGCCGTTCGTCTCAATCCCATGATAGACTCGCCGGATCCAGTGGTGTATTCCGAACACTCCTGAAGAGATATAACACCTGTAGCCCTGTACGGCTCAAACCTGCCTGCATAAGCTCAGAAAAAGAGTCCACTCCTCTAAATCCAAAACCCTTGGCTATATTACCGCATACGTTTCCGCATAAAGCATAACAACTGAACAGGATAATTTTCACACACCCGTCATCATGACCTTCCAGAGCCTCCTGACCAAATACCGCACACACTCCTTCTCCGAACGCGACAAGGGCGACCGGTTTGAACGGTTGATGCAGGCATACCTCAAGAGTGACCCCAAGTATGCTTATCGCTTCAGGAGTGTCTGGCTCTGGAACGAATTTTCAGGGCGCAAGGATCTGGGTGGCAACGATACCGGCATTGATCTTGTCGCCTTGACCTGGGAGGGCGACTATTGGGCCATCCAGTGCAAATGTTTTGATGCTGCTGCCACCATCGACAAACAGGCGGTTGACTCCTTTCTCTCCACCTCAGGAAGGGAGTTCAAAAACAGCAACCAGCAGAGCGCAGTGTTCTCCCAGAGGCTCTGGATCTCCACCACCAACAAGTGGGGCCCAAATGCCAATGAGGCCATCAAGAACCAGAACCCGCCGGTTACAAGAATCAGCCTCTCCGATCTGGAACACTCCCCGGTAGAATGGGAGCTTCTTGAGCAGGGCGTTAAAGGTGAAGAGGCACGAACAGCAAAAAAAGAGATCCGCCCCCACCAGCAGACAGCCCTTGACAATGCGCACGAGCACTTCAAAACTGCCGACCGGGGCAAACTCATCATGGCCTGTGGTACCGGTAAAACCTATACCTCCCTGCGGATTGCCGAAAACGAAACTGACGGCACGGGGCTGATCCTCTTTCTTGTTCCCTCCATTGCCCTGCTTGGCCAAAGCCTCCGGGAGTGGACGGCTGAAGCGAAGGAACCCATTAACCCTCTCTGCATCTGCTCAGACCCCAAAATCAGCCGCCGCCACTCGCGTAATGACGACAGCGACTCCACCAGTGTGCTCGACCTTGCCCTGCCTGCAACAACCGACGTAGCAAACATTGTTACCCAGTTCCGGCAACTGCACGAAACCCGGAGAGCCGGAATGACGGTGGTTTTCTCCACCTATCAATCCATCGAGGTGATTGCACAGGCACAACAGGAGCTGCCCGGTTCAGAAGAGGGCATCTTCGACCTGATCATCTGCGATGAAGCACACCGAACTACCGGCGTCACCCTCACCGATGAAGACTCCTCGGCCTTCACCAAAGTGCACGACAACAACTTCATCAAGGCGAAAAAACGGCTCTACATGACCGCCACGCCGCGCCTCTACAGCGACGACTCCAAAGCAAAGGCCGCACAGGCGGATGCGCTGCTCTGCTCCATGGATGACCCAGCGCTCTATGGCGAAGAGATCTACCGGATAGGATTCGGCGAGGCGGTCGATGGAGGCCTGCTGACCGACTACAAGGTGCTCATCCTGACGCTCAGCGACACCGATATTCCCCCTGCCGTACAGAACGCCATCTGCAATCAGGAGCACGAAATCAACGCCGACGACGCCTCAAAGCTTATCGGCTGCATCAACGCCCTCTCCAAGCAAATTCTTGGTGACGCCGGTGTGCTGCAATCGAGTGACCCGGAACCAATGCGACGGGCAGTTGCCTTCTGCCAGACCATCAAGGTCTCCCGACAAATCACCTCCAGCTTCAACTCCACAACAGAGATCTATCTCAACTCCCTGCCCGAAGAAAAGCGGGCACAGATGGTCACCCTCTCATCGAAACATATCGACGGCACCATGTCAGCCCCGCAGCGCGACGAACTCCTCGGTTGGCTGCAGGCTCCCGCTACTGAGAACGAATGCCGGGTACTCACCAATGTCCGCTGCCTCAGCGAAGGGGTTGATGTGCCAACACTTGATGCCGTCCTCTTCCTCTCGGCCCGTAACTCCACCGTCGATGTTGTCCAGTCGGTGGGCAGGGTGATGCGCAAGGCCCCCGGCAAAAAGTACGGCTACATCATTATCCCCATTGTCATCCCCTCCGACATCGACCCGGCAAGGGCACTTGACGACAACGAACGCTACAAGGTGGTCTGGTCGGTACTCAACGCCCTGCGTGCCCACGACGACCGCTTCAATGCCACCGTCAACAAGATTGAGCTGAACCGAAACCGCCCCGAACAAATTCTGGTTGGCCGACCCGATGCCGGAAGTTATGGCGATGGTGAATCCGAAGCTCTTGTCAATGCTCATCCAGGCTCAAACATCTACCGCACTTCGGCAGAACTTATGCGCGAACAACTGGCCATGCAGTTCCAGCAACTCCAGAGCGTCTTCTTTGCCCGTATGGTGCAGAAGGTTGGCGACCGCCGCTACTGGGAACAGTGGGCGAAGAATGTTGCGGAGATTGCCCAGCGACAGGCCGAAAGAATCAACCGCCTCATCCAGGCCGACGGAGAGCACCAGAGAGCCTTTCAGGAATTTCTCGGCGGTCTGCAGCAGAACATCAACCCCTCCATCACCCGGCAGGAGGCCATTGAGATGCTCTCGCAGCACATTATCACCAAACCGGTCTTTGAAGCGCTCTTCAAGGGGTATTCATTCGTACAGAACAACCCCATCTCTGTCTCAATGCAGAAAATGCTCGACCTGCTCGAAGCCGGAAACGTCCTGGAAGATGCCGAGACACTGCAAAAGTTTTACGAATCGGTGAGAATGCGGGCCCAGGGCATCGACAACGCCACAGGCAAACAGCGCATCATCATTGAACTCTACGACAAGTTCTTCAAAACCGCCTTCCCCGGCATGGTCGAAAAGCTCGGCATTGTCTACACTCCCGTCGAGGTGGTTGACTTCATCATCCACTCCGTCAATGACCTGTTGAAAAAAGAGTTCAACCGCACCCTCGCAGATGAAAATGTCCACATACTCGACCCCTTCACCGGTACCGGCACCTTCATCACCCGCCTCCTGCAAAGCGGCCTGATCGGGCAGAGGGAGCTTGAACACAAGTACAGACTGGAGATACACGCCAACGAAATTGTACTTCTTGCTTACTACATCGCCGCAGTCAACATCGAAAACGCCTTTCACGACATGACGGGCGAAGCCACCACCTACCAGCCATTTGAGGGCATCTGCCTCACCGACACCTTTCAGCTCGGCGAAACCGATGCCAGCACCGTGCTCTTTTCCGAGATGTTCCCGCAAAACTCCGAACGGGTATCGGCACAGAAAAAGACACCATTGCGGGTCATTATCGGCAACCCGCCCTACTCCGTCGGTCAGAAATCCGCCAACGACAACGCGCAGAACCAGAGCTACACCAAACTCGATGGCCGGATTGCTGCCACCTATGCCGCCGCATCAAAAGCAACATTACAGAATTCTTTGTACGACTCCTACATCAAGGCATTCCGCTGGTCAACCGACCGGCTTGATCCTGAGAATGGCGGTATTATCGCCTTTGTTTCAAACGGCGCATGGCTTGATGGCAACAGCTCCAGCGGTCTCCGTCAATGCCTGCAAAAAGAGTTCTCCAGCATCTGGGTTTTCAACCTGAGAGGCAATCAGCGCACCAGTGGCGAACTCTCCCGAAAAGAGGGGGGCAAGATCTTTGGTTCCGGCTCCCGTACTCCCATAGCCATAACCCTGCTGGTAAAAAATCCCGGCAAGCTCGCCGCCAAAGCCACCATCCACTATGTTGATATCGGCGACTACCTCAACCGCGAGGAGAAGCTTGCCATCATCAGCAAATACCGCTCCGTTGGCAATCCCGAAATGCCCTGGCAGACCCTGCAACCCAACGAACACGACGACTGGCTGAACCAGCGCAATGATCTCTTTGAGACCTTTATTCCGATTGGAGACAAGAATGACAAGAAAGCAAAGAGCTTCTTTGTGCCGTTCTATTCCAATGGATTGAAAACACAGCGGGATGCCTGGTGCTACAACTCATCGAAATCTCGACTTGAACGCAATATTCGATCAACCACAGATTTTTACAACGAACAACAAGAGGCTTTTCAGCAAGCAAAACGATCACAGCCGCATCTTACCGCAAAAGAGTTTCTTTCCTATAACTCAACCAAAATAAGCTGGACACGGGCACTGGAATGGGATGCTGAAAAAGGGAAACGACATGATTATACATCCGGCAAAATTGTAACGGCACACTACCGTCCTTATTTCAAGCAAAATCTTTATTACTCTCGTTTTCTGAATGAAGTGGTTGGGTTGATTCCCAAACTGTTTCCCACACCCGATACCAAAAATCTGGTGATTTGTGTTTCCGGTACAACGAAAAACTTCTCGATAATTATTACAGATGTGATTCCAGATCTGCATTTCAATGGTGATACACAGGCATTCCCCCTCTACTACTACGAAGAGCGCCAGAAATCCAGCCCGACACTCTTTGACGCAGCTACAGAAAACGAGCAGATTCGCCGCGATGGAGTTTCAGACTTCATCCTCGAACGAGCACAAAGCATGTACGGCAACCGCGTCACCAAAGAGGAGATCTTCTACTACGTCTACGGCCTCCTCCACAGCCCCGAATACCGCACCCGTTTTACCAACGACCTGAAAAAGATGCTCCCCCGCATCCCCCTCGTCGAAGAACCCCGACACTTCTGGAGCTTCACCAAGGCAGGCCGCGAACTTGCCAACCTGCACCTCAACTACGAAACCGTTCCACCCAGCGAAGAAGTCACCATCACCGGCGCCGAAACCAGCCACTTCATCGTCGAAAAAATGCGCTTCCCCAAAAAAGGGCAAAAAGACACCATCATCTACAACAGCGCCATCACCATCCAGAACATCCCCGCCAAAGCCTACAACTACATCGTCAACGGCAAAAGCGCCATCGAATGGATCATGGAACGCTACCAACTCACCACCCACAAAGAAAGCAACATCACCAACAACCCCAACAACTGGTCAAAAGAGGTCAACAACCCCCGCTACATCCTCGACCTGCTCCTGAGCATCATCAACGTTAGTGTGAAGACCGTGGAGATTGTTGAGGGGTTGCCGGAATTGAAATGGGAGTAAGTTGACATGCAAGAAGTTACAACCAAACAATGCAACTCTAAAAAATAAAATATTTTCCAGTAACAAAAATAAAGACGGCATCTCTCTCAAATGGATAGATGTCGTCTTTAAAAAAATTATTTCTTCTTTTGTTGCTCGTTTTTTTGTGGCGAATTTTCTGGAGGCTTTGGCGGCTTTACTGGGGGCATAGGTGAACCAGAATTTGTTGGACGCAAAACCTTAGTGGTATCTTCTGTTAAGTGAATGCGACCTTGTGGTTGTTGCTTTTCATCTGCCATATCACTCTCCGTAAAAATTTTTAAAATATTCTGATGCAAGTTTTCTTGCATTCTCCATATATCTCTCCTTATGAGGTAATGCATTCTTTTTAAAGCTATTTTGAACTATGCTTACCTCTCTCTGCTTTAGATTCATATGCGATCGATGAACATCTTCTTCTGTCATCTTCCCTTGAGCAACATCATACCATTTATTTTCTGCATCTATAAAAAGTGCCTCTAGCTCAGAAGAAAGATTATAAAGAGACCTTAACCTTGTGACATAAGGAAGATATCCCTTCAGTGCATTTACAATCTGAGACAAAGCAATAATAACACCCCAAAAAAAAGAATATTTTTGCCAGATCGCCCAACCAGCAATACTTCCATTTGAACAAAGCGCCAAAAATATATTTATGGATCTATCAATATGAACGGTATGCTCTATGTATTCCACAACGTAAAATACATGCACTCTTAACTGATCTAATTCTTTCCAGTATCTTTCTTGACAAGTGTATGACACAGTTGAAGCAGATTACATTTACAGTTACTTTTTACAAGTTAACAAATTCTTCTAACAAAATACACAAAAGCCCTTTGGTGGCGATTCGGAACGACTTGCAGGCTAAAGGTGTCCGCTGCTGGTTTGCCCCGCATGACATGAAAATCAGCGACAAAATACGCCCCACTATCGACGATTCTATCCGCCTTCATGACAAGTTGCTTTTGATTCTTTCAGAGCACTCAGTAGAAAGCGACTGGGTTGAACATGAAGTTGAACACGCCCTTGACCTTGAACAAGAGCGCAAAAAAACAGGTCTCTTTCCGGTCAGAATCGATGACGCAATCATGGAGAGCACAACCGGATGGGCTGGCAACGTGAAACGCCAGCGACACATCGGCAACTTCACCCAGTGGAAACATCACGATGCCTACCAGACAGCATTCGACCGTCTTTTGCGGGATTTGAAAGCTGGTTAATATCTCTGATTACTACCACTTGTGAGAAAAGTTCACTGATACCCGCTTCTACACAGCATCCTCGTTTTATGCCGAGCTGGAGCTCGGCGTTCCCAGGGTGTGCGGGATTTGAAAGCAGACGACCATATTCCGTCAAGTCTGACATTTTCTGTGACTTTACTTTTTTTCCGTTTAGCCCAATTATCTGTACCTTTTTCGTACTTTTCGGGATAAGTTAACCTCGCAAGTGTTTCACAAAAAGAATAACACCTTATCCAATATGAGCACAATTTCTATTGCCGACATTCTTGAGCTTCCAGTGCAAGAGCGCATTCGTCTCGTTGAGCTTATCTGGGATAGCGTTGCTGCACTGCCTGAAGCTGTGGAAATCTCGCCTGCGCTCAAGGCTGAGCTTGAAGTACGCCTTGCGGAGTTCGAAGCAAACCCTGAAGCTGGCTATTCCTGGGATCAAGTGAAATTACACGTTAATGATGGCTCATGGAGTTCCTTCTGAACATGCAGCAATGAGAGGATGATTGAGTAAAATGCCGACTTACAGAATCACAAGAGAACAAATTTGACAATACGTACGAAAAGACGTACGTTTCATCAAAAGAAGGAAACGCCATGAATACAACTTCTATCAGTGTAACGGGTGCTCGCACAAAACTTTACAAGCTTATTGACGAAACACTCAATTCACATAAACCTGTCGTCATCAAAGGAAAAAGAGGAAATGCTGTCCTGCTGTCGGAAAGTGACTGGAATGCGATTTCAGAAACACTGCATCTTGTCTCCCTTCCGGGAATGCGAGAATCAATTCAGGAGGGACTCAAAGAGGAGATAACTGCATGTTCAAAAGAGCTTGACTGGTGACATGGCAACTTGTCTATACCAAACAGGCTCAAAAAGATGCAAAAAAACTTGCATCTGCTGGATTGAAGCCCAAAGCATTGGAACTTCTTGAAATTCTGCAGAGAGATCCATACCAGACTCCCCCGCCTTTTGAGAAACTTGTTGGTAATCTATTCGGAGCCTGTTCCAGAAGATTGAATATCCAGCATCGTCTTGTCTATCAGATCTATGAGACCGAGCACATAGTCAAAATCATCCGTCTCTGGACTCATTATAAATAATCAATAATCCCCGATCATCGGCCTGCTGCAATCCTGAAGAACGAACCTTTTGTGCCTGAAAACTCAAGGATATCAAGCGCCCTGATACGCAACCCACAAATAGATGGCCGACCTCCACACTGATCGGGATTTATGGTAATTCTGTTTTGCCAATCGTTCATCACTTTTGTATCATTCGAGTTTTGTGGCGTGTTCTTATGGGGTTAATAAACTCAAAACAGGTGGCCTGATGAAGAAAAACCGTTTGTTTCAGGCGAAGAGGTTCACTCTTGTTCTGCTTGTATCCTACCTCTTTTCAGCCTGTGCTGCCCAGAGTCCGGCGCTTGAGCAGGCTGAGCTGCAGAAGGCATATCATAGCGCCATCGTTGATGCGGAAAGAGCCGATCCATCAGAGATATCGAACAATCTGGTTGCGATTGTGCCCTCAAATGAGAGGCTGATATGGAAGAACAGGGATGATGCCAAAAATGCCATGCTGCTGGTTGTCACCTGGACAAATTATAACGGCTATGACAGTATCGTCGGGCAATCGCTCAATCTGTCGAGAGAGGTTTGGGTAACAACCGCGCCAGAGGTGAAGAATTTTTGTAAGGGGCTGAAAGAGAACCGGTCGTTGCGACTGGAGCAGCTTTTGGGGCTTCCACCGAGGGCGGGCAAAACGAGGTTTGTGGAGATGTGGGTCAAGCCGGGCGATCTTTTCAGGCCGAGCGCTGATCCGGAGATCAGTGACCGTGAAGCGGAAACAGAGTTCAGGACATCCAATAAATTTGTGACGGTGAGTGCCGACTATGTCAAGTGGTACAATGAGTTGAAGATGCAATCATACGGAACCAACGGCTATCCGTGGACCAGACTGGGTTATACCTATGACTGGGGAGATCGCCGCCGTCACATCGGGTTAAGTGAATTTGTGATCATGCCGGGCGCCACCGTCGAGATCAATGCGGTTGCACCAACGTCTGACTATTAGCGAAATTATGCTCCAATCGTCGGCCCACCTGCGGTGGGCGATTCTGTAGTCGGTTGTTACCAGAACATTTTGGCGTACGGCGGTTCGTCCCTCACCCCCGCTCACCAAAATGTTGGTACTGCCCTCTCGCTCACAAAGCAAAGACGGAATGAGCTGCCAACTGACTACGGGACGAAAACCGGGCGGAAGCCCACATAGTCGTCCCGGTTGTCGGGGGTGTTGTAGTACCGATACGCCGACCGACAGCACTCGGCATCGTTGATCCAGCTCCCGCCACGAATAACACGGAGCGAACCCTTTTCTGGCGCTGGCCCACCGGGATTTTCAACAAGCCCTTTGGCCTTGCACTCATCATAGTATGTACCGCTGTAAACGTCATCGCACCACTCCCAGACATTGCCGTGCATGTTGTACAAACCCCATGCATTAGGCTCAAAACTCTCTACCGCAACCGTCCTGGCGCGGTATTGGCCTTTCCGGTTCTTGTTGTAGGGATAGTTACCGTCATAGTTGGCCTGTGCTGTTGTGATATTTCCACCCGTATTGAACGCTGTTCTGCTTCCTGCTCGGCAGGCATATTCCCACTCCGCTTCGGTTGGCAGACGATACCACTTGCCAGTTTTTTCGGAGAGCCATCGGCAATATTCTACAGCGTCATTCCAGCTCACATGCACCACCGGATGGTTATCCTCACTTTTAGGGCGAACCTTGCCAGAGACTCCATGACGCCAATTCACACCTTTTGTGAGTACGGCTTCGCTTCCATTCAAAACATAGCTATCCCCCGCTTTTTCTGCATCTGTCGGATAGCCTGATTCAGCGATAAAGCGTCTGAACTCGGCAACGGTCACCTCATATTTGCTCATATAAAAGTCATTCACTTTTACCTGATGCTGGGTTTCGTCGGTCGATCTGCCAACTTCCGTTTCAGGGCTCCCCATGGTAAATTCACTTCCGCGTATCAGCACAAAATTGGCTGGCGACTGCATGGAGAAGAGTGCCGGAAATGCTGCGCTGAATACCGTAAGCCCGCCAAAGCAGATTCCCGTAAAGCAGAAAAGGCTGGCGGCTAACAGCCTGCGCCGTTTGGAGCGGGCGCTGGCCAGGTAGAGCGCTTCAACATTTACAGATTTACTGCCAGCGCTACTGCCTTTCGCTGTTGTATTGCGCTTGCCTTTGCCGGAGAGCAGGGCAAGGAGGCTCAATATGAGGGAGAGAAACCAGCTCAAAAATGCCAATCCCATGAGCCAGATGCCACTGGTGGATGCTTCCGTTCCTTCCGCACCTGAAAAAAACTTTAAACCAAGAGCATAGAGCACTGGCACAACGAAGCTGAGCGTGAGGATCACCCGTGCCAGTTTGTCGAGCTGTTTGGGCTGCTCAATGAGATCTGAAACAAAGGCTTTTTCAAGCTCTTCGTCACGTTTTGACCGGGAAGCGGTTTGCTGCGGGGTAGAGTCATCCATATTCAGTTCCGGTTTGGTGTGTATGATACATTACCGTTATGGCATGTGCCGGAATTTACTGTTTATGCAGGTGTTACCCATATACTTTGCATAATAAAGCCGTAAAACGCAAAGCAGAGCAGCGCTATTTTGTGCCGCGCAGAAAAACGCTTGCCGATTGCCTCATCATCTCCGAATAGCATTACCGTAATGATGTGAAGGTACAGGGTAGCTAAATGCATTTTGTTTTAAGCGCCATCCCCTCTATATTTGATTTGATAACGGCTTGGAATGACTCATACCGATTTTTTCTGATTGATACGTTGCCCGAACAAGAGATCGAATGGAAAGCTCGAACGATCATTACGACAGCCCGTGGAAAGAGGCCATTGAGCATTACTTTTCGGAGTTTATGGCCTTTTATTTCCCGGATGCTTATGCACAAATTGACTGGTCGAGAGAGCACGTTTTTCTTGATCAGGAGTTGCGGGCGGTGGTGCAGGATGCTGAGCTGGGTACACGCTTTGTTGACCGGCTGGTCAGGGTGACCGAGCTTTGTGGCAATGAAAGCTGGATATATATCCACATTGAAGTGCAGGGCACAAAGCAGCCGGAGTTTGCCGAACGGATGTTTGTCTACAACTACCGGATTTTCGACCGTTACAAAAGGCCTGTTGCAAGTTTGGCGGTGCTGGCCGATGAAAACAAGCAGTGGAAACCCACCTCTTATGGTTTTGCCGTGCTGGGATGCCGCCATACGCTGGAGTTCCCTGTTGCCAAGCTGACCGATTATGAAGACAAACTCGATGAGCTGCTGGCATCAAATAACGCTTTTGGATGGATTACGGCGGCACACATCCTGACACAAAAAACCAGAACGCAGGATCAGGAACGGTACAACGCAAAACTCAGCTTACTACGAATACTGTACAAACGGCATCGGAATAAACAGCGCGTTATCAATTTATTCAATGTCATTGACTGGCTGATGCAACTGCCGGAGTGGTTGAACAGCGAGGTCTGGCAAGAACTTGAAAAAATCGAGGAGAGGGAAAAAGTGCAATACATTACCAGCGTAGAACGAATTGGCATAGCCAAGGGTATAGCCAAAGGCCGTGTTGAGGGCCGTGTTGAGGGCGAATCAAGGTTATTGAAAAGGCAGCTTGAGCGCCGCTTTGGACTGTTGCCCGAGTGGGCATCAGAGCGGTTAGGAAGCGCCAAAGAGGAAGAGCTTGAAGCCTGGAGTGAAGCGGTTCTTACTGCCCCGACGCTTGATGCTGTTTTCGGGAAAACTGACCTATCATAACTCTACAGCCGCTGGACAGTGTGCTCGTCAACAAAAAAAGCACCGGGTTGTTTCCGATGCTTTTTTGCTGAGAGGGTTATACCTCCATAAATCTTTGGAAGTCAAATTCTTTTTTGACAATCAGCTTCCGATGTACTCCTTCAGAATCTTGCTGTATGCCGACTGGCGGAGCCTGCGTATTGCCTTCTCCTTGATCTGGCGGACGCGTTCACGGGTAAGACGGAACTTTTCGCCGATCTCTTCGAGGGTGAGGGGGTTATCCATGCCAATCCCAAAGTAGGACTTGATGACATCGGCTTCTCTTGGAGCAAGGACGGAGAGAGAGCGCTCGACCTCAAGGGTGAGTGAGTCGCGGTTCAGGCCGTAATCGGGCAGATGGCCGTCGTTCTGCAGCACATCGAGCAGACGGTTATCATCACCCTGGGCAAAAGGGGCATCGACGGAAACGTGGCGTCCTGCAATTTTCAGGGTATCGGCAACGTCCTGCGAATCCATTTCAAGCAAGGTGGCAAGCTCTCTTGTGTTCGGGTCGCGTTCAAATTCCTGTTCGAGCTGGCTGTATGCCTTGCTGATTTTGTTGAGCGTTCCTACCCGGTTCAGGGGAAGCCTTACAATTCGTGACTGTTCGGCCAGAGCCTGGAGAATGGACTGGCGGATCCACCACACGGCGTAGGAGATAAACTTGAAGCCACGGGTTTCATCAAAGCGCTTTGCGGCCTTGATAAGACCGAGATTTCCTTCATTGATCAGATCCCCGAGGGTCAACCCCTGATTCTGATACTGTTTGGCGACAGAAACAACAAAGCGCAGGTTACCCTTGATCAGCTTGTCGAGAGCGCGTTTCGCCCTCTTGTATTCGGTCGTATCGACAGGCATATCAAAACCTTCCTTGATCGCCTTCGTCAGTTTGACCTCATCTTCGGCTGTCAACAGGTCATATTTTCCTATCTCCTGCAGGTAACGGTCAAGCGAGAGACTCTCTCGATTGGTTATCTGTTTGCTTATTTTGAGTTGCCTCATCTATAACGTCTCCTTGAGAACTTCAGCATTTTAAACCTTCCCCTGCGACTTGCATGACAAACAGGAAAAGTCGGAAGATATCACTTCAGAATGATTAAACCAAAAAAAGTTATTTTCTTCTCACCACGATCCGCCAGACCTGCACAAACAGCCTCACTACATCACCCTGAATCAGTCGCTGAGAACAGCAAGATTACTTTTGAGTTTTTCGAGGGTTTCCCCGGCCTCTCTGAGCTTTTCACGCTCTTTTGCAATAACATCGGCGGGTGCGTGATCAGCAAATCCTCCGTTCGACAATTTTTTCTGAAGCGAGAGAACATAGGAGGAAACATTACCGATCTCTTTCTGAAGGCGTTCGCGCTCTTTGTCAAACGATATCAACCCTTCAAGCAGCACAAATAGTTCATTTCCCTCGACCACGGAACCTGCAGCATGTGGTGGACGCTCACCGCCATCCATGAGTTGCGGATTACATTGAGCCAGCGCAGCAACCAGCGCCAGATTGGTTTGCAGAAGTAGTCGGTCACCCTCATTGGTCGGTCTGAGAAGAACCTCTGCCCTGATTCCATGAGGAACCCCAAAGAGTGAGCGGAGGCTTCTGATCTCGGTAACGACTTTCTGTATCAGGGAAAAACCACGGAGATCGATCCCTGCAAGTGCACTGTCGGAAAGGGGCATCGGCGAGAGGGCAATGCTCTCTTCCGTCGAACGCTGAAGCACCTGATGCCATATCTCATCGGTAATGAAGGGCATAACCGGATGCAACGCTTTCAGGGTACCCTCAAGCACATAAACTGCAAGGCAAACCGCCTGTTGAGCATCCTCTCGTGTCAACTCTCCTGAAAGCCTGACTTTGAGAGCTTCCAGATACCAGTCGCAATAGTCGCGCCAGAAGAAGTCATAGAGATTCTTGACAATATCGTTGACCCTGAACTGCGTGAATGCGGTGTGATAGCGTTCCAACATGCCATGATATCCTGCAAGGAGCCACTGACCAGCCAGATCAGCAGTTACAGAGCGGGGATCGAAGTTGAGATAAACGGTCGCAAACTCTTCGTGGTCGCGGAAGTATTTCTCACGCTGCATGAAAACGAGGCGGGAGGCGTTCCATATCTTGGTGGCAAAATTCCGCCCGAGTTCGCACTTTTCCTCACCGAACAAAACATCCTGACCGAGAGGAGCGATATAGATAATGGTGAAGCGCAAGGCATCGGTGCCATAGGTATCCATCACCTTGATCGGGTCGGGTGAATTACCGAGTGACTTGGAGAGCTTGCGCCCCTTCATGTCACGGATAATGCTGGTAAAATAGACGTTGCGGAAAGGAACCGCCCCCTTGAAATAGAGCCCTGCCATCACCATTCTGGCAACCCAGAAAAAGATGATGTCCGGCCCGGTTACCAGCGTATCGGTAGGATAAAAGGCTCTGAGATCGTCATTATCACTCTGCTTCTCAGTCCAGCCAAGCGTTGTCAGAGGCCAGAGCCATGAAGAGAACCAGGTGTCGAGCACATCATCATCCTGCACCAGTTTGTCGGTACCGGCAAGATGACAGGCCTCTTCATATGATGCGGCAACCCATACCTTGCCCTCACTGTCGTACCAGGCAGGAATGCGGTGTCCCCACCAGAGCTGACGGGAGATGCACCAGTCACGGATATTACCCATCCAGTGACGGTAGGTGTTGATCCAGTGCGGGGGATGAAAGCGTATTTCGCCATCATTAACAACCTGCAGGGCCTCTTCGGCCAGCGGTTTCATTTTGACAAACCACTGCTCGGAAAGATAGGGTTCAACCACCACGTCAGCCCGTTCGGAGTAGCCGACATTGTGTTCATACTCTTCAACCCGGACAAGGTTACCAAGCTCTTCAAGATCCTTGAGAATTTTTTCACGTGCAACAAAGCGGTCCATCCCGCCATAGCCGAACTCATCGGTCATTTTGCCATCTTTGCCGACAACAGACAAAATGGGAAGATTGTGGCGTTTGGCCACCTCATAGTCGTTGGCATCGTGTGCCGGAGTGATTTTCAGCGCACCGGTACCAAACTCAATGTCAACGTAATCGTCAGCAATAATGGGAATATAACGCCCCGCAACCGGCACAATGGCAAGCTCGCCCACCAGATCGGTGTAACGGGGATCGGCGGGGTTGACGGCAATGGCAACATCGGCAAGAATAGTTTCAGCCCTGACGGTTGCGATGGTGATAAATCGTCCGGGATGGCTGACAAGGGCATATTGAATGTAGACCAGACTGTCCTTGCGCGACTTCATGATCACCTCTTCATCAGAGAGCGCCGTCTGTGAAACGGGGCACCAGTTGATGATACGGGTACCACGATAGATCAGTCCGTCACGGTAGAGCGTGATGAAGGCGTTGATGACCGCTTTTGAGGCGCCCTCATCCATGGTAAAGAGGTTGCGCCGCCAGTCACAGGAGATACCGAGCCGACGGAGCTGCCGGAGAATAAGGTCGCCATACTCCTCCCTCCATTGCCAGACGTGGCCGAGAAACTCTTTGCGTCCAAGATCGTGGCGGGTAATTCCCTCTTTTTTCAGCTTGCGCTCCACTACCGTCTGCGTTGCAATGCCTGCATGGTCGGTACCGGGAAGCCAGAGGGCCTCTTTGCCCGTCATGCGGCTGTAGCGGATAAAAATATCCTGCAGGGTATGGTTCAGCACATGGCCAAGCGTCAGGCTTCCGGTCACATTGGGAGGAGGCATGAGCACGGTATAGGGCTCCTTGCCCGTTTCGAGTACGCGGGAGCTTTCGGCATGGAAACTGCCAAGCTCCTCCCAGTGCGCACTTCCCCACCGCTCTTCGACGTCGTGATGATTGTAAATTTTTTCCAGATTGAATACTTCGGTCTGATCGCTCATGATAACATCGTTGCGGGTTAGTCCTTCTTTTCGGGTGCGGGACGTTTCTCAAAAATAGCATCAATAATGCCGTAATCGAGCGCCTCCGGTGCGTTCATCCAGCGATCACGTTCTGAATCCTCCCTGATCTGCTTCACATCCTTGCCGGTATGTTTGGCAAGCAGCTCTTCAAGCAGGGTACGAATCTTCTCGATTTCACGTGCCTGAATAACAATATCACTCTCCTGACCCTGCGCACCGCCGGATGGCTGATGAATCATGATGCGTGAATGGGGAAGCGATGCCCTTTTGCCTTTGGCTCCGCTGGCAAGCAGAAATGCGCCCATACTGGCGGCCATACCGACGCAAACCGTCGAAACCTCCGGACGGATATACTGCATCGTATCGTAGATTCCGAGCCCGGCAGAGACACTGCCACCCGGAGAGTTCACATAGATGTAGATATCACGCTCAGGATCTTCCGACTCAAGAAAAATGAGCTGGGCCATGATGAGCCCTGCCACATGTTCGTCTATCCCGCTGCCAAGAAAAATGATCCGTTCACGCAAAAGCCGTGAAAAAATATCGAAAGCCCGCTCGCCACGCCCTGAAGTTTCTATAACCATAGGCACAAGAGAGTTGGTAATTCCCTGCTCTATTGCCCCTGAATACATTTTTCTTGCATGGTGCTCAAAACCAAAATTAATATTTGCCATAACTGCCCTGTCGTTTGAGTTTGGTAAGTCATTGTACAACCACAAAGAGGTCGGATCAGCGTTGCTGTTGATACAGCCTGGAATCCACACTCCTGATTACGAATGGTTAAAATACGCAGTGCTAACAACAATTCAAGAATTCAGTTCCCAATTAGCAAAAAAGATGCTCTCTGCCAAAGCGGAAGAAGAGGAAAATGAATCCATTTCAAAATGAATCTGTTAATTCTATATTGTTTGTTGTCAAAAAAAACAACAAAACCATTAAGGAACATGCAGGTACGGCTCATCTCGGTCACCTCTCCACTGATCAAGGTTGAGGGTCAGCCGCTCTCCCCGGAAGGGCTTATCGCATACTGCGCAAGAGTATCGAGCCCTCATCAGGAGACTCCCGATTATGAAAAGCTGCTCGCTTACTGTATAGCGCACAAGCACTGGAGTGTCTTTGAAATGGTGGACATGACAGTGGAAATTGTGACATCAAGAGCCATTTCGCCACAGATTCTGCGCCATAGAAGTTTTCAGTTCCAGGAGTTCTCACAGCGTTATGCCAAAGCCCAGGAGATTGAGCGATACCAGCCAAGACGTCAGGACAGCAAAAACCGGCAACACTCGCTGAATGATCTTGATGAAGCCACAAAAGAGTGGTTTGATAAGGCACAGGAACGTGTTGCCCAAATGACGCTTGAAACGTACAACGAGGCTCTTGAAAAGGGAATCGCCAAAGAGTGTGCACGAGTACTCCTGCCGATGGCAACGCAGACAAAACTTTATATGAAGGGCTCTGTCAGAAGCTGGATCCACTATCTGGAGGTGCGAACCGATAAAAGCACACAGCAGGAACACCAGGAAATTGCCCTTGCCATCAAAAAAATTTTCATGGAACAATTCCCTGTTACGGCAACCGCGCTTGCCTGGCGCTAAACCTTGAGCATGGCAAACAGAGTGACCAGCTCATTTTTCAGATCACGGCGATGAATAACACGATCGAGAAAGCCCTGTTCCAGCAAAAATTCGGCTCGCTGAAACCCTTCCGGCAGATCCCTTTTGATGGTATCGCGGATCACTCTTGGACCGGCAAACCCGATAAGGGCTTTCGGCTCACTGATATTGATATCGCCAAGCATGGCAAAAGAGGCGCTGATACCACCCATGGTCGGGTCGGTCATCAGTGAAACAAACGGCAGTTTTCTTTCGCTCAGCCGGGTAAGTCGCGCAGCAGTTTTTGCCATCTGCATGAGACTGAAGGCACCCTCCATCATCCGGGCACCACCTGACTGGGAAATCACAAGAAGAGGAGCGTCCAGCTCAAGCGACTTGTCGACGGCTCGCGCTATTTTTTCACCGACAACAGAGCCCATGGAACCACCGATAAAACCAAAATCCATCGCTGATACAACAAGGGGGCGGCCTCCACTCTCTCCATGAGCATTACGGCAGGCTTCCGTTTTTCCACTTTTTTCAATGGTATCATGCACCCTGTCGGGATATTTTTTGGTATCGACAAAGCCAAGAGGATCGGCTGACCGCAGATGATCATCAAACTCGACATACTTGTCGTCGTCGAAGAGGATCGAAAAATATTTATAGGGAGATATTCTGAAATGGTGACCGCATTCCGCACAGGTAAAGAAATGATCTTCAAACTGTTTTTTATGAAGCATCGCTCCACACTCTTCACATTTCCACCACAACCCTTCCGGCATATCACGTTTGTCGGTAGGACGTATTGATGGTTTTACCCGTTTAAACCATGCCATTATTCAAAATAAGATGTAAAGGTTATACATTAAAGCTGAAGATATGAAGTCCACAGGAGATTCTCAAAAGCAGTTGCCAGAAACAACCCTTATCACAGGCTTATGAACCAGGAGCATCACCATTGCTGAACCTCAGATCCGTTTTGTACCTTGCAGCTCTGATAGCTGCCCTTTTGCCGGAAATAATGGCGCCTTCGCCGGTTTTGGCTTCGCCAGCCTCCCCTGCCCTTGTCTATCCCGACACTTTGAAGCTTCCCATGCGCCGTTTTGCACTGCATCACGCCATGAGAGCAGCAAGAAAAAGCGTCGGGCTTGCCTTGTCAGGCGGCGGCGCCAACGCTCTTTCACAGATAGGGCTCCTCAAAGCTCTTGATGAAGAGAGGGTTCCTGTTGATTTTATTGCCGGCACAAGCATGGGTGCCATTATTGGAGCGCTCTACAGTTGCGGATACAGCCCGGATGAACTTGAAACGCTTGCCCATAGCCTGAACTGGCAATCCATGGTCACGCTCCAGAAAGATTACAGCCGCTCCAACATCTTTCTTGAACAGCAAAAAATCCGTGACCGCGCCTCAATCGCTATCCGCTTCGACAAGCTGAAACTTCTTATGCCCAAGTCGCTTAATTCCGCTCAGCCGCTCACAAAAACTCTCGACCTTCTGGTTTTAAACGCCCTTTATAAAACTTCAGGGGATTTCTCTACCCTTCCTGTCAATTTCAGGGCTGTTGCGACCGATCTGGTTTCAGGAAAACGGATCACCCTCACCACAGGCTCACTCTCTGAAGCAATACGGGCAAGCAGCACCGTTCCGATTCTCTTTGAACCGATTCTCCGTGATGGCTATCAACTCGTTGATGGCGGACTCGTTGCAAATCTTCCGGTCGATGAACTCAACACGGTCAACGTGCAATACAAAATTGCCGTCGATACACACGGAAGCATGTACGCAACCGGCGGAGAACTTGATCTGCCCTGGAAGGCGGCCGATCAGACGATGACCATTCTGACCATGCAGCAATATCCTGCACAGTTGGCAAAAGCAGACATCATCATCACTCCTGACCTCGAGAACCATAAGGCGACCGATTTTTCAGATATCAAGGCTCTTGTTGATGCCGGTTATACCAAAGGGAAAATTTCAGCAAGCATTATCAAACGCAGTATAGAGAACAAAACTCCACACGGCACTGCAATCGGGAAGTATGCAAAAAGCCTTCTCTTTGCTGGAGAGGGCCCCGAATTCCGGGAACACTACCTTCTTGTGTCATCCATTATTCACCATGCAACTGATCTCGGTCAGAGCCTTCAGGAGCTCCTCGAAACAGATCTCTTCACCAGCGTCTACGCCGAACTGGACAGCCGACGCCAGACAGTTCTCTTCCACCTTGCACCGCTTCCGGCAATACGGACGGTAACTGTCAGCGGAGGGCCAGCCGAAGCACTTGCATCCGAAGAGATCGACACCTGCTTCAAGCCAATAGTAAACCGACTCTACACCAATGAGGCCGGCACAAGGACTCTTGAAGCGCTGGTAAAAAAATACCGGGAAAAAGGGTACAGCCTTGTCACCATCAACAGCACAGCAATAGAGAGTGGCAAACTCCAGGTAAACGTTTCATCGGGAAAAGTGGATGGTATCGACATACGCCGGGACAAGAATATCACCGGCATCACTCCTGTAGAGCGCGAAATCAAAATCGATACCACGCAATCGTTCAGCATCCAAAATGCCGAAGAGTCTGTCGATAATCTTTACGACACCGGCTCCTTCAGCAATGTCTCCATCTCAACAGAATCACCCGCGACATTGAATCCCGACGAGCGTACGCTCCTGAGATTTTCTCTTGAGGAAAAACCATCGTCAGTACTTCGGCTCGGGTTGCGCTATGATGAAACAAACAATGCCCAGTTTCTTCTTGATGTCAGAAACGAAAATCTCGCAGGGACAACAAGCTCAATCGGTGGCTGGCTGAAAGCAGGAAGAAAGAACAACCTCGTCAACATGGAGTTCAACATGCCACGCATAGGCCCCTCCCATTTGACGATCTCCTCACGCCTTTTTTATGACCAGCATCTGTTCGAACAGTGCAATACCGCAGGCGAAACAATAAATTACGGAATCCAGAAATATGGCTTCAGTCCGGCTTTCGGTGTGAGAATCCGAAAAAACGGACAATTTATAGCCGACATGACCCTGCAAAATGCACAATCCTATGCTGAAAAACATAACGACACCCTGCTGAAGACAGCAACAACCAACATGCTCTCTGTGGGAGCACAGTTTACCCTTGACTCAAGAGACAACCCACTGATTCCCTCCACGGGAAGCTATACCAACATCAGATATTCGATGACTCCGATACTGCTCGACAATCACGATATATTCTGGCAGGTATCGGGTAACCACGAAGAAAATATCCATCTCGGAAAGAAAACGACCCTGCAACTCACGGGCCTTTTCGGACTGAGCAGCAGCAACATGCCACTGTCAGAGAAATTCTTCCTTGGAGGGCCGGGAACAACCTACAGTCAGCGCTTCATCGGCTTGAAAGAAAACTATCTTCCCTGCAATAACATGGCTGCTGCCGGAATGCATCTGCGCTACAAGCCCTCATTCGCCATTCTCTTTCCGGCATCACTGCTCCTGCACTACAATGTCGGGAATGTCTGGGATGAGCAAGACAATATTTCCCTCACGCAGCTTATCCATGGCTATGGAAGCAGCATCATCTGGGAAACCCCTCTTGGCCCGGCAAGATTTACGGTTTCAAAAACGGTTCCATTTCCCGAAAAAGATCTCAAGACAGAAACAGCATCATTACAATTTTCAGATACCATTTTTTATTTCAGTATCGGCCACAACTTTTGAGCCAAACTTTTATGTATTTTTATGCGCCTGAAGCTTCAGGTAGCACACATCAGAATCAGAAACACGCTTATGAAAAAGGAACCAGAAAACGTCGATACAGCACAAAAACCTCATATACTGGTTTGTAATGATGATGGCATCGAGGGTGAGGGGATTCATGTTCTGGCAGCCGCAATGAAAAAAATCGGCAGGGTTACGGTTGTTGCGCCTGCCGAACCACACAGCGGCATGAGTCATGCCATGACCCTCGGCGTTCCGCTGCGCATCAAAAAATTCATGAAAAACAACCGATTTTTCGGATACACGGTATCAGGAACCCCTGTTGACTGCATCAAGGTTGCACTGAGCCATATCCTGCCCTCAAAACCAGACCTTATTGTTTCAGGTATCAATTACGGCAGCAACACCGCAACAAATACCCTCTATTCCGGCACCATCGGAGCCGCTCTTGAAGGCGCTATTCAGGGAATCACTTCACTGGCCTTTTCGCTGACCACCTATGAACATGCCGATTTTACCTATGCAGGAAAATTTGCACGCAAACTGGCAAAAAAAGTGCTTCTTGAAGGGCTGCCGCCCGACACCATTCTTTCCGTCAATATTCCAAATGTTCCGGAATCCGGGATCACCGGCATCGTGATTACCGAACAGGGACGTTCACGCTGGGAAGAGGATGCCATAGAACGAAACGATATGTTCGGCAACCCCTACTACTGGTTGAATGGAACCCTGCGCCTGCTTGATGAGAGCTTGCGCAAAGATGAATTTGCCATACGGCAAAACTATGTAACCGTCACACCTCTCTCCTGTGATCTGACCAACCATCCGTTTATCGGAACCCTTGAACAATGGAACCTGCAAAAGTAAAAGAGTGAATACCTATCTGCTTGAATACAAACATATCCTGACACCCAAAAAAGGATTTTCAAAGCTTTTCCGTGACTATACATCGGAAAGCTCAGAACGCTCGGAATTGATCGCTGCCTGTTTTCACCTCGATTACCAGAAAGAGGCTGATTACTATCGGCAACTTGGACTGCTCGGATCGAGAACGTTTGAGAGGGAGACCCTTGTGCGACTGCTTTCGAGGCAAAACACCCGCTACGGCGCGACCGCGCTTCACCTCCGGGAGATTGAAAAACTGCGATCCCCTCGATGCATGGCCATCGTTACCGGTCAGCAACTCGGCCTTTTTACCGGTCCGATCTATACCATCTACAAAGCTCTGACCGCCATTATTTTTGCAAAACGACAAAAAGCGCTCTTTCCTGAATACGATTTTGTGCCGATTTTCTGGCTTGAGGGTGAAGACCATGACTACGACGAATCGGCCCAAACCGCAATTTTTTCTGAAAATCAGGTCGTTCATTTCAAGGAAGAGCCATACCGGCGTCTGCCAAACCAGATGGTTGCCAACAGTTGCTTCGGAGAAGAGATCAGCCGCACCGTTGAAGAGTATATTCGATTGCTGCCAGAGACGACCTACAAAAAAGAGGTCTCGGAGATGCTCAGAGAATTTTATTATCCGGGCAACACCTTTGAGATGAGCTTTGCATGCACCATGATGCGTCTCTTCAGGGAGCATCCCCTGATTCTGCTTTCAAGCCAGGACCCCGATTTCAAGCAACTTTCATCCAGGATTTTTTTACGGGAGCTCTCATCTTCACCGGCCTCCTCCTACAACGTGGTTGCACAAAGCTCATGCCTCGAAAATCTCGGCTATACAGCACAAACAAAACCGAGAACCGTCAATCTTTTTCACGTCAACCATCTTGGCCAGCGCCAGAAAATTGAACACCCTTCAGAAGACTCTTTTTCAATTCTGCCCGACAAACAGCGTTATTCAAAACACCAATTCCTTGAACTCTGTCAGGATCACCCTGAACAGTTCAGCCCCAACGTCGTTCTCCGACCGATTATCCAGGACTTCGTTCTGCCGACCTTTGCCTGTATTGCCGGACCTGGAGAGATCAGCTACCTTGCGCAATACCGAAAAAACTACGAGCACTTTGGCATCAGCATGCCCTTTATCATTCCGAGGGGGAGTTTTACGCTGGTCGAACCGAAAATAAGCCGGATCATGGACAAACTGCTCCAGGTTATCGGAAAACCAGGTGTTTCACGCAAACAAATTTACCATGCCGTCTTCGGCGACCTTCAGCAATTGAAAAAAAATGCGGTTGGCGTCACGGAAAACCCGCAGCTTGAGACTTTGTTCGAAGAGACAAAAACAGAGATACGTCGGGCGTTGGCCGCCCTCGGGCCCTTGCTTTCCAAAATTGATCCCACTCTTGAACCACTTCTGGCAACATCAACGGTACAGTCAGCAAAAATTATCGAAAATATTGAACAGAAAACCTGGAAAGCGAGCAGACGCAAACATGAAGAGCTTCTTGAGCAAATCCTGAAAGCAGAAACTGCCCTTTTTCCGGATGGATTACCCCAGGAGCGACTGATCAATATTTTTTATTTTCTCAATAAATACGGCACAGAACTGATTGATACCCTGAAAAATCTGTTGAACGGTCACGCAACTGAAGCGCATATTATCGTGGAACTATAGAAATCACAAGCTTTAATCACCACCGCACACAACATGTTCACCCTCCTCTTGCAGCAGACGACAGCAGTTGCAGACAATCCGATGAAGATCATTGGAGGAGGCATCTTCAAGGATTTTCTGAACTGCAATATCAATCTCCTTGCGGTAGTTTATGCTTTTCAGCAATTGCATGCCCCGTTTTTTATGAATATACTGGGAGACAGCAGCAGGCGTAACGCCAAGCTTTTTCGCCGCCTGCGACTGGGTCAACCCCGTTTTCACCAATTCAATAGCAAGATCAGCCCTGATTTGAGGAAGATGATACCATACGGCTTTTTCACAAGGAAATATCACAATAACACTTTTTTAAGATTAACAGGAATTGCGTTCAGCACTTCAGGGCAATAATGACTTTTTCGCTCAAATCCACAACAAGCTGGGCTCTGCTTGTACTGATACTCATGCAGTTCACGCCACTGAAACGCATCAACCCACCGACCGTTTCGGTCATTCAAGCTCCTGATAACGTCAAAATCGCCCTGAAAAAGAGCTGTTATGACTGCCATTCCAACGAAACCCGCTGGCCCGCCCTTGCCTGGATAGCTCCAGCATCATGGTTAGCCTCCGGCATCGTCACTTCAGGCCGGAATGCCCTGAATTTTTCAACATGGAACAACAAAAAGAGGGCAAAAATCCGAAAAACACTATCCGAAGGCTCTGCTCACCAGCAGCTCTACTATCTCTTGAGACCGGAGAAACAACTGACGGCTACGGAAACCGGCACGATCCTGCAATGGCTGAAATGAAACTTGAAGAACAACGATTCAACATTAAAAATTCAGGGAATAACCATCCGGATAAAATCTCTTGATAATTGCTATCACCTCGTCCGGACTATCTTCCAGATAAATGAATCCAAGATCATCAGCATGGATATAGCCCCTATCCCGGCACATGCTCTCCTCAATCCAGCGATAAAACCCCTCCCAGTAACTTCTTCCGACCAATATAACAGGAAAGCGCTCACTCTTCCCGGTCTGTATCAACGTAATAGCCTCCATCACCTCATCAAGTGTACCAAAACCACCTGGCAAAGCGATGAATGCCTGGGCATATTTCATGAACATCACTTTGCGCACAAAAAAATACTGAAAACTGACCAATTTGTCATGATCAATGTATTTGTTCGGCTGCTGCTGGTTTGGAAGCTTGATATTGAAACCGATTGATACCCCGCCAGCGCCTTGTGCACCCTTGTTCGCCGCCGCCATAACACCCGGCCCACCTCCGGTTATCACCGAAAAACCTTCAGCAGCAAGGAGACTCCCAAGCCTTTCGGCAAGAAGATATTCAGCACTCTCCGCTGGCACCCGCGTAGAACCAAAAACAGCTACCGCCGGAGCTGCATCAGACATCATCTCAAAGCCACTGACAAACTCCGCCATGATCTTGAACACCCGCCATCCATCAGCCATGAAATCAGTTTCCCGGCTCGAACCCGAAGAGGGCATCAGACCCTTGCCTGACCCCTCCTCCTCTCTTTCTGAAGAACGGCGATAAATGTCCATAGGTTCAACCTCGCTCAATCACATGCTACAGTTTCAGAAAATTCCTGATAATTTTTTTCCCCTCACTGGTCATGATTGATTCAGGATGAAACTGCACTCCATAGAGCAAAAACTCTTCCGAATCCATCCCCATGATGACCCCATCCTCAGTCCATGCACGGATGGCCAAAGAGTCGGGCAGCGTCTCGCGCTCCACAATGAGAGAATGATATCTGGTGGCCACAAAGGGGTTGTCAACTCCGCTGAAAATCCCTTGACTGTCATGGTAAACCTGTGAGGTCTTGCCATGCATGATAGAGGCGGCCCGCACCACCCTTCCCCCCAATGCAGCGCCGATCGACTGATGGCCCAGACAAACACCGAGAAGGGGGATCTTCCCCTTGACGGCATGAATCAGCGGCACCGATACACCCGCATCATCGGGAGTACCGGGACCCGGTGAAATGACAATCTTTTCCGGTGAAAGGGCAACAATCTCAGCAACAGAAAGCTCATCATTGCGGTAGACCTCAACGCAGCCCCCCGACTCTCCGATATACTGAACAAGATTATAGGTAAAAGAGTCATAATTGTCGATAACAAGAATCATACCTCTCCATGCTTAATAATTTAGACAAACAACCGGGATGCGCTCTCCACGCTGGCAACAAACCGGAACATCGCTTCATAGGCACGGCTCATCACAACCTGACGACGCTCCATAACCCTTCTTGCTGTTTCGACGGCTTTTTCAACATCATACGGCACGATCCCGTCAATGCCGCCCCAGGAAAAAGAGGGCACCTCCCTCGGCGGAAATCCAGAACCAAATATGTTCGAACCTGTTCCAACAATCGTTCCGGTATTAAACATCGAATTGATGGAACTCTTGCTGTGTTCACCCATCATCAGACCGAGAAACTGCAAGCCGGTCATCTGCAATTGACCATTGCGCAACACCTTTACCCGGCCATAATTGTTCTTGAGGTCACTGGTGTTGGTACCGGCGCCAAGATTACACCAGGAAGAAATATAGGAGTGTCCCAAAAAACCATCATGCTGCTTGTTGACAAAGGGCTCAATCAATGCATCTTCAATTTCACCGCCAACCCGCGATGCCGTACCCACAGCAACGTTACTGTACAGTTTTGCACCAATCTTCACCCTCGACCAGGGCGCAAGAAAAACATTCTGCATCAACACCGCCTGCGGATCAACAATCGCGCCAGCCCCGACGGCTATAAACCCGTCATCGGCATCAAGAACCGCACCTGCCCGAACAACAGCTTCAGAACCAACATAGATATTTGAACGATTGACAAGGGCTACAGAAGAGTGGACATCCCCCAGAATATGACCAAGTTCAAGCGTTTCCGCATCCCGCAAAAGCTCATCAGGATGGAAGGCAATCATATCCCAGATATCACGGATAACCGTGAAACCCGTTACCGACTCTGTAACAAGCTCTCCGGCAAGCGCTGAGGTATCAAGAAGATCAGGCATCAGGCCGTTGTTATCGGTAATCAGGGAGCTGTCTACCCGTGCAAACAGCAGATCATCACCCTGCATATACGCTCTTCCCGGATCGATCCCCCCCTCTGTGATTACCCTGCACGCCGCCTCATCAAAAACAATACGACCGTTGACCAATAACAGATCCCTCTCTTCAAGCCGGTTAACCACTGCGTCAGGGTGCTGTTCAGCATACACCGAAGCAAGATAACGCCGAAGATGCCAGGCAAGCTTCACCTCACCCCTTAACGAGTACTCAAGCTTCTCCCTGAGAGAGCGAAATCCGGTATAAAGCGCATAAACCGGTTTAAGATTGACGAGAGGCCTCAGCTCCAGAACCCTGGTATCTTCAAATACGATAACCTGCATTTTATAAATGACGTAATTTAAAATCAATAACTGATAGCGATGTCAGTTTTCTCATTGACGTTTATCAGAACGATTATGGCCGTTTCCTTCAGGCAACCGGGATAAAGGTTGACCCAAAAAACCGGAAGCTCTCTAAACAGTCAAAAGCTGACGTTCTGGACAAGATAAGAATAATCGAAAAAGATTTACAGTTTGATGCCGCAACTGTGTTCAACCGAAAAGGTTGCCAATATCAAACCAACTGATATTCAGAGGCATTTCTGCACATTCGAAGATGTTGACCCACTTTGCAGTGCTGTAGTTATTGGCCGACTCTTTTTTTGATGGTGTCGAGGAGTTTGTTGAGTTCGAGGAGTTGTTTGTTCATGTCAAACGCGGCAGTTTGGAGCTGCTGGATTTTTTGGGTGCATTCGGTGAGAATGAGGGTCAGTGTTGGATCAGGCGGCGGTGGTAGAAGCTACGGGGCGCCTTTTTTGCCGTAGAGGATGGGAGTTGACGTCGATACCGACGGCTTCAAGTTTTTCGCGGAGAATGTTGCCAATGCGGTTTTTGCCAAAGAGAGTCATGAGAACCGGTTAGCTGCATTTGACATGAGTTTGGATGAATTTTTGGTAAAAGAACACGTGGGAAAAGTACACTCTTTTACAATTTATCACAGGCTTCTGGTTCCACGTCAGGAACTTTGCTTAATATTTCAAGAAATTTTTCACGGCTGCCCTGTTTTGCCCGCTTTTCTAAATATTCTATTGCTGAAAGAGCAGCGACTTTTTCGGCAACAGCAAGCATAACAAACTGATTGACGGAAATACCTTCTTCCTGTGCTACTTCACGAAGTTGCTCGTGTAATGATTTGGGTAAACGTAAACTTAATGCGCTCATTCTTTCACCTCACCTATGATTTGCAAAAACTCTTTCGGGGTTATTGCCTGAATACCAAATTTTTCACTCCCTCTAAAATCCCTGATGTTGTGCGTAACGATATATGCACATTTTGCTGCAACCGCTAATTCAAGCACAAGTTCATCATTTGGGTCACTCAAAAACGGCCGCCACAAAAAATATATTTTATGATGCTGCGCCATCGAACAGAGTGAATCAATAAAAATCGAGGCATCTTCCTTTGATAATCCAAGTTCTTCACGGTAGCGTTGCATGACATCTTCGTACTCAAGAACAAGAGGCACTGAATCGTGAATTTCAAACTGATCTGTTCCAACCAATGACAATAACTTGTACGAAGCGCCTTTCGTGGAACGAAGGGCGGAGATAACGACATTAGTGTCAAGTACAATATCAAGGATGCTCATACTGGTATTATATACGATATCTCCTGTAATACCAAGCAAAAGTTTGGGGAAACCTGATTTTGCAAGGAAGGTGCCTGACAAAACCCTGTAAAAAGCGAAAACCTGCCCAAGGTGCGCTGTTCAGGTGGGAAGCGTGGCAGGTATTATTGCTCACAATTTAAGCAATAGAGCCTTCGATGTCAAGCTGTATTTTACTAAGAGTTCATACGTTGCACAGAAACAACTTCGTTTATGAGCACAGACTATCTTTCATAACCATATTCTATAAAAGCAGTTAAACGCTATGTCGTCAATTCGTTTGCGATCATCTCTGCCTGTTTCAGCACCGTTTCGGTGGCGAGGAGCTGCATGTCGGGCGGGTAGCCGAATTGTCGGAGGGTGCGTTTTACGATTACTTTCAGTTTGGCTTTGACACTCTCTTTGATAGTCCAGTCTATCGATGCGTTTTCGCGGACGCGCTGGGTCAGGACGACGGCCAGTTCACGCAGTTTCTCCTGCTGCATGAGTTCGCGGGCACTGTCATTGCTGGCGACTGCGGTGTAAAAGGCATATTCGAAGTCGCTGAGGCCCATGTGTTCGGCTTCCTCGTCTGAAGCAACAATCTCTTTGCTGATTCTGATCAGCTCGTCCATGACTTCTGCGGCGGAGAGGATTTTATTCTGGTATTTCTTGATGGCTTTTTCGAGCATCTCCAGCAAACTCTTGCTCTGAACGAGGTTCTTTTTGGCTCGAACTTTGAGTTCATCGTTAAGCAGTTTTTTCAGTTATCCTGTTCGGTTTTCAGGATACCATCAACTGCCGAGACATAAAAATTCAGTTTTCCAGCAAACTCCGGCTTGAACTTTACCGCCTTGAGTTCAATCACCACAAAACAGTGCAGACGGGTATGGTAGAACAGGAGGTCAATATAATAGTCGTCGCCACCTACTTCGAGCTTGTACTGCCGCCCAATGTATGAAAAGCCTGCGCCGAGCTCCAGTAAAAATCGGGTAACATGCTCAATCAAGGCATCTTCAAGCTCTTTTTCATCATGCTTTTTGCGCAACAAAAGAAAATCGAAATTATAGGGGTCTTTGAGGATTTGCTGGGCCAAATCCGATTGCGGGGATGGCAGGGTTGCCTTAAAGTTGGTGATTGCTTTACCTTCGCGCTGGTAGAGGCGGCTTTCGATATGGTGGGTTAAAACAGCCCTCGACCAATTGTTCTGAATGGTTTGTTGCACATAAAAGAGCGCTTCGTCCTGCTCCTTGATCTTGCTGATGATAATAACGTTATGCCACCACGGAATATGTGAAACAAGCTGTTGCACATACAATGCGTTTTCTAATTGGGCAGCAGCCTGCTGCCCAATTACAGATTTGTCCAATTGTGCAGCAGCTTGCTGCACAATTGCATTCGTTCCTGACCAGAACTGATACCACTGGCGCATATAGTGCAGATTGCGCAGGGAGAACCCTTTCATATCAGGAAATTCAGATTGCAGGTCGTGGCTTATCTGCCCGAGAATGCCGTCACCCCAGGCCGAGGCCCGTTGACGGGCAATAATGCGTTCAGCCAAATCCCAGTACAACTGAAGCATAGTCTGATTGACCGAAACCGCAGCTTTGAGTTGTGCCGATTGAATCCGATCCTTGATCTCCCGGATAAACTCCCTGTATTCTGTTGTTTTGAGCGGTGTGTTCATATTTTTATCCTCGCCAGATTCTCCGCAATTGCCTTGTTCAGCTCAGATTCTTCGAGCAACTGCGATTCAAATTCAGCCTTCAATGCGGCAAAGCGTTCGGCGAAGTCAAAGTCGTCCTCTTCCTCAGCAAGGCCAACGTAACGTCCCGGTGTGAGCACGTAATCGAGTTCCTGTACTCGTTCCAACGGGACGGAGGCACAAAAGCCTTTCCTATCCTCATACTCACCTTCGCCTGCCTGAAGTATGGCGTACATCTCCTCGAAAGAGTCGGAGATGTATTTGAGGAACATGAGCCCAAGTACGATGTGCTTGTATTCGGCGGCGTCAATGTTTTTGCGCAGCTTATCGGCGGCTTTCCAAAGCGGCTTGCTTTTTTAAAAAATGTTATCTGAAGCGAAATTTTGTTCCAGAATTCGTTATGAACAGGATCGGGGTTGCTGAATGATCTTAACGGAAAATGTACGTGATAATATACATATATGCTTTGATTTACAGCGGTTTTGGGGAGGGGTGTTTTTTTAGATTATCCGGCGTTTCTGTTGGTATGTGGGTGCCTGCGGGTTTATGAGGGCGGGGAGACCCCGCCCTTACGGGGTGGATCCGGAGGTGGATCGGAGGTGGATCCGGAGGTGGATCGAGGGTGGATCGAGGGTGGATCCGGGGGAGGATCGGGGTCACGGGGGAGGATCGGGGTTCCGGGGGTACGGGGGTGGATCGGGCCTTGACGGTGGCGTAGGCAGGGATAACTGCTTATGGTTCTTCGGGCAGCAGATCGCAAAGGAGACGAATACCGTCGGGAAGAACCGAAATACCAACCTTGCCGAGAATGTTATCATAGACCTCTCCATCCATATGCATCACCTCTGGCGCCATCAACGTCAGGGTTACAGCCTTCGCCTTGCAGTAGAGAATTTTCGGATCGTTGATATGGGTTCCATTAAGGTATTTGAGTACAAAACGAAAAAATTCGTACCTCCGAATATCTTTGAGGATACAGATATCAAGCAAACCATCCGACAACTCGGCATGGGGCGAAATGATGAATTTTCCCCCTTCGATCTTTCCGTTTGAAACCGTAAAGGCGAACACCGGCTCATGAAGCTCCAGCACCGAATCTTCAAGGGTAATGGTGATATGCATGTTCAGGGAGGAATAACCGGCAAGCACACTAAAAAGTGCATACACATAGCCAAGCTCTCCTTTCAGCCAGGGGAGACGTTTAACGGCCTTCGCAACTCTGCCGGTAAAACCAATACCAAGAGAGTTGACAAAATAGCGGTGATTGGCAACACCGAATGAGACACTCCCGAGATCAACCTTTTTACTCGTCCCTTCGAAAAGATGAGCGATACCCTTGTGATGTTCCTTTCGGGGATTAAGCGTCTTGATAAAATCATTTGCCGAGCCGATCGGCAAAATTCCGACCGTACGTTCCTCTCCCGCAACGGCATTGACCACTTCATGAAGGGTACCGTCCCCGCCACAAGCAATAAGACAACTGCTCTCCCTGATCCCGGAACGGGCAATCTCTCCGGCATGTCCGGCATAGTCCGTGGTGGCCATTATGGAATCATTCCTGTCGGCAACAAGCGCCTTCAGCCACTCCGCCTTGCGTGAAGCCCGGCCTTTATCTGCCGCTGGATTAAAAATAAAAAGGTAGCGGGAACTATTGTTCATCATCCTGAAAACGAAAAAAAGGAATCGTGTGTTCTCTTGCTCATGGCGCATTACCATCACAGACAAGATACGGGTATTCTTTGAACCCGCAACAAACGCTACATGAAGGAGTCAATCAAGAAGTGAATGGAGTATTAAGCGGGCAAAACAGAAGAAAATATTCCTCCCGAAACGCAGATAATTTACTTTTGCGCTGTAATTTTAAAAAAAATAAAGTGTTTTGTTATAGAAATACGAATAATTATTGCTTTTTTAATAAAAAAAAACAATATTACTTCCCGTAACACGTCAGACATACCAGTCTGGATGAACGAGCCTCCATCCCCCTCCCGGCTGGAAGCGGTTACGGAAAAAGAAGCTGATTGCAATGAGGTGAGCTGGGAGGAACCCTCGAATAATAAAGGGCAATATTCTCGAAGCTGTTTAGAGAATTTGTCGGTTGAACGATTTGGAACAGCGTAAAGATGTTACCATAAAAATAACCAGGATGATAAATACTATGAACGCACAAGCAGAACAGACTACAAAAAGCGTCGTTGATTATGAAAAGGAAATTGGAGCCCTTCGGACAAGAATCGCTAACCAGGATTTGGAACTGACAAGAGTTTCCACGGCAATCGCAGAAAAGACCAATGCGTTGCGTAATCTTCTTGACCAGATTCATGCTCTTGAAATTGATACTGCAGTGAAAAGATCGATGACCGATTCATGCCTGAGCCTTATTGAAACCGAGACCATTGAAAAGCGTCTGAACATAGAGCTGACCGAGTCTGACTCCGTCTTTTTGTCGAAACTTCAGAAAAAACATGCAAACCTCAACCAGCGTGAGCTGAGAATAAGCCTGCTTGTCAAGCTGAACTACGACACCAAGGAGATTGGACGCTCTGTAGGTATCTCAACCAGAGGAATGGAAAGCATCCGTTACAGAATGCACAAAAAGCTGGGCCTTGGAAAACATCAGTCAATCAAGACCTACCTTTCAGATCTCGCTGTTGCTTTTTAAGCTTTAGCGAACGCTCCGGGTATACGATCAAAAGCCTCTGCTTCGAGTAAAGCAGGGGCTTTTGTGCGTTCTACCTCCCCGTCACCCCCCGATAATGCAAAACCCTTTGATGTTGACAAATTCCCTGATACCGTAGCTTGCAAGTTCGCGACCATATCCCGACTCTTTAACACCACCGAAGGGCAGGCGCGGATCAGATTTGACCATGCCATTGATAAAACAGTTGCCGACTTCAAGCTGATCGGCAATGGCAAGAGCCCGCTCAGTGTTGCCGGAAAAGATGGCTGAACCCAGCCCATAAGGGGTATCGTTGGCAATCATAACCGCTTCCTGATCATCCCGTACCTCAATAAGGGTTGCAACCGGCCCGAAGGTCTCTTCACTATAGACGGCTATCCCTTTGTGTACACCGGAGAGAATGGTTGGCGGGTAAAAAAAGCCTCTGCCGGAAGGTATTTCTCCGCCACAAAGCAATCGCGCTCCCTGGGCAACGCTCCGGGAGACCTGGTCGTGAAGCTGATCACGAAGATCAGAACGCGCAATCGGCCCCACCTCAACCGCCGGATCGAAGGGGTCGCCCATTACCGCCGACTTCATGCGATGCAGAAGACGGGCTTCAAACTGCTCCATGACGGCGGTATGCACAATAAAGCGCTTGGCCGCAATACAGCTCTGGCCGCTGTTCAGAAGCCGTGCTGCACTGCACTGATCAACCGCAAGGGCAAGATCAGCATCATCAAGCACGATATAAGGATCACTGCCTCCAAGCTCAAGCACGCTTTTTTTCAGGGCTCGTCCCGCTTTGGTTGCAACAGCCCGGCCCGCAGCGGTACTTCCCGTCACCGATACCGCTCCAACAGCAGGATGATCAATCATGAAGCCACTCAGACGATCCACATCGTCAAGAGCAATATGCACAGTACGGAAAAGATTTTCAGGAAAGCCTGCCTCCCGGAAAAGCTTCTCAATGGCAATGGCCGAACCGGTCACATTGGGAGAGTGCTTGACAATAATGGCGTTACCTGCCATGATGGCTGGCGCTGCAAACCGGAAAACCTGCCAGAAAGGAAAATTCCACGGCATTATGCCAAGAACCAGACCAAGCGGCTCAAATTTCACCACTCCCCGTGCCCCGCCATCAAGAATGCTCTCTTCCGGCTTTAAAAAAAGTGAGGCCTGTTCAGCGTAAAAATCGCAGACCCAGGAGCACTTCACCACTTCGGCCACCGCCTGCGCAAGGGGTTTGCCCATTTCACGACTGATCAGCGCTGCATGATGCTCTTTCTGGTCGCGAAGAAGCGCTGCAAGACGCTTCATCAGCAGAGTACGCTCCTGCATGGAAACCCCTCTCCATGCAAGGAAATCACCATGAGTGCGGTTGATAATCGCTTCAATCTCAGAGGATGACATGGTCTGATATTCGGCAAGCACCTCTTCAGTGGCCGGATTGATGGTTGAAATCATTGGTCAGAATGGTTTATGATGGCAAAAACTATAGATATTCAGGGGAGTTACTGCAAGAGAGTCAACTGTCGCGGTCAATACTCTCATAAATGGCAAGATAACTCTCATAACGCTCAGGATCAATATGGCCAGACTTGACAGCCTTCTGAATTCCGCACTCCGGCTCTACCGTATGGGTACAGGAAGAGTAGGCGCACTCCGACATATGAGGAAGAAACTCCTTGAAATAGAATCGCAGATTTTCGCGCGTAATCCCTGAGAGATTGAACTCCCTTATCCCCGGCGTATCGATGATGTAGCCGCCACGGGGAAGGGCGAGCATGATCGCACTGCTTGTGGTATGAAGACCTTTTCCGGTCTTCTCATTCGTTTCACCGGTTCGAAGCAGCTCCTCTCCAAAAATTTGATTGATCAGGGTTGACTTGCCTACCCCAGAGTGGCCACTTAAAGCAGAGAGCTTGCCGGCAAGAACCTTGCGGAGCGCTTTCATCCCGCTTTGCTCTTCGGCGCTCGTGTAGAGAATCCGGTAATCAAGGATGCGATAGGGCTCCATCAGCTCCCTGGTCTCCTGCGACTCTTCAAGATCCATCTTGTTGACCACAATAACCGTCTTCAACTGTTCGGATTCAGCAAAGACAAGGTAACGGTCGATAAGACGGGTACTGAGAGGAGGATCAAAGGCAGAGACAACAACAACCAGTTGATCAATATTGGCGGCAATGACCTGTACCTTCTCCTTGCTGCGGTTCCGGCGGAGATCCCTTTTTCGTGTCAGGGCACTCCGCCGACGCTCCACGAGGGTAATAACCGCTTCAAAGAATTCCGTACCCGTTTCCGTCTCCTTCAGCACCACCCGGTCACCAACGGCAACGAGAGAGGAAAAATCATTCTCCGTCTTCGTTCCGGGGAATGTCCGGCACCTGAATACCTTGCCCCCATCGGTAATAACCATATAGGTTGAACCGGTAACTTCAACAACCATCCCTTTCATCACCTCACCAGCCACTCTTTTACGCTCCATGTTCACACTGTACGCTCCCCTTCATTATCAAAAAAATTACCCGATATCAGCCAGAGTAAACCGGTCATGGTATTGACGGACATAACACTCTCGTATCATGACATGCTCCGCACTCCGCAACTGGCCATCCTCTTCAACAATCCTGAATGCCGCCGCACGGGCCGACTGCATGATATCAAAATCCTTGTTGAGATCAGCAACTCTTAATCCACTCAGTGTTCCGGACTGCTCTTTTCCGAGAATATTTCCAGCCCCCCTTATTTTTGCATCAATTTCAGAAATAAGAAAGCCGTCCGTCGTGGACTCCATGGCCGAAAGCCTCTCGCGGGCGTCCGCACTCATTTTGGCATAGAGCAGAAAACAGGTGGAACGATGCTCACCCCGGCCAACCCTTCCCCTGAGCTGATGCAATTGGGCAAGGCCGAAACGTTCGGCATGTTCAATAACCATGACCGTCGCATTCGGCACATCAACACCAACCTCAATCACCGTCGTTCCCACCAGCAGATCAATCTCTCCGCGCCGGAACTGCTCCATCACGCTCTCCTTTTCATCCGGGCTCAGTTGACCATGAATCAATCCAGAACGAAGATCCGCAAAAAGAGTGGAAGAGAGCTCCTGATAACTTTCAACCGCAGCTTTCAGATCCATTTTTTCCGACTCCTCAACAAGAGGGTAGACAATATAACCCTGCCGTCCCTTCGCAATCTCAGCCCGGAGAAAATCATAGACCTTCCCCTTCTCCTCTTCAGAGCGCACAATAGTCCTGACCGGTATCCGCCCGACAGGCATCTGGCGGATAACCGAAACATCAAGATCACCAAAAACACCCATAGTAAGGGTTCTCGGTATCGGTGTCGCCGTCATCAGCAGCACATGCGGGTGTATCGCCTTCTCCTGAAAAGCTTTGCGCTGTAATACCCCAAAGCGGTGCTGTTCATCAATAATAACAAGACCAAGAGTGGCGTAGCTCACCCCCGGCTCAATCATGGCATGAGTGCCAACCGCTATATGCAACTCGCCCGAACCGAGCGCCGCCAGTACCTCCTGACGCTCTTTTTTCCTCTGCCTGCCGGTCACGAGACCAACCTGAAGGCCGAGTGGATTGAACAAGCGCTTCATGACCAGATAGTGCTGCACCGCCAGAATTTCAGTAGGCGCCATAAAAGCTGCCTGCAATCCGTTATCGACAGCAAGAGCCATGGCAAACATGGCCACAATGGTTTTTCCCGAACCGACGTCACCCTGTAACAGCCGATTCATCGGACTCCCGCTTCTGAGATCCCGATAGATCTCGCGAACTGCTGTTTTCTGCGCCTCGGTCAATGCATAGGGCAGAGTTGCATAGAGCTTTTGGGTGACCTCACCGGAATGGGTGAACTTCACCGCAGCACGGTTCCGCCTGATTTCACTGTGGCGCAGGGCAAAGAGAAGCTGGGCATAAAACAGTTCCGTCCACTTCATCCTGTAACGTGCCCTTGCGAGCTGTTCATGCGAGGAGGGAAAGTGCATTTCACGATAAGCCTCCGCAAGCGGCAACAGATTGTTATCGGCAAGCATGGAGGAGGTGAGATTCTCCTCTTTACCCGGAGTACACAGCTCAAAAGCACGGGCAATAAGGGTACGCAACGACTTTGAACCAAGACCCGCCAGCTTCATCGCCTCGTTTGTCGGATAGAGCGGAATAATTTTACCGGTATTGTAGAGTTCAAAATCGCTGCACTCCCCGTTGCGAGACTCGATAAGGTCGGGAGTGAGACGATCATAATCGGGATGCTGCATCTGCGCATGATGGCCGAAATAGCTCACCTTTCCATGAACAGCAAGCGAATCTCCCTGAACAACGCTGCGGGAAAAATAGCGGACACCCCTGAACCAGGTCAGTTCAAGCACACCCGTCTGGTCACCAAGCCATGCCTTGAAACGCGCCCGACCGGGAGAGTCTCCGTCAAGCTGCGTCTTGATCACCGTACCAACAACCGTCACCGTCTCACCATCCGCAAGGCTCCTGATGCTCTTCATGGCGCTCCGGTCGAGATAACGGCGCGGAAAATAATCGAACAGGTCATCAAGGGTCACCATACCGGCCTCCCTGAGAATTGCTCCCTTTTTTGTGCCTACTCCTTTCAGGTAGGCAATTGACGTGGCGCCAGTCATCTTAATGGTTGTAACTCGATTGAAATTCTTGTATATTTGCACCTTTACTATTTTATTGCCGTCTATATCACTTATTGTACGATAAAGTCAACGAAAGTCATGAAACAAGATATTCACCCAAAGTATAAGGAAGTCACCGTCAACTGCGCCAACTGCGGCAACTCCTTCGTCACCCGCTCAACCCGTCCAACCATCAAGGTTGACATCTGCAACAACTGCCACCCCTTCTATACCGGAAAGCAGACCCTTGTCGATACCGCCGGACGCGTCGAACGCTTCAACAAGCGCTTTGCAAAATCAACAGCCGCACAGGCCAGCGCTCAATAAAAGAGGACGCACGTTTCAGCAAACCAACACTAATCCATCGGAACCGCTATGAGTGTCAGGGAGGTCTATCAGAAAATTGAGCCCAGGATGAAAAAAACCATCGAGGCATTTCAGCATGAAATTGCTTCGATCAGAACAGGAAAGGCAACAACCGCACTGCTCGACCGTGTCAAGGTGGAAGCCTATGGCCAGCAAATGCCGCTGAAACAGGTCGGCAACATCAGTGTTCTGGATGTTCACACGCTTATTGTTCAGATCTGGGACAAATCCATGGTATCGGCTACCGAGAGAGCTATCCGCGACGCCAACCTCGGACTCAACCCTGCCGCCGACGGCCAGAATATCAGAGTCAGCATTCCTCCGCTCACCGAAGAGCGCCGCAAAGAGTTTGTCAAACTCACCAAAAAATTTGGGGAAGACTCAAAAGTATCCCTTCGCAACCTTCGCCGCGACATGATTCAGGAGATTGAAAAACTTGAAAAATCGAAAGCAATCAGCGAAGACGACAAGAACAAGGGCAAAAAGGATGCAGACGAAATGCTCCACAAATTTGAAAAACAGCTTACCGAGCTGATCGTCCATAAAGAAAAAGAGATCATGGAGGTATAGGCTCCTGGCGGAAAAGAGTCTTCAGTTCAGCGAAAAGCCGGGTTCACCCCCGGCTTTTTTTATTGGCGTTTTTTTTTCGCAACTTGAGCGGGGAAATTTGCCGGAGTTACAGGCATTCAGAAACAGCGAAAGCTATTACGCTACCGCCACCCATGAAATCACGCACTGGACTCGGCACCCGTCACGCCTTGACCGGAGTTTTGACCAAAAGCGTTTTGGGGATTCCGGTTATGCGATGGAAGAGCTTGTTGCCGAAATCGGCGCAGCGTTTCTTTGCGCTGATCTTGAAATTACCCCAAAGCCGCGAGAGGATCATGCCGCCTATATTGCTTCATGGCTGAATTTATACGGCGTCAAAATCCGGCAAGGTTTGAAAAGTTGTGGCGGTAAGAGCCACCGCAGCCCGCTTTTTCTTGATTAACAGTTTTTGATGAGACTGATAAGCAAAGGAGCGCGGTGAATTAAGAGTTGCATTTGCATATGCAAAATGATATGCATATTTTACGAGGAACGACGGATGAAGTTTGATGGATTCGACTGGGATAGCGGTAATCGCGCTAAATGTCAAAAGCACGGAGTCTCGATTGCTGAAATCGAAAGCCTGTTTTTAGGGACGCCGTTAGTGGCACCGGACGTTCTTCATTCGAGCAAAGAACAGAGATTCCGTGCTGTGGGGCGGACAATCAAAAAGCGTTATTTGTTTATCGTTTTCACGTTGAGGAACAAAGGCGAAACGCTCCTCATCAGGCCGATTAGTGCGCGGTATATGCACACAAAGGAGATAAAAGCTCATGAAAAAGAAATTCCCTGATTTTAAGACTGACGACGAAGCCGAAGCCTTCGTAGAGAGTGCCGACTTGAGCGAGTATGATTTTTCAGGAATGGTGCCAATGCGTTTTGAATTGAAACGCAAGGATACGTCAATAAGTCTCCGTCTACCTGAAGAGTTGCTCAACGAGGTGCGCATGAATGCAAAGCGCCTTGGCATTCCGTATCAACGCTTCATGCGGTTGGCAATTGAACGAGCAGTGAAGCCGAGTAAACACCCGCAGCACACAGACGGTACTACAAAGAATCAACAGCTTTAGAGACTCAATTTCTCTTGCCTTGAGGCCATTAAAGCCGCACGCCCCCTAATGCCGTCGATCATGCAAAATAGTCCTTCATCTTGCGAAACACCTCTTTTTTGCCGAGCAGGCCACCGATCATGCCGAGCACGGTTGCGGCTCCGGCTGCAAAGAAGAGTGGACGGGCGGAGATGTTGTTGGTATAGTAGATAGCCGGAATGCCCCGCTCCTTGGCGAAGCTATCGAGCGAGGTGGTGCCGATAACAAGATCGGGTTCATAATCAATCACCGCCTGCATATCCTCTTCAAGATATTTTCGGTATCGGATTTCAGTTCCAAGCATGGTGAGCACCTTGTGCTCCTCCTCACCAAGCGCCATCCGTGCAATGGAGGTAGAGGCATAGGGCACCTCAAGACCAGCCTCAAGCAGAAGACGAACCAGCGGAAGTTCATTGCCTTCATAACCGGCAACAATCACCTTCCCCTTCAACTGGCTGAACTGCGAAAGCACCGCCCGGGTTTTCTTTGCCTCCTCTTCGGCGACAGCCTGAACCGTCACGGGATCAAGATCAAGAGCCTCTCCGATACGGCGAATCCATTGCGCCGTTGCGTTCGCCCCAATCGGATTCCCTTTGACAATCTTCATCCCCTTCCCTTCAAGCAGCGATACGGTTCTCTCATAAAAGGGATGGAGCACCGCACAGGCCTCAGCCTGACCTGCCTCGATATAGTCTTCAAGCGCCGTGCCGGGCAGCGTTATGACCGACTCGACACCTATTTTCTGGAGAACAGCGCCTATGGTCATGGCATCAACCGGAAAAATCTCGCCGAGCACAACGAGTGATTTGACCTTTTTCGGGCCTTCAAAGCGGGCAAATCGCTTCAGCAACGTCGCCACGGCAACATCCTTTGCCTCCGGATGTGTCCTGATCTGGAAGGCAGGCAAACGCACCAGCAGCACCTCTGCGTTGCCAGCCTTCCGGGGCAGCAGCTCCTCGGCAATTCCGGCAGTTTCAGCCACACAGGTACTGACCACAGGAATAAAGCGCACCGCCGGGTCACGGGCAATCTCCTCTATCGTGCGGCGCACATCATCAATCATGGTTCCGCCTGAAATCTGCACATTCATCAATTCAGGTGAGATGATCGATTTGCGTGCTGCATAAAAATGCGAAACAAAGGTGAGCCCATAGAGGCACCCCTGATCGGCAACCAGGCAAACCTGAACACCGTCAATTCTTGTGAGCACCCTCAGTCCGCCGAATGCCGGACACATCGACTGGGGATGCAACGTGTTACAACCCTTTTTCTCCATGAAGCACAACCCTTTTTATGACATGTTGGATATACGCATTGCTGGCATTTTTTTCATTCATCCGCCCGATACGCTCTACGGCTGCATTGCGGTCTGAAAAAGCGCCTGTAACAAGTCTGTAATATTTTATTCCCTTCTCATATGCCGGCCAGACAAAAACCGTGATGCCTTCTGAACGATAACGCGCCACCTCTTTGCGGATAGTCTCCTCTTTGCGAAAGGTAACCAGAACGATGGTATAACTCTCCTGGGCAAGAACAAGAGAGTCATTTGCCACCTCCCTTCCGGAAGAAGGAGGCGAAACAGAGAGTTCCCGGTGCGGTGCGTTGCTTCTGTGAACAACTGCTGCCAGCTTCTCGCTGCGATCGGCAACTCTTTCTATTCGTACAGGTTGCGGCTCTGCAGAACGGGAAACAATGGCTTTTGGCTTCATGACAGAGAAGACGCCAAACAGCAAAGCGACAAGAACAAAAAGCGAAAGAGGGAGGATGTAACGAAGCTTTTTTCCTGTTTCCCCCTCTTTCTTGTCTTGAGTTGGTTCGAGCTGCGGCAGAACCACCTCCTGCAAATCCTGATACTCCCTGTTCAGAAGTTCCTCCAGAGAGCGTTCAGGCACAAAGCTATAGAGACCTTGCTCAAGAGCAAACCGGCCTATCCCGTTGAGACGAATCTCTCTCTGCTGCTGAGCCGCACTGGAAAAGAGGGAGGCAAGTGCCCCGGCAAATCGTTCAGCATCTGTCGGATTCATTGAAAGCTTCGTCACCGCCAGACGAAGGGTATCATCAGCGCCCGATAGCTGGCGGCTGAAGGTGAGCCTGTCAGAGGGCGGAGTATAAACAATGGCTGATGCTGTACTTTTTTTTTCTGCAGGATGATGCGTCACCGTAAAGGAGCCAAGCCCCTTGAGCGAAAGCTTCCGCACAGCAAGAAGTTCAGCCACCATGGCCGATGAAAAGTCAATCAAAAAAGAGCTGGCAACCTGCCTCTCAACGTCAAGCAACCCTGCAAGCTCTCCTACACAATCATGATTTGTCATAACAGCACCCATCCCCCGATCGAACGGCTAACCGCCCACGGTTAATAAAAATCGAATATAACACTTCCCCTCTGAAAACCCCCTCTCCCGGCCATTTCAAGCCTCGCTCACCCTCAGCGAGAGAAGAGGCTCAAGATGGATACCATTTTTTTTCAAACCAGATTTATCTATACTGTGAGGATTGCAACTGTTCAACAAACTCCCCCCACAGTTTATGAGTGCAGAGATTCTTTCGGTCAGTGAACTGACGCAACAGATCAAAACAAGGCTTGAAACTCATTTTCCACAAGTCAGACTCAAGGGAGAGATCTCCAACTGCAAGCGACATGGTTCAGGCCACATCTATCTGACACTGAAAGATGAGGGGGCCCAGATTCCGGCAGTTGTCTGGAAAACGACTGCCAGTCGCATGGCGGTTGCACTGAAGGATGGCATGGACGTTATTGCCGAAGGGCGTCTTGAGGTCTATCCCCCATCAGGCCGCTATCAGCTCATCTGTACCTCAGTCACTGAAGCAGGTCAGGGCGCCCTGCAGCAGGCTTTTGCCGAACTCCTGCAGAAACTTGCTAAAGCAGGTTATTTCAATACTGAAAGAAAAAGAGCAATTCCGGCCATCCCGGAAATCATCGGCCTCATCACCTCCTCTACAGGAGCAGTAATCGAAGATATGAGCAAGGTGTTCGAGCGCAGATTCCCGGCGGCACAACTCCTTCTCTATCCGGTCAAAGTGCAGGGCAACAGTGCAGCGGAAGAGGTTGCTGCCGCGATAGCCTGGTTCAACAGCACAAAAAAAAGAGCGCACCGACCCGATGTCATCATTATTGCAAGAGGCGGAGGTTCACTGGAGGATCTGCAGGCCTTCAATGGAGAGATTGTAGCCAATGCCCTCTATAACTCGAAAATCCCGGTCATCAGCGCCATCGGCCATGAAACCGATCTGACCATCGCCGACATGGTAGCCGACCTGCGGGCCGGAACGCCCTCCATTGCCGCCGAACTTGCCGTCCCCGACAGGCAGGAGCTGCTCCGCCATATCAGCAATCTCCAGTCGCGACAGGATCGACTCCTGCAGGCAAAGCTTGAAGGCACAGAACGTCAGCTCTCTTCAATCTGCAGCAGTTACGCCTTCAACCGGCCACCTCTTCAGATGTTGCAGTTTCATGAGCGGCTCGACTCGCTCGTCAGCCAGATGTCACGAGCCATCACCAACCTCTTCAGCCAGCGAGTACGACACTACGCCGCAGTCAAACAGCAGTTGAACACGCTCGATTACCGTAAAACCCTTGAACGGGGATATGTGCTTGTCAAAAAAGAGGGGAAATTCATGACTGGTTCGCAGAAACTGAAAGCTTCCGACAACGTGGAGCTGCTGTTTCATGACGGAATGCTGCCGGCAGTGATCAGCCCGGCAAAGAGCTCCTGATGATACGACGCACCAGCTCAAGGTCTTCAAGAGTGTTGACACCCGGATTGTCAACAAGCGTTGTGACGCACTGAATGCGAAAACCATTCTCGAGAAGCCTAAGCTGCTCAAGCGATTCCGCTTCTTCAAGCATGGAGGGAGGAAGTGAAGCAAATTGCTGAAGCACATCGGCACTGAAGGCATAGAGCCCGATGTGACGGTAAACAATGGTTGAGGGCCGCATATTGCGCTGAAACGGTATCGCACTGCGCGAGAAATAGAGGGCGAACCCCTTTGCATCCATAACCACCTTCACCTGATGCGGATCCTCGATCTGCACATGATCATCTGGACGCAGGGGCAAAACAAGGGTGGAACAATCGGGAGGATTTTCGGCAAAGAAGGGCTCAAGGGCCAGATCAATATTTTCGGGGCTGATGAGTGGCTCATCTCCCTGCAGATTGACAAAAACATCCCCTTCGATATGGCGGGCAGCTTCGGCAATCCGCTCGGTACCGCAACTCGCTGTGGGAGAGGTCATGACAACCTCAGCCCCGCACGCATCAAGAACAGCGGCTATCTCCCGGCTGTCGGTAGCAACAACAACCTTTTCAGCCAAACGGGATTTGAGCGCCTGCCGCCAGGTTCGCACAATCAGCGGTTCACCTTCGAGATCGGCCAGCATCTTGCGGTCGAGACGACTCGAATCGAGCCTTGCGGGAATAAGTATAACAGCTTTCATGAGCAGTCAGGAGTAATCAACCAAAGGGTTCAAGAACGAGGGCTGCAGCTTTGGAACTGATCCCCTCAACCATCACTGTTTTTGTCCGCGAACTCTGGCCTGAGAGGATATGAACCCGCGATGGAGGAATGCGAAAGAGCTTTGAAAAGAGTTCACAGCACTCCCTGTTGGCTGCGTCATCGACTGGCGCAGCTTTCAGGTTCACCTTTAAACCACCGTTATAGAGGCCACAAACCCTGCTTTTGGACGATCGGGGCTGTGCCTTGACAACAAAGACGGCACTGCCATTTTTTTCGCGAAGCTCTATCACCCTATCCGATCACTTTCGGCACCTTGAAAAAGCGATCCTGGCGGTCAGGAGCATTCAGCAATACGGCTGTTGAGGATAGCGCCTGATGCTCAACATCCTCGCGCAGCACATTGACCGCATCATGAATAGTGCTCAGAGGCAGAACACCTTCGGTATCGACTTCATTGAGCTTTTCAACATAGTGCAGGATATTGTTGAGCTCGCTGGTCATCGTCAGCATCTCATCCTCACTGAACTTCAGCTTGGCCAACTCGGCGATATAGGTAACATCTTTGGTGGTAACCGACATAACAAACTACGTAAAATTAGAAAAACACCTTTTTCAACTGCATTTCTGCAAAAAAGCAGGTTTTACAGCTTGACCAGCCTGACCTACAACCTGCAGAGTACCGCTTTCTGCTCATCAAAATGGTTTTTTGGACGCAGGTCAATCGGAACAAAATTCCTTTCTGCTTCGCCAAGATAGATCTGCCGGGGTCTTGCAATTTTCTGCTCCGAATCCTTGACATGCTCAGTCCACTGTGCAAGCCATCCGGGAATCCTGCCAATGGCAAAAAGGACCGGAAACATATCCAGAGGAAATCCCATCGCCTGATAAATCAAACCGGAATAAAAGTCAACATTGGGATAGAGCTTCCGATTAATAAAATATTCGTCTTCAAGGGCAATACGCTCAAGTTCAAGAGCAATATCAAGCAGCGGACTGCGCCCGGTCTCTTCAAAAACCTGAAAGGCAATATCCTTGATAATTTTTGCCCTTGGGTCATAATTTTTATAAACCCTGTGACCAAATCCCATCAAACGTCCTTCACCCTCCTTGACCGATTTTATGAAGTCAGGAATTTTGTCAATTGAACCGATTTTGAGCAACATGTGAATAACAGCCTCGTTGGCCCCGCCGTGCAGCGGACCATAAAGCGCCGCACAGCCAGCGGCTATTGCGGTATAAGGATCGACGCCGGAACTGCCAACCGCACGAACCGCATTGGTTGAACAGTTCTGCTCATGGTCTGCATGAAGAATAAACAGAACATCGAGAGCATGTTCAAGAATCGGATTCGGCTCGTAATGATGTTCGGTCATTTTGAACATCATGGAGAGGAAATTGGCCGTATAGCTCAGCTCATTGTCAGGAAGAACGTAGGGAAAGCCCAGACTGTGACGGAAACTCATGGCCGCGAGAGTAGGTATTTTGCCAATAAGGCGGCGTACCTGAAGTTTGCGCGACTCTTCACTGTTGATATCCTTCGCGTCACTGTAAAAGGTCGAAAGTGCGCCGACCGTACCAACCAGAATACCCATCGGATGTGCATCATAACGGAATCCATCCATAAACTTGATAATATTGGAATGGGTCATGGTATGATTGCGAATATTGTAGGTCCATTCTGCCAGCCTCTCCTTGTCCGGCAACTCTCCCTTGATCAAAAGATATCCGGTTTCCAGAAAAGAGCTCTTCTCTGCAAGCTGCTCAATGGGATAACCGCGATAACGCAAAATACCCTTGTCACCATCAATGTAGGTGATGCGGCTTTTGCAGGATGCTGTATTTAAAAAACCCGGATCATAGCCCAACACCCCGAAATCTTCATCTGATATCTTGATCTGACGAAGATCCATCGTATTCAGACAACCGTTTTCAAGCGGAAGCTCATAAGCTTTTCCCGTCCGGTTATCCGTAACGGTCAGCGAATTTCTGGAATCGATAACGGCCATAATGGTCACAGTCTTGATGGTTGAATGCCTTTAAGAAAAAAAGGATTACGGGAATGCCCCCCACTTTTCTGTCGTTTAATATAAACAGAAATAAATGAAAATAGTTTTTGGATATTACAGGGAGTCTGCCTACATTTACAACTTCTTAATGGAGCTGTAGCTCAGTTTGGTTAGAGCGCCTGCCTGTCACGCAGGAGGTCGCGGGTTCGAACCCCGTCAGCTCCGCAAAAGAATAAAAAAGGCACTGCAATGCGGTGCCTTTTTTATTTCCCCCCTTCCGGATTTCTTGCCATTCAGAACACTATCTCGGCACCAGTTCAACACGGCGATTTTTAGCCCTTCCGGCCTCCGTGCTATTCGACGCAACAGGAGCAAGATAGGCCGCCCCATTTGCCGTAAGGCGAAGCGCTGAAATACCAAAATCCTTGACAAGAGAGGCGGCAACGGCTTCGGCCCTGCGTTTGGAGAGCACGGTATTAGCCTCATACCCGCCAACATTATCGGTATGCCCCACAACATGCAATCTCAATGTCGGCTGTTTGTTCAGAAGTATCGCAATTTCCTTCAGCGCAGGACGGGACTCCGGTTTGATATCCCATTTATTGGGGTCAAAATAGATGCCATAGAGAGCAACCTTGCCAACAGCGCTCAATGACTGCGACATTTCAGCAGCAGTGACCGTCACCATTTTCTGTACCATAGGCTGAGTTTCAATAATATCGACAGCAAGGTAGGCACCGCGTTTTGCCTTGTACACCGCATCACTCTTCCCCCACTCCACAGCAGTCAAATGAACATAGACATCTCCTTCCGGGCGCTTCTTTTTGGCGCTGGCGACACAGATACCGGCCTTTTCAGCAGCATAAAAGATATAGTTGCTGCGGTTGGTCTGTATATCCATAGAGCCAAAGGGAGCAAGATAATTGGTCCAGCGAACGGCTGCGGGATCTTTCTTTGAGTCGTAGAGGATAACAAACCCTCTTGCTGTCAGCTCATTGAGGTAGTTCCTGAAAACTTCAAGAGAGCCGGTATCACCAGCCGCTTCATACCAGATTCGCGTCAAACGTCCTTCCGGTTTCAGGGGCTGGGCAACATACTCCCGTTTTTTACTCTCAAAGCTGTAACGGCTGAAGGTTGAGGTCTGCAGCTCATACTCATCAAAACGCTTTGCCTGGTACCCCACAATTTCCGAGCCAGCAAAGCGGCGCAACAAGGGATGATCTTTGGAACCGGCAAGATCAGCGGCGACAGCATCTTTGCACGACAGAAAAGCTATCATGAATAAAAAAAATAAAATGAGCCTGGGTGATTTCATGGGGGATACTCCTGTGGGTTAGTGGTGAATCAAACTTTTTTGCGCTTGTCGCGCACATAAATTGCTTTCGATTGCCCATCGCCAGCAATGCGTTCCTCAATATCGAAAAGTTTTGTCGCGGCCAGTAACTCTCCAAGCCTGATATAGCCATAATTACGCGGATCGAACTCCGGAGACTGTTTTGCAATATTACTCCCGGTCGTTGCAAGATGCGCCCAGCCGCTTTCGTCCGAAGAAGCCTCAACGGCATTCCTCAGCAAGCGAACCAGACGGGCATCCCGCTTGAGTTCCGTCATCGTTTTCTTTGCAATCGACTCATTTTCATTGATTTTTGCCCTCAACACCTCGATATAGATGAATTTGTCACAGGCAGAAACAAATGCCGACGGAGTCTTTTTCTCTCCAAACCCGTAAACAAACAGCCCCGATTCCCTTATGCGTGAAGCAAGTTTTGTAAAATCACTGTCGCTTGAGACAATGCAGAAGCCGTGAAACCTTCCCGTATACAAAAGATCCATGGCGTCAATGATCATGGCGCTGTCGGTAGCATTTTTGCCTTTGGTATAGCCGAACTGCTGAATGGGCTGAATGGAATACTCCAGCAGCACCTCCTTCCAGCTTCTCAAAGCCGTCGATGTCCAATCGCCATATATTCTTTTGACGCTCGACGTTCCATACTTCGCGACCTCAGCCAAAAGACCTTCGATAATGGTCGCCTGTGTATTATCGGCATCAATCAACACCGCGAGCCGCTCCGTTTTTTCTATTGCCATGGCACCTTCCGCTCTTTTGTTACTTTCCAAAAAAGGCAAACAGCCTCAGCTTTTCACCGTGAAACCCTGCCCCTCAATCACCGCAGTCACCAAGGCAAGGCTCACCACTTCCGGTTCATATTCCACAACAACAGAGCCCTTGAGGAATGAAACTTCCGCAGCACTGATCCCTTCTACCTCTTCAAGCGCCTCTTTGACAAGCAGCTCACAACCACCGCAATGCATACCGCTGACCTGCAGTTCGTTTTTCATGGATATTTACCTGATAAAATCATTTACATTATCATCTCCGGATGCGCAGCCACTTTCAGCGCAACAACTCACCAAGGAAGAAGTTACGTACACTACCGGCAATTTTAAAATATTTCCGTCAAATGAGGATTGGAAGATCATTCCTTGAGTGTTTATATTGAGGTACTATGAAACATGCACAAACACATTCAAAAGCAGGCATATCATGCCTTTTTGTGATCATTCTCCTGGCAGGAATGACCATGCTCACCTCATGCAATCGCACCCAGAACGAGATCGACAGCCTGCAGCAGCAGGTCTGGAAAAACCCGGATAATGCCACCGACTATCTGCGTCTCGGCAACGCCTATGCACGCTCCAAACGCTACAGCGAAGCCACCGATACCTACAAGAGGGCGCTTGCCATCAATCCCGGACTCGACGAAGCCCTGCACGCACTTGGCGCCGTAGCCTTCAACCAGAAAAAATATGCCGACGCTCTGGGATATTTTCAGAAGCACCTCGATCGCTCACCAAAAGACTCGCTGAGACTCTACGATCTCGGCAACGTCACCATGCAATTGGGACAGTTCGAAAAGGCAGCTACCCTGTACAGTCAAGCCATAGAGAACAGTGATGCATTTACCGATGCCCACTACAACCTTGCCGTCTGCTATCTGCGCACAGGACGCAGAGCCGAAGCCGAGGCGATTTATGAATGGCTTCTTGTGAAAAACAACTATCTTGCCCTCTCTCTGCAGAAACATCTCAAAAAAGAGGCCCGGTGATTATCCCTTCAGAGGAACCTTTATCCATAGAAAAGGCCGTTTCAAGCCTTGCGTCGGCATTAGCCCTGTATGGTGACGAGCATGTTGTGCCCGATCAACGGGAGCAACACCTGCTTGTAACATTCCGTCAGCCACTGCTACCGACTGAACCTGATGAATGGCTCAGCTCTCAGAGCGTTTATCCCAGACTCTTCTGGATGAACCGGGAAAGAGATTTTTCCGTAGCCGGTATCGGAATTGCCGACTCCATTGCCTGTGAAGGAACAGGAAATAATGGAGACAATTTCCGGCAATTCGCCATTTCTGTTAAAGACAAGAATCCCGATGCCCGTTATTTCGGCGGCTTCCGTTTCAACAACGAGGAAAAACAAGATCCCATCTGGCAACAGTTCTCCTCATTCTCCTTTGTCCTTCCGCTTCTCCAGTTAACCTTTGAAAACGGCGCCTTCGCCCTCTCATGCCACCTCTGGGTTGAAATCGGCGATGACATCCATAAAAAAATCAACGCCCTAACCGACCTGCTCGACCGTGTTGTAACCGACACAAACAGCTCAGCCATGAAACTTCCGGAGCTGCTGCACCTCAGCTATAATCCGGATGAAAAAGAGTGGATGGAAGAGTGCCGAAAAGCGCTGCTGACCTTTGAGTCCGGCGAGATGGAAAAGATCATGCTGGCACGGCAGACCACGCTCGAATTCAAAAGCATCTTTTCACCGCTCCTTTTTCTGCAGCACTACCCCTACAAGCAGAACACCATCTTCCGGTTCTACTTTGAACCCGCCCCAAACCACGCCTTTTTCAGCTTTACCCCTGAACGGCTCTACCGCCGGGACGGCAATATGCTGCTCACGGAGGCTCTGGCTGGCACCTGTTCAAAAGAGTCCATCAACGGCGATGACCACCTCGCCTCTGAAGTACTTCTGAACTCGGAAAAAGATATCCGTGAACATAACTTTGTCAGGGAGATGATCTACCAGGAGCTGCAAAAGATATGCAGCAACATTGATATGGAAAAAGAGGTCAACGTCCTGCAACTGAATCGTCTTGCACACCTCTACACCCGCTGTACCGCCCAACTGAAACCCGAATTCGAGCACGACAGCGCCATCCTGCAACTGCTCCACCCCACTCCCGCTGTAGGCGGAGTGCCCAAGACTCCGGCCATGCAGCATATCATGGAGCTGGAACCCTTCAGCCGTGGCTGGTACGCCGCTCCAATTGGCTGGGTAAGCCGGGACGCAGCAGAATTTTGTGTCGGGATCCGTTCAGCCCTTGTCCATGGCCGTTTTGCCTACCTCTACTCCGGGGCTGGCTTGGTAAAAGGATCGAACCCCTTTGCTGAATGGGAAGAGGTTGACCAGAAAATCGGGGACATTCTGGCCATATCCCGGCAAGAGGCATGAACAACCGCCAGATAAACTCACTCTGGAGCAGCATCATCATTGAAGAGCTGATCCGTCAGGGCGCTGATTTTTTCTGCATCTCGCCAGGCTCACGCTCAACCCCCCTCACCGTTGCCATTGCAAGAAACCCGAAAGCGCGATGGAAAATGTTTGCCGATGAACGCTCAGCCGCCTTTTTTGCCCTCGGTTACGGACGGGCAACTGCCAGGGCAGCCGTACTCATCTGCACCTCCGGCACCGCTGTCGCAAACTACTTCCCTGCCATTGTTGAAGCCTCGATGGACTTTCAGCCGATGCTCGTGCTTTCCGCCGATCGCCCCTTCGAACTGCTCGAATGCGGAGCAAACCAGACCATCCGCCAGGAAAACATCTTCGGCGGCTATACCCGCTGGCATATGCAACTGCCTGCGCCATCGAAGGAGATTCCCCTCAAGGCGCTGCTCTCCACCATTGCCCATGCCGTAGCCAAAACCATTGGATCACCCGCTGGGCCCGTCCATCTCAACCAGCCCTTCCGGGAACCGCTTGAACCGGAAATACCTGACCTGAAAGATGCATGGGCAGCACCCCTGCAAGAGTGGCTGGAAAGCGGAAAAACATCAGGAAAATCGGCGTTTCCTGAAAAAGAGCCTGATGCCGAAACGTTGGCCCTGCTGCGCGAAGCCCTCGCAGTGGCAAAAGAGCCCCTGATCATTGCCGGAAACATGCAGAAACCCGAAGAGGCTGAAGCAGTTGAACAGCTTGCCCTTGAACTGCAGATACCACTTTACACCGACTTCTCATCGGGGCTGCGACTGAAAAGCACCACCCGTCCCTGGCAACTGGCCTTTGCATCGCCACACTTCACCCGCCACTTCAAGCCCGATCTGGTACTCCATTTTGGAGGCCATATCATCGCAAAACAGCCAGCAGCAGCCATCAGAGAGTGGAAGCCAAAGCACTACATTGTCGTAAAAAACCACGCCAACCGCCTCTCGCCCGACCATAATGTAACCCTCAGCATCGAAGCCTCCATTGCCTCGACCGCAGCCAAACTCAAGGGATGCCGCACACTTTCATCCGGCATAATAAACGCCGCAACCGAAGAGTTCTTCAGGCGGGCTGAAGAAGAGATTGACGCCGAATGCATAGGCAACAAACCGGTCACCGAAATTTCAGCCGCACGACTCGTTTCGCGTCTCATTACCGCCCAACAACGGCTCTTCCTCTCGAACAGCATGCCCGTCAGGGATATGGACAACTTCGCCTGCAGCAGCCACCCTCACGCCATCCGAAGCGCCATCAACCGGGGAGCAAGCGGCATAGACGGCATCATCTCCACCGCAGCAGGCTTTGCTGAGGGAGATGGCAAAAGCACAACCCTGATCATCGGCGATATCGCCTTCCTGCACGACCTCAACGCCCTCTCGCTGCTCGGCGCCATGACCGTACCCCTGCAGATCATCGTCCTGAACAACAACGGCGGCGGCATCTTCTCCTTCCTTCCTATTGCAGAGTACCGTGACCTTGTAGAAACCCATTTTGCCACACCACAAAACTACAGCATCCGTTCAGCCGCCGAAACCTTCGGGCTCGACTACGCCTGCCCGCAAACCAACCAGGAATTTACCCGCTGCTATCTCGAAGCAGCCAGTAGCCCCCGGAGCATCATCATAGAGCTACGCAGTAACCGGGCAGAAAATCTTCACCACCACCGAGCCCTGCAGGCGAGAATCGAAACCCTGACCAACCACCTCTATCAAGGTTTTATTGAAAAGATTTCTGAACAGCCGAATTAAATAGCGTTAGAACAGTAACCCAACAGTACAAACCGCATCCAAGGAAAGGATTCAGGATAAACGCGTGCAAATACCCGTGTATATTTTTGTAATTTTCCTGTTCACACTCCAAAGAAAGTGATCTACATCAGTATTTGTTTTTCCATCAGAAACTCTTGACGCACACCAGAAACAGGGAGATTTATTATGGACAAAAAACATCTTGTTGCTCGCAGAAAAAAGCTCTTTTTCTGTCTGCTTCTCCTGCTCTTCACCTCTTCGCCTCTCCGGACAGCATCTGCGGTTGATCACTGGGAGGGTGGATATGTCGGCAGTAAAACCGAAGGCGATGCCACAACTCCGGTATGGAACTTTATCAATAATTTCAGCTATGATCAGTATTACTGGGCTGAACCCTTTCAATTTACCTCCTCCAACAATGAACGGGTCGACAAAATGGACTTTTCCTACTTTGTCGGTCACGGCAGCCCATGGCAGATCAAATGCCAGTCAACCTGGCTTGACCTGAAAACGGCAGGCTCAACAACGCATAAGGGGTGGGGTGATTACAATGCGGAATTTGTTACCCTGCACGCCTGCAATGTTGTCGCAAGCCCTCTGGAAGTTGCCGACTGGTATTCTGCCTGGACCGGCGGTACCGGTGTCTTCGACGGCGTTCACCAGGTCTGCGGTTTCCGTACCACAGCATCGATGTCCTGTGATCAGGATATTTCAGCCTATTTCGGCAGCCGCATAAAATCCGGGGCAGCCGTCTGGCAGGCATGGTTTGATGCCATATCGCTTTACGGCGACGGAAGTGAACGAGGTGCGGCAGTAATGTATCCTCCCTGTGAGGGTGATTCGTATGCAACCTTCAGCGCTGATCCACCCGCGACTCATACCTGGCTTAAAATCTGGTATCAATACTAATTGAGAGGAGACTAATCATGAAAAAAATGAAATCCATTGTTGCCCTCATAACGATGACTCTTGCTCTGGGAACGAACGTTTCTGCCGAAGAACTCACACGGAAAAACCCCCTCCCCGATCACAGCTTCCTGCATCTGGCAGCGAGGAGTAACAACTATATCGGCAACAAAGAGCTGATAACGTATCAGGCAGTTCCCGTCAAAATGCTCAATCAGAGCGATGCGCAAGAACTATTGGGACGAATCATGAAGAGCACGCGTGAAAACAACAGCTCTTTTGAAAAAGTTCAGCAACTGACTGGTCGCTTTATCTTTACCTCAGTGAATGATCCTTCTGCGGTCTTTGACATCGATCAAAAGAACGGCAGCTTTCTGCTGAACTTCGGTCTCGGAAAATATGCAGCCGAAGAGTCAACAAGCAACCTCCCTTCAGTGCAGGCGGCTCCGGAACTGGCCAGAAAATACCTTTCAGAAACAGGCAATATGCCAAAAAAGAGCAAAGAGATGCTCGTGGCACATGTTGGCGGTCTCGACATGAGTGTTTCGAAAGAGGGGAAAAGTACCGGCGCCTACAAAAAGCTGGTTACGGTGCAATTCAGCCGTAAGTTGAATGGTCTGCCTGTCCAGGGGCCTGGCTCGCGAATAGTGATGCATCTGGGTGAAAATGGCAACCTGACCGGTATGATCCGTAACTGGCCTGAAGTGGAAGCACGAAAAATTCAACCAGCCGAACTGAAAAGCAATGAGCTCATCCGGAAGGATATCCAGAATCAGCTCTGCATGTTGACCGGACATTCGGAAAAAAACACCGCTCAAAAATCAACCCTCGTGCTCTTTGATGATGGCAGGGGCGTTATCGAACCAGCACTCTTCGTTACTGCCAACGCTCTCTATCAGGGCCCGAATAATCGTGAAGTCATCGAGATCCCTGTTGATTTCTACGTCCCGCTTCTCAGAAAACCGAAAGCCTACTATCCATTCATGCAATCCCTCGACTCCAAAATCCCCGGGATCGACAAACAGCAAAAACCATCAGAAACCATTCTTTCTCCCAAAACCGGAGAGGGACAATCAGATATGCGATAACCATTATCACACGTTTCACAATGCCACCGCCATCCGGGTGCGGCATATGACCCCAACACACCATATCCCCGCATCGTAGGGGCACGGCATGCCGTGCCCCTGCACGTTTCACAATGCCACCGCCATCCGGGGTGCGGCATATGACCCCAACACACCACATACACCCCGCATCGTAGGGGCACGGCATGCCGTGCCTCCGTGCCGTTACCCCCCACAATGCCGTGCCCCTACGACGAATACAATTGATCGATTTCCCAATGCAGAGGATTATTGCGGATGTATTCCCTGATTCTTTGCAAGGTGGGTTCATCACGGATCAGGTGTTCCCAATAATTGCGTTGCCAGACAACACCTTTCGCGGACGATTGAGAAAGATCGTTAATCCCTTTGGTCACCGCCGATTTGAATGAACGAATCACCGTCGGAATTGACCCGGAAACCGGCACCCCGAATTGTTCGAATGCCGTTGTCGTTGTCGCCATCGCAGGGGCACGGCATGCCGTGCCCCTACGGGTTGCATCATCATTGTCCCCAACCCGCAAAATACCGTGAACATGATTAGGCATGACAATCCATTCATCCAATTCAATATGGGAAAAATGATCCGGAATGGCCGACCAACAGGCAGCAGCAATTTCTCCCTGTACAGTGAGCCGCATCACATCATACTCAATGGCCCCAAACAGACAAAATCGATTATGCGTACAGATGGTAATGAAATAAAACCCGGATTGGCCGTAATCGTACTGTTGCAAACGGATGCTATGCCGATGATGATCCTGCATTATGCCCCCCCATTTGTTTGATTCGCCGTTCGTTATACGGGTACGCCCGATTTGCATGACCCCAACACACCGTGTGTCCCGCATCGCGAAGGCACGGCATGCCGTGCCCCTACACGTCACCAATGCCACCGCCATCCGGGTACGGCATGACCCCAATACACCGTGTGTCCCGCATCGTAAGGGCACGGCATGCCGTGCCCCTACACGTCACCAATGCCACCGCCATCCGGGTGCGGCATGACCCCAATACACCGTGTGTCCCGCATCGTACGGGCACGGCATGCCGTGCCCCTACACATCACCAATGCCACCGCCATCCAGGGTGCGGCATGGAACCCGACACACCGCATACACCCCACATTGTAGGGGCACGGCATGCCGTGCCCTCACACGTTTCACAATACCACCGCCATCCGGGTGCGGCATGACCCCAATACACCGTGTGTCCCGCCATCGTAAGGGCACGGCATGCCGTGCCCCTACACGTCACCAATGCCACCGCAATCTGGGTGCGGCATATGACCCCAACACACCGTGTGTCCCGCATCGCAGGGGCACGGCATGCCGTGCCCCTACAATCAAAAAAAAATTCCATTCTCACCATGTGAGCCTGCCTTTTTGCGGGGGCTCTTTTTTCAGAGATTCAGAGATCAGATTGCCAGATTTTCAGGAAGAAAAAGGACTGGAACGAATCACTCGAAAACCCACATCGACGTCGCCCCAGTACCCCGGATCGACGCCGCTCCGGGAGGAGCAGCGCAGAGCATCAGCATTACTGCTATAATACGACGAACCACGCTGAGCTAGCCACTCATTTTCTTTATCATACCAGTTGCCCATCCACTCCCAGACGTTGCCAGCCATATCATACAGCCCTTCCGGTGTCACCCCGTCGGGATAGTTCCCAACCGGTGTCGTTGTGCCTATGTTTTTATTATAGTTCGCAAGTGTTGAGTTGGGCCCACCCTTCGCTTCCGACCACGGATAACGACGTACTTCCTGTCCCGTTGTTCCTTGCTTGCCACCCGCAGCCCATTCCCACTCCGTTTCATCAGGAAGACAGTAAAGTCTCTTGTCATCTTCAAGCAAAGACAGCCAAAGGCAATAGGCTCTGGCTGCATACCAGGTGACCCCAACCACCGGCTGATCCTCTCCATCGTATTTGCGATCTTCATCATACTTTGAACGAAAGAGTGCCGCAAGATCACTTTTACCGTTATTGTAATAGCCGCCAAAATCCGTTCCCCACCTGTTATCATTTGCGATAGCATCCAGTTCTGAGGTAAATGCTGAATACAAAACTGGTAACTCTTTTGCCTGCAACCATGCAATGAAGATGCGGTAAAGCTTGTTGGTTACCGGATACTTGGCGAAGTAAGTATCTGACACATCCACGATTTGGTCTGTAACTGAATACCGGTAGTTTCCGCCCGGTATCAGGATGTACTCCGCATTCTGTTCATTAGGATTACGAAAGGATGCCGGTTTTCCGCCAGCATTTTTTTCAGCTTTTGAAGCCAGTGGCAGACCTCCGAGCGCCAGAATCACCTCTTCAGCGCGGTTGATAACGTCCCTGTTTTCTCCGGCAAGTTTTTTCTCCCGGAACTCCAGCAACGCTGCAAGAGAGGCCGGTTTATTGATGGCTTTGAGACAGTCAAGAATCACCCGCTGCCTGCCTGTTGTTGTCGCGGGTTCAAGCAGCTTTTTACACAATGCGTCAACCTTTTTTCCTTTGGCTTCTTCAATGATGGTTTGCAGCAACAGTTGCTGCTTTTGCGTCATCCCGTCGCTCTGTGATGAATCGAAAAACTTTTGCATAAAGGCATCAAACACTTTGGCATCAACCGAGGCAATAAAGAAGCGGAGTGGCTCCTCCCACCAGTCATCACCAAAATTCGCAACAAGCGTGTTCAGATGCTCATACGGTCGATCTTCCTTGAGCTGAACTCCTGCGAGATATTCACGGAATGATTTGTGCCGGAAGAGGTACTCTTTGCCGCCGGTCTCGACCAACAAACCTGCACGATTGACCAGATAGTCGCAAAAAACTTTTGCGGTTGGAGGAGTATCCAGCGTATCGAGCCACTCCTGCATTGCAGTGTGCATGTCGGCTCTGGCAGCTTCATCTTTTTTGAGCGTATCCTGCATCCAGAGCGAAACTGGCCCAAGCACCTGCCGGGCATGAGTTGCCGAAAGCAGCGGTTTGATATCACGGCGTTTGTCGCGGAATTCAAGCAGATAGTTGAGCGCTGCATCGTAGAGTTCAACACGGTTTTCCGGCATGTACTCTCTTTCCTTCCACAAAATAGCCATGATCTGCAGAATCATGGGTATGGCGGCCAGTTGACGCAGTCCCTTATTCTTCTCGACCTTGAGGTGTGCAACAATAGTGATGGTACGTTTTTCGGCCTCCTTTTTTTGCTTTTCCTGCCACCTCTCTTCGTCAACTCCTTTTTCACAAGGCTCTTTCAGGAATGCTGCCCTGAACCAGTTTCGTAAAAACCGCTCCTGCTGCTCCGGGGTAAAGTCCTGTACATCGGCACGTTCATAATCTGAGGCAAGCTCAATGCCCTCATCTTTGCGGTACCCTGTCGCCCGGGATGTCACCACAAACCAGGCTTTGCTGAAGCCACTGAAGGCGTTGTCAATCCATCGGCACACCTCTTTTCGCTCTTCGATGTTGCTGATTTCATCAAGACCATCAAGCAACACCAGTGAGCTGCCGTGGTTCAGCCAGTCATTGAAAACCTTTGCATCAATGGATTGGTGATACTTTTCTGACCATCCGGCAAGGGTTGCTGGCAACTTTTCTCTGCAACGCCCCTCCTTGTCGCGAACAAGATCACGCAAGGGCAGGTAAAATACATTGAGTGGAGCGCTGAATCCAAGCTTCGCGAAATCCTCAAGCGCACAAAGGGCATAATATTTGAGAAGCGTTGTTTTACCAGCGCCAGGGTCACCGATAACGAGCAGCATCCGGCGACCTCTCCGGTCATGGAAAGCCTGCTTCATGATCTCATCAGGATAGAGAATATGTTCACCTCCCTGCAACTCTCTCTCTTTTGAAAAAAGGCCACCTCTTGCATTGCTGTCGGAGAGGCGCAAGGGCACAAAGGTGTCGTTGTTCAGGTTTACCTTGATACTCTCAACACCCGGAAGCCCAAGCATACGAATGTAACCCAGCTCCTCTTTAAGGATAGTCTGGTAACACTCTGCGCACTCTTCATGTTTTTTGTCACCGGGTGGCATCGTTTCATTACCTGCATCAGGTGCCGATGGGGTTGCATGAAAAGCAAGGCGCAGATCGGAGAGCGCTTTGGCCGCCTTTTCCCTGAACTCTTCAAGGCTGTTGAACTCGGCATAAACACGATGCACTTTCGAATCAGGCCCCATCTTCTTTGCCCTCTCACGGAAGGCGTTCAACTTAGCTTCCTTCTCCGGATCTTTTTCAACGTCACGTTTCTTGATCTCATGATCGTCACCCATAATGAAGAGCAGAGTTGGCCTTCGAAGCTCCACGGCTTCTTTAAACTCCAGCTCGGTAATCGAAAGCTTATCGGGATTCCGCTTTGGGCACTCCGGTGTCTGCCCATATTTATGACTGATGATGAGCACGTATGCGGCACTATCCCGAACCATCTGTAGCGAAGAGTCGACCACATCCATGAGTCCTGCAGAATCGTGCTCCATGACCTTCGGATGAAACCCATGCTGGTTGATTGCCTCAATAAGCGCAGCACGATGGCCCTTCAGGTCGGTGAATGTGCTGGAAACCATGACTTGCTGAACCTGAAGCGGCGTTGTTGATGTTTCGTTTGGCATCACATTTAACGTTTTTAAACGCTTGCTCTTATCAATCAATAATACACTCAATCCCATTTACCGCTCACGCAGCAATACCGACTGTTCCACAGCAACTATTAATCCGTAAACACCTTAAGCATAATACGGCCAATATACAAAACCCTGAACTCGAAGATGAGCAAAAACCGATTACAAATCACTCCCCGATCCTGACGGGATTAATAATAGTCATCCTCGCGCTGGTGTCGGACGGCAAGAATGGTTACAGTGGTTTGATCCTCGATTTCGAAAAGGGCGACATAACCTGAGTTTCCGAATGAAACAAGGAGTTCCCGTAACAGCGGATTTTCGGGGAGGGCTTTGCGGCAACTAAAGGGAAATGTCCTTAAAAAGTCGAATCCCTTCGACAGTGCATCGAGTGCCTCTTCCGCAGCCTTCAGATCCTTTTCGAGAAGAAATGCATAGAGTTCGGTAAGATCCTCTTTCGCTTCGGGGGTAAAGCGGACGGTGAATTTCACGGCCTCTTCTTTTTGGCTTGGAGGAGCATCTTCTGAAGCTGGTCAACGACAAGTTCAGTATCCTCGTACACTTCAGTAATGCGGGCACGATCCCGCGATGCAAGCCCTCGGGCAATGAACTCCTTCTGGCTGAGCCTGCGGTCAATATTCGCCCGAAGCGATGCCTCGATAAATGAAGAGAGGGTCTCCCCATGCTGTAAAACCTCTTCAGCCGCCTTGCGAAGCATAGGCTCAACACGGAGCGACGGTAATGATGCACTTTTCATAACTGCTGTTGTAGTAAGGATTGCGTTGCAAATGCAATACAATATACTGTTTCTCACCGGAAATCTGCAAACGCTTCCACCATTATATCTGCTTCTTGTTCATTAAAACAATCCCCGCTCAGTGTTCTGCTGTAATGAGAAAAGGATTTCCTGCACTTGCACAGGGTTCATATATTAACCCAAAATCCTTCCTAATGACCACCGTAAACAGGTACAGCAATCTGTCAACAACATTATGAGCATAAAAACCACCCCCAAGAGTGAGGCCCCACTCGACACGGAAAGCGTAAGCGATGCTTCCCTTCCCCGCATTCTCTTTCTGCACGGCTTTCTGGGCTCGGGCGGCGACTGGGTTCCATTTGCCCAGCAGCTTGACAAGGAGTACTGCTGCATTCTGGTTGATCTGCCCGGACACGGGGAGAGCGAAATAGAGGCAAATGGTGACCCCGACCTCTTTTTTACCGAAACGGTTGACCTTCTGGCGGAGGAGCTGAGCCGCTCGGCAACTCCCGAACCCTGCTTTCTTGTCGGTTATTCGATGGGTGGCAGAATTGCTCTTTCTCTGGCACTGCGCTACCCGGAACTCTTTGAAAAAGTCATTATTGTCTCGGCTTCGCCCGGCCTCAGAACTGAAGCGGAGCGCCGGAGCCGCAGGGAGAGCGATGAAGGCATTGCGCGGAAAATCGAGCGGAACTTTGAGGGGTTTATCAAGGAGTGGTATGAGCAGCCGCTCTTCTCCACACTCAAAAATCACCCGATATTCCAGGAGATCGAGAGCGAAAGGATAATCAATAATCCCGGAAACCTCGCTTCGGCGCTCAGGCTGCTCGGCACGGGATGCCAGCCCTCCGTTTGGGAGGAACTGCAAAATAACAGGGTGCCAATACAATTTTTTGTGGGTGAAAAAGACCTTAAATTCGTTGAGATTAACCGCCAAATGGTTAATTTGTGCCCTGAGTCCAGGCTTGAGATCTTTCCCGGCTGCGGACACACCCTGCACATCGAAAACCGGGAGCTGTTTCTTGACTGCCTGACAAGATTTTTCAACAAGCATCAACTATCCTGATATGAGCGCTGTTAACTGGATACCATCCGGCGATTTTACCGATATCCTTTACCATAAATCGGAAGGCATAGCCAAAATCACCATCAACCGTCCGGAAGTGCGCAACGCATTTCGTCCGCAGACCGTTGACGAGATGATTGCAGCCCTGTCGGACGCACGAAACGACAATTCGATTGGTGTCGTCATTCTGACCGGCCAGGGAGAGAAGGCATTCTGCTCGGGGGGCGACCAGAAAATACGCGGTCAGGCGGGCTATGCCGATGCCAAAGGGGTCAATCGTCTGAATGTTCTCGATTTCCAGCGCGATATCCGCACCTGCCCGAAACCGGTCATCGCCATGGTTGCAGGCTATGCAATCGGTGGCGGCCATGTACTGCACATGCTCTGCGACCTTACCATTGCCGCCGAGAATGCCATTTTCGGCCAGACCGGCCCGAAAGTTGGTTCGTTTGACGGAGGATGGGGAGCAAGCTATATGGCCCGGCTTGTCGGCCAGAAGAAGGCTCGCGAAATATGGTTCCTCTGCCGCCAGTACAATGCCTCTGAAGCCGTTGCGATGGGGCTGGTGAACACAGTTGTACCGCTTGAACGGCTTGAAGAAGAGACCGTGCAGTGGTGCCGCGAAATTCTTGCCAACTCCCCGCTTGCCATCCGCTGCCTGAAATCTGCCCTCAATGCCGATTGTGACGGCCAGTCCGGTTTGCAGGAACTTGCAGGAAATGCCACGATGCTCTACTACATGAGTGAAGAGGGACAGGAGGGCAGAAATGCCTTTGTCGAAAAACGGAAACCTGATTTCAGCAAATTTCCAAAGAGACCGTGAAAGCCTCACATCTCGTCATCTACCGCTATGCCATCCCTTTTACGGAACCAATCACCGTAAAGGGGCATAGGCTTGTGCAACGGGAAGGAATTGCGGTTGCACTGAAAAGCGAAGAAGGGGGCCACACCGCCTGGGGGGAGATTGCGCCGCTTCCTGGCCTGCACCGTGAAACGCTGCAATCAGCCGAAGCACAACTGGTCGGGGTTCTTTCAAAACACGATTTTGCTGCACCAGGCATTTTGCCTGAAGAGCTCTTCCCTTCCGTACGGACAGGGCTGGAGATGGTCATGATCAACCTTGAGGCCCTCACATCAGGAGTGCCTCCCCTGTTGTCGCTGAATGGTCATGTCGCCGCACAGGTTCCTCTCAATGCCCTGCTCTTCGGCGATACGGAGCTGATCATGCAGCGGGCAGAAAAGTACTTCGCCCTTGGATACCGAACCTTCAAACTCAAGGTTACAGCGGGTGATATGGCAAACGCCATCAGAAGCATCAATGCCCTGCACCGCGCCTACGGAGAGCGTATCACGTTGCGACTTGATGCCAATCAGACACTCACCCTCGATGAAGCACTCGATTTTGCACGACATCTCCCGCGAAACAGCATTGCCTATATCGAAGAGCCGCTGAAAGAGGCTGAACTTATCGGCGAGTTCTTCGCGAAAACAGCCATTCAGACCGCGCTCGATGAAACCCTCTGGCAAAAGCCGGATCTGCTTTTTCAAATTCCGGAGGCATCACTTGCCGCGCTGATACTGAAACCAAACCGCCTGGGCGGCATCAGTGCCACGCGACAACTTGCCCGCTACGCCCGAAAACATAATCTGCTTGCTGTTTTCAGCTCAGCCTTCGAAAGCGGCATCAGTCTGAGCTTTTACACCTTGCTTGCGGCATCAACTGCCGTAAAACCGGCGGCATGTGGCCTCGACACCTACCGTTACCTTGAGCATGACCTGCTTGAAGCCCCTTTTGGCGCTGAAAATGCCCTGCTTGATCCCCGAAAACTCTACCGAGAGGGGGCGAACGTCCGGGAGAGAAGCCTCAAGCGAGTTTCACTATGGACATTATAAGCCGGGCGGCAGAGCGTTTCGGCAACTCGCCGGCAGTGATCATGGCTGGCAAAACCATCTCCTTCATTGAGTACAACAGGCGGGCCCGGCAGATTGCAGAGAGCCTCTTCTCAAGAGGAGCTCGTCGGGGAGATATCGTCGCAATTGCCGCGCCAAACAGTCCGGAGATGACCCTGCTGCTGGCAGGAGTGCTGAAAGCGGGGATGATCGCCGCCCCACTGAACGAGCGCTTTCCGGAAGAGCGGCTCAGAAAAACGGTTGAAAAACTCTGCCCCCGTCTGCTGGTAACCTCTTCGCAAAAGAGCCTCACCGACGTCGCAAGCAGCGTAACGGTTACCTCACTCCTTGATGAAGCCGCAGAGGGCACAACGCCGGAAGCTGTTGAAGCGCCCAACGGGATGGATCGGCCTGTCACCATTATCCACACTTCTGCAAGCTCGGGAGAGGCAAAAGCGGTCGTACACAGTTTTGCAAACCACTGGTACAACGCTCTCGGTTCCCATGAAAATCTCCCCTTCGGGCCAGGAGATTGCTGGCTGCTTTCCCTGCCGCTCTGCCACATCGGAGGTTACTCACTCCTCTTCCGCTCGCTCATCTTCGGCGGAAGCCTTGCCATTGCTGCGCCAGGTGAAGCTCTCGACCAATCCCTGCAGAACTTCCCGCTCCTCACGCACCTCTCTCTTGTGCCAACACAGCTTTACCGCCTGCTTGCCGACCAGAAAAGCACGGCCCTCCTTCGCAAGCTGAAAGCTGTTCTGCTCGGCGGCAGCGCTGTGCCAAAATCGCTGATCGAAGAGGCTCTCCGCCAGAAAATTCCTCTCTCTATCAGCTACGGCTCTACGGAGATGGGCTCACAAATTGCAACCAGCCCTGCCTCACTCTCCACAATCGAGCAGAACAGTTGCAACATACTGCCTTATCGGGAGCTGCGTGTTGCACAGGATGGTGAGCTGCTGGTCAAAGGGCCCTGCCTGTTTCAGGGATACCTGCGCGATGGCATCATTCAGCCTCAAACCGATGATGAGGGGTGGTTCCATACCGCCGATATCGGCACGTTATCCGAAAAGGGTGAGGTCACTGTACTTGGCCGAAAGGACAACATGTTCATCTCCGGCGGGGAAAACATCCACCCCGAAGAGATCGAAAAAGCGCTGATGATGATTGAGGGTATCCGGGAGGCCCTTGTTGTCCCCATTCCGGACAAGGAGTATGGTCAGCGGCCAGTGGCGTTCATCAAGACGATTGCAGGGGAAACAACCGATGAGGAGAGTATCACCAAGGCCATGCACTCGCTGATTGGAAAACTGAAAACCCCCATCCGCTATTATCCTGCAGAGCAGTGGGTGACCCTGCCAGGCTCACAGAAAATCGACAGGGGGTGGTACAGAAAATTGGCCTCAACCCCGTCTGGCGCTCCTTTTGAGTCTTAAGACCGCATATGCTCCCCCAAGACCGGCAAGGGGAGCATAAAACGCGCCGGAAAAGAGCATGTTCATCAGGATATCCGTAAAACTCAATGAAACCGGAGCAAGGGCAAGCTTCTCAGCCATAACCAGCGCCTTCACCTGCTCCTGAAGTTCAGGTTTACCCTTCGCCATTTCAGTCACCCAGTCAACAACAAGGGCAAGGCTCTCGGTTCCTGGCCGGTAATTGAAAAACTCCATCAGCATAAAGGTAACAGCCTCGGAGAGAATGCCTCCCGCCAAACCGGCGCCACATCCCAGAAAAAAAGCCTCACGATAACTCAGCCGTACCTGAAAACGCAGAATGGTCTGATGCAGCGCAATCGTACCGGCAAGAAAAATACCGGCAAAAAGAAAGACATTCACCATCGTCAGATAGGGCACCGTCGTCGTCAGAATAATGATGGCGGCGCCAAGCAGAACGGTGTAGAGTTTTCCGTCCAACGGCAAAAGCGTACGATTCACATTTTCAACAGCCATATCACCTCAGGAAAACGTTTCATTTAAAAAATCATCCATCGTATAAAATCCCGGTGCAGTTGTATGGCGCCGGGCAAGCCAGATGGCCGCTTCAACCGCACCGGCAGCAAACCCGGAGCGACTTTTAGCCGTATGAGAGATCACAATTTCATCAGCATCCGAATCAATGAAGGCGGTGTGCTTGCCAAAAACAGAACCAAGCCGCAGAGAGGCAACCTGCAGCTCATCCGGCGCAAGCTTTTTATCATCCGAGAGCTGCCGCACAACACTCTTTTTCCGGCTGTTGGCTGAAAGAATCATGTCAGCCGCCCGCAAAGCCGTACCACTCGGAAAATCAGCCTTGGCGGTATGATGCTGTTCAGCAAAGGCGATATCAAACTGCCCGAAGGGGGCGATGAGCCGTGCTGCTTCACGCACGGTGCGCAAAAAGATGTTGACACCAAGCGAAAAGTTTGCCGAATAGAGCAGTGAAGCGCCTGCATCAGAAACCTTCACCTCTATCTCATCGCGGAGATCATCCCATCCGGTGGTACCCACAACAATCGGCACACCCGACTCAAGCATGGCCGGCAGATTGGCAAGAAAAGCCTCCCTGACCGTAAAATCGATAATGGCGTCACTTCCCTGAAAAAGGTCAGGGGTAATGGCGGTATTGATATCAAGAACAGCCGCAGTTTCATGACAGCCCGACTGGGCAATCACCAAAGCGACCTGCTGTCCCATTCTTCCGTTTCCTACAAGGGTAAACCTCATGACTATTGTTTTCTTGCTTATGATTGGACTTTTTTTCAATGCAGATGTTTCAGAGGGGAAGATTCAATCGCGGCGCATCAGTTCAAGAAGTCTGTCGAGATCATCATTTGAACAATACGGAATATGAATCTCTCCCTTGCCTCCCTTTTTCTCGACAATACGAACCTTGCTGACCAGTTTCTCCCTCAGATGAGACTCAACTTCGGCAAGACGTGAAGAGCGCTCCGAAGAGGGCGATTGGGGAGCTTTTGACTGTTCCCTCGACATGCGGTTCACCAACTCCTCTGTCTGACGAACGGAGAGCTGCTGAGTGATAATCTTTTTCCAGGCATCCAACTGCTCCTGCTCTCCTGGAAGGTTGATCAATGCCCGTGCATGTCCTGATGAGATTTCGCGACTCCTGATACTATCCTGAATCTGGAGCGGAAGCTTGAGCAGGCGAAGAAAATTTGTGACGGTCGAACGGTTTTTACCCACCTTCTGCGCAATCTCCTCCTGGGTCAGATTGCACTTCGTCGTCAGGCTTTTCAGGGCAAGCGCTACCTCAATGGCATTGAGATCCTCTCGCTGAATATTCTCGATAAGCGCAAGTTCAAGCTTGGTCGAATCATCATGAGCATCAATAACATAGGCCGGAATAAACCTGAACCCTGCCAGTGTGACCGCCCTGAGCCGCCGCTCTCCACTGATAAGCTGATAGCCATCACCATCCCGGCAAACCGTAACCGGCTGGATAACACCATTTTCAATGATGGAATTTTTCAGCTCCTCAAGAGCCGTTTCGTCAAACTCCTTGCGGGGCTGAAAAGGGTTGACCGTTATTTTATCTACAGGAAGACTGCCAATAGAACCAACCTCGGCTGGCTCCTCGGCCTCATCTTTCGAAACAGAAACAAACTCCTCTTCATGAAAAAGGGCTTTCAGACCACGTCCCAATACTTTTTTTGGCATATCACCCATCAGCTTACCGGTCAGCTACGGCTGACGAACTTTAAATTTGTCAATATTGCCATCCCTCTCAAAAATCTCCTGGGCGAGATCGAGATAATCTTTCGATCCTATGCACTGAGCATCATACAGCAGAGCAGGCTTGCCATGGCTCGGCGCCTCCGAAAGCCGTACATTCCGCCGGATATAGGTCTTGTAAACCTTCTCCTTGAAAAACTTCTTCACCTCCTCGGCCACCTGGGATGCCAGACGAAGCCGGGAGTCATACATTGTCACCAGCACCCCTTCAATCTCCAGTTTCGGATTGAGATGCTTGCGAACGATACTGATGGTATTGAGCAGTTTGCCCAAACCCTCAAGAGCATAATATTCAGCCTGAACCGGAATAAGCACAGAATCAGCCGCCGTAAGCGAGTTCAGCGTGATCAACCCCAGAGAGGGAGGACAGTCGATAATAATATAATCGTAAAGATCGCGAACACCCTTGAGCGCCTTCTGCATCACATACTCGCGCTCCCTCATGTTCACCAGCTCAACCTCCATCCCGACCAGGTTGACATTGGAAGGAAGCACATCAAGATACTCCAGACTGGAAGACTTGATGGCATCCTGTATGTTGCCACCCTTTACCATCACCTGGTAGAAGGTGTTGTCAATCTCATCACCAATTTCAAGCCCGAAACCAGAGGTAGCATTGGCCTGCGGATCGATATCAATAAGCAATGTCCTGAACTCGGAGATAGCAATCGAAGCCGCTATATTGACGGAAGTGGTTGTCTTTCCAACCCCACCCTTCTGGTTTGCAATCGCAATAACTCTGCCCATGTACTAACCAGGGAAATTTACAGCAGTTGAAGTTTAATTATCATTTCTACATTATAATACTTACGTGAACCATTACAAATTATAATCTTGCTTCATGGAGCGGCACGAAAAACAATTCTATGAAAAATCGACCCTTGAACTGGCTGAACTGCTGCCCGGTAAAAGAGTTCTTCGGTCACGAATTCTTTCTCGAAAATGCCGAACCGCTCTCCCCGGAGATGATTGGCAACTCGACAAGAGTGGGCATTTCAAGAAGCAGGGAGCTTCCCTGGCGAAAATTCATACGCAACAACCCCCATATTTCTCAAGGAAAGGTTACACAAATGTTAAAAAACGAGAGCTGCATATTGGAAAGTTTAAAAAAATAACTCTTTTTGAGTCTGAGTCCCTCTGTGTCAGGAAGCTGCCATAACTCACACTAAACCCGCTCCGCTTATGATCGGAACTCCACTTTTGCCAGAAATCAGGGAGCTGATCGAACAGCGAAACTTCAGCGCACTGCAGAGAATTTTCAACGACTGGCTGCCGGTTGACCTCGCCGAACTCATCTCCGATCTCCCTGAAAACGAGCAAGCGGTCCTTTTCCGGCTGCTCCCGAAAGGTCTGGCAACAGAAACCTTTGAATACCTTGACTTCGACTCCCAGCAGAACCTTCTGACTGCGCTCACCAAAAAACATGTTACCCATATCCTCAACAGCATGTCGGCCGATGACCGAACAGCGCTGCTTGAAGAGCTGCCAGGAACGGTTGTACAAGAGCTGCTGAAACTCCTCTCCTTCAAAGAGTTCAAAATAGCCAAAACCCTGCTGGCCTATGCCGAAGGAAGCGTCGGGCGCCTCATGTCTCCCGACTACCTCAGCGTCAAAAAAGATTGGGATATCAACCAGGTACTCGACTACATCCGCACCTTTGGCCATGATAGCGAAACCCTGAACGTCATCTACGTCGTCGATGACATTGGCAAGCTCAAGGGCGAACTCCTCGCAAGAACGCTCCTGCTCTCCGCGCCCGAAAAAACAGTGAGTGAAATTATCGCCGAAGACAAACTCATCACCCTCACGGCATCACAAGACCAGGCAGACGCCCTCGAAGCCTTCAAGCGATACGACAGCGTTGCGCTGCCGGTTGTCGATTCCAACGGCTACCTGATCGGAGTCGTGACGGTTGACGACATGCTTGACGTTGCAGAAGAGGAGGAGACCGAAGACATACAGAAATTCGGCGGTATCGAAGCTCTCGAAGAGCCCTACATCGACCTGCCAATCCCCCAGTTGATCAAAAAACGGGCCGTCTGGCTGGTCATTCTTTTTGTCGGTGAGATGCTGACCGCTTCGGCCATGGCATTTTTCGAGGACGAGATGGCAAAAGCCATTGTTCTGGCCACCTTCATACCACTCATCATGTCAAGCGGAGGCAACTCCGGCTCACAGGCTGCATCGCTCATCATCCGCTCCCTCTCACTTGGTGAAATAACCATCCGTGACTGGTGGAAGGTGATGCGCCGCGAACTGGTATCAGGGCTGGCGCTTGGCTGTATTCTTGGCACAATCGGAGTCTTCAGGGTGATCATCTGGGCATCGGTTTTAGGGCATCTCGACACCAAGTGGCTCTACATCGGCTTTACCATAGGCATTTCACTGGTCGGCATTGTCATGTTCGGAACACTCACCGGCTCAATGCTCCCCCTGCTGCTCAAACGGCTCGGCCTTGACCCGGCAGTCTCCTCGGCGCCTTTTGTGGCAACGCTTGTTGATGTAACCGGAATTGTCATCTACTTCAGCGTCGCATCGCTTCTGTTGGGCGGAATACTTCTTTGAAAATCAGTTTGCCCTATGCAACAAGAACGAGAATCCATCGAATTTGACATCGTTTTCGTCGGCGCCGGTCCGGCAAACCTTGCATCAGCCATCCAGCTCCAGCGGCTGATCAGGCAGCACAACCGCCAATCGGCAAACCCTCTCGAAGCCACCATAGCGCTCATCGACAAGGGGCGCTACCCTGGCGCTCACCTGCTCTCCGGCGCCCTGCTTGACCCGAAAGCCCTCGAAGAATTTATGCCCGACTACCGGGAGCAGGGCTGCCCGATTGAAGCCACCGTCTCAAAGGAGAGCCTCTGGTTACTGCAAAGCAAGAGAAAATTCCCCGTCCCCTTTGTTCCCGAACGGTTCAGCAACAAAGGAGCCCTGCTCGTCTCGCTCAGCCGCCTCGGCGCATGGATGGCGAAAAAAGCCGAAGAGGAGGAAATCCAACTCTTCGACAACACAGCAGCCTCAGCCCCCTTTATCGAACATGGCAGAGTTGCAGGCATCATTACCGACGACAAGGGACTCGACAAAAAAAGCCATCAGAAGCCCGGCTATGAACCCGGTCTGCTGCTCAAAAGCAAGGTCACCGTTATCGGCGAAGGCTCCGACGGCTCACTCTTCCGCCAGCTCTCTGCACACTTTCCAACAGGAAGCACAACGCAGCGCTACGAAACCGGAGTAAAAGAGACCTGGCAAATACCCGAAGGGCGGGTCATTGCCGGAGAGGTGCACCACACCTTCGGCTTCCCTTTTGAGTCGGACGTCTACGGTGGCGGCTGGCTCTACGCCTTCTCCCCGACACTCGTCTCCGTCGGATGCATCTCCTCGGTGAGGCCTGAGTCGCCGATATGCGACCCCCACCTCAACCTGCAGCGCTTCAAACTCCATCCGCTGATAGCCAACATCCTCAGATCAGGAACCATGGTTGAGGCGGGTGCAAGAACCATCAGCTCCGGCGGCCTCAATGCCATGCCACCGCTCAGCGGCCCCGGCTTTCTCGTCACCGGCGAATCCGCCGGAATGGTGAACATGCAACGCCATAAAGGGATACACCTCGCCATGAAATCCGGCCTCCTTGCCGCCGAAACCCTCTTCGAAGCGCTGCTGCACAACGATTTCTCCACCGAACGACTCAACCATTATGAGGAACGGTTCAAAAGCTCATGGGCATACGAAGAGCTGCACACCGCCCGAAACTACCGGACAGCCTTCGACAAGGGGCTCTACCCCGGACTCCTTCAGGCAGGCCTTCAGCTCAGCTTTCCCGGCCTCAATCTGAAAAAAAACCAGACAAGCCTGCCAGGCCTCGAACCCATTCCGGTACCTGGCATGAAAAAAAGAGAGAGCGCCAATTCCGCAATCCCGGAATTCAGGGCAGACGGCATCCGGACATTCAGCAAAGAGAGGAGCCTCTACAACTCCGGCGTCATGCACGAAGAGAACCAGCCCTGCCACCTCCATATCAAACCCGAAGATATCGAAGCGATCTGCCTCAAAAAGTGCCTTGTGGAGTTCGGCAACCCCTGCCAGCACTTCTGCCCCGCAGCCGTCTACGAAATCACCACCGAACCCATTCCAGCGCTCAGGCTCAACCCCTCCAACTGCCTCCACTGCAAAACCTGCGAAGTAGCCGACCCCTACGCCGTCATCACCTGGACAACACCCGAAGGCGGCGGAGGCCCCGGCTACAAACTGAGCTAACCAATCTTTAGAATCTTTGGGGACGTTGTTGACTACGTGTACTTACGATCAAAAACCGGCTACACTTCCGGCAAGTAGTTTGCTATCACCATCACTGCTTGCGTTTTCGAGAGCAGCCATAGAGGCAATGCGTCGCTGAACCAGAATCACTTCACGGGAGGGTTTGAGCGCAGCCTTACACCCTCTCAACCTCAAAGCGGCTGACATTCCTTGCCCTGGGGTCAAAGACGATGCCAATCAAATACCGTTCACCACTATATTTATCGTAATACTTCATCCTCTTGATCTGCTCAAGCGGCTCCCCGTCGGTCACCTTGAATTCAAAGAGAAAGGTTCTCCCGCCAGCCTTCAGCGTCAGGTCAACTCTCCCTTTGTTGCTCACATCCTCTGCGATGATATCCACCCCTATACTGGCAAAAAAGGCATAGAGCACACTGGCGTAAAAGCCCTCATAACGCTCAAGATCATTGTTGGTGTAATTATTATAGGCGATGCTGGCAAAAAGACGTTTGATGACGGGTTCCAGACCTCCAACATCTCCGGCCTCAATAAGATCAAGCAGCTCACTACGGATCAGCTCTTTTTGTGAACCGCTGGTCATCGATTGCAAAATATACTCGTTGAAACTGATCTGCACCTCCTTGTTAGGAAACCCCAACTCGTATCGAACTCCCATGCCCGATGGTATCAGCCGCTTGATGGTCAAGTAGCCAGTCTGAAACAGAATGGTCTCCAGATCAAGATTTTCAAGGTCAAAGCTGTTGACCAGACTCTTGTCAACGGTGATATTCAAAAATTCAGGGAGAAAATAGCTGTTCTTTTTAATCAGCTCAACCAAAAAACGCGGCGTACCGGTTTCAAACCAGTAATTGTCGAACACATAATGGTTTTTGATGAAGAGCAGGATATCGAAAGGATTATAGACCCTGTCACCCAAAAAGTTATAACCATTGTACCACCGTTTGACCTGCTCCATATCCACCCCCTCAAGATATGGGGCAAAAGTGGAGTCAAGATCAAGCTGAGTGTACCCACAGACATTGCCATAGTCAGGGTTCAGGCTGATATCTTCAAGATTGTTCAGCCCACTGAAGAGCGACACTTTGGAGAATTTGCTCACACCAGTAAGGAAGGCAAAGCGCAGATACTCGTCATTCTCCTTGATTTTTGTGTAAAAGTCACGCATTCCATCCCGAATGATGAGAGCTTCGGGAATGTTCTCAATATTGTCCAGAATCGGCTTGTCATACTCATCAATCAGGATGACCACCTTTTGCTGATATTTCTCTGTTGCTTTCTCGATTAATTCAGCGAAGAAGTATTGCGCCCTGCCTCTGTTTTCACACTGCAAACCAAGTCGCTTCTCATTGGATTTGAGTATGTACAATAAATCCTCCTCCAGATCAGCTTTCGAGTGAACCCCGCCACTGAAACTGATCTTGATGACCGGATATTTCACCTCCCAATTCCATTGCTCCTCAATCAGCAGCCCCCGGAACAGCTCCCGTCTCCCCTCAAAAATATTTTTCAGCGTATCCAGAAACAGGCTTTTGCCGAATCGCCGGGGCCGCGACAGAAAGACATATTGATAGCTGTCAATCAAGCGGCGGGCAATCTCCGTTTTATCAATGTAGAGGTAATCACCTTCAATTATTTTACTGAACGTCTGTATCCCTACTGGCAACATTTTCATCGTCAACCTCCATTACAGCATTAGCTAATCAAAAGCATCAATACACCGCCAACACAGCTTGGCACTTTTTTACGACAAGCCAAAATATATAACTTTTTGACCGGGAAAACCGGGATGAGCCCCCCCCTCATGATCACGCGGATTGGTGCGACACTTGTCACTGCAACCGTTTCAACACCCTCAAAGCGTCAGAAAATTTTGCGTTTTGCGTTGCCATCTTTTTTTATGAATCGTCGTTAAAATGCTATTAAACTTTATGTTATCGCCGTAAAATAACTTTGTTGTTGCCGTTTGTAAAACTTTGTTATTGCCAATTTTCCTGCAAGAAAATGTTGTCGTTTATCCTCTGAACTCATAAAAAAAATACTCTTTGCAGCGGAGTTGAGACTGGGTGAAAACGAGAGCGAGTGCGAGTGCGCTCGTCTGGCTCTATGGCTCACGGCTTGACGACACACGCCACTCAACAAGGTGAGAGCTCTTGTATTGGCTGTGAAATATGCCGTACTGATTTTTTTTTGATTACCTTGCAGTTGGGTCTTGATCGAAGCAAACAGACCGCTAAAAAGGACTTGGCAAGTAACCGGCAGCCGTATAACTGATTATGATATCAGAAAAAGAGCAACATACCCCAAGCGAAATAATGCCAGAGCACCAAAACCAGCTTGAAGGTAATTTCACCATTGACGCTAACCAGAAACAAGCTGTTATGGTCAGTTTGCTCAGTATTTTTCACAATAATATTTCTGCTTGGTATAGTCGGGCATACCAAGCCGCGACATGGGGTGTTGGCATACAATTCTCAATTGTTGGTTACTTCTTTGTCTCAACCGACAGATTCAGTTTTAGTACAATCCTTGTCGCTTGTGTTGCTACCGGCATCTTCAGTTTTGCAATATTTCAGTACTTGACGGCAGCAATTGAGGGTCATAAGGGAAATCGACTGGCCATCGCCAAATGTGAAGGGGCTCTCCATCTTTATGAATCCGGCACTTACCTGAAGGATAGTCCATTTTTCACCTTCTCCAAGGAGATGTTGCGTTCGAGCAGTCTTGATGTTATCCGCGTATTACATTGTATATCCACGTTCGTATGCCTTCTCATGCTTATCGGAGGACTCCTCTATTATGGAAAATAACATACAACAAAGCTCTGGCGTACTTTTTGACCTTTATGGAACGCTTGCCGACGTTGTAGTCGATGAACTATCCCCCGATTTTTGGGCAAAACTTGCAGAGCACACAGAGGCCGGAAAACGTGCCGGAAGTGCTCAAAGGCTCAAAATGACTTACGATGCACTGATGGCAGAAGAGTGCAGGATAGGCACAAAGCATGGATTTTTGATGGACACACTCTTTCACAAACTCCTTGCCTGTTTTCAAGTTCCGGAAAGCGTTGAAACACCTGAATCGTTTGCGTGGAAGTTCAGAAAGTATTCAATAGTATCGCTCGATGTGAAACCATACACCGTGCAGCTTCTCACCATGCTGCGAAAAAACAACATTGCTGTTGGCTTGCTCTCAAACACTGAAGCAATATTAACCGATTATGACTTGACCGTTTCAGGATTGAAACCATTCTTCGACAGCATCACCCTATCCTCCGAAATCAAGAGAGAGAAACCAGACCCTATCGCGTTCGATATCGCGACCAAAAGACTCGGTCTCCCGAAATCGAAAGTGGTCTACGTTGGGGATAACTTTGCAGACGATGTGGTTGGAGCCTTGTCAGCATCAATGGATGTGATCTATATCAACAATGAAAGCAAAGCAGGTCACCAATACCCTCCTTCTCATAACAGGGTTATACAATCAGGAACATCTCTTCAGGCTCTTCTTGGTGCATTAACAGAGCTTGATATAATAACAGCGCGGTCACTTGATGGTCATAATAAACGCCTGCACAGTCACAAGCACATGAACCGCCATGGCGTGACCCCATAAGTTTTCACAACAGAACAGATGCACCATGCGCTTGACAACAGAGCAAATCAACACCATCGTCACAACCTGCCGCACCGTTGCGGGTGCGAGTGCGCTCGTCTGGCTCTATGGCTCACGGCTCGACGACACGCGTCATGGCGGCGATATTGACCTGCTGATTGAGCCACAAGAGAGCGTCAATTTGCTGCTCCGTGCACGCATCAAAACCCGTCTTGAACAAACGCTGGGCCTCCCTGTTGATCTGTTGGTCAAAAACCCTGGAGTTCCCGACAATCCATTTCTCTCAATTGCTCTCGCTCAAGCAAAACCACTGGAAATCACGACATGACGACAACGACAACATCAACCAGATTGCCCGTCGTTTTATTGTCTACTGTGAACAAGAGCTGGGGATATGCCCCTGCACTCCCGATTTTTCTGAAGAGTTTCGCCTGATTACAGAATGAAACGAGACCGACCATAATCGCGGATAATGCACCTTTCACCTTCAGCTCAGCTTCCAAGCGCCCCACACTGCATGAAGAAATCACGTAACCGATGCGTGCCATAGAGCGGAGCGATGAAATCCACCCGGCTGAGCGTCGTCGCAAAAAGGGCCACATCATGCACATCGCGATTGAAAAGACCAACAGCCGCAACCAGCCCGTCAGCAGCCCAAAGTGGCAGCGGAAAAACGATAGGTTTGGTCTGGGCAATTTCCATAGCGAGATCAACCATTTCAAGGTAGGTGAAGACCTCAGGCCCGCCAACTTCCACATCTTTTGCCGTTCCATCGACCGCATCAACGCACACCTTTGCAAGGTCAGCGCCATGAATGGGATTTGAACGCTGGTAACCATCCCCCACCATCAGCATGAACCCTTTGCGTGCCCGCGCAACAAACTGCCCGATCTCCGAATAGTAGCCTGTCGGACGAATAATAGCCGACTCAATATTCGCAGCCTTCAACTCCCTGACAAACTTCTCATGAGCCTGCACATTCGGAATATTCATCATCCGATGCGCATCAAAAACCGAGACATAGACAAACTTCTTGACCTTCGCCTTCAGCGCCACATCCAGCAGATTCATGTTCGCCTGATAATCCACCTCAAAAATAGTATGCACAAAATCAGGCTTGATCATCCCAAGCGATGAAAAAACAACATCAATGCCGTCACATGCCGCAGCAATGGTTTCCGGTTTCGTGGCATCACCCACAACAACCTCGTCAACCAGATCCTTGATAGCCGGCGCAAAATAGGGGCCGGGTTGGGCGACCTTGTCAGGGTTACGCACCAGGGCACGCACCCAATAGCCACGATTTTTAAACTCCTGCACTGCATAACGACCAAGATAACCGGTCGAACCGGCCACAAGCACTCTCTTCATGGTAATGGCAAAAAAATTGAAAAATATTATTGAACCGACTCCATCAGCTCCTCCTCTTCTCCATGAAGCCTAAAATACGGCTTTACCATTCCAAAACCCATCGAGTTCTTTTCGCCAAAACCGCACGCATACCCAACCTCCATCAGCTCACGGGGAGCCCTCAGCCTGAACGGCGCAAGCGTCCCCTTTATCTTCGTCTCATCCGAACGCCCCTCCTTCAGGGTAATCAGCTTCTGAACCTTGCCCTGCATCCGCTCCACATAAGCCTCATCAATAGCAAAACCAAACTGACCGCTCTCGCACACAAACGATCGCCCATGCAGCACCTGATACTTCCGGCAAAGATTTTCAAGCAGCACCCGTTCAAACTCCGGATCACCGGGATACAAATACTGCGGATAGTGATCAGCCTCCCCCTTTGTGGTGCAAACCAGAGGTGAGAGCATCACAAACTCCATATCATCACTCAACTCCGGCTGATCAAGCTTTCGCACCGTCTCTACCCGAAACCGTTCATTGCCGACCCAAACATAGGGCTCCTGCAACAAACCAATCACCAGATGCTCAACAAACTCCTCCTTGGGAGAAGAGATCGTAACATGCAGCAACGCCTCAGCAGTACTCATCGTCCCGTTCTCATGCATCACCCACTTGTGACGATTGCCCGGATAAAGCGGCGAAAAGGTAAAGAGCTTGAACGCCCTGTTCTGAAGCCGGTAACCCTGATCATGTAACCGCTCGGCATACTCGCTTGAGCTTTTATCGACGATGTTGTAGATCAGGGAGGAGATGAGATGGCTGTTGTTTATTGGAAGCGTAACCGTACGCTTGCGGTGGGAAAGTTCGAGGGTTATGCGCATACTACAATGTCACTGAATCTAAAAGACCATTCAAACAACTATTCATTTCAGCATTAACCCGATCATATTCAGATAAAATCATATTTAGATCATTTTGTAATTTTAAATTTGAATTTTGACAAAATCTATACGGTAAAAATAAAAGATAGCCATTGTAGGTTGTATCAATTTTTTCTACTCCAAAAAAATACTGCTTAGAGTGTCTTTCAAGAAATGACTTATTGTCGTTATCAATCATTAACGGCGATGATATATATTGTCTATTAGCGCCAAAATGAGGCTTATCTAAAGATATTCGAGCTGACCTGTAAGCTTTTGACAACTCAAAAAGTGCGTCATTCCATGTATTTGTTCTTTTTTTTATGCGAAATAATTTCATATCATCAGAAAAGGCAGTATAATCGCTACGATTACCCTTTTTCAAGGAACTTGCAAAAGAGACAAAATCTGCTGATTCGATATTTTCGTTAATACCATTTATTTTCAATCTACCATAACCATTTCTTGACCTTGAACCAATCCCCCCAATAATTGACATAAGATACAAGCACTCAGAGATAGTTTTTTTATAACTACTTTTGTCAGAAAAATGAATTATTATTTCAAATTTTTCACCAACTGAATAATAAGGCCGTTGAAATACATTTTTTCTTAATTGCTTATTCCAATCATATGTGCCATATGCAAGGTATTCCAGCAAATTGACGGGCTGTAACTTTCCTTTGGCATTAACAGAAATATTTGCTTTTGGAAAATCCATTTTTACTCGTGATAGTTCTGGATGTGTAGTTCTAATAATCACACTGCTTCGCCTTGCATTCTCACCGCCACCACCAAATATTTCAGTCTCCTGCGACCGCAAGCCCTTTTGCACGTCACCACCAATCGGTTTTATATCATCAATCGGCAAATGACCATGCATAGCCCTCCACCAGAAACGCAATGCTCCTTTTATTGACGGTGCCCGGAGCTCCGGTATTTTCCCATCAGCCCCGGCAAGAAACATTGGCGTGATAATTTCACACTCGAAGGTAATAGTGTTCATTGTGTTTTTCCTCCTTTTCCTTCAGCCATATACCCATAGCCTACAGCCGTTTTCGCACCAATCCCATGTTCTTCAAGAGCTTTTTTAAGCCAAATACTGACAACTTCAAAGAGAACTTTATCTTTAAATATTCCACTCGATATTTCCGTCTTATCCTTTTCTTTAATTCCAATGATAAATTGATACTTTGTATTTTCAACAGTTAGAAATGGAATAGGAACAGGAGTGAGATAATCTGCAGGAGGAATTGGATTTCCATTATGTTTTTTTTCTCCATAATAATCCGCATAATGTGGATTCATAATATCAACGATGATATTTAGAGCAGAAATAGGAAACGCATCAAAGAACCATACTTTACCTTGATTTTCTTTCCCTAAAGCAGTATCAACAACTGACTCGTATTCGTAGAAGCCTTTACTATTTTTTTTTGGCTTACCACTTTCAAACTTAACCGCTTTTGTTTCATTCGGACAGCCAAATATTTTACAGAACCCTTCGTCTAAATAAGCACGATGCTCAGCATTGAGAAGTGGAAAATCAACTTCATCTTCTGGAATGTTATGTTTAACAAATACCTCCGTAATAATCCAGCTTCTCACAACTCCTTTCACAGCACTGGCAGGAATATACGGAAAACCGTGTACATGGTGCAATGTCATGGCCGTATCGTATACAGATTCATTACCCAGACCAACAATGAACCGCCAATCAGGAGTGAGGTTAATGGAAAAGACGTCTAAACCTAATTTGTTAATGTCTGTAAAGTGCTTCTCTGATATTTTATTTATTTTACTATTTTCAAATTTGAACTTGACTTCATGTACAATCCTTTTTTCTTTTTTATCTCTTTTGAAAAGAGTCGGCTTTAGTTTCTTCTTCTCATCCTCAAGAAAAACAACAGCTTTGTTAAGCTTTAAAGCAAAATTATCGATGGACTGCACACGCTCCATTGCTGCACGGGTATCAACAGGCAAATAAGTATTATTGATTTTTAAGCTGTCAGCAGACATATTTGTTTCGGTGTAAACCTCTGTTTCTTTTGCAATTGTCGAAGCTTGCTCTTGAGTAGCACAACCCAATGCAATTAACTGGTCTTGAATAGAGCCTCGTTCCCCTTTTACTTTTGCCATAAAACTAAAATTAATCAGGTATTAAACCGCTGGAAAAGCGCTTTATCCAACCAAGGAAGTTAATTGCTTCAAGTGTGATCTTTCTGAGTTTATCGGATTGTATATCCCTTATCTTTGACGCTGTATCGCCAGTCAATTCATTTTCAATTGCAGATAACCTTCCTGCAAGATGTGCATATATTAGCTGATATGGTTCTTTTTCATGACAGGCCAAGTAGACAAGTGTTGCACCAAGTCCATTGAGCCGAATCATCATTGGCAGGCTTTTGACTGTATTTTTATATTCTTTCTTTTTTTCTGTCAAGTGCGACCCATTTACCGCACAAACATACGCAACCTTCGGTGCTTGACCGGTAAAAAAGATGCCTGTTTCCTGGGGAAGAGGAAACCCCTGAACAGTTACAGGCGCTGTTGATGTTGCAACCCCAATCATACGAATCTCTTCTGCTTGCATCCCTTTTGCTGTCACGGCAACACTCAATAGTTCCACTTCAAGATCTTTAATCTGTTGCTCTCTTGGAATACCTGCTTTGCCAAGAACAGATTCATGTATAAACAAATCGTCACTATTCCTGATCGCAATAAATCCATAAGGCAGCTCAGTTCCGGTTTGCCTGTCACGAATAAAACCTTTAAAAACGGCAGTACATGGCACAGTTATGTTATGCATCGTCATCTTTTTCAATCACTCCTTCAGCAAAACGTTTAAGCCAGTTCAAGTAAGCAATCGTTTCATTGTTTGCTCTTCTAACCTCCAAACGGGTCATTTTTACAAGAATTTCAACGAATTCGTCACAAGTACATCCAGTACCAAGGATCACAATGCCTTTGTTTGACAACCATCTGGCAATTTGACTACAAAGTAATTTATGGGCCGCACCAGAACTGCTGTGTTGCTTTGAAAACAGAAATGCAATAGTTGACACAAGACCGTTCGTTTTCAGGAGAGCCGGAGCTTTTACCACTATTGACTTATATTCTGCCCTGAAATCTTTTTCACTTCCCTGCTTTACGTCACCAAAAGCCGTTTCTGCTCGATTTCTCTCACTATCAAGACGTACTGGCATGTGCGTATCTCTCCTTAAAGTGCTTTTGTTCTCACCAAACCTTTCCCCAACGTGGCGTTACCCCCGACCTGAATGACTTCCGGCAAACCGTTTTTGAAAAATTCCATGACAAGCTCTTCTTCCGATTTTCCATTAACTTTTTGAAATATCCCTTTCTCCCCATCCTTTTCTTTAAAAATCGGACTCGCAAGCACGAGTGAGTAAAGCACACTTTCGGCTGGCAAGTATTCTTCTGTAAAGAGTGCTCCTGGCTCAACAGTCCCGGTCACATTGCTGATTTTAGTACGGGTGATGACTTCTGTTGAAAGGTTTACAAAGTCGGTAAAATCCTCATTTGACAAAACTACAATATCAATGCTCATTTTCTTCTTCCAAAACGGATCATCAGAAACATTGTTTGCAAGCCAGTCAGCAAGTTGTGTAGCCGCACAAACCACAATAGATGATTTTTCCAGCTTAAACGTGTATTCTTCAAGAACAACATTGTCATCAATACACAATGAACTGTTTGCTGGCACAGCTACTCCTTTTAATGCATCAACCACAGGTAAGCAAGCTACACCTCCTAAGGAAAAATCCTTATAAAACTGTGCCAAAACTTTAGGGCAGGTAATCCATGCAAAAACACCTTTCATTGATTTGACAGGAAAAAGCAACAGGCGGGCATCGGTAAAACCCAAAGCCGCTGCAAAACCATCATTGCCAGCATCTTCCGGGCCAAAGACTAATTCAAGAGCTGTTTTATATTCAAGGAGATCAGATGGAAACGCTGGATTTTTATCTTCAAATGCCTGGCGTATTGCTCCTTTCAGGCTTGACGCCTCTATTTTAGGAAATGAGGTGTGTCGTTCACGCTGGATAGGCAAATCAACCACTCCAAGGCTGTCACCACTCCCGGCATGGAGTGGTGTTTCACATACCAGAAAAACAGGTTTAACTATTTTGTACATAGCGGCATGAAATTAAGTCAATTGAATAACATCTTTATTTGAAAGAGGATTTTGCATAAAATCCTCCAATAAAACAGGCGGAAACATTACCAGTAATTTAAAATTGATACTCGTATGCTTAAGTTCATTTCTATTAAATAGTTTATTCTTAAAATCTGTCAATTCAATCATAACTTCCATTTTTTCCTTTAACCCAGAAACAATTGCATATACACACAAATGAAATTCTGATGGTATTGGATTAAATTTCACTCTGTTCATTAAAAAAACAGCCATTTCTTCTACACCAGCATCTGTATTTCTAATTTGACCAAATGATTTCGATTCACAGACAATAAAATCGTCACGCCTTTCAACTAACAGATCAATCTCATGTGCACCAACACTGTGTATACTGTTGTTTAAACATATTTCTTTTTCATCTTTCACACTATGGTAGATTCGTAATGGCAATAATGTATTGTAATAATATTCCATCCATTTATACTCAGCAAAGTGCCCATTTAATGTTTGATCATGTTCAAGTCTTACTTTTCTCCTCGTTGTTTTTTGAGTAGCACAAAATTCCGATGCAAACATTCCATAAATTAATCCGACCTCTGTCAGAATAAATATACTCTCATCTTCTTTAAGCAAACCGTAATCAATATATGCGCCAAGCACTTTTTCATCAATATCTTTCTTATAATCAAAATACAACACACCGTCAGCGTTTTTTTTCAAAAGTCGAGCAAATGCTTGAGCAAACCCCCAATCAAAATTGATCGGCAACTGAGGAAATTGAATTAACTGGTCACTCTCCTCATAAATATAAAAAGCAGGTATTTTGTAGATTTGCGTCAACACAGTCAAAAATGGTATAAACGCCTTATACCCGCCGGAAATATTCATGAGTAGATTTTCGGCACTCTCCTGATTGATGATTGAGACAATCTCCTTTATTAAATTGCTCAAACCTTTTTTCTTGAATTCATCAAAATCTTTGACTTTCAAATGCGGGACTCGAATAATGTAAACTTTGATAGATTTCAGTAACGGTGAATCTTTCATACATTCTGCCGCAAGTACTGATAGCACAGTATCGGTACAGATAAAAAATACGGTGTCGAAATCATGCACTTCCCTGATCCTGTACAATGTGCTGAGTTCAGCCGACGCTTTTCCGTTCCCAGTTGCTTGGGAATCTAAAACCCAAGCATCACGCTCTTCATGCCATCTGACTCCTTGCACCCACTTTGACTGTATCACCTCTTTTATTGTTGCGATATCATTCACATTCTCAGCACTGTCATATTTACTGGAATCGAGTGATTCGAAATTTTCAACCTCACGGTCAATGCATTTGAATGCCCCAACAAGAGTGCCGCCGTTCTTCTCTCGCTGATAGTTTGTAATCAGAGATGTTCCAACTGTGGTTATAACTTTTTTCACTGCACAACCCCCAAGAAGGCGATCCCGTTACCTTCGCCAGTAGAGCATAACTCACTGTCAGCAATCGATTTACCATGAAATGCTGCTTTCATTTCAGCAAAATGATCTCGCAACTGCCCTTTTTTCAGTTCAAAGTAATAAACACTGCCTGCAGGCACAGCCTTGTGCATCTGTTTTGGCCAACGCTCTTTCAGATTAAATCCACCCAGAGACACCGGTTTTCCGATACTTGCACCAAGCAAAGTAAACTGAAGTCCATTGTAATCACCTCTTTCCATCCAGCTTGCCTTCCAACCTTTGTCAAAAACAGCCGGCGTAGATAAATACAATTTGAATCGGTTGCTTTCTGACTGTTGCAACGGTGATATATCAATTTCCGGTATCTTTCCCGATATGTAGGACACACACTTCCCTTCAGCACCAAAACGAAGAACGCCTTCTTCCGGAAGATGCAGATGCTTAAAAGCCACAACTATAGCAACGCGTGTTTTACCTCCAACAGAAACAGGCCTCAGCAATGCTACCCTGTACAATTTCCCAGTATCAGAGGACGTTCCAGTTATATTATGCCGTCCAATTCCAACTTTCGGCTCAAGGCACATATAATCTGAAAGCTTGATTGCGGAACGCAGCCTACCAGAACACAGATACTCGGTCAGTTCATTTATTTCAACAAGTCCATTTTCAAAAGTTTCCAACCGATAAGAGGAATCGGACGAGATTCCGTAGGTTGAATCCATTGATGAAATACTCCCCTCTGAAGGAAATAACAGATTCCGGATTTCTACTGCGTATCGTTTACTATGCGCTTCTTGTCGCTTCAGCTTTACCGATTTATCAACAGAATCCGCGATATCATGTGGAGCAGGATAGTAATAGTTGTTATCAGGCAATAATTTATAGCAGATTCCAGTAACACACAAGTCACCTGTGGGATCTGACCCGGTAGCCGCATCTTCAAGCTTATTGATATGGTGAGAGAAATACCCAGTACGCAGTGCACCGCTGATTACAGACGGGGGCGGTGGAAATATGCCATCAGCCCACGTATCATCCCCCATGAAAAATGGCTTGCCATCACGAAAGAAGAGCGTATCAAACGCATCAAGTACAATCGTCGCCGAAGAATCAGTTATGCTCATAAATCGTCTTCCGCTTTATAAAGTCGCAAATAGTGAGTGCAGACAAAAATGTTGAAAACGAGTATACATCGGGTACTCTCATACAACTTACAGGATCGTATTCAAACGCCTCTGAATAGACATTGTAAACAGCATTTTCCAGTTTTTCGATAGCCTGTTTCTTTCGCTGCTTAAACAAGGCAGCCGTCTCCCTGCCATGAGGTAACAGAGTATTCGCTCGTTTCAGCAATCTGTGAATTTCGAAACGAACATACTCCTGATGACAAAAGTTACCCTGAGCATCCTGCAATCTCACAAACTCACGGTAAAGTGCTGTAATAAAAGTATTTGAGAAATGTTGAACGCATAGTTCACGTACAATATGGGATAGTTCATCAGTCATCCATTTCTCACCATTAATTTTCCACTTAAAATGAACTTCCTCAATTGTACCGGAATGCTTCATCACTGCAATCGAAAAGGCATCTTTTTCATCATCAATTTCTTTAGCCTTTTTCTCCATCTCATGAGCTTTTCTAAGCACTTCATTAAGAGGTATCTTGTAATGCGCTATAGCTACTCCAGCAGAAAAGCTGAGCGATTTTTGGAGAGCAAACTTTGATCGCACTGGTTCACTTACCAATGCGTCATATGCTTCACGTAGCTCTTTCATTACTTCAAAGAGATACTGAAGGTTGACAAAACCCAAGAAGTCATCACCTCCAGCATATACAGCTTTTCCTTTGGGTGTCTCAAGTAAAGACATTCTGGTTTTATACTGCTGATCACTTTCCACTTCACCTGCAACACTGATTCTCCTATCCGTAACAGTCTTGCGATATTTTCTGTAAGTATCATCTTCAAGGATACTCAGCTCACCATTCAAATATGCTGATGCATAAGCGGCATATATTCCAAGACGAGAAGCAAGTACTTGCTGAAATTGTTGCAATTGACTACTCATTTCTTCCTGAAGAAAATTACAATCATCTTTTTTTTTCAATAATGATCCAGACCACACTTCACCCATACTATCGCCATCAAAAGCTAAGATTGCATAGTATTTCTGAAAATGAACCTTACTTTTTTTAAACGCACTTATTATTTTTTTATGCGCTTCTTTAGCTGGCTGTAAGCGAGAGGCTTTAATGCCATTTTTTTTAAAATAATTCTCAGTAAGGTTCTCTTCATAGTATAGTTGTTCATCAAATAGCCTACCGAATATCCCTTCGTATTCCTGAAGAACATATTTGTCCTCACTCGCAGAAATTTTTCCCAATGAATGCATCAAAGCAATCTCTGCTGTCGAGGAAAAAACAACTTCTGGCTTATAAAACCGTTTGGCTAATGATACAGCACTTAGCCCTTCACCGGGAAGCAATTTAATTGTAGCCTCACCATCCAATGGGTTAGCATCACTCTGAATAAATGTCGGTTTCAGATCTTTAGCATCTCCGATTTCCCGTTTACGATAAAACAGCGCGTTGCGCTCTCCATCCAGCGAACACTTTCTTGCTGCTTGTTCATGGATTTGATTAAACTGACGCGTGTTCTTTATTGCGGCAAGTCTCTGCTGAAGCTCATCATACTTATGCTGGTAATTATCTTTTGATTGATCGTAAGGAAGTGCCACCCAGTAAATCTCAAGAAAATCATTAATCTGAGCCGCAGTTTCAGAAGGCTTTACGTTTGTAAGTGCCTCTCTGTCAAATTTCAGTTTCTGAGCAGTATTAAACCCATTTGTTATGGGCACACTACAAACGCCTACAGCATTAAATGATTTCAATGCGATATCAACCCACTTAGCTCGTGCAGCAGTTTCAATTTCTTTGCCGAACACTTGAGGATCACTCCTGTTAATCCTAGCTAAGAATCGGTTTGGCTTCGCCTTGAGTTTAAAATCCGGAACTATTATATCTCCCGAAAATTTAGCTTCATCCATTGCCGCTTGAATAATATCCCCAAGGATAGAGCTACCCGCATACAAATCGCGTGTTTTTCGTGCCTGAGCTATAAAGCTCTGGACGGGGCCAATGGTAAAGAGAAAAAGGTACTGCGTACTGGGCATAACGGCGGCGTTAATGTGTACTTCAGTAAAGCAAGGCGACTACATACAGGAGCGTTGGAGGGAGCTATACCGGCAACCCGACAAAGCTTTGTTACGAGAGTTCAGTCGGTCAGAGTAAAGAATCGTGCGTTATGTCAGGGGATAGTCAACAGTTCAGATCATCAGGCATTACTTTGAGTGTACTGAATTTTTTTTGATAGTCAATAAGCAAAAAGGTTTTGACTGTAAATCAATAAAAATAGTTCCGTAACCTTATGGGTTCTGTTGAGTTGGCAAGCTCTTTTTTCAGCCGGTCAATCTCCTCTTCTGTCACATAATGGCCGTACTGTAAACAGATGTTCCTTTTCGAAATCTGCTGTATCACCTCTTTACGGAATCTCTTTTTTTGTGCCTCTCCATGTTTGGGAAGCCGGGGAATCTGAAAAATTGAAGCGATGTTGGCTATTTTTCTTGTGAGGGTGGCGATCATATTTTCTTTCATTTGAATAATATCCTTGTGGCTCAACACCATGAGCGGAACGATTTTCACCGTTTATCTCTTGATTTATGTCGCACTTCACGGAGGTTCATGATTTCGGCAACTTCGAATTTTTCGTTGGATACCGTCGAGGCCGGGCGAAGACGGACCACATCGGGGAAATAGCCGAGACGGCCATGCAGTTCCGCAAGCACTACCGACCAGACTGCGGAGTACCCCGCAGCAATAACCACAATGGGTGTTGATTGCCACTCTTCCGGCGACAAGGCTACTTTTTCAACTGCCTTTTCGATGGTTGAAACGAAGTTATGATCTTCAGCAACATTGCCCAACGATACATTGATTATTTCCGGCGATGGCCAGTGCATCATTTTGCCAATATCCTTCTGCTGACCCGGCAGCACCGGATGACCGGAAAAATTGATGATCAGTTGACGAGTCCCCTCCGAAATTCCCCCGCTGAATCGCCGTGCCATGCCACGCCACACACCCCGCATCAATCGAAAAAGCCAGGGAATGTTTTTTGTTACAAGGTATTCCAGAAGCTCAATTATCGAGACAAGGCCTGCCGTGAACCAAAAAACGACCAACAGGTTGTTTTGTGTAAAGAATTCGTTCATAAGCACGCTCTCAGTTGGAGGGTGGACGGAGGTAATTCATGAAATAATAAAGGGGCTCTCAACTGCGAAGTCGCGGTTGCCGTCGATATCGACTCGTTCGACGCAGTTCCGGCAGAGCACGTAGTAACGCACGGAGTCGATCGGATGTTTGGGATCGAGGAGCTTTTGCAGGCGCAGGCGCATTTTGGCGTACTCCTCATCAGAGACAAAGCATTCGAAGACGCTGTACTGCACCGCCAACCCATATCCTTCAAGGAGTTTATGGATTTTCGTCCGTCGCCGGTCGTTTTCGATATCGTAGGTTACAAGAATAAACTGCATCACAAAGAGCACCACTTTACTTTTACAAACCAGCCAAATAATACGTAATTTATCGAGAAATAAAGTTTTAATTCTTCGAATTCATCGCTTCTACGGCAGCATCAATGCGTTTTCTACCAATGCCGGTTCAACCCCTCTAACCCGGAGCAACCTATGGGATGGCTTTACAATCAAATGGCTTTGCCTGAAACACTTTTTCAGGCATGGAACAAGGTGGTTTCGAACGACGGCATGGCCGGGTACGACAAGCAATCGATTACCGATTACTCGTGGCGCATTGAGGAGCATCTTGCCGATCTTGGCAGGCAGCTCTTGACCAACACCTATGAGCCGCAGCCGCTCCTGAAACTCGTCATGCTAAAACCCACCGGAAAACTGCGCACTCTCCTGATTCCTACGGTGATGGAACGGGTTGCGCAAACCGCAGCGGCGATCGTACTGACCCCTCTGGTGGAGTCGGAACTGGGAGCAAATACCTTCGCTTACCGTCCGGGTTTGTCGCGCATGACGGCGGCCCGTGAAATCGAGAGGCTGCGAAACCTTGGTTATAACTGGGTTGTCGATGCCGATATCAGCAGCTTTTTCGATACCGTTGACCACCCGCTGCTCTTTCAGCGCTTTCGTGAACTCTGTGACGATGAGGAGCTGCTCACGCTGATTGCGCGATGGCTGACCGCAGAAATTGTTGATGGCCAGAACCCGAAGGTGAAGAACATCATCGGCCTGCCGCAGGGCTGCCCCATTTCGCCGATGCTTGCGAACCTCTATCTGGATAAATTTGATGAGCGCATGGAAAAAGAGGGGTTCAAACTGGTGCGCTTTGCCGATGATTTTCTCATTCTTTGCAAATCAAAACCAAAAGCGGAAGCGGCCCTCCAGCTTTCGGAAAGTGCGCTGGCGGAACTGAAACTGCAACTCAACAACGAAAAGACCCGGATCACCACCTTTGCGGAGGGGTTCAAATACCTCGGCTACCTCTTCATCCGTTCGCTGGTGTTGCCCACCAAAATGCACCCGGATGAGTGGTACGACAAACTGGGCAAGCTGAAACTCCGCAAGGCTCCGAAAAGCCTGCTGCACCCTGAGGAAAGTGATGATGAGGAGTACGAACTGCAAACCGGCGACTCCGGCGCTATAACGGTGACCAAAGAGACACTGCTTCAGACCGAGTTTGGTGAAAAGCTGCTGCAAAGCCTTGAAAAGCAGCAGATTGATGTAGACAAATTCCTTGAGAAAACGGCCAAAGAGGATGCCCAGCGGCAAAAAGAGAAGCACGAAGCGCTCAACAAACTCTACTCCCCGCTGCTCAATACCCTCTACCTGCAGGAACAGGGCAGCATATTGCGTAAGGATGGTGAACGGTTCAGCGTTGAAAAAGAGGGCAAGCAACTCAACGACATCATTGTCCGCCGGGTAGAGCAGATTCTGGTGCTTGGCAACATCACGCTCACCACACCGGCTATGCAATACTGCATGAAAAGCAACATTCCCATCACCTTTGTTTCGCAACATGGCAGCTACTTTGGCAGGCTCGAAGCCACCACAGCCGACAACTCCGCGCTCGAACGCTTTCAGTACCTCCGATCACTCGATGAACCCTTTGCCCTCGGCATTGCCAGCGCTATTGTAGAGGCAAAAATCAGAAACTCGCGCACCATGATCCAGAAACGCAAAGCCATGGCGTGGGAAAGTAACGGAGAGCTGAAAGAAAAATTCGATGCGTCCCTCTTGCTGATGAGCTCGCTTGCCGAACATACCAAAAGCTGTGACAACATGGAGGCGCTCCGGGGGCTCGAAGGCAAAGCCGCCGCACTCTACTTTGAACTCTTCGGCCTCCTCTTCAAAAAAGAGCTTCCCTTTTATACCAGTGCATTCCGGAGGGTGCGGCGCCCGCCAACCGACCCGGTCAACAGCCTGCTCAGTTTCGGCTATACCCTGCTGCACAACAACATCTTCTCCCTCGTGCGCATGAAGGGAATGAACCCCTACCTCGGCTTTCTGCACGCCGAAGACAAAGGCAACCCGGCGCTGATCAACGACCTCGTCGAAGAGTTCAGAACCATTATCGACTCCATGACGCTCTACACCCTCAACAAGGGAGTTTTGCGGAACAAGGATTTTTATTATCGTAAGGACAAGGCGGGATGCTTTCTCACTGACGAGGCCCGGAAAAAGTTTCTGGAACTCTTTGAACAGCGAATGTGGGCAGAGTCACTCGACCCGCAAAGTGGCACAAGCCTGAATATCCGGCGGCATATTGAGTCGCAGGTGGTCAAAATCAGCGAAGTGCTTGCCGGGACGAGGGCTGTTTATGAACCCTGGCGGTCAGAATGGTAACTCCGGAGGATAATTTCAGAAAAGGGCCAAAGCAAGTGAAAAATGCCTTATCGTTTTATGCAATATCGGGTTAGAGGGATACGCAGATAAATGTATCCTCCGGATATTGCATAACTCGCAATTATTTGATAACATGCAGACTGTAGATCAATCAGGAATCAGTACAATGTCCCTTGACATGACTGAAAAATACGAAACCTCCGGTTTTTGCGCCAGCAGCCCTTATCAGGCGCAGCTTTCCAGAGGTAGACATCATATCTTATTGCACGCATAGCGGATTGAAATTCAGCAACTACTTGAGGCTGAGTTTTCCAGATTGTGACATCATATCTTATTGCACGCATAGCGGATTGAAATTTGGCCAGAAACGACCAATCCAGATTCTGTTATCACGCATCATATCTTATTGCACGCATAGCGGATTGAAACGCGTCCCGCCCAGGCTGGACCGACACCTGTCAGTCCGCATCATATCTTATTGCACGCATAGCGGATTGAAACCTAATATTTCCTCCAGTTCAAACTTTCCGTATCTCCATCATATCTTATTGCACGCATAGCGGATTGAAACCATATTTGCCGCCATCCTTGATAAACACCCACTTTCATCATATCTTATTGCACGCATAGCGGATTGAAACTTCCTGGCCCGCCCATTGTATAGGTATGTAGGCTGATCATCATATCTTATTGCACGCATAGCGGATTGAAACTTTCCTGCTTCCTGTCGGGTAGTCTTTTTATTGTCACATCATATCTTATTGCACGCATAGCGGATTGAAACTATCGTCAGTCGATCCCTCAGGAATACACATCACCGCATCATATCTTATTGCACGCATAGCGGATTGAAACACGACGAAACGTATCAAAAAGGCGCTCGAAAGTGACATCATATCTTATTGCACGCATAGCGGATTGAAACTGAAACCGGTATTGGCAGAACATGCGACCAGAGTCGCATCATATCTTATTGCACGCATAGCGGATTGAAACAACTGACCGTTCGCCATCTGCAGATTGAAGCGGCCGCATCATATCTTATTGCACGCATAGCGGATTGAAACCAACATATCCTTTGTTCCATCGGAACGCGTCAGCATATCATCATATCTTATTGCACGCATAGCGGATTGAAACTTATGGTTAACATCGTCTGTCCACTTTTCGTCACGGCACATCATATCTTATTGCACGCATAGCGGATTGAAACTGCCGAGGCATAGTTTATTTCTTCATCCCCAATTTTCATCATATCTTATTGCACGCATAGCGGATTGAAACACACAAGCCAAGTGCCTTCGTATTCTGTTTGGTAGACATCATATCTTATTGCACGCATAGCGGATTGAAACCAAGCGACTCTGAAGGGGCTAATGAATGACTGTAGGGCATCATATCTTATTGCACGCATAGCGGATTGAAACCTTGAAGAACCTTAGTGTCTCTATATCTATTTATCATCATATCTTATTGCACGCATAGCGGATTGAAACTTGCGCCCGACGACCCCGCGAAATGTCTGGCCGCCACATCATATCTTATTGCACGCATAGCGGATTGAAACCAAATTTCATAATTCCATCTACAAATAAGCCATTCTCATCATATCTTATTGCACGCATAGCGGATTGAAACCCACCGTTTTGGATTCCTGTTCTTTAGCCAAAATATTTCATCATATCTTATTGCACGCATAGCGGATTGAAACAGCGTGATCATCATCCGGCCGCCGATCATGTACTGCTTACATCATATCTTATTGCACGCATAGCGGATTGAAACTGGCAATATTGATTTTAACTGGCAAGTTTTCGTCCATCATATCTTATTGCACGCATAGCGGATTGAAACAAGGAAGTAACAAAAAATATAATGAACTGTAACAAAAGCATCATATCTTATTGCACGCATAGCGGATTGAAACTGGATATGCATTAATTTTTAAAATCATAGTAGTATATCATCATATCTTATTGCACGCATAGCGGATTGAAACTAACAAGATAAACGCCAAATCCAATTAGGGAAAACATCATATCTTATTGCACGCATAGCGGATTGAAACAGGGCTCGCCCGCAGCGCCAAACTTTATCCACTGGCATCATATCTTATTGCACGCATAGCGGATTGAAACTAGTACGTATCAACCCTGAAAAATGTCTTTGTGTACATCATATCTTATTGCACGCATAGCGGATTGAAACATAAAGGTGTGAGGTGGCGTCTTTGGTGTCGTTCTTCATCATATCTTATTGCACGCATAGCGGATTGAAACCAGGAAGTACAAATTGGTTAAAATCCTCCTTCTCGAGCATCATATCTTATTGCACGCATAGCGGATTGAAACAAGGATTTGGTTTAACCAAAGGGAAGAAGTCATCATCCATCATATCTTATTGCACGCATAGCGGATTGAAACTAGCTCACCATGTTGTTTGTCAGGTCATTAATGATACATCATATCTTATTGCACGCATAGCGGATTGAAACTTCAATAGTACCACGTGTCACCATCCTTTTTTTGTGTCATCATATCTTATTGCACGCATAGCGGATTGAAACCAAACAATTCTTTTTCCTGTCTCATAAATTGAAACCATCATATCTTATTGCACGCATAGCGGATTGAAACAGGATGGTGCATGGAATGCCAAGGAAATTCCCTCAGACATCATATCTTATTGCACGCATAGCGGATTGAAACTTTTTCGGATGGAAGAGTTTCCATTCATCATCATAACATCATATCTTATTGCACGCATAGCGGATTGAAACTTACATGAGGGATAAGGAATGAACTGAGTAGATTATACATCATATCTTATTGCACGCATAGCGGATTGAAACATGCCGTAGTTCTGCAATCCGCTGACACCGTAGAAGCATCATATCTTATTGCACGCATAGCGGATTGAAACCTTGGATCATATGACCCGTCAAATGGAATTTCAAGCATCATATCTTATTGCACGCATAGCGGATTGAAACGTTTGATCAATGGCATTGCGGCGGTTTCCCACGGCTTGAACATCATATCTTATTGCACGCATAGCGGATTGAAACGTGTGGGCAGTCTCATGAAAAGTAGTTGCTAACATGCATCATATCTTATTGCACGCATAGCGGATTGAAACTCAATCTCTTCGTTCGTAAATTTCTCACGAATCAATCATCATATCTTATTGCACGCATAGCGGATTGAAACTTATAGCAGTTTACGCAGTCGCTCAAGCATTCACTCATCATATCTTATTGCACGCATAGCGGATTGAAACTGACAAAAAGGTACTCATAGGATGGCATCTTTACGGCATCATATCTTATTGCACGCATAGCGGATTGAAACTCTATCATCCATCCCACACCGACCGGTCTATCGGTCTCATCATATCTTATTGCACGCATAGCGGATTGAAACCTTTCAGCATCTTGTCACCCCCCATTTGGTTAATTTTTTGCATCATATCTTATTGCACGCATAGCGGATTGAAACTGTTTTGTTGTAAAGTTTCAACCTGAGCGACGTTTGCCGCATCATATCTTATTGCACGCATAGCGGATTGAAACTGTCAAAATTATTAATTGTTCACGTACAAATACCCGAACATCATATCTTATTGCACGCATAGCGGATTGAAACTCCGTGTTGAACATCCTATAATCGTTGCTTTTAAACATCATATCTTATTGCACGCATAGCGGATTGAAACTACGAACAGGCTATTCCGAAGATAGCTACTCCGAGACATCATATCTTATTGCACGCATAGCGGATTGAAACCGCATTGAGAGCATTCCAATAATCGTTGGCGATTTCATCATATCTTATTGCACGCATAGCGGATTGAAACCGATTTTTCACCCGTCATAATGTACCCCACATCAAGCATCATATCTTATTGCACGCATAGCGGATTGAAACGTCCATCTTCCACGCGCCTTGCACCGACAACTCCCTTCATCATATCTTATTGCACGCATAGCGGATTGAAACCCAGTTCAAAGCTTCCTTCGCCAACCAAACGCGCAAAGCATCATATCTTATTGCACGCATAGCGGATTGAAACTCAGCATCTTTATCTGCCTGTTTTTTTGCGGCACGCAATTCCATCATATCTTATTGCACGCATAGCGGATTGAAACAATTCATGAGGCTCATGGTTACCACAGCATTATCGGCACATCATATCTTATTGCACGCATAGCGGATTGAAACCGATAATAGAAGACCCAGTTATCAAAAGATTTATCTCATCATATCTTATTGCACGCATAGCGGATTGAAACATAAAATGTCGATAGTGTCATTATCAATAAACCGAACATCATATCTTATTGCACGCATAGCGGATTGAAACTTCGACATGTAAGACTTCGTAACCGCTCCTCTCGGTTCATCATATCTTATTGCACGCATAGCGGATTGAAACAAAAAAACATGTACTCCCGAAGCCTGCCAAGCTTAAACATCATATCTTATTGCACGCATAGCGGATTGAAACTCCCGTATCAAGGCGGAACCTGGCTCGGAATCGTACATCATATCTTATTGCACGCATAGCGGATTGAAACCAACAAAGAAATCTTTCCATTCCGGGCAGTTGCTGCATCATATCTTATTGCACGCATAGCGGATTGAAACGAGAAATTATCCTCTTGGTCTTTTTTTGGAACTACTCATCATATCTTATTGCACGCATAGCGGATTGAAAATACGAAGGGCACCCACAAGGGATGCCCTACTATTATTTACATTGCGACCTCGGAGAAGACACCTGCATTATATGGCACGAATGCTGGATGGAAATTCACCTTACGGGCACGGCATGCCGTGCCCCTACACCCATCACCTCCCCTACACGCATCATATCTTATTGCACGCATGGTGGATGGAAATTCTCCGTACGGACACGGCATGCCGTGCCCCTACATGCACATCATATCTTATTGCATACATATTGGATTGAAACTGGGATGGGGCGGGATGACCCCGCCCCTGCGGGGCACCATTTCACATGCCACGCTTTGCGGATTGCGACGGAATGGGCACGGCATGCCGTGCCCCTACACGCACATCATATCTTATTGTATACATATTGTGGGGGGGGCGGGATGACCCCGCCCCTGCGGGGCACCATTTCACATGCCACGCTTTGCGGTTTGGGACGGAATGGGCACGGCATGCCGTGCCCCTACACACGCATCATATCTTATTGTATACATATTGTGGGGGGGCGGGATAACCCCGCCCCTACGGGGCGCCATATCACATGGCACGCTTTGCGGATTGCGACGGAATGGGCACGGCATGCACATCATATCTTATTGCATACATATTGGATTGAAACTGGGATGGGGCGGGATAACCCCGCCCCTACGGGGCACCATATCACATGGCACGCTTTGCGGTTTGGGACGGTTCGGGCACGGCATGCCGTGCCCCTACACCCATCACCGCCCCTACACCCATCACATATCTTATTGCACGCATGGCAGATGGAAATTCACCGTACGGACATGGCATGATCGTCAATACCTGTCGAGCCGTCGCGGGAAATTTCGGTTCTATAACGAAGGGAAGAGGTTCGGAAACAAGAGTTCAACCGCATTGAGAGGGAAACGAAGTGAGAGGGCGCCTTTTGGGGTATCTGACCCAAGTATGCCGTTTTCGGTTAATGATGAAAGCAATGCTCGGGCTGTTCTCTCTTTCAGTCCGGTGATTCGGCTTGCCTCTCCACGGGGAATCTCGCCTTTAAGCAAGATCATTTCAAGAATGGCGAATGCTTCTGGCTTCCATTCCTGCCTGTCACAATAGTGTTTCAGCCTTTTGGCAAGAGAATCAAGCTCAAAGAGGCTTTCCATAAAGGTTACCTGATCAAGAGAGATCTTCAGGAACCAGGTGATAAAGGTATTGAGTGCTTTGAGAGAGAGGTTGCCGCGCCCGTCAAGATCGCCCTGGTGAGGCATATCGGCATGATCCATCATGCTCATGTAATCCAGACGGCTTTCGAACCCCCTTGCAAGACCTCGCGACACCGACCAGAGGCCATGAGCGCCAATACCGGCCTGAAGCGCCATTGCGTGGCTCATGAGACGACTGACACGACCATTGCCGTCAGGAAAGGGATGGATATAATTGAACCGATGATGCGCTGCCGCCATAGCCACCAGGCGCATTCCTTTTCCAAGTGAGCAGAAGTTATAACGCTTTTCAAAATACGCCATAAATGAATCAACGGTACTGCTCTCCGGAGGAAGATGCCGACCGACAGAGACGTCATGTATCGGTTCACTTCTGAACACTCCCGGAACGATAAGTATTTTGACCTCTTTTCGTTCCAGATAGCGCATTGATTCCGGAAGATCCTTATAAAACTCCCTGTGCAACCAGCGGATAAATTGGCTTGAAGCTGCGTCTGCAAGTGTTCCGGAGGCATGCATGGCATCAATCTCACGCTGTACACGGATATGGGCAACTGCCTCTATCTGGAGATTTCGTCTCTCGTTGTTTGTATTGAACTGGTTCTGGAGCGCCTCTTCTATTTCGCGTGGTTTGGTGTTGTGTCCCTCAATAAGATTGGAGTAGTAGCAATTCATGACTCTGACCAGATCAGCCAGACTTGCTGCAGTTTCGGGATGAAGGCGGTTCCCTAATTTTTCGGCTGAAGCGGACACTCCGGCAATAAGATCAACAATCGCTGGGTTCAGCGAGTCCGGAAGGCATGGCTCGATTCGAGGCGGGGTTTCAGTGATCATTATTTTGCCGGTTATAAAATAATTTTGTCTCTTTCATTATAATCTTTTATAAAGAATAATCCACAGAATTTGCCGATGTTTTTGCCGATGTTTTTTACCATTCTGCACTGCTGAAGCGTAGTCACAGCGGATAATCACGAAAACAAAACGTCAGATTATATTGGCACTTTTTTACGTATTCGTTATTACTATTGCTTAATAATCATCGGATAATAATTAATAAATATGGGCTGCTATGGCGAACAATCCTTTCTACCTCAGGGTACATCATATCTTATTGCACGTATAGCGGATTGCGACGGTTCGGGCACGGCATGCCGTGCCCCTACATGCACATCATTTTTTATTGCATTACATATTGGATTGAAAACGGGGAGGGGGCGGGATGGATGGGAAATCATGCGGGGTTCGGGGAGGATGCCATTTGAACGATGGCTGCAATTTCCCTACATTCTGACTGATATTAATTGAAGGAATGCTCTGTAACCAACTTAAAACAGCTTATCACTCGCCGCTTGGGCTGTTTATCGAAATCGGACAAAGAGGCTGTCGAAAGTGCCATAAAACGGTTGCTGGCAGCCGATTGATGACCATGCTTCACGGAAATCGCCAGCAGTTTAAATTCAGGTAATTCATGAGCGTACAGAAAAAAGTGGTTGTGGGGATTTCGGGCGGGGTTGATTCGGCTGTTGCGGCGTGCCGGCTGGTTGAGCAGGGCTATGCGGTGACGGGGTTGAATATCCGGGTGCTTGACGCGCCTGATGAGAGCCCTTCGCTGAGGCCTTCGCCGCTGGTGATCAGTGACCATCCTGATTTTCAGATTCCGGTGTTGAGCCTGAACCTGAGCCGGAAGTTCCGCGATGAGGTTATTGGCTATTTTCATGAGGATTATCTTGGCGGGAGGACGCCCAATCCCTGCATGGTCTGCAACAAAAAGATCAAGTGGTTTGGGCTGTTTGAGGGGCTGCGGCTGCTTGATGCTGATTTTGTTGCGACGGGCCATTTTGCGGCCACCTCTTTCAGTGAGGGAAGATATAGACTGTATAAAGGGGCTGACCCTGAGAAGGATCAGAGTTATTTTCTCTGGATGCTTTCGCAGGGTGACCTGGCCAGAACCCTTTTTCCGCTTGGGGAGTTGACCAAACCGGAGGTGCGTGCGCTGGCCCGCTCTTTTGGGGTGCGGGCGGCTGAAAAGAGGGAGAGTCAGGAGATCTGTTTTGTGCCGCAGGATGATTATTGCGGCTACCTTGCCGGCGCTATCCCCGGTCTGGCCGAACGGGTGGCGGATGGCGATATTGTGGATGAGTCGGGCCGGGTTATCGGCAAGCACCGGGGATATCCTTTCTATACTATTGGCCAGCGCCGGGGGCTTGGTGTTTCGGCCAAGGAGCCGCTCTATGTGACGGCGCTCGACACGGAGCAGAACCGGATTGAGGTTGGAAAAAAGTCTTCGCTGGAGTGCAGCTCGCTTGTTGCGTCCGGGATAAACTGGATCGGCATGGAGAGGCCCAACATCCCAACTGAGGCTTATGGAAAAATCCGCTATCGTGACCGGGAGACTCCCTGCACGCTTGAGCCGTTCGGTGAAAACTCGGCAACGGTTTCGTTCAGCACACCAAAAAGCGCTGTGGCGAAGGGGCAGGCGGCGGTTTTTTACCGTGACCGTGAAGTGCTCGGCGGCGGCTTCATTACGCAGGTCATGCAGGAATCACATCAGTAACCATATTGTACAATCATGCTTCAACGACACCACCTTTCGCTTACCTATCTGGATCTTCCACCGGCAAAGCCGGAAGATGCCCCGCTTATGATTATGCTGCATGGTTATGGCAGCAATGAAAGGGATCTGATTCAGCTTGCTCCTTCGCTGAGGCCGGAGTTCCGTTATATCAGTGCACGGGCGCCGCAGAAGATGGATTTTGGCATGTTCGGCTGGTTCCCTATCGAGTTTACCCCGACGGGTATCAGTGTGGATTATGTGGCTGCTCAACAGGCTCTTGATCAGTTTATCACCTTCATTGGTGAAATTATTGCCGAGTACCGGCCTGCCGGGAACAAGGTTTTTTTGATGGGGTTCAGCCAGGGATCGGTGATGAGCTATTTGACGGCTTTTCATGCTCCGGAGCTGTTGCATGGCGTTATTGCCTGTTCGGGGCAGTTGCCTGAAAAAACGGTGCCGCATGAGAGCCTGAAGCCTGCGTTGCGCAAACTCCCCTTTCTGGTGATGCATGGCATCTATGATGATGTGCTGCCGATTGCCAAGGGGCGGGCTGCACATGCCTGGCTGCAGGAGCATATTGAGGATTTAACCTGGCGTGAGTACCCGATTGCTCACCAGATTGCCGACAGTGGCATTGAGCTGATCTGCTCCTGGCTTGAAAAGAGAGTGCCGGAAGCTTCGGAAAATGAGTAATCACCCGGGCTTTTGCCGTATATTCTTTTTTTTTAACCACCGCCCTGATTTAACGAAGTTCAGACGAATAAAAAACGAATGAAGGACACACTACTCAACAGCCTCGAAAAGCGCATTCTTGTGCTCGACGGTGCGATGGGCACCATGATTCAGCGCCATAAGCTGAAGGAGGCTGACTACCGGGGTACCCGGTTTGCCGACCACTCGCATCCGCTTATCGGGAACAATGATATTCTGGTGCTGACCCGCCCGGATATCATCTATGCGCTCCACTGCGACTTTCTTGAAGCAGGTTCCGATATTATCGAAACCAACACCTTCAATGCCAACCCGATCTCACAGGCGGATTACAGTGCCTCTGATCTGGTGAAGGAGCTGAATGTTGAGGCTGCCCGACTTGCAAGGAGGGCGGCGGATGAGTATACGGCCCGCAACCCTGATAAACCGCGTTTTGTTGCCGGTTCAATCGGCCCGACCAACAAGACGCTTTCGCTCTCTCCGGATGTGAACAATCCCGGCTTCCGGGCCGTCACCTTCCAGGAGGTTGTTGATAACTACACCCTGCAGCTTGAGGGGCTTATGGAGGGTGGCGTTGACCTGCTGCTTGTTGAAACGGTCTTCGATACCCTGAACTGCAAGGCTGCGCTCTTTTCGATTGAGGAGTTTTTCAACCGTACCGGTGTGCGCATACCGGTCATGGTTTCGGGAACGGTTGTGGACGCCAGTGGCCGCACCCTCTCCGGCCAGACTACGGAGGCTTTCTGGATCTCCATCGCCCACATGCCTGACCTGCTCTCTATCGGGCTCAATTGTGCGCTTGGTTCGAAACAGATGCGCCCCTTCATCGAAGCGCTTGCCGGAATTGCCGAGAGCTATGTGAGCGTCTATCCCAATGCCGGCCTGCCGAACGAGTTTGGTGAGTATGATGACTCTCCGGAATATATGGCCGGGCAGATCGCCGGTTTTGCCACCTCCGGCTTTGTCAATATTGTTGGCGGCTGCTGTGGAACAACTCCGCAGCATATCAAGGCTATTGCCGAGGCGGTCGAAAAGCTGCAACCGCGCAGGCGTCCGGTTAAAAAGCATGAGCTGCAGCTCTCCGGACTTGAGCCGCTCTTTGTTAACCGCACAACGGGCTTCATCAATGTCGGTGAACGCACCAATGTGACCGGATCGAAAAAATTTGCCCGCCTTATCAAGGAGAGCAAGTACGATGAAGCGCTCTCGATTGCCCGCCAGCAGGTGGAGAGTGGCGCCCAGGTTATTGATGTCAATGTGGATGAGGGGATGCTCGACTCGGAGGTTGTGATGAGGGAGTTTCTCAACCTGATCGGTTCTGAGCCGGAAATTTCACGCGTGCCGGTGATGATCGACAGTTCGAAATGGTCAGTTATCGAGAGTGGTCTGCGCTGCGTTCAGGGAAAGAGCATTGTGAATTCCATCAGCCTCAAGGAGGGTGAAGCTCTCTTTATCGACAGGGCCCGCAAGGTGTTGCAGTATGGCGCCGCCACGGTGGTGATGGCCTTCGACGAGGAGGGGCAGGCGGACAGTTATCAGCGTCGCATCGAGATCTGCAGACGCGCCTACGATATTCTGACCCAGCAGGTTGGCTTCCCTCCCGAGGATATTATTTTCGATCCCAACGTGCTGACGGTGGCTACGGGTATTGATGAGCACAATAATTACGCGGTTGATTTTATCGAGACGGTACGATGGATCAAGGGGAATCTGCCCCATGCGAAGGTTTCGGGTGGTATCAGCAATGTCTCCTTCTCCTTCCGGGGCAATGAAACTGTACGGGAGGCGATGCACGCTGCCTTCCTTTACCATGCCATTCAGGCGGGGCTCGACATGGGGATCGTCAACGCCGGACAGCTTGCCATCTATGAGGATATTGACCCGGAACTGCTCGTGCGGGTTGAGGATGTGCTGCTTAACCGCCGGGCGGATGCTACGGAACGGCTTGTCAGCTTTGCCGAAACCATTCAGAGTGGCGGTGAAAAAATCGAGGCAAAGGCGGCGGAGTGGCGGAGCCTGCCGGTTGAGGAGCGGCTGCGCCATGCTTTGATCAAGGGGATTGTTGAGCATATTGAAGAGGATACCGAAGAGGCCCGCCAGCTCTACCCGAGTCCGCTCCAGGTGATTGAGGGGCCGCTGATGAACGGCATGAACGCCATCGGCGACCTTTTTGCCGAGGGGAAGATGTTTCTGCCGCAGGTGGTCAAAAGCGCCCGCGTTATGAAGCGTTCGGTTGCCGTGCTTCTGCCCTACATTGCAGCGGAGAAGGCGCTGAACAAGGATACCCGTGCGGCGGCCAAGGTGCTGCTTGCAACGGTGAAGGGTGACGTGCATGATATCGGCAAGAATATTGTGGCTGTTGTGCTCGCCTGCAATAATTACGATGTTGTCGATATCGGCGTCATGATGCCGTGCGACAAGATTCTTGAGGCGGTGGAGCGTGAAAAGGCCGATCTGCTTGGCCTGAGCGGCCTCATCACCCCTTCGCTGGATGAGATGGTGCATGTTGCCAGCGAAATGGAACGGCTTGGCATGAAAATCCCGCTCCTTATCGGTGGCGCTACCACATCGAGGATGCATACGGCCGTGAAAATTGCTCCGGTCTATTCGGGCGCTGTTGTTCAGGTGCTCGATGCTTCCCGGAGTGTTCCGGTGGTCAACAGCCTGCTCAATCCGGCGCTCAGCCCCGACTACATTGCCGGGCTCAAGGCGGAACAGGCCGGACTGCGGGAGAGCCATGCGTCACGCGCTGCCGGTAAAAAATATCTCACGCTTCAGGAGGCACGCAAGAACCGCCCGGCACTCCAGGGCAGCATCTGCAAGCCGCTGAAACCGGGAATTACCCTGTTTGAACATGTTACTGCAGGAGAGCTTCGCCCCTATATCGACTGGACTCCCTTTTTCATGACCTGGGAGCTGCATGGCCGCTACCCGCAGATTCTTGACGACCCGAAGTACGGCAGCGAAGCGAAAAAGCTCTTCGATGACGCCAACAGCCTGCTCGACCGGATTGAACAGGAGCAACTGCTTGGCCTGAAAGGTGTTGCCGGACTCTTCCCTGCCAACAGCTCGGGAGATGATATTGAGGTCTTCTCAGACGAGAGCCGCACCTCCGTGCTTGCGACACTGCACACGCTCCGCCAGCAGCAGGAGAAGGGTGAGCCGAATCTGGCGCTGGCGGACTTTATCGCCCCTGTTGGCTCAGGACTGGAAGATTATATCGGAGCGTTTGCCGTCACTGCCGGGCTCGGTATTGAAAAGGGGCTCAGGGAGTTCAGCGATCAGCAGGACGACTACCACCGCATCATGATGCAGGCGCTTGCCGACCGTCTGGCTGAGGCCTTTGCGGAGATGCTGCACGAGCGTGTTCGCCGTGAGCTTTGGGGCTATGAGTGTGCTGAAAAGAGAGATGGCGACAAAGGATGTGCCTGTCATCCCGCCCCCCAGTGCCAGCCACACCCGATCCATGAGCTGCTTGCCGAGAAGTACCAGGGCATCCGCCCCGCTCCGGGTTATCCTGCCTGCCCGGATCACACGGAGAAGGCGGAGCTGTTCACCCTGTTGAATGCCGAAACCAATACCGGCATCACGCTCACGGAAACCTTCGCCATGAAACCGGCAGCCTCGGTCTGCGGCCTCTACTTTGCCCACCCGCAGGCAAAGTATTTCATGCTCGGCAAAATCGGGCGGGATCAGGTTGAGGAGTACGCGGAGCGCAAGGGAATGAGCGTCAAGGAAACGGAAAAGTGGCTTGCCCCTGCCTTGAATTACGATCCGGAATAAAAATCAGGAACTCACCCTCCTCAACACCTGCAGCAGTTCTGCCATGCATCATTGCTGCAGGTGTTGAGTGACTGAGCTCACAATCTCTCAAGAGGCAGCATCTGTTCCATCCAGCGCCAACAGATATCCACGCCCGTACTCTCTACCACTTCATCATGGGCAACGGGCTAAGCGGATGGGTTTTCAGCCTTGCAAGGGTAAGCCGGCCAAGCATGGCATGGAATCCTGCGTTGGGATAGGCGTCAAGCACATCCGAAACAAAATCGTCCGGCAGACGGAACCGGAGCAGTCCGCCCGAAACATCGATCCAGTCGGCTTTTCTGAAGGGTTCCACCAGCCATGAAGGATTTGCCTGATAACGGGTAATCTTGTGATGCTCTCCGATCATAGCCTCTATTTCTTTGCACCATGACGCCTTAAAATTCTTTTCAAGATAACTGAGCGCCAGCAGTTGCGAGGGACGCAGGTAGTCGAAGCTCTTCTCTGTCCATATCCCGAGATCATGAAAAAGAGCGGCAATGGCAATTTTATCTTCAGCAGCCTTGCTTTCGCTGGCAGCAAGGGCTGAGCAAAAATTGAAGAGGCGCATACAGTGGTTGCGATAGGCGTCATAATCGACGCCAAGCACGGGGCGGTAGGCTGGAAGCAATTCGTCAATCAGGGGAGATTCATGAACAACATTCATTTGATTTTGGGTTCAACTGTATTTGCAAACGCTCTGAACCGTTTCCCGGCCCTTTCCCTCGGGATGAAACGGTTGATTGCGGACTTCATCTGATCCGCAACATAGAACATAACAGTGGAAAGCAGGAGAACTATTTTTACTGGCTCATGCTACCCAAGCGGCATTGTCCCATAATGGATGGGCATAAAAAAGGCCCTGCATTGGAACAGAGCCTTTCTGCCGACAAAGGGGTTAACAAAAGGGCCCGTCAGCTCAAGAGTCATAACCTGTGTTATCGCTGAAACTCTGGCGCCCAAGCGAACCCTCAGCGCCAACATAGAAGCGACTGTTTGCCTTGACAACGGGCACATACATCAGCTTGACAGCGCCAGCCAGCAGATCCTGATCATCATAGCCACCTCCCACATACTTCCATGTATTGGCGCCATAGTAGACATTGCCCTCAATACCAAATTCATTGCTCGACCAGTAACGACTGCTGAGCCCGTTTATCAAACCCAGGTCACCATAGCTCTGGCCCTGATAACCAAATACTGAATTTACATAAGTTCGGACCTTCCGTCGTGAATGCTGTGCCCGCACCAAACACGAGAGCAAGAGCTGCTGCTGCAATTGCTTTTCTGATTTTGATAATGGTTCTCCGTTTTTTTCTTTGTAGATAAATGTGCCTTAATCCAGCCAGCCATCTCACGCTCCGGCTGAATAACTCATGTTTATTCACACTGAAAGTATACGATTCCCGATTATCATTCAAAAAGAACACGTTGAAATAGCATATAGAAACAACGCATCAATACACTTTTTCTTAATTATCGCTTTGACCCGGCATCGGCATCGCCATCTCTTTTTCCAGATCTACTTCTTTAATGGTATAGCCCGACGGCACCTCAAATTTTGAGGCTGGAACCGCTACATTTTCCTCTATTTTTTGTGCCTTGACGGAAATACCTCCCATTTGGGTACTGAGTGAGATTTTTTTATAGAGTACGCCATAAACCCTCTGATCCTTTCTCTCTTTGTTAAACGAGACAGAATATTTTGTACCGGTAACACCAGCCACTACTTCGGTACCCTCTTCGCGATAGTCGAAATCCCGTTTCATCTGTTCGACATCAAACGTCTTCGCCATCTGCATGGCCATCTCCTGGGCCTGTCTCATATCCGTTTTGGTTGCCACTTTGCTGGTCTCGTCCTTGCCATTGACAATTTTTTCAACTTCGTACGAGATGACATAATTGCCATCAGTGATATCCACCTTTTTTTCATGCGACTTCATGCCCATGATATTCGAGTCCGTGACGGTCTCCCTTGCTTCCCTGCGCCCGTAATCGTCGAAATAAAGGGTTGAGAGACTCGTTATCCCCATGATCACCATCGGTTCATAGGTAACAATGCCTGATTGCAGGTCGTAACGCTTTGGCGTTGAATTGAATAACGATTGAGTCGAACCTCCTGATTCTGGCGCATCTGATTTTTTGGAGCAGCCGGAAACGAGGGGCAATGCAGAGAGAATCAAGAGAGGTAGCGTTCTTTTCAGGGTTAATTTCATGGGTGTACATGCTGTTATGTTATAAAAATCTATCAGGGATGCAATGAAAGCATATCGGCAAATATGGTTCAGGAAACAGAAATCCGGGAACGTTCACGAAACCAGCGTCAATAATAGCCCTTACCGGAGAGGCCGAAATGGTCGGAATGATCTGCTTCCGAAAATCCTGACCTCTGATACGGCATAGAGCCGATCACCGCCATGTCCCGACACCCTGAGATATCTGGCTTTTGCTGGTGTAAACCGCAACGGGACATAGTGACGACTGCCTCTGTCGGTACTGACCGTTTCCATACCCCATCCAATTTCGCCATGTTGACTGTTCAGGAATAACATTCTTGAAAAATATCGGCCGTCAAGTGATGCTTCAATCAGATAGTTGTCGTTGTTGTCTACCTGCATGACAATACCGTCAACGTAGTACACTGAACCAAGGTCAATCTCGAACGAGACGCGTGGATCAGACCAGAAAACACAATCAGGACCATCAAATGTAGAGGCCTGGTCAGGCATGTAACCATCAATGAGCATTTGAGCGTCATTGGTATACTCTCCCTCACCGGTGACGCCAACCGGATCGATCGGTGATGCCTGAAGCCGGGGGGAAGCAATGAGTGCAAAACAGAGTAGCGCTATCCCTGTAATTATTTTTCCAAAAGCATGGTGTTGCATGAGAAGCCTCCATTGAAATTGACTTAAACATGTATCCATTCCGCGTTCTTGTTAAAAATAAAATACTTTTTCTCAAAATCCTTCTTCGAATTTTTTCTGTACAAAAAGTACCAAACCCTTCACAAGGGCGCACCAGCCTGACAAATCCACTGGTTAGCAGATAGAGGTTGTTCCTCTGTTTTTTATCTGTCGAATGAAAGTTACCGGAAAATGATCTCCCTGCCGGATTTAATGCTTGAATTGATGGAATACTTTGTACTTTGCGGTATAAAGAAGTTGGGCTGATAACCGGACGGGTTATGAGCACGGCGCAACAGAAGTTTACTCTGTCGGCGTCTCTCTGTTGACTTCGAAACAAATTTTCACAAACATATACTTTAAATAAACCTGTAAATAATAATCAACATGTCAAACGAATCAATCAACGATTTCTCAGTTGCTTTAAACAACATTTTGAAGACTGTCGGATCTCTTGCCCAGCAGCAGCTTGAATTGATAAACCTCGGATTCAAGGCTGCAGGTGAGGTTATTGAGCCTCTTGTCAAAACATCTTCTGATCTTGTTGGCAATGTTTTGAACACCGTCGGTCAGATTGTCCAGAACATCACCTGTGCTCTTACACCCAAGAAATAACGCTTTGTTATTTTCTGAGAAAGCACCGTATGCATTTGCATAGGGTGCTTTTTCTGTTTGGGGCAAAACAGCTCAATTCAGAGGGAAAGGAAGCTCTTCTGCAGGTTCGCGAGGTAGCGTTCTATCATGCCGGTAAATTCCATAACCACCAGCGGGGAGATCATGAATTCCAGAAAGGAGGGAAAATCAACCGTCAGGTCACCTTTGGTTGTAAGAGAGACCGTTGTGCCCCCACCCTCTTTTGGCTGTATCGTCCATTCACCCTGAACGATGGCATTGCCAACACCCGGAACCGGCGTCCATGCAACATGCATGGTGAGGGGATCGGCCGTATAGTGACAGGCATAGATCGTCTGCTGCAGGGTGTAACCACCGATAGCTATTTTTTCCATCTCCCAGCGAAAAGCGTTTCCGCCAAGATCGAGAAGCTGATCTACTTTGGGGAAATGAGAGGCAGAACGGGGAACATCAGCAAGCAGTGCAAAAACGTTTTCGGGAGTACAGGGGGTATCAAACCCTCTTTGCATGTTGATTACGACAGTAAATGCCATGATGTTACAAGCCGCAGCTTTCCGTTATGTATTGAGGAAGAGGTTTGTTCAGTGCTTTCAATAATCGTTCGTCACGGTTGTAAACATCGTCACGGAAAAAGAGCTCATCACCCTCAGGCGTAACTGTCAGGTAAAGGAGATAGACCGGAATCCGTTTGGGAAGGAGTACGGTTTTTGTTTTTCCACTCTTGATTGCGGAAAGTATCTTTACTTTGCTCCATCGGACGCTGTCCTGCAAGACCAGGGTTGCAAGGTCAACAGGATTTTCTACTCTGACACACCCTGAACTGAAGAGTCTTTTACTCGCTGCAAAAAGCTCTTTGTTTGGCGTATCGTGCAGATAGACAATGTAGCGATTGGGAAGCAGGAACTTGATTCTGCCCAATGCGCCGTGATCTCCGGAACTCTGCTGGAGGCGATAGGGAAAGTTCCCTCCCGAGTATTGCGACCAGTTAACCGATACAGGATCAATGACCGCTCCGTTCCGATCAATAATGGTCAACCTTTTGCGGTTCAGATAGGAATTGCTTTTACGCAAAGCGGGTAACGCATCTTTTGCAAGAATGGTTGGCGGAATGACCCATCTGGGATTCAGGATAACATATTGCATATCCGCCTTGAAGAGCGGAGTTTCACGCGGAGGTTTTCCCGTAATAACGCGTGTTTCCCACTTGTCTTGACCATTTTCGACATACTGCAGGGTAAAGCGCGGAATGTTCACCATAATGGCCGTCGGTTCCAGATCACGCAAAAACCATCGATACCGTTCGAGATTGAGACGAATCTCATCAATGCGGCGCTCCACCGGGATATTCATGACACGGAGGGTCGTTGCTCCAACCACACCGTCGGCGACCATACCGTTCCGCTTCTGAAAATGCTTGACAGCCTCGACCACATCTCTGTTGTAAACCGTTGAAGTATCCGTATTCAGAACAGCAATATCACCTGATACCCGGAGTCGTTGACGCAGCAGCATGACCCGCTTCCCCCTTGCTCCCTCTTGCAGCTTCGGACCCTCCGCCAAAACTGGCCAGCCGCCGGCACGCGCAATGGTGCGATAGCGTAGAAGCCCTTTTCGAAGCTGCTCATATTTGGGATGCTGTAATCGAAGTTCTTTCAAGGCGTCAGCGATATGGCCAGAGGCAATGGCGTGATGAAGCTTGTTCTCAACAATACTCCCGTTCCTCGTTTGACGACTGTTCCAGTGGGTATCAAGAGTTTCGGGATCAACCCTCCCATAGCGGAGATGAACTGCAAGAGAGAGAAGGGAGTTGGTCATCAGAACATCGTAACAGGCTGCCTGATCAGAGGTCACTTCTGACTTGCCGGATAGGGCCCTGATCTCCCTGATTCGGTAATCTACCGGATCAAGACCATCATTGGCAGCCTCCCCAATTGCCGTAATCAGCTCATCAATCATTGCCTTATTTGTCCATACAGGCTGAAACCCCCTTGCAGCATAGAGCCGTTCAACAGGGTCTGGTTGAGTGGTCTGGCGAAGTTGATGGAGAAAACGACCTCGTATCTTCTCGGCTACGGCAGGCTGAAACTCTTTCTGCGGCTGTAGCTGTTCCTGCGGCACAGGAGCAGGTTTGACCGGTACAGGTGGTAGCGGACTAAAGGCAAGGCAGAAAAGAAGAATACCAATCATATGTTAACTCTATCAGTTATGAAACATGGCCAGAAACAGGCTTCCGACGGGCAAGATCAGGAGCAGCAAGAGGGGATTTATCTGCATGCTCTTTGCCACCGTGGTAGATAAAAAGGCAGCTTCCTCCTTTGATAAGGTCAATAACCTGTTGAAAACTTTCAAAGGAGATTGCAGGACACCCTTCACTTCTGCCAAGACGCCCGTTCTTTTTGATAAAATCGTAAGAAACGTAGTCAGCGCCATGAATGACAATACTCCTTGACTCAGCCTTGTCGTTAACCCCCTGCTCCAAACCCTGAAGCCTGAGCGAATAGCCATTCTTCCCATCATAGGTATCCCCTGTTGTATAAAAGCCGAGACTGCTCTGATGTGAACCCGGAATATTTGAAAAACTTTGCGGATAGATATCACCACTGCCTTTGCCGTGTGCAACAAGGCCTGAGTAGAGCAGTTGGCCGCGCTTGACATCAATAACAAAAAGGCGTTGATCAACTGAAGGACGATTAAAATCGATGACCGTCAGAATACCATCACGGTTTACTTTGCCCTGCTCTTTGAGAGCAGTATAACCGGCAAGGGCAAGATCAAGCACCTTCGAATTGATCTTGTCTCTGAGTTCAGGAAATTGGGAGAATATGGAACTGGTTTTCTGAAAAGAATTGACATCAAATGTAAGCGAGTGTCCGGCTACGGGAAACGCCGTCATGAACATCATAAAAAACACAATCAGCAATCGATTCATAAGCTAACAGATATACGGTGTTAAACCAGCCGAGTCATCGAGAGACGAGCTGGTAAATTACATACTACAACAGAACGTTATCAGCGAATATCACTCTGTACGCTCTTTCCAACGGGAAGGACAGGAGTCTTTTCACTCGTACGTTCGAGGCAAAACAGGGCCAAAAAGAGCAAGGAAGATACGTTTTTTTACCGGAACAGTCAAATCGTGGGCTCCCCTGCTGCACCTCCTGCACAGTCAGAAGAGGGCTCAGAGGACTGCTGAAACTGAACCGAAGCTTCGGAGATTTTCCTGAAAAGCCTTATGTGCAAGAGATGTTGCGGCCAGTTCAGCAAAAAGGTTGCAAGCGCCTCCCACATTGAAACCCAGGCTGCAATGGTAAGTCCTTCGGCAAGAACGGTGTGAAGAAAAGAGGGACTGCCCCCGACGGCAAAGAGGAGGTTGACCCACAAAGAGAAGCCGAGCAGAATCATGCCAAGAATGAGAAGAGTCAGGGCGGTTCTCAGCGTCTTGTTCATTGCTGCAAGCTCAAGTTCACGCTGGTAGATGAAAAATTTACGGACACTGGTGCGTACCCGCCGTCTGAATTCATCTGAGGGATAACTATCGAACATAAACCGGATCACAAACTTGACCCGGCCTATTTCACGCACGCACTCCGTAAGATAGAAGGCTAAATCTTCGTCAAGATCTTTTTTATGGTAAGGAGCGGTTTTGTCGAAATTCTCATAGAGATCCTCGACACGCGGTGCGGCGACATCGATAATAACAGCGCCATCCGCACTCTGTTCATACCGATCGATAATTCTCTTTTTCACAGCAGGTACCCCTTCTCCCCGCAATTATTTAGTGGCCGGAGCCGGAACAAAACGCCAGCGGGAATTGACGGTGACAACAATATCCTGCTCAGAGGGGGCGATTTCAGTCGGAGCCGGCGCCGCCGGAGCAGCCCTTAATGCCATAGCATCCATGACCGGTCTGCCGCCATAGATCGGCTGACTGACGCTGACCTCAATCAACTGGCCAAGATGCCCGCCTGCGGCCCGGGCCATGATTTCTCCATCCCTGCGGGCATTACTGACCGCAGCAGCCAGAGCCTGCTGACGCAGCGCTTCGTAACTGCCTGATGAAAAAGTGATACCCTGCACCTCATCGGCTCCAGCCTGTACGGCAGCATCAATGGCCCTGCCGATCAAGCCCAGCGTACGCACCTTCACCATGATCGTATGGCGTGCACTGTAGCCTTTCAGCAAACTCTTTCCCAGCGACTGATTCCATTCCCAGAGGGGAGAGACCGTATAACTTGCTGTTGGAGAATCTTCAAGAGGAACTGCCGCAGCCCTGAGTGCAGCCTGCACACGACGATACTTTTCGGCAGTCTCGGCAGCAGCCTTGTCGGCGCTTTTGGCATCCGATTTGACGACAACCCCGAATTCCGCAATATCAGGTTTTACCGAAACGGTACCAGAAGCTGACACCAGAACCTGACTCTCCTCAGAACAAGCTGTTGAGGAGATCCCTGCTGTTATGAAAAACAGCCAGAGTGTAAAAAAAATCGGTCGTTTTCTCATTGATCCCTCTCATCTCTCCTTTACGGTTTCTGCATTGTCCACTCCCCGTCGGGGTCAACCGGTAGAGGGTTGACTGAACAACAACGAACAGGTTCCAAAGCGGCCTGTTGAAGCAGAAACTCTTGTTGTTAATTCTTGTATAATTCTTTCACCTGGAACAGAAGGTACCAACCAATAATAGCTCCAATGATGCCGCTGATAATGCCACTGACAGAAAGAATACTTCCAATCAAACTGACGATGCTTGCATAAAAGAGCAATCTCCAGGCAGCTTTGGTACGTTTGAATAATCCAGGAACGGCCATAACTTCAATGATAATCGAAATAACCGAAATGAGGAGTGCAATAATTGCGCCAAACCCCCAGCTAAATCCGTAGCTGTAACCTCCCATCATCGCAAAGGGAGCAAAAAAGGCGGTGAGACCCAGAGCTGCAAAAATAATGGGAAACGCCAGTACCACAAAAACAATAACAAGATAGGGTGACACATTAACAAGAAACTCCTTCACTTCTATCGGCAGGGCAAATGGCGCTTTTTGCACCATGTACTCATCAAGCAGCGCCTCAAGTTGAGACAACACTCCCTTTACGTCCGACTTTTCCTGAGATCTATTTTCTGACATAACTTTTTATAATTAGATTAGTTAATAAAAATACAATCCGGCCTGACACTACCATTCTGTCGAGTAAAAGCCCATGATATCCTTGTAGGCAACTGCTGCAGCACAGGCCGTAACTGGAATGGTTACCAGAAGCCCGATTCCAAAGGCGAGCCCTCCAAGGAAGTTGATGGCAAAAAGGGCAAAAGCAAAACCAAAAAAGGCAAACCAGTTTTTGGTAATGATTTGGCGGCTGATCTCCATCGCCTGCCAGAACTCCATCCGGTAATCAAGAATAAGATAGGTGGTAAACATATAGGCTACAACAAGGTAGATGCCCGGAATGAGGAGGAGCACAAAGCCTATGCAGACCAGAAACCCGCCAGCAAGTGCCGCAAAAAAAAGAGGCAGAAAATAGTTAAAGCCCTTGAAAAAATCAGCGAACTCGAACGACTGCCCGCTCAAAAGCCTGAACGCCGCAATAGCGTATCCGGCATAGAACGATGCAGCAATCGCAGAAAAAAGAAAAGAGACAAAGGCCAGTTTTGCGCTTACAGCAGATGCCACAAAGATAAGAAGCGTAAAGCCAACAAACTCACCGATGTGCCCCTTGAACATCTCCCAACCCTGTTTTATGTACTCCTGCACATTGACAACACAAGGAGTATTGATGTGTCGATCGAACAACTGCGGATCAACTTTAACGCCAAAATCAAAAGCTGCCATACTTATTCTTCTCCGCTGTTAGATGATTATCCGTAAGCAACGACAGGGAGGGAAGGTAAATGAACCACATCCATAAACCCGGGAGTGACTCACGAAAAAAAGCCTGCCTGCCTCGCCGATAATGTACTCTTTGAAGTTACAAAAGAGATCGAAACAGGCCAACCGTTAACATCCGAAAACCACTGACAGTGCCAGTGGCAGAGTCACCTCTTCCGAATCGGACAAAATCAGGAGGGGTTTATCGTCTCGACCTTGTCGGATAAAACCGGCGCCGTAACCGGAAGTTTATTTACTGGCAATTCGAGAATGCGCACGGCTCCGGCAAACTGTTTCTCATAGAAGTTCTGCTTGAGCTGTTCTTCGACGACACCCCTTGAAAGTGATGAATGAACAAAGGTATTTGCACCGATAAAGATCCCTACATGGTTAATACCTCTGCCTCTTGTCTGAAAAAAGACCAGATCTCCGGGCTGAAGTTGATCTTTGTCAACTTTTGTACCAATGGCAGACATCTCCCGTGATGTACGAGGAAGATGCATATTGAAGACTTTATCGTACATAAACCCAACAAAACCGGAACAGTCAAATCCTGCAGGAGTCTGACCACCCCAACGGTAACGTGTACCAAAATATTTCGTGACATCATTAAAAAATGTCCTCATATGCCCAAAGGTCTGATGCGGCTGAGAGGGTGGCTGCACCGTCTGTGCTGTTACGGGCACTTCTGCAGAGAGTTCACAAAAGGCCGTTGCAGGGAGAGTCAATTGAAATGCCAATGCTGAGAAGAAAACGAATGCACGACAGGTGCGGGTAATTTTTTTCAACGGAAAACTCACGCGAAAAGGAGATGAGAGAGTTTGCTGTATGGGCATAGGCACCGTTTTTCATGGTTTATCGTAGAGACTGCACAGAAAAAGAGATGGATACATTTTATTAAAAATTATGGCTAAGTCCAAATATGTTGCACAACAAACGTCTCCGGTGGGAACGAATAAGCACGGGAACTGCACCAGCTTCTCCGCTTAACCGGTAACAGCGTATGAACCATCAAGCGGAGAAAGAGTTACAGGTACTCGCTGAGGAGGCTTTTATAGCTCTCGTTTACCGTACATGCGGCTTGTACGTTGCCGCTTTCGTAAAGCTGAAAAAGCCATTCTCACCGAAATTGACGGGTAATTCAGGTAAATCCGATGCAGTAAGCGCCTTGATTTGCTCATTCGCCCGATTCTGTTCATCGATTACAGGGCCTCCATCGTCAAGCTGTTTTATTGAGATTACCCTGCCATCAATAAAGGTACCATCTCGTTTAATGCGTAGCTTAAAGAGTGGCGCAATGCCGCTGAGACCCTTCAGATTAAATTGACGGTATGTACAAAAGTTCCCCATTGAATAGGCGATAAATCGCCCCTTGTAACAATCAATTGCACGTGTCACGTGCGGTCCGTGTCCCAGTACGACATCTGCACCGGCATCAATGGCGATGCGGGCAAACTCGTAAACATTTCCCCTGTTCTCTCCATAAAAGAGTTCTTTGTTTTTTGTAACGTGGGAGTGTGCGGATCCTTCTGCTCCTCCATGAAAAGAGACAATGACAACGTCACACATTTTTTTCAGTTTCGTAACACTCTGCCGCACGAGATTATAGTCATTAATCTGCAGGCAGCCCCTCGTCGGAGCAAAGGCTGTCAAACCGATTCTGATTCCCTTTACCGTAACGGTGTCCCATGGACATTTTTCTAACCCTGCAAAATAAAAACCCCTCTCTCTGAGAACCTTGCAGGTATTATCGCGCCCTTCAGAACCAAAATCATTGGTATGATTGTTTGCCAGAGAAAACATATCCACTCCAGCCTCCCTGAACTGCTCAAGACAGGACTCTGGCTGACGGAAGGCATAACATTTTGCCGGATCTGAGCATTGCTTGACCTTTCCTCCAATATTTAAAACAGGGCCTTCCAGATTGGCAAACGTGAGATCCGCATCGTTAAGGATGGGGTAGAGAGGCTGTAACAGCCGTTTATGCTTTGGTGGAAGATAATCAGATGAGGGATAAGTGGATCCCATCATTATATCCCCTGCAGCCACGATGGTCAGCGTTGCATCCTCGTGGATGAGCGCCTTTTTCCTGACGTTAACGATCTCCGGCGCTGCCAGAAGTTGCTTGTCTGACACTCTGGATGTTCCCGTGTGCAATGGTATGACCAATGACAGGAGTACTATGGGCAGGAAGAGGGACTTCCAGAACGAGGCCTTGCAGATATTGACCATTATTTTTCCATAATTTTAAGTAATGCAGAAAGGAACATATCAGCCTGAAGTTCATATCCCGCCCGACTGAAATGGATCAGCTCCGGACGGAAAAGTCCATAGGTCTGAAACGGTGCAAGGCCTGCTTCGCCTCCCACAATACCATCATACTATTTCTTTATCCGCAGGCCTGACACAAAAGCTGTCCGGGAAAAAACTCTGGGTTTTGAATTTGCATAAAAATGCAGCAACACTCTTGTCACGCCGCTGTACAACAACTGCTCCATCCTGCCATATTCCGTTTTCCTGATACCATCGGCTCTGGGGAGGATCGCCCTGATTCTGGTGAATATTGTGCACACCATGTCCTCTTCTGAATGGCTCTCCAAAAATAAAGAGCTTTCTCGAGTGTACAAGAAGAGGTTCAAGATCACGGAATGCGGCTGGACCCGTGCCATATTTCCATAAAGCGTACAGCGCCCCTTCCGCAATGGCAGCGGGATGAGCGGAATCCGGCAATGCCTCAACACACTTGCCGGTCGGCTGAAGTTCCGGACTGCGATAGTAATCAAGGGCACCAGAACCAGGTTCCGAGTCAAGCGGATGCCACCCTTCACGGAGATGCAGGAGCGATTGCAACGCATCGGAGCCCAGTTCAACAACACGCCAATGCATGCCATCAGCATCCTTTTTGCTGTCGAGGTCAACAGGACAGCGAAAAATTCTTGCTCCTGCACGAACCTTGAGATTGCAATGATAGTACTCCGCTCCACTGAACGGACGATCGCAATAATAGTTATGCAGTGTACCGACAAGAACACCATAACCGTCGTAAAGTGGCATGAATAAAGCTCTTTGCGCTGTTGAAAAGTCCCGCTGCCGAAAAAGGAGAGTGCAAGTTACGCAACAGCTTGGTTGAAGCCAAGCAGAATTGCGCATGAAGGAACCTTTCCGGCAGTTCCTGCGGTTCATTGAGAACAATTCAGAAACGCCACTTCACTTGACCACCAGGAACCCTCTTTTGGTAGCATTGATGCAACCCATGAAGCAAGCAGATCGAAAATTCTTTTTCAGCGGCAGTGAACAGGAGATAACCGAACATGCAGCCGCGCTGATTGTTGCCGAAGCGTATCGTGCCCTTGCCGATCACGGACGTTTTTCGCTTGTCCTTGCCGGTGGTAACTCTCCCAGACTCCTCTATCAACAACTTGCTCATGGAGTTTCCGCAGAGATCCTGGAGCGCTATGCACTTGCAATGCCCGACGGGAGTTCGGAATGCAAGCAATCTCTTCACTTCCTGCCGCAGAACACATGGCTTTTCCAGGGGGATGAACGGTGCCTCCCGCCTGACCATCCTGACAGCAATTACCGGATGATCAGGGAGACTCTTCTGGGGCAATCAGGGATTGCCGGGAATCATCTTTTTCGAATGGCTGGCGAAATGGCTGACCCTGATACGGCTGCCAGGGAGTATGAAACTGCCATCCACAGCTTTTTCTTTTCCGAACAGAGTTTATCGCCTCAGCAGTTGCCACCCTTTGACCTTATCCTGCTTGGCCTCGGCGAAGATGGCCATACCGCATCACTTTTTCCCGACAACCCTGAAGCACTCCAGGAAAGCGGAAAATGGGTGGTTGCCCTTAATGCTCCGCAGGCAAAGCCACCGGGAATGCGCCTGACCCTGACCCTGCCGGTCATCAACCATGCACGGAACATACTCTTTTTTACCCCTGGCAATAAAAAGGGAGAACTGGCAAAAAAAATATTTCTCGAAGAGGAGAAAAGCGTACCAGCAAGCCTTGTCAAACCTGAACAGGGCAGGCTATACTGGTTTGCCACTCAACTGTAGAGCCCCTGCACCGAGTCCGGACCCCAGGAATAGGGCGAATAGGATTCCGGTGGTTGAGTGCCAACAGCCTCCCTGATGGAATCAATAATCGCCCAGGCGTATTCGACACTGTCCTGACGGATAAAGTTCATCTGTTCACCTGCCATGGCATCAAGCAGCAGGCGGTGATAAGGAGTTGCGCCAACCTCATCAAACGAAGTCTTGTAATCGAATTTCATGAAGACGGGATCGGTAATCACCGCTTCGCCCGGTCGTTTTGCCCCGAACTTGAGGGCAATGGTCTCTTCCGGCTGGATGCGCAGTATCACCTGATTGGCTGTATAACTACAGCTTTCGGCTGGACCAAAATAGTTCTGGGGAGGACACTTGAAGGTAATTACAATCTCGGTCACCGTTTCGGCAAGATTCTTGCCCGCCTTGACAAAAAAGGGAACATCCTTCCATCGCCAGTTATCGACAAAAAATTTTATCGCCGCAAAGGTCTCAACGGTTGAGTCGGGAGCAACATTTTTTTCAGAACGGTAGCCATCATACTGGCCAAGAACAATGGATTGCGCTGCATGTTCTGGCGTGAAGGGACGAATTGAACGGAGCAGCTTCGCTTTTTCATCGCGCACCGATTCGGCTGAAAAATCGACAGGCGGCTCCATGGCAACTGATGCAAGAAGCTGCAGTGCGTGATTTTGCATGATGTCGCGCAGCAGACCAGCCCCCTCATAGAAGGAGCCGCGATCACGGATACCGAACTTTTCAGCAATGGTAATGGAGACATTTGCAATATAATGGCGGTTCCAGAGGGGTTCAAAAATCCCGTTTGAAAAGCGGAAGACCATGATGTTCTGTACCGTCTCCTTGCCGAGGTAGTGATCGATACGGAAAATCCGCTCTTCGTGGAAAACCTCTCCAATAACCGTATTGAGTTCACGCGCCGTCTGCAGATTCCTTCCGTAGGGCTTTTCAACAATGATTTTCCGCCATCCAGGGCGGGAAACATCTTTTTCTCCAAGTCCAACATACTGCAGGTTCCTGACAATGATCGGCGCAAGAGCGGGCGGAGTTGCCAGATAGAAGAGGATATTCCGGGAAGTGGCGGAATCTGCCTCACCGGTCATAATCGCTTTTTGCAGGGCATGATAGCCTTCTCTCTCGGCAAAATCAACCCCGACATAAAAGAGCCGGGCAGAGAAACGGGCATAAGCCGCTTCATCGCGCAGAAGATCCGGAAACAAAGCGACCATCTTTTCACGTACCAGTGAGCGGAACTCTTCATGAGAAAGAGCTGCTCGCCCAACACCAAGAATGCGGTACTCATCGGGAAGATGCCCCCAAAGAGCAAGTTCATAAAATGATAGAAAAAGCTTGCGCGCGGCAAGGTCGCTATGTGCACCAAAAATGACAATGGTGCAATTATCGGGTTTTTCCTGCATGGTTGTGCCCGGTTATGGCTTGATAAGGAAGGCGTGTCCTCCGAACTCATGACGCAATGCAGCAACGGCCCTGTCGGATAGATTTTCATCGGAACGTGAACGGTAACGGCTGAAAAGAGAGGCTGCAATCACCGGAATCGAGACCTCATGTTCAAGGGCAGCCTCAACCGTCCAGCGCCCCTCCCCTGAATCGGCGATTGATCCCTTGAGGCAGGCAAGCTTTGGGTCCTTCTGCAGCGCCTGTACCATCAACTCCATCAGCCAGCCACGGATCACCGAACCATGAGCCCAGACACGGGAAACCTCTTCAAGATCAAAATCATAACGGCTTGCATCAAGCAGGTTGAACCCTTCGCCCATAGCCTGCATCATGCCATACTCAATACCATTATGAACCATTTTGGCATAGTGGCCAGAACCTGAACGCCCCATATAGCCATATCCATTTTCCACACAGAGCGCCTTCAGCAAGGGCTCAAGAGCGTCATAAGCCGCTTTTTCGCCACCAACCATAATGCAGGCGCCATGCCGTGCCCCTTCCAGACCTCCGCTTGTACCGGCATCAAGAAAGTTGACCCCATCCTGTCCGAGCCGGGAAGCCCTCCGTTCGGAATCCTTGTAGTGTGAATTACCACCATCAACAACACTATCACCCCGCTCAAGCAGGGGAAGAAGCTGCTCAATCGTACGGTCAACAGGATCTCCGGCAGGCACCATCAGCCAAATCAGACGAGGGGAATCAAGCAAACCGACAAGCTCCTGCAAAGAGGCGGCAGCAACCGCGCCTTTTGCCGCCAGGTCAGCAACCCTCTCTTCCATCAAATCATAAACAACAAGGTCATGACCACACTCAAGCAGATGCTCCGCCATATTGAAGCCCATTTTCCCCAAACCAACCATCCCTGCTTTCATAACACTCCATCAACATTATCAGGCACAATAGCCACCCCGCTCATCCCTCAAAACTCAATACTCGTTCCTCAGCGCTCCTTTTTGCTCGATCCACCAGCTCCTGATAGCGGTCAATCACGAAACCGTTCACTGCAGACCATGACTGCATCTCCGCATAGGCCAGGCCGCAAGTTCTCAACTCCCGGTAGCGGAGAGAATCAGCGAGCAGTGCAAGACATTTGCCGTAAAAATCATCAACACAGCCTTCATGAACAACAAATCCAGCGGCTGAACGGTCAGCAATGTCACGACAACCGCCAACATCAGAAACAATGACCGGAAGGCCCGAGGCAAGAGCTTCAAGCGCAACATTGCAAAATGCCTCTGTCGTTGAAGGGAAAAGAAAAATATCACCGGATGCATAGGCTTCAGGCAGCTCCTCCCCGGTCAAATAACCGGTAAAAACGGCTTCGGGCATTCTGCGCCTCATCTCCTCCTCTTCAGGACCGGAACCAATCATGACAAAGCGTACCTGGTCGGCATATTCACCCTGCATAAAGCGATCGTAGACGCTCATGACAACTTCAATATCCTTGTAGAGCACAAAACGCCCGGCATAGACAATAACCGTTCGCTCTGTTGCATTCCACTCCGATCGCAGTTTTTCGGAACGGCGGAAAGGATCAAAGAGCTCCTTGTCAACTCCCCTCGACCAGATTTCGATGTTTCGGATAGCATAGCCTGCCAGTTTGTGCCGCACACTCTCATTTGGAGCCAGCACCATATTACAATTGTTGTAAAACCAGGTCAGATATTTCCATGCATGTTGAACGGCGAACCCAAGACGGTAGTAACTGAAATAGGAGGGAAAATCGGTATGAAATGCCGATGCCACCGGAATGTTCTTGCTCCTGGCATAAAGAAGAAACTTTCTGCCGATAATATCAGGTGTCGAAATGTGCACCATATCGGGAGCAAACGCATCAAGCTGACGACGGGTCTCATTGGTAAAAAAACCGAGTTTATAGTCAGGATAGAGCGGAATCGGCACAGAGGGCATTCTGTGGACGGTTAACCCATTGTGGTTATCACCTTTCGCCACATCCGGAGACCAGACGGCTACCCTGTGACCTTTTTTCCTGAATGAAGAGACCAGTTGATAGATGGATTTTACAGCACCGTCCTTGTCCCTGACATACGTCCCGGCGTATAAGGCAATCTTCATAAGAGAGAAATATACAGACTATATCGATTCAGTGTCCTGACTGCCAAGAGCCTGAACAAATTTCCGGTTTGGCAACAGGTTTGGAGCAAAGGTAACATTTCCCCGGAAAAACCCATCACATCCCTCGCATTCACTTCACCCCCAGAGAGAGCTTCGCAACAATGGGATGAACCAATCTTTTGTAACTTTCATAGGACAACCGTAGCAGTTCGGTATGGGCTCCGGCATTGAAAGCAATTTCATCATCATCCTCAAGTTCTTCCGAAACATAGACATCCATACCATAGAGATTGCCGAAAGGAGGCATGGCGCCGGGTTCGCATTCCGGAAAAAGTCCGGAAAATTCTTTTTCATCTGCAAGTTCAACATCACGGGTACCTGTCAGTTCACGCAAAAGCTCAAAATCGAGCTGACGGGAAGCCGGCAAAACAACCATCGCCATTTTTCCGGCAATGGTGACAATGACGCTCTTGGCGAGCTCCTTTCCGGGAACATGAGCCGCTGCGGCAATTTCCTGAGCCGTATAGGCTGCAGAGTGGCTGACCACGAAATACCTGACGGCATGGCTGTCAAGAAACTCCCTCAATTTACGGATAGGCATGGCAACCTCACTTGATTAAACAGTTACAAGATGTCAAAACAGTCAAAAAGCCTCACTTCAAAACCCTGCTCTCAGACCAAGGAGCACATTGTGATTATCGATAGTGTACTTCTGGTGCCCTGCAAGCTCAGGATCGGTGGCGGCCAGATAGCGATACTGCACCTCAAGGGTTACGAGGGGCGCAACATCAAACCCGGCGCCAACACCAATCTGCCAGGCAAAGACCATGTCATCGACATTGCCGCCAATACCATCATCCTCTTCAACATTGGCCAAACCCACTCCAGCGGTGATAAAGGGCTCGAGTGGAGCAAGAGGTAAATCCAGATCAACAGAGAGATTGCTCATGTATGTTGTCATCACCAGAGAGCGGAGACTCTTTGAAACTCCACTGTTCTGTCTGCCCAGTTCAGCTTCAACACGATATCGGCCCTTTTCAAGCCCGACCGCGCCAGCAAGCGTGTATCCTGCATCATACGAAGCGGGGGTGATTTCAGAATCAGAGAGCATGGATACAGCAAAGCGACCGCTCAGATAAGGTTTCGCCGCAAAAGCAGATGAAACTGAAGATGACAGCGCTACAAACCCGGCCAAAAAAGCTACTGCTGCTTTTTTCATAACGGACTCTCTTTTTTTCTTTTTCCGGAAAGATAATCGTCTCTTTTCAACTCATACTAACAAAATAACACTTTACTCCAACTCGACCAAGCCGGAGGCGTCCCTCATTCCTGCCCCCCATTCTTTCAGCACGGGTAAGGATGCCTGGTAACCCGCCTCAATGAGATCAGGAATCTGGTCGAAATCGATGAGATTGAACTTCGACAGATTTGGCGAAATAGATAAATCTGCATCGGCTATCTGTATGGCTGTTGTATTGGTAAGCGAACTGTAAAATGCGTTCAGCAAAATTCCGATAATATTTTCGGGTTTTTTGAAAACATGAAACGCCAGCAGATCAACACTGACAATCGATTCCGCACCATTTTTCACAAGTGGGGAGACGGGAACATTTTCCACAAGCATACCATCAACAAGGAGCGCACCGGAATAATCAACTGGTCTGAAAATACCGGGAATACAACTGCTTGCCATCACCGCAGCAGCCACTTTCCCTTCGCTGAAAACAACTTTTTTGCCAGTTCCAATATCGGTTGCAACCATAAAAAGCGGTATCAGGGCATCTTTGATATCTTTCTCTCCGAGCAGCTCAGTAACAATACCGCCAAATTTTTTATTCGTCAGGATACCGTACTGCGAAAGCGACAGACTCGACAGATCAAACCAGTCCATAGAAAAGGCAATATCGCGAATATCCTGCCAGCTTTTGCCAAAAGCGTAGAGCGAAGCAATAAAGGCGCCAATACTGGTGCCACTGATCATCGAGACCGAAATCTGCAATTCAGCCAGCGCCCTCAGCACACCAACATGAGCGGCACCGAGAACAGCTCCTCCCCCGAGTGCAAGAGCAGTTTTTTTCATATCTGGAAAAAGGTAACAAGGCGTTTAAGGAGTGCGAATTTTGTACTGGTGTAAGGAGGGTAACGCAAATCGGGATCGGGATAGAGCGAGCGGTGCATGAGGGTGCGCTGAAAGGAAAAGGTATCAAACCCTGCCTTGCCATGATAAGCCCCAAATCCACTATGGCCAAGCCCGCCGAAAGGAAGGTTGTGAAGTGCCGCCTGGAAGAGGAGGTCGTTGATACAGACTCCGCCTGAACGGGAGTGGCGCACGACCCGTTCCTGTACAGCACGATCGGAAGAGAACAGATAGAGTGCAAGCGGCTCCTTTCCATTGCGGATGATTTCAAGCGCATCTGCAAGCTCTGAATAGGCTATGACCGGCAGCAGTGGACCAAAAATCTCCGACTGCATGACGGGAGAGGCTGGCGTCACTCCACGAAGAATGGTGGGGGCAATGTAGCGCTCTGCCTGGTCGCACCCTCCTCCGCTCCAGACTGATGAACCATCAAGCAGTTTTTCAAGCCGAATGAAGTGATCCATAGTAACAATACGGGGATAATCGGGACTCAACCGGGGTTCATCACCGTAAAAATCGGTGATGGCTTCCTGCATGTGACGGATCAGCTCCGCCTCCCGTTTTTCGTTTACCAGAACATAATCAGGCGCAAGACAGGTTTGCCCTCCATTTAAAAACTTGGCCCAGACAATCCTGCGAGCCGCCACCCTGAGATCACTGCTCTCATCAACAATACAGGGACACTTTCCCCCAAGTTCGAGGGTCAATGGAGTCAAATGCTTCGCTGCGGCAAGCATCACCTCCCGGCCAATCGCAAGACTGCCTGTATAGAAAATGTACCCGAATCGCTCAGCAAGCAGAGCCTTTGCCACCTCTGCACCTCCCTCAATCACTCTGACAGCGCTCCGGTCAAGATAGCGACCCAACCCCTCGGCAATCAGTGCTGAACTGTGAGGAGCGAGTTCCGATGGTTTGATGACAGCACAGTTACCGGCAGCAAGGGCGCTGACAAGAGGTGCAAGAGAGAGGTTGAAGGGATAGTTCCATGCCCCGATGATAAGCACGACTCCATAGGGCTCATGGTAACATGAACCTTTTGCGGGCTGATAGATGAGCGGAATGGAAACCCGGCGAGGCTTCATCCATGATTTCAGATGATTCAGGGCGAAACGGATTTCACCACGAAGATACCCCGTCTCGGTCAGAAAGGTCTCCGCCGCAGACTTCCTGAAATCATCATGCACGGCTGCAGCAATCTCCTTTTCACGATCGAGGAGAAAGGTTTCAAGTGCAAGAAGCTGAGAACGCCTCCACGGAAGGTCACGGGTTACACCGCTCTCAAAGGTCTCTCTCAATACCGCCAACTCAGGAAAAGAGCTCTCTTTTTGCATGGAGGAGGGGGTAAAATCATCCAACAAAAGTATTACAGCTACAACGTAACGAAAAAACGAGTGCCATCTTGCCAAAACCTTTTTACAGCTTCTGAATTTTTGCCGGGCACAATCTGTTCAGTACATTAAGTTTCACATTATTTTGGATAAAAAACAGTTACCCTAATATCACCCCTTATGGAATGGATCACGCAGCCGGAAGCCTGGATTGCCCTGGCGACATTAACGGCTCTCGAAATTGTACTCGGCATCGACAATATTATTTTTATTTCAATTATCGTTGGTCGGCTCCCGGAACAGCAGCGAAGCAAAGGCAGAATTATCGGGCTGGGTCTCGCCATGCTGACCAGAATTGCCCTTCTGCTCTCCATTACCTGGGTTATGAGCTTGACGACAGGCCTTTTCACCCTGCTTGATCACCATGTTTCAGGACGCGACCTGATCCTGATTGGCGGAGGACTCTTTCTGCTTGCAAAAAGCACACAGGAGATTCACCAGAGTCTTGAGGGCTCGGAAGAGGAAAAAAAAGGCAGTTCCAATGGAAGCTTCATCCTTACCATGTTGCAGATTGCCATTATCGACGTTGTCTTTTCGCTTGACTCGGTCATCACAGCCGTTGGACTGGCAAAAAATATCGAGGTGATGATCATCGCCATCATGATCTCGATCGCCATCATGATGGTTGCCTCAAAATCGATCAGCGATTTTGTTGATGAGCATCCAACCATCAAGATGCTTGCCCTGAGCTTTCTCATTCTTGTCGGCGTCACCCTGCTGGCCGAAGGGGCCGGTTTTGAGATTCCAAAGGGATACATCTATTTTTCCATGGCTTTTTCCATCTCGGTTGAAATGCTCAATATCCGACTGCGCAAAAAAGCTCCGAAGCCAGTCCGTCTGCATCCAACCATGAATATTGACGGAGATGGCGCCTGAACACTCTTGTCATCCGCCATATCGCCGTTGCCCTCGACGGTTCACCGCACAGCATCGCCGCACTGTCAGCCGGAGCCGAACTGGCCCGGCTGTTCCATGCTGATCTGGTTGGCATTTTTGTTGAAGATATCAATCTGCTGCGGATGGCAGAACTGCCCTGCAGCCATGAAAACAGCGCCGAACCTGAAAATATTGAGCTGGTACAGCTTGAACGCTCACTGAAACGACAGGCAAGAGAGGCTGAAAGCACCTTGCAGCGCATTGCCGGAGAGCTCATGGTAGAGCACTCGTTCAGGGTATGCCGGGGATTGGTACCGGAAGAGGTGATTCTCGCCACACATGAAGCCGACCTCCTTCTCCTCGGTCGCAAAGGCCGATCACCCTCCTGCCGCAAAGGACTCGGCTCAACAGCAAGAAAGGCGCTTGCTGAAGGAAAACGGCCGCTCCTCTTCATGCGTACCGGTTTTACCGCAAAAGAGTGGCCGCTTCTGGTACTCTATGATGGCTCCAAAGGATCACAACAGGCTCTCGGCACCGCCCTCGACCTGGCACAACCGGGCATCATGCTCAATGTGCTAATCCTTGGAGAAACCCCGGAAGAGGCGCAGATGATGGAGCATGAACTTTCCTCAAGCATCATGGTTCCTGATGCCGATATTGCCTACTATCACCTCCCTCTCCATGACGGAAAAACACTGGCCCAGTATATCCGCATGGCCGATTCAGGCCTGCTTGTCCTGAGCGACCGGATGCGCCTGCCAACAGAAACCGTGCACAACCTCATCAACGAGATCGATTCTCCTGTGCTGCTGGTGTAGTGCGCGGCTCCTCTCGCAGAAAGTGAGCGAAGAGCAACGAGCATAACATCACGACATTTTTTTGACCCAACCGGATACGCCGGGTATACAACAAGTATATCGACAAACTCATCCAACCAAAAACACCTATATTTCAATATATATTTACACGACCATTAACACGTTACATGCGAAACACATTGTATATTGCAGTTATTTTTTGTACAGTTACTCTTCTTTACGACTTCCACTTTAAGAACGCGCCCACACCTTGATTTTTGATATTTCAATTTGAGCCAGCAACCCATGCATTGATCAATAAAATTTTATCTGATCAAAAGATCGCGCTTCTTTATCAGGTTTTAAGCGTAAAAAGCCTTGTATCACAATTGCACGCAACGAATTCCGTTACAACATAAAAAAGCTCACCATGCACGCCAACCTGAACGATAACGGCACCATCAAGACCCCGGTAAGCTCTTCCGGAATTGTTTCACAGTCGCAACTGCACACTCTATTTGCAGTTGACGGCATGTTATGGTTTGTGTGTACGGAGAATCATCAATCATAAATTGAAAGCGTTATGGCAACCTTTACTGCTGGCGGGGGCAAGATTACGACTGACTTCGGAGGCGCTGATACAGGCTTCGGGGTCACCTTGCAGGGTGACGGCAAAATTCTTGTGACGGGTGATACCATGGACGCCGACGATACAGTCCGTTCATTTCTTGCAC